>RCUH01000209.1_pt1 | contig 78300 bp, 71 predicted proteins | sample 2166191 | NCBI WGS metagenome assembly RCUH01 (sample SAMN09932848, study PRJNA488358) | compost metagenome | feature: garden; material: soil; isolation source: compost soil in an enriched community after 214 h of incubation | place: Germany: Experimental Botanical Garden Goettingen | collected... | reverse complement strand
CTGTCCTTCAGTACCGCTTACTATTCTCAAACAGAAACACCACAAGAAAAAACACTTATCAATTCCAAAGCCGAATATCCTGGCGGTCAAGAGGTTTTCCGCAAAGAGTTTATGCGAATGGTCTACGCTTATGTTGATATGACTGCTTATGCTGTGAATGGGAAATTTTCATTTGTCTTGACCATCGATGAAAAGGGAAAAATGAGCCAACTGAAAATCCATCCGAAGGTAAAATACGATGAAGAGTTTAAACAAGATATGAACTTCGCAATGAAACGACTCAAGAAAAAATGGAAACCAGCAATCCAAAACGGCGTTCCTGTAAGTTCTAATATTATTTTTGATATTAATTTTTCATCAGAACACTCGGATCACGATTAATTTCATCAAAAAAACCACCTAGTTTTCAACTTTTGAATAATTTCAATCCCTGCCATTCTGTCACAATATTTTGTATCTTTGCAAACTCATTCGTTCAAAGTTGTAAGTTCTGGGTTCAAAGTTTTTAACTCGAAACCCAAGACTTGAAACTCGGAACCTTAAACTGTTTATTGTGCAAGAAAAATATATAGACGAAACCAAACAAGGCGAAGCTTTTGCCATTCTCGAAAAACCTGAAAATGGCAAAAAACTGTTCTTAGAAAGCTACGGCTGTCAGATGAATTTCTCTGATTCCGAGATTGTTGCATCTATCCTAAACGAACAAGGCTACAACACCACTTTGAACGTAGAAGAGGCAGATTTGATTTTATTAAACACTTGCTCCATCCGTGAAAAAGCTGAGCAAACTGTGAGAATGCGTTTGGCTCAATTCAAAAATCTTAAGAAAGAACGTCCAAATATGACCGTCGGAGTTTTGGGTTGTATGGCGGAAAGGCTTAAAACTAAATTTTTAGAGGAAGAACAACTCGTGGATTTGGTCGTAGGCCCCGATGCTTACAGAGATTTACCCAATCTTTTGAAAGAAACCGAAGACGGAAGAGATGCCATCAACGTAATTCTTTCCAAAGAAGAAACTTATGCCGACATCAATCCAGTTCGTTTGGGCGGAAATGGCGTAACAGCTTTTGTGACGATTACTCGTGGTTGCGATAATATGTGTACGTTTTGCGTGGTTCCATTTACGAGAGGTCGTGAGAGAAGTCGTGACCCGCATTCTATCATTGAGGAATGTCAAAGCCTTTGGGAAAATGGCTACAAAGAAATTACACTTCTCGGACAAAACGTTGACTCTTATCTTTGGTACGGTGGCGGACCGAAAAAAGACTTTGCCAAAGCATCAGAAATGCAAAAACTGACAGCGATCAATTTCGCTCAGTTGCTTGATATGGTTGCCGTTGCAGTTCCGAAAATGAGAATCAGATTCTCAACTTCCAATCCGCACGAGATGACGGAAGAAGTTTTCAGAATGATTGCAAAACACGATAATATTTGTAATTATGTTCACCTTCCCGTTCAAAGTGGAAGCGACAGAATTCTCCAGTTGATGAACCGTCAACACACGCGTCAGGAATATTTGGATTTAATTAAAAAAGGAAAAGAAATTGTTCCAGACATTTCATTTTCACAAGATATGATTATTGGATTCTGCACCGAAACCGAGGAAGACCATCAATTGACGATGAGCTTGATGCGAGAAGTTGAATACGATTACGGCTATATGTTTTCCTACTCCACAAGACCAGGAACGCCGGCTCACAAGAAGTTGGAAGACGATATTCCTGCAGATGTAAAACAAAGAAGATTAGCAGAAGTGATTGCTTTGCAAGGCGAACTTTCCCGAAAAAGAATGCAAGGTTACGTGGGCAGAGTTCACGAAATTTTGATTGAAGGCATTTCCAAAAAGAATAAAAACCAATGGAAAGGCAGAAATTCTCAAAACGCAGTTTGTGTATTTGATATGAAGGAAGGTCAAAAATTGGGCGACATTGTGTCTGTTTTTGTTCACGGTAATACACAGGGAACGCTTTTGGGGGAAACGGTTTAAATCCAAACTTCATTTCGAATAATGAATAATCTGCAATCCAAAGAACTTCTTCAAAATATTTCTGCATTATTAGAAAATGCCAGAAAAAAAGTGGCTGTTGCTGTAAACCAAGCAATGGTTCTGACCTATTTTGAAATCGGAAGAATGATTGTGGAAGATGAGCAAAATGGGGAAAGTCGTGCAGAATACGGCAAAGAATTATTAAAGGATTTGTCGGTTCATTTAACAGAAAAATTTGGTAAAGGATTTTCTGCTTCAAATTTACAACAGATGAAGCAATTTTATTCTTCATACTCAATTTCACAGACAGTGTCTGTGAAATCTATTGAGGAAAAATCCGAGACAGCGTCAGTTAATTTCAATCTTTCTTGGTCGCATTATCTCAAATTAATGAGAATCAAAGATTTAAATGAAAGAAAATTCTATGAGATTGAATCATTTAAAAACAATTGGAGTTTGCGGGAATTACAACGTCAATACGATTCTGCTTTATATTCGCGATTGTTATTAAGCAAAAACAAAGAAGAAATCCTTCAGCTTTCCGAAAAAGGTCAAATTTTGGAAAAACCAAAAGATATTATCAAAGACCCTTACATTTTAGAATTTCTCGGTTTGGCGGAAAAAGCAAGCTATTCCGAAAACGATTTGGAAAGCGGTTTAATTGATAAACTGGAACATTTTCTTTTGGAATTAGGAACAGGTTTTACCTTTGTAGCAAGACAGAATCGCATTACATTTGATGAAAAACACTTCAAAATAGATTTGGTTTTTTACAACAGAATTCTGAAAAGTTTTGTATTAATTGATTTAAAAATCGGAGAACTTAAACATCAAGACATTGGTCAAATGCAGATGTACGTCAATTATTACGACCGAGAAGTTCGTTTGGAGGATGAAAACAAAACCATCGGAATTATTCTTTGTCAGGACAAAAGTGAAGCACTCGTAAAATACACATTGCCAGAATATAACGAACAAATTTTCGCAAGTAAATATTTAACAATTTTACCAAGCAAAGAAGATTTTATTAAAATTTTGGAAGAGAATTAGAACTCGTTATTTATGATAAAAATCTTCTACATATTATTTTTTCTACCAACTCTTTTGTTCTCTCAAAATTCAAAATGGAACTATATTGGAAACATCACTTTTGATGAGAAAACAGATAGAAAAGATTTCGTTTTATGTAATGAGAATCAGATTTATCAATATTTTAATGACTCAAAAGGATTTCAGTATGAAGGTGAAAAGATTGCGATTGAAGAGGAATTTCAGAAAAAATATAATTCTGGAAATGTAAAAAAGGAAAATGCTTGGGTTAGAATTCGTTTCATTGTGAATTGTTTTGGGAAATCTGACAGATTCAGGATTTTGACAGCAAATTATGATTACGAACCATTTGAAATCGATAAAAATACTACATCTCAACTTTTAGAAATCACAAAAAATCTAAACGGCTGGATTCCAAAACAAGAAAGAGGCGGAAAAATCGACTATTATCAATATTTAATTTTCAAAATAAAAGATGGAAAAATCGACGAAATATTGCCTTAGTTTTCAACTGATTTTAGTTGCGTTTTTCACTTACGGACAATCTTTAAACTGTAACGTTTTCCGTTTGGAAGGTGATTCTATCAAATTTAAAGCTTGCGAAAAAGCCATCGAAACGGTTTACAACAAACGACTTTATCAATTCGATCAACATTTCCACGATGGATTGTCCGAAGCCATAAAAATTGACCCAAATTTCGATTATCCTTATCTAGAACAATCCGTTGCTTATCTCAAAAGTGGCGATTTCATTTCTTGGAAAAAACTGATTGATAAAGCTGTAGAACTTAATTCCAAAGGAAATCTCGGTTACAGAGCTTGGTGCAGATACCAATTTTTCCGTGATTACAAAGGTGCAATTGCAGACATCGAAGCCTTAGAAAAGATTTATCCAACTGGATATTTGGGCTATTCCGCGAACGGCGATTATGAATTGCATATTGCGAAAGCGCTCTGTTATTCGGCGATTGGACAAAAAGGAAAGGCGATTTCTATCATAGAAAATCAACTTTCCAAGAAAGACCACAATGTTGGTTTGTACGACCATTACCAATTGGGCGTCACATATTTCGAAACTGGAAAGTATGACAAAGCCCTAGAAAACTTCGAGAAACAAAGCAAAGTTTATGATTTTGCTGAGAATATTTATTTTAAAAGTAAAGTTTCTAAAATTAGAAACAAAGATTATTTGGATTTGAAAAATCTTGCCATCAAAACTTATGATGAAGGCAAAACAATGTTGGAAGGCTACACGCATCATTTCAACAAAGTTTACAGAAAGCAAATCGCTGAACTGTAAATTAAATTTAAAAAAATTCAAATTCAAAAAATCTTCCGACTTTCCTTTTCGGAATTCGGACAAAAATTTAAAACTATGGCAGAATTACAATCCATAAAAACACGCTTCGGAATCATCGGGAATTTTCTCGCACTTAATAGAGCTTTAGAAAAGGCAATTCAGGTCGCTCCAACAGATATTTCAGTTTTGGTAATGGGCGAAAGTGGCGTTGGGAAAGAGTTTATCCCAAAGATCATCCACGGCGAATCCAAAAGAAAACATCAACCATATATTGTCGTAAACTGTGGAGCAATCCCAGAAGGAACCATCGATTCCGAACTTTTCGGACACGAGAAAGGCGCTTTTACCGGCGCAACTTCCACCAGAAAAGGCTATTTCGAAGTGGCTGATGGCGGAACAATTTTCCTTGATGAAGTTGGAGAATTACCTTTGCAGACGCAAGTTCGCTTGTTGAGAGTTTTAGAAAGTGGAGAATTTATGAAAGTTGGCTCTTCTCAAGTTCAAAAAACGAATGTCAGAATCGTGGCTGCAACCAACGTGAATATGATGAAAGCAATCGGCGACAACCGTTTCCGTGAAGACCTTTACTATCGTTTGAATACGGTGCAGATTGATATGCCGGCTTTGCGAGAAAGGAAAGGTGACATCCATCTGTTATTCAGAAAGTTTGCAATAGATTTTGCTGAGAAATACAGAATGCCGGAATTGAAATTGACAGACGATGCGGTTTCTTATCTTGAAAATTATGCTTTCCCTGGAAACGTTCGTCAGCTAAGAAATTTGGTGGAACAAATGACTGTGGTTGAGCAAAATAGAGAAGTAAATTCCACAAAATTGGCAGAATACATCCCGATGAATGCGAATTTGCCAGCGGTAATTTCTAAAGCTAATGGAGCGGGAACTTCCGCCGATTTCAGTTCAGAAAGGGACATTATGTACAAAATCCTTTTCGATATGCGAAGTGACATTAATGATTTAAAATCCTTAACTTCGGAACTCATAAAAAACAAAGGAAATTCGGATCTCAGTCTGCAGGAAAAAAATCTAATCAATAGGATCTACACGCCGGAAACGCAACAGACAACGAGTCCAAATTCTTTGCTTTATTTCGAGAATAATAACAGTCAGCAGAATCAAATCCACAATCCAACGATTGTTTCTGACAACGAAGATCACGATTATAATGATGTGGAAGATATTGAAATCGAGGAAAGCAGACCAGAATCTTTGTCACTTCAAAACAATGAGAAAGATTTGATAATCAAAGCTTTGGAAAAACACAAAGGCAGACGAAACAAAGCCGCAGACGAACTGGGAATTTCCCAAAGAACGCTTTACAGAAAAATAAAACAATACAATCTTGAGGAATAAAAAATCAAGATAAAAGCAAAAGAATCAAAATGATTTCTAAATTTAAAAACCAAATTTCACTTAGCATTTTCAAAACTTGTATATTTTTACTTGTTTCTTTTTTGATGCTTTCGTGTTACAAATTCACGGGTTCATCACTAGCTCCTGAAATGCAAACGGTGAAAATCAATATGTTCCCAAACAACGCTGCGAACAATCTCCCGAGTTTGAGTCAGGATTTTACGGTGGCTTTGCAAAATCGTTTTCTGCAAAGATCTGGTTTGAAAGGCGCAGTTGAAAATCCACACCTTTTGATAGAGGGCGAAATCAGCGATTATAACATCACACCTACAAGTATTGGAACACCAACGACTACTGAAACAGGAAATACAATCCAAGCGTTACAGAACAAATTGACCATTACTGTAAAAGTACACTACGAAAACAATATTGATCCTACTTTGAGTTTTGATAGAACTTACAGTGACGAAGCGGTTTTTAACAGTGATTTGGATCTTAACACCATCGAAACTGCGCAAGTGAGAATCGTGAATGAGAGGATCATCAACAAAATTTTTAACGACATCGTCGCCAACTGGTAAAAAGTATGAATACGAGAGTTTTAGAATTAATAAAAAATCCGAAAATTATCATTGAGTCTGACCTAACTATTTTAGAATCAGAGTCAGAAAAAATACCGTACGCACAAAGTATTCGCGCACTTTATCTTTACGGCATCAATCTCTACAAATCAGAAAACTATAAAGAAAATCTTTCTAAAACCGCTGCTTACACAACTGATAAAAAGATACTCTATCAATTTATCAATTCTCAGAAATCCAATATAGTAGAAGAAACGCCTGCTCCTAAAACAGCTGAACAAGTCATTGAAAGTCAAATCCCTAACGAGAAAACAACTGCCGGAGACATTATCGAAAAAGCTTTAGAAAACCCTAAAGATTTTGAAAATAATTCTGTGGTGCTGAACAAGTTTGATATTGACAAAATCATCGAAACCGAAGAGGCAAAAAATTCAGAATTCATACTGGTTGAGGGAGAAAAAAATCGTTTATTGTATGAAGGTGAAGAAAATTTCCTAGAAGAAAAATCTGAGGAAGTAGATATGGAAGCCACCAAAGAATCCGGCGTCATTACGATTAAAGACGATTTGGAAATCAAAGAAAACTTGATTGTCATTGATGAAAACCGTTCGGAGGAAACTATTTCTGAACATTTGGATGTGCAAGAAGTTTTGGAAACTCCAGAGGAGAAAATGCCTGAACCAAAAGCTGACACTCAAGTTCAGGATGAGGATTCTTCTGGCAATATTAGTTTTAATGGGATTGAAGAATTTTTGCCACAAGTGAAATTCTCTGTTCCGAAAAACCATTTGGATTATCTGAATCCACCGAAAAAAGAAGCGAAGAAAGAAGAAAATTTAATTCAAGAAAAGCAAATTTCAAAATCAGATTACAAAGAGCCAATAGCTCCCGAAGTTTCTGAAAATGAAATAGATAATAATCAAATCAGTTTTGAAAATACGCAAACTTTCGAAGTTTCAAAACCAGAAGAAATCACAGAAATTGAGAAGGAAATTGAAACTAAAATAGAAGAGAAAATTAATGATGATCAAATCAGTTTTGAAAACACTCAAACTTTCGAAGTCCCAAAACCGGTAGAAACTGTGATCGAAACGGAAATTCAAAAAACGCAAAATACAATTATCGAAAAAGATGAAGTTGCAGAACAACCAGTTTCTACTTGGAAACCAATGTCGTTCACTGCAAATACGCCGGATGCATTAATCGGGAAAACCTCAGAAGCTGAAAAGCCAAAACAGGAAATCAGAGTTGAGGAAAAGCTTGAAAAACCAGAAATAATCGAGGAAGTTGTCATTAATGATAAAGCAATCGAAGAAAAAAAACCTCAAACCCAAGAGACGGAAAGACCTGTTATGAATGTTTCCTTTTTCGGAAATGACGTTTCGAAAATCAAAGAGGAAAAAGAAATTCCTTCAATCCTCGACAAACCTGAAGCGAAAGAGATCGTTGACAGCAACGTTGGAACATTCATTAATACTTGGCAAAGTTGGCTGAAAATCGACAGACCAAAATCTGAAGAATCTCCAGAAAAAACAATTGTCGTAAAAGAAAAAATCATCGATCAATTCATCGAAAAAAATCCAAGGATTTCTCAGCTGAAAGATGAAGTGAATTTTGTAGTAAAAGAGAAAAAAGACGATATCTCACACTTGATGACAGAGACTTTGGCGAAGTTGTACGTGGAACAAAAACTCTATTCCAAGGCTATCAAAGCTTACGAAATCCTCTCGGAAAAACATCCGCACAAAACAGATTACTTCAATGAAAAAATTGAAGAAGTCAAGGAAATCAGAAAGTCATAAAAACAAAAATCGTCCTGAATCTCAGGACGATTTTTTTATTTCAATTCTATTGGATTGTTTTTGCTTTTGGCTTCGGTCTCCATTCGTTTCACCATTTCCTGCATTTGTTTTGGATCCATTCCCGGTCTGTTTCCGCTACCGCCTCCAGCACCTCTTCCACCTCCCGATCTTTGTGCGGAATAGAAACTTGCTGGGTCTTTTTGCATCTTCTTCTCCATATCTGTGTATTTAGATTTGGAAAGTGTAATAACTTGTCCTCGGTTCAAAGGTTCATATATTTCTGCAATCTTTTTTGTTTGCATCAAATCAAAAGAGTAATCGCCTTTCTCATCTTGGACTTTCACAATCAATCCTGGCAAACCACTGAATTTATATGGCCCATCTTGCAGAGGAATTTCTTGCGTAAACCATGCGTACCAAGTTCTTCCACCGAATTTAGTTTCTGCTTTTTGTGTTTGATAATCTCCAATTTTCACCGTTTCTGGTAAAATTTTCCATTCAAAAACAGGTTTTTCTGAATAAGAATAATTATCTCTTCCGATTCTGGATTTGTACACCAAACTTTGGTTCGTCACATCTTTCTCAATGGTAAATTGCATATTGCTTCTCAGATTCTGCATTTGCGTTCTGTCAAAGTTTCTTGTGGTGCGCATCCTTTTCATCACAGAATCTCTCTTCAAAGAATTTTCTGCATAGAAAACCGATTTTTTACCGTCCGTATCCAGATATGCTGACTCCGTTTTTTTCTCCACGTTTGTAGAATCTGGCGTCAAAGTCACTTGATAAACGAATCTTGTACTTTGCTGAGCCATCACAAGAGGCATTGCAAGCAAACTTAATATTTTAAGTATTTTCATTTTATTAATGATATTTATTTTAAAGCTATTAGCCAAAGGCAAAACGCCAGAAGCTATCTATTTCTTAATTCAATTGGATTTGTATTCACGAAGTTCATCACACTTCCACTGTTTGACGAAGACTGCGGAGAAGGATTTCCCATTTGAAGGTCTGGTTGTCCGCCCATATCGCCATTTGGCATTCCCGATTGATTTCCAAATCCACCGTTCATCACGCCATTTCTTTGATTCATTCTGTTGAAACTATCGAAGTTGATCTCTGGGTCTTTGTTAGTTACCATTTCCATTCTTACAGACGCTTTATCACCTTGGAAGTTGATTCTGGTCGATTTTCTGGCGTCAGGTTTTATGGTTTCGGAAAAGGCTTTTTCAATATTGATTTTCTTCACAAAACTAAATCTGTAATCGCCTTTGTCATCTTCCAATTTCAAAATCAAACCGGGAAGTCCTGAGAATTTATACGGTCCATCAGCAATTTTAATTTCCGGCGCGAACCAAGCAGTCCAAATCCTACCTCCGAAGTTCATTGTTGCTTTTTGGATTTTACTTCCATTAAATTCAGAAACCTGGCTGGAAATTTCCCAATCCATTTTTCGATCTTCCTGATAATAAACTTGCTTCGAACCAATACTTTCAACAAAATTGATCGATTTATCCTCACCCTTTTTTATAATGAAATAATCAAAGAAAGTCGGCTGGATAGATTTCCCGTTTGGTAATTTCGGAAATTCAGATTTGTCTTTTTTCGATTTTTTGATTTCCGTGATGCCTTGCTGTCTCAAAACATTGGTCAAAGAATCTCTCAGCAATTTGCTTTCACTAATGAATAAAGACTGATTATTTTTGATGTCCAAAAAAGTATTTTCCACCTTCATATTCACAAGATTGATGGTATCTGGATTCACTTCGGTTTGGTAAATGTATCTTTCGGTTTGGCTCCATATTTTTCCGGAGAAGCAAAAAAATAACATCAAAATAATTAGCTTATTCATAATTCAAGGACTGATTGTTTGATTAACAAAATCAAGCAAAGTTAATTATTAGAAGCAACAGAATTAATAATTGTTTATTTTTTGACAACAATTTAACATTAACATACTGTTTCTCATCATCAAACGAAAGTCAATTCATCTTCAGAAATCATCAAAATAGACGTCATCGATTTGAGATTGCGGAAATTAGTTCGTACTTTTGTACACTCAAATCATTCTAAATAAAAATAATGATACAAGTAAGTGATCAGGCAAAATCCAAAGCAGCTCAGCTAATGACTGAAGAAGGTTTTGACCCTACAACAGATTATATAAGAGTTGGCGTAAAATCAGGCGGATGTTCCGGTCTGGAGTACGTTCTCAAGTTTGATAATATAAAAAATGAAACCGACACCATATTCGAAGATAACGACGTAAGAGTCATTATTGAGAAAAAATCCATCCTTTATCTTGCAGGAACAGTCCTGGAATATTCTGGCGGATTGAACGGGAAAGGTTTTATTTTTAACAACCCAAATGCCTCAAGAACTTGTGGCTGTGGGGAGAGTTTCAGTCTTTAAAAAATTAGAAACTTCAAAGACATTTGCTTTATTAAGTCATTGAACTTAAAAAGAAATAATATTTAAAAATCTTAACGCGCTTTGCGTTAAAAACATAATGGCAAAATATACAGAGGACGATTTAAGGGAAGACCTTAAAACAAAAGAATATGAGGCGGGATTTTATACCGATATCGAGTATGATGATTTCCCGACTGGACTTAATGAAGACATCGTGCGCGCTATTTCTGCAAAGAAAGAAGAGCCAGAATGGATGACGGAATGGCGTTTGGAATCTTTCCGAATCTGGCAGAAAATGACAGAACCGGATTGGGCCAACGTCAAATATGAAAAACCGGATTTCCAAGCGATAAAATATTATGCTGCGCCAACTGTAAAACCAGAATTGGCAAGTTTGGATGAAGTGGACCCAGAACTTTTGGCAACTTTTGCTAAATTGGGGATCAACATCGAAGAACAGAAAAGACTGGCAAATGTTGCAGTTGATATTGTAATTGATTCTGTTTCAGTTAAGACCACTTTTCAAGCAACTTTGATGGAGAAAGGTGTTATTTTCTGTTCAATCTCAGAAGCTATTAAGAATCATCCAGATTTAGTTAAAAAATATCTTGGGAAAGTAGTTCCGAGAGGCGATAACTTCTACGCAGCACTTAACTCCGCAGTTTTTTCTGACGGCAGTTTCTGCTATATTCCAAAAGGTGTAAGATGTCCGATGGAATTATCAACTTATTTCCGAATCAATCAATCAGGAACAGGACAGTTCGAGAGAACTTTGGTAATTGCTGATGCAAGAAGTTATGTTTCATATTTGGAAGGTTGTACAGCACCATCCAGAGACGAAAATCAGCTTCACGCTGCAGTTGTGGAATTGATTGCGATGGATGACGCTGAGATAAAATACTCTACCGTTCAAAACTGGTATCCAGGAAATGCGGAAGGAAAAGGAGGTGTTTTCAACTTTGTAACCAAAAGAGGACTTTGTGAAAACAGAGCCAAAATCTCTTGGACGCAAGTAGAAACTGGTTCTGCTGTAACTTGGAAATATCCATCTTGTATTTTGAAAGGGGACAACTCGATCGGAGAATTTTACTCAATTGCGGTGACGAATAATCATCAATATGCTGATACGGGAACTAAGATGATTCACATCGGAAAGAATTCCAGATCGACGATTATTTCTAAAGGAATCTCTGCTGGTAAATCTCAAAACTCATACAGAGGATTGGTAAAAGTGATGCCTTCTGCAAAAGGAGCGCGTAACTTCTCCCAATGTGATTCACTTTTGATGGGTAACGAATGTGGCGCACACACTTTCCCATACATCGAGATCAAAGATCCTACAGCACAATTGGAACACGAGGCGACGACTTCAAAAATCGGTGAAGATCAGATTTTCTATTGCAACCAAAGAGGAATCGATACAGAAAGAGCAATTGCATTGATTGTCAATGGATTCAGTAAGGAAGTTTTGAACAAGCTTCCAATGGAATTTGCGATTGAAGCTCAGAAATTATTGGAGATTTCATTGGAGGGTTCAGTTGGATAATTAGAAATAATGAAAAAGTTTTTATATCTATTTTTCGTCGTATTATTTACCAGCGTTTCGGCTCAGGAAAAAAAAGAATTTCAGCTTTCGAGCCATATTCTTGATATTACTGTTGGTCAACCTGTTGAGAAAGTAGATGTTCAGTTAGAAAAGTTTGACGAGACCACAAAACAATGGGTTTCATTAGGCAAAAAACAAACGGACAAAAATGGTAGGATTGCTGATTTTTTACCATATTCTAAAGACTTAAAAAGCAATTACGGAAAATATAAACTGATATTTTTAACGGAAGATTATTTTAAAAATAAAAAAGTAGAAAGCTTCTATCCATTTATTGAAGTCGTATTCCAGATAAAAGATGACAAGCACTACCACGTGCCAATCACATTATCGCCATTTGGATATTCGACTTACAGAGGAAGCTAATATAATTGACATAAAGAAAAGTAAACTAAAGAATGTTACAAATCAATAACTTACACGCCAAAATTGAAGATGGCGCAGAAATATTAAAAGGAATCAATCTTGAGATCAAACCAGGCGAGGTTCACGCAATCATGGGACCGAATGGTGCTGGAAAATCTACGCTTTCATCTGTGATCGCAGGGAAAGAAGATTATGAAGTCACCGAAGGAAATATCCTTTTTGAAGGTGAAGATATCGCTGAAGATGCACCTGAAGAAAGAGCGCACAAAGGTATTTTCCTTTCGTTCCAATATCCGGTGGAGATTCCTGGGGTTTCTGTCACCAACTTCATCAAAGCAGCACTTAATGAGACTAGAAAAGCAAATGGACTTTCGGATATGGGCGCAAAAGATATGTTGGCTATGATTCGCGAAAAATCCGAGCAATTGGGCATCAAAAAAGATTTCCTGTCCAGATCGCTTAACGAAGGTTTCTCTGGAGGTGAGAAAAAAAGAAACGAGATCTTCCAAATGATGATGCTGAATCCAAAATTGGCAATTCTTGATGAGACCGATTCCGGACTTGATATCGATGCTTTGAGAATCGTTGCAGATGGTGTGAACAAATTCAAGAATGAAGGCAACGCAGTTCTTTTGATTACGCATTACCAAAGACTTTTGAACTACATTCAGCCAGATTTCGTACACGTTTTGGCAGACGGAAAAATTATTAAAACAGGAGATAAATCTCTAGCACTAGAATTGGAAGAAAAAGGCTACGACTGGCTTTTAAACTAAAAACAAATCTTCTAACAGATGCAAAATCAAACCATTACAATGGCTTTATTTGAACAGACAATTGATCAACATTCAGATTTTTTGGGAACGCTTCGTCACAGATTTTTGGACGAGGACAGAAAAACCGCTCTCGAGGCTTTCTCTTCTAAAGGTTTTCCGACCAAAAAAGACGAAGAATACAAATACACAAACCTGAAAGAGATCACGGAGAAAAACTACAACTTTTTCCCGACAGAAGAGCACCACATCTCGAGAGAGCAATTGGATGCGCTTCATTTGGGCGAGGAAAACTTTGACAGAATCGTTTTCATCAATGGAAAACTTCACAAAGAATTTTCTAAGATCTCGATTGGAAACGCAGAATTCCTTTCTTTCAATTACGCATTGAATGATCCGGCTCACAAAGAGGTTTTCGATAAATATTTCAACACGATCGCCAACAAAGATCTGGCTTTCACGAACTTGAATTCAGCTTACTGCAACTTCGGATTCTTCTTGAGAGTTCCGAAAAATGTAGTGATCGAAAAACCGATTCACGTTTTCTATCTTTCTCAAAATCAGGAAGAAAACACGTTCTACAACACAAGAAATCTCTTGATCGTAGAAGAAGGTGCAAAAGTAGAGATCATCGAAAGTCACCACAACTTGGACGAATCTTTCGTGCTAACCAATTCTGTGACAGAGATTTTTACTTATCAAAATGCAAAAACCGATTGGCACAAATTGCAGAATGACAACGACACTTCTTATCTCGTAGACCACACCTTTGCGAAGCAGGAAAGAGACAGTTTGACGACGGTAAACACGTTCACTTTCGGAGGAAAATTGGTTCGTAACAATCTGGATTTCATTCACAACGGCGAGAATATCAACTCGTTTATGAACGGGATTACAATCATCGGAAAAGACCAATTGGTAGATCACCACACGGCTGTTCACCACAACACGCCAAACTGCGAATCTTACCAGAACTACAAAGGAATCTATAAGGACAAATCACACGGCGTTTTCAACGGTAAAGTTTTCGTGAACAAGATCGCACAGAAAACCAATGCTTATCAACAAAACAACAATATTCTTCTTGACGAAGGCGCAAGCATTGACACAAAACCTCAGCTCGAGATCTTCGCAGATGATGTGAAATGTTCGCACGGTTGTACCGTTGGACAGCTGAACGAAGATGCAATGTTCTATCTGAGAGCGAGAGGAATTTCGAAAAAAGAAGCTAGAGCACTTTTGCTTTACGCTTTCGCCAACGACGCAATGCAAAACATTGATATTGAGCCATTAAAAGTAAAAGTTTCCAAACTCCTTGCTGAAAAGCTGGAGGTAAGTATGGAATTCTAAAACTTCAACATAAACAATCTAAATCCCGGAATTTTCTGGGATTTTTTATTTTTGGGCGCCTTTATCCGCCTTCCGTTCCCTCCCGATTTTACATCGGGATCCGCTCAAGCCGGGTCGCGGATTCAACACATTTTGAACATTTGTCTTTAAATTGTAAATTTGATTAAATTAGAATCTACAAAAACACAAGTGAACTACGAAAAACTACAATTCAACCTCAACGCTTACAAAGAAACCGGCGAGATCCTAGACGGCGCGAAATTCCTTATTCATCAATTCGATTTGGATGACGACAACTTTGCAGGATTTGGTTTCCGCGACGAATTAGAAAAGAACTCAATTCTCTTAACTGCAAACGGCGAACTCGGAGAATTGCAACACGTGATGATCCCAAGAAACCTCTTCGATTTTGACTTGACCTTGGTTCTAAATATGCTCGCTCACGAGATGTTGCACGTTCGCCAGAAATCGCCGAGAATGATGATAGTGGACAAGAACGAACGCGAATGGCAAGCTTATTACGAAATGCTCTTTCACACAAACTTTCCTCAAATCCCGACGCTTTCTGATTATTACATCAAATTCTTTGGCGAAAAAGCTTTGATCTATTATTCAAGAATGGGTGAAGAAAGCGAACTTCAATTAAAATATTTAGAACAAAAATTGGAAGTTGAAAAACTATTAGAAAATTTAATTAACAAATAAAAATAAAATGACAAAACCCGAAATAACTTGGCAGGATTTTGAGAAAATCGACATCCGAATTGGAACGATAATTTCTGCAACAGATTTTGAAAAAGCCAGAAATCCGTCTTATCAATTGGAAATAGATTTTGGAGATATGGGAATTAGAAAATCTGCGGCTCAAATCACCGCATTGCACAAAAAAGAAGAATTGATTGGAAAACAGATAATGGCAGTTGTGAATTTCCCGAAAAAACAAATCGCCAATTTCTTCAGCGAGTGTTTGGTAATGGGCGTTTACGGAGAAAATAAAAGTGAGGTGACGCTCTTGACATCGAGTTTGCCTGTGAAAAATGGGTTGGAAGTTGGGTGATTGGTTTGATTACTTGATGTAAGTTTTCACTTCGTTAAGAATATCAAAAATTAATTCCATTGGCAGATCTTCATCCATATCCAAAAGCAGGATTTTGAACTTCTTTCTGCCTTCGGATAAAAGTTCGGGATAATCCAATCTATCGCCGTGATAGAAACTGAGATAATGCTTCTTATGCTGTTTGCTATAATAAAAATAGCAGAGCATTTTCTTTTTGTATTTCAAAAAAGGAAGTCCAAAACTGAGTGTTTCGGTAATCAATTCATCGGAATGTAGAATCTTTTCTCGGATAAACAGAAGCGCACTTCTTGCAGGCTCATCAATCCTAAAAAAATATTCCTGAATTGGATTCATCAATTATCATTAATCAAAATTCTGCAACTCGACCAACTTTCTGTACGTTCCGTTTCTTTCCATCAATTCCTGATGAGAACCTTGCTCAATGATATCTCCTTTTTCCATCACGACAATGTGATCTGCTTTTTGAATGGTTGATAATCTGTGAGCGATAATCAATGATGTTCTATTTTCCATCATTTTTTCCAAAGCATCTTGAACGTATCTTTCAGATTCTGTGTCTAAGGCAGAAGTTGCCTCGTCCAGAATCATAATTGGTGGGTTTTTCAGAACGGCTCTTGCGATAGAAACACGTTGTTTTTGTCCACCTGAAAGTTTGTTTCCGTCGTCGCCGATATTAGTGTAATAGCCATCTTGAAGTTGAGAAATAAACTCGTGGGCATTGGCAATCTTTGCCGCTTCCATCACTTGCGCTTCGGTTGCATCTGGATTTCCCATCAAGATATTGTTGTAAACCGAATCATTAAACAAAACAGATTCCTGTGTTACCATTCCTAAAAGTTGACGGTAATCTGTCAATTTTAAGTTTTTGATGTTGTGACCGTCAATTAAAATTTCGCCTTCCGAAACATCGTAGAATCTTGCTAAAAGATTTGCCATGGTCGTCTTTCCACTCCCCGATTGTCCAACCAGCGCAACAGTTTTTCCTTTTGGTACAGTGATAGAAACATTCTTGAGAATCAAATTCGATTTCTCGTAATAGAAACCGATATTCTTGAATTCGATTTTATCTTTCAATTCAGAAATTGGAGTTGGATTAGCAACTTCTTCAACTTTCAAATCATAATCCAAAACTTCCGAAACCCTTTCCAAACTCGCCATTCCGCCTTGGATGGATGAAATTGCATTTGATAAACGTTTCGCAGGATCTAAAATTTGAAAGAAAACACCGATGAATGCAAGAAAAGTTGCAGGATCACGATTGGTACCATTCAGAATTTCTGTTCCTGCATAATAAGTGATGATCAACATCGTCACAGATCCAAGAAATTCGCTCATTGGGGAAGCTAATTCTCGTCTTCGGCTCATCGCGATGGCGTGATGTTGCCATTGATCAGTTGTTTTGTTAAATCTATTTTTAAGAATTTTATCGGCGTTGAAAATCTTAATCACCTTAGAAGATTTCAAGGTTTCATCAACCAAAGAAAAGAGGTTTCCCAATTCTTCTTGCGCAAATCTCGCTTGTTTTTTTAGACTTTTCCCAACCCAAGAAATAATCCATCCCATAATTGGAAAAACAACCAATGAGAATAAAGTCAATTTTGGAGATAATAAAAATAATGCGGTAAGTGATGATAAAATCATAAACGGTGAGTTCACAATATCAACTAAAGAACCCATAATTCCGCCTTCTACAGCGCCAATATCATTAGAAATTCGCGACATCATATCGCCTTTTCTTTGTTCTGTGAAAAATGAAACCGGAAGTTTTAGAAATTTGTCATACATCAAAGTTCTCAAGTCTCTCGTGATTCCAACGCGGTAATTCACAAGGAGATACGATCCAATATATCTAAAAATATTTCTAAGCAAAAATGCAGTTGCAGTAATTCCGCAAAGTACAGCCAGAACGGTGTAACCACCGTATTCATCCAAACTAATTTGAATTTTGTAATAAGCCAAATCTTTCGCATACCCAAAATAATCAGCCAATCTCCCACTCCAAACTGGAGCCACGGATGTATCTACTTCGTCGCTCAAACCGAACATTAAATTCAGAATTGGCAACATCGTTCCGATAGAAACAATTTGTAGAAGAGAATAAAGAATATTGAAAAACATACTGCCCCACAGGAATCTTTGATGTGGCTTGGCAATACTGAGAATACGTTGAAATGGTTTCATTCAAAAAAATTGGAAATGCAAAATTACGGAAAATAAATAGCTTAGTTTATCAAGACGTTAGAAATTGAAATTTACTTTATCGTTGTATTTTGGCGTGAAGTTTTTGGTGTTCAGCTTCTCGATTGTTTTTGCGAAATTGTTGATAATATTGGTCAGGTTTTCTGCATCTACAATATTAATATCATCATTCACAGCGTGATAGTGTGTCGCTTTGTTCATATCAACCGTCGAAATAGAATGTGCAATGATTTTCTTTTTAACGAAATTCACATTATCCGAACGGTAAAATAATTGTTGACCTTTGTATGGATCGGAATGAACTTTTAATCCGTTGACAGCATTTGCATTAATCAATTCATCAAAATCAGAAAACTCGTCGCCAGTCATAAACACAGCGTTTTTTCCAAATTGAGATTCCGTTGCCAACATTTCGAAATTGAAAAGTGCTGAGATATTGTTGAAAACAGGATTCAATTTTTCATTATCAGCCAAAGCTTTTGAACCAATCAATCCAATTTCCTCCGCATTGAACGCCATAAAAACCATTGAGTAATCTGTCTTTTTATCTTTGAAATAATCAGCAATTCCAATCACTGTAGATATTCCGCTCGCGTCATCATCTGCACCGTTGTAGATATTGTCACCAGATTTATTATTAGTTCCGATGTGATCAAAATGTCCTGAGAAAGCTAAACTTTTTTCAGAGTTTCCTTTTTTGATACCACAAACATTGAATCCTTTCTGTCCTTTATATTCAAATGGAATCAAATAAGAATCGCCGACACAGTATCCCAAATTATTTTTTTTGAATTCGCTGGCGATGTATTCTGCGGATTTGTCATTTTCCGGTGTTCCGAATTTTCTGCCTTTCATCTCGTCCGAAGCCAAAGTGGAAACGATATTCACAACTCTTTCTTTGGAGATTTCCTGAGCAAAAGAAAAGATTGAAAGATTAATAAAAAGAAATAGGTTTAGTTTTTTCATAATGGTTGATTTACTTATAAAACAAAGATATGACTGATATGTCATTGATTCTTTGCTTTTGTTACCATTAATATTAATAAAAACAAAAAAACAGCCTCCAAAAAGGAAGCTGTTCTTACTCAAAAAAATCGTCGTCAAGTTTATCGAAGTCTGTCTACAGATTTTACGAGCCTCTCATCTTTTTTGATGTACACATTTGCCAAAAGCAAACATACAATCGCAATTACTGAGAAAACTGGCTCAATACCCTTCTCAGGAAAAGAGATTCCTCCGGGTAAGCTTTGTAGCCAATAAATCAAAAAACCAAGCAACAAAGCGTTTATAAAAATACTGATGTTATTCAGCAAGATTTGTCTTTTGCGGTTTTTGAAACTGAATATACTTAGCAATCCTAATAATATTAATAAAACCGTAGAAATATTGATTAGAAGATTTCCACCTAATATATCAAAATCCTGCGCTGTAAGATTGAGGAACAAAGCGCCTAATACAGCTAATAATATCCAGATTGTTTGTATTCTTTGTAACATTTTTTTCGATTAATTCCGTTTTGAATGGGAACAAATTGTCTGCAAAAGTAAAATAATTTTTGCGTAATTCAAAAATTAATGTAGATTTGCATTGTAATCACCTATTAAAAATGATAATCGCCTGATTTTCATTCTTACTTTTACAAAATTAATTTACTTTTTTACGCATTATATGTTTAATATTGAAACGCTAAAGTCAAAATCCGACGAGGAATTGACCAAACTTTCTAAAGATTTAGGCGTCAATTTGGCAAAGAAAAGCTCTCCGGAAGAAACAGTTTTCGCTATTCTGGATTATCAGGCTTCGAATCCAAAAATCATTAAAGATTATCTAAACGCCAATCAGGAAAATATGAATAAAAACACAGAAGACAATTCTGAGGAAAAAGCTGTTCCCGCCAAAAAAAGAGGTAGGAAGCCTGCAGAGAAACCGAAAGAAGAAACGGCAACTCCAACTGCAGAAGTAGCAAAAGAAGAGGTTCCTGTAGCGGTAGAAGCGCCGGTTGCGACGGAGGAAGTCAAGAAACCAAACCCGCCGAGGAAAAAGCAACCAAGAGCAAGAGTGGTAGCCAACGAAAATCAAGAAGTCGTGGCAGAAGCTAAACCAGCAGAACCAACTCAGCCAACAGAAAACGCTCCTAAAACTGACGAAAAACCAGAGGAAACAAAACAACAACAGCCTCAGCAAAGACAGCCTCAACAGCAAAATAACCGTCAGCAACAGCAAAAGACCAACAATAATAACAATAGAGGTCAACAAAAAACACAAACTCCCAATTCTCCCCAACACAACAATCAAAAAGAACCATCCGAAAACCACCAAGACAATTCGCCAAAGAAAGAATTCAACTTTGATGGATTGATCACTATAGAAGGTGTTTTGGAAATACTTCCGGATAATTACGGATTCCTTCGTTCTTCAGATTTCAGTTATATCTCTTCTCCAGACGACGTTTACGTTTCTACCAATCAAATCAGAAATTATGGTTTGAAAACGGGAGACACGGTAAAAGGATTTGTAAGATTGCCAAAAGAAGGCGAGAAATATTTCTCTCTTTTGAAACCGACAGAAGTTAATGGACGAGATTTAGCATTTATCAAGGACAGAGTTGCTTTCGAATATTTGACACCACTTTTCCCTCAGGAAAAATTCAATTTAGCAGGAAAAGGTTCTACACTTTCTACAAGGATTGTTGACTTGTTCGCACCAATTGGAAAAGGACAAAGAGCAATGATTGTTGCACAGCCAAAAACTGGTAAAACAATTTTACTTAAAGATATCGCCAACGCAATCTCTGCCAATCACCCAGAAGCTTATATGATGGTTCTTCTTATTGACGAACGTCCTGAGGAAGTGACTGATATGCAGAGAAGTGTGAATGCGGAAGTTATCGCATCTACTTTTGATGAAGCAGCAGATAAGCACGTAAAAGTGGCGAATTTGGTTCTTTCAAAAGCGCAAAGAATGGTAGAATGCGGTCACGATGTTGTTATTCTCCTTGACTCGATCACGAGATTGGCGAGAGCGTACAATACCGTAACACCAGCTTCAGGAAAAATACTTTCTGGTGGTGTGGATGCCAACGCGCTTCACAAACCAAAACGTTTCTTCGGTGCTGCAAGAAAAATCGAAAATGGCGGATCATTGACAATCATCGCAACAGCTTTGATCGATACAGGTTCCAAAATGGACGAGGTGATCTTCGAAGAATTTAAAGGAACTGGAAATATGGAATTGCAATTGGACAGAAAAATTGCTAACAAAAGAATTTATCCAGCTGTGGATTTGGTTTCATCCAGCACAAGAAGAGATGATCTTCTTTTGGACGAGGCGACAATGCAAAGAATGTGGATCATGAGAAAATATCTTTCTGATATGAACCCAATGGAAGCTATGGAATTTGTACAAAAACAAATGAAAGGAACTTTGAATAATGAAGAGTTTCTGATGTCTATGAATAGATAATTCTTTGATTAAATCATAAAAAAGTTCGGCTCGCAAATGCGAGCCGTAACTTTATAGTAAAGTGAAATCTTTACCATTAATTCATAAAAACGTCTTCCACATCTGCTTTTCTTTTCAAAACAGAATGTGCGTAAGAACAATGTGCCTTTATTTTCCAGCCATTTTTTCTGGCAAAGTCGACGGATTTTTCAACTAATTTTTTCCCAAGACCTTGTCCTTCAAATTTTGGGAAAACCATCACGTAACTAACAATTAGTTTTTTAAGTTCTGGAACAATGGTGTAAGTCAGTCTCCCGACATCTTCTGCGCTGTTCTTCAGAGTGATGTAGCCGCCGTTTCCGGATTTGTTATTTTCAAAGCTAAGATCCATAATAGTTTGTAATTTTTTATGTTATATCCAAAAATATTCCAAACAGCCTTTTAATTATATTAAATTAACACAAAATTACCTCACAGGTGTTCTAAATTCTCCATAACCCATCAACCCATCGAAGTTTCTACCGAACGGTGTATAATACAAAAAGGCTTGATAAAGATTCTCTGTCTGCCAAAAATTTCCATTGATTTCGCCATAATTCAGTTGTCCATCTGAACCTTTGGTAGCGAGTATGTAACTATAGAAACCTTGTTTCAAATAGATTTTCGCAATGTATTTTTGTGCTTTTTCGTCATAAATCATCTGGCTTTTTGCATCAGCTTTGTAATCATTGAACATTCCTAAGACATACAATTCTTTCTCAGATTTCTGACTGTCTAATGCAAAATAAACCCAAGAATAATCACCTTCTCTATTAGCATCTCTCTCGATACCAAGGTCATTTCGTCTGAAATAAAACGCACCATTCACATCAGGCTGATATTGATAATCACCCGGAAAAGCCCAAACTGGATGCAGATAAGTATAATTTTTCCCATCGATGTTTTCTGTGTTCGCCACCATATCCATCGCTTGGTTCATGATTTTGTTATCGAAATAATAGAACTCATTATTCCCCGGAAAAGCCAAACCTAATTGCTGAAACAAAAGTTGATTTCCCATCGTAGAACTTGGTCGAATATTGGTTAAAGAAATTCCCCAATTGTTATTTTGAATCACACTTAATGACAACGACGAAATATTATTTGTAATTCCTGCGCCATTTCCAGTCGCTTGGATTTCCAATCTTTGTTTGGCGTTTGGATTTTTAGCATCAATCAATCGAGTGACGTTGATTCCAAGATTCGCATTATTTTCATAAATAGAAAATCTTTTCTTGAACAATGGTTTATCCTGAGAATCTTTATAAACGATGATTTCGTAATTTCCAGAAATCTTTGGTCGAATTTTTTCGTTTGGGAAAACCAAGTCGTAATGCGTGTATTTTTGATAAGTATTGAAGGAATATTGGAACTGATCGATTAGCGCATTCATACTTCCGTCCGCATATTCTGTGAAGAAAAGTCCGTCATCTTCCCAATTTCTGTTGTAATGTTTGTAAGTATATCGGTAAAGTTGACTGGTATTGGAAAGATCATCAAATCTCAAAATCAACTGTTCGCCTTGCGCGATAATGGGCGTTTCATCATTGGTCTTAGGATTGAAAACCTGTACGCTTCTGATTTCCTGAGCGAGAGAAATTGTGCTTAAAAAAAGAAAAAATAGTCTAATAATGTTCATATCGCTAAGTTAATGTTTTATATTTTTACAATTAAATTAAAAAAAATGTTACACGTAGAATCCTTCACTTTCAATCCATTTTCGCAAAACACTTATCTTATTTATAACGATGAAAAGGAGGCTTTTCTTATAGACCCAGGAAATATGCCCGATGGTGAAACTAAAGTTTTAGGTGAGTTTATAAAATCCAAAGATTTAAAGATTCAAAACATCCTTCTCACGCACGCTCACATCGATCATATCATCGGGTTGCAATGGGCTTATGACGAATTCAAAGTTCCGGTTTTGCTTCATTCTAATGAAATCGAAATTCTCGAGCAAGCGCCATTTACAGCTAAAAAATATGGTTTCTTTTTCCCAGCTTTCACAGGCAAAACGCAATTGATAAAAGAAGGCGACGAGATTAATTTAGGTTCAGACGTTTTTCAAATTTTCGATGTTCCAGGACATTCGCCAGGAAGTGTGGCTTTTTATAATAAGGAGAATGAATTTGTAATTTCCGGTGACGCACTTTTTATGATGAGCATTGGTAGAACAGACCTTTACAAAGGCGATTACGACCAATTGATTACCAGCATCAAAACAAAATTACTGACGCTCCCAGAATCAACAAAAGTTTTCAGCGGACACGGAGAATCTACGACGATTGGATTTGAAAAAGCACACAATTCATTTTTGAAATAAATTTAAAACTAATGAAATACAAAATTCTGATTCTTCTACTATTGATTTTCAATCTCTCGTTTGCTCAAAACAATTTGGATAAAACTGAAATTGATAACATTCAAAAGTTGATCAATTTATTTAAAACTAAAAACGTCGATGGCATTTCGAAAATGATAACTTATCCTTTGAATCGAGAATATCCAATTCCATCAGTCAAAAATGAAGCAGATTTAAAGAAAAGATTCAACCAGATTTTTGATAAAACAATCATTGATGAAATTTCAAATTCGAAAATCGACCAATGGAGCGAAGTTGGATGGCGCGGAATTATGCTAAACAGTGGCGATCTTTGGATAGAATCTGATGGGAAGATAAAAGCACTCAACTATCAAAGTCATTTTGAATTGAATCAAAAAAAGAATCTGATCAGTAATGATAAAAGTAAATTGCATTCGTCTTTGAAGACTTTCAAATCTCCAACTTACAAAATCCAAACAAAAAGTTATCTGATCAGAATTGATGAATTAGCAAATGAAAAATACAGATATGCTTCTTGGAAAATCGGTAAATCCGAGGCTTCAAAACCCGATTTGATCTTAACAAATGGTGAACTGAAATTTGATGGAAGTGGTGGAAATCATACCATTACATTCAAAAAAGGAGAATATAACTATGAGATTTACAGAGGAATTATCGGCGTAAAAGACGTACCGGAAATCTCATTGACTGTCGAACAAAAAGGTAAAACAATCCTACAGCAAGATGGAAAATTATTAGAATAAAAAAAACGCTTCCGAATTGGAAGCGTTTAGTCTTTAACAATTATTTTAAAATTAATCTTGATGAACTTCTGACAAAACCGGACCAGAAGAAATCAATTCACGCGCTTCGTCATTATCGGCAAATTGCTCAAAATATTTGATATATTTTTTGGCCAAATCTTTCGCTTTTTTCTCCCAATCAGAATTATTTTCATAAGTATCTCTTGGATCCAAAATGTGTTCGGAAACATTCGGAAGAGAAGTTGGGAATTCCAAATTCATAATCGGAACGTGGTCTGTTTCTGCTTTATCAATGCTTCCGTCAATGATTGCATCGATGATCGCTCTTGTATCTTTCAGAGAAATTCTTTTGCCAGTTCCGTTCCAGCCTGTGTTTACCAAATAAGCTTTCGCATTGTGTTCCTTCATTTTACCAATCAAAGTTTTGGAATACATCGTTGGATGAAGTGTCAAAAATGCCTCACCAAATGCTGGAGAAAAAGATGGCGTTGGCTCTGTAATTCCGCGTTCTGTTCCAGCTAATTTGGAAGTATAACCACAAAGGAAATGATATTGCGCTTGGCATTCTGTCAAAATAGAAACAGGAGGCAAAACCCCGAAGGCATCGGCTGATAAATAAATGATTTTGCTTGCGTGACCCGCTTTGGAAGGCAAAACGATTTTGCTGATGTGATAAATTGGATAAGAAACTCTCGTGTTTTCTGTGATAGATCCATCGGTGTAATCTACGTTTCCCTTATCATCCGTAATTACATTTTCCAAAAGTGCATCTCTTCTGATAGCGCCATAAATATCCGGTTCTTTTTCTTTGCTAAGGTCAATTACTTTTGCATAGCATCCACCTTCGTAATTGAAAACGCCATTGTTATCCCAACCGTGCTCATCATCTCCAATCAAATATCTTTTGGGATCAGCCGAAAGCGTCGTTTTTCCAGTCCCGGAAAGGCCGAAGAAAACAGCCACATCGCCCTTCTCACCAACGTTTGCGGAACAATGCATTGAAGCCATTCCTTTCAGCGGAAGGTAATAATTCATAATCGCGAACATTCCTTTTTTCATTTCACCGCCGTACCAAGTTCCGCCAATGATCTGCATTTTTTTCGTCAAATCAAACATTACGAAAACCTCAGAATTGAGTCCGTGTTGTTCCCAATTTGGATTCACAGATTCGGAAGAATTGATTACTACAAAATCTGGCTCACCATAATTTTGAAGGTCGTAATTGGAAGGACGGATAAACATATTCATCACAAAATGTGCTTGCCAAGCCACTTTAGTAACAAATCTCACTTTCAGTCGAGTGTCTTCGTTAGATCCGCAATAAGTATCGATTACGTAAATACTTTCATCTGAAAGATCTTTGGTTACAATATCTTTTAGTTCATCAAAAACTTCTACGGTTGTTGGGCGGTTTATAGTGCCATCCCACCAGATCGTATCCTGCGTGATTTTGTCATTGACGATATATCTGTCTTTTGGAGATCTACCAGTGAAAATGCCTGTTTTTACAGCAACAGCTCCAGACTTTGTCAAAACTCCTTTTGCAAATCCGGAATTTTTCGAATCCATTTCTGCCTGGAAAATTTCTTCGTAAGTTGGATTGTGGAAGATCTGTTTGGGATTGAAAATGCCCTGACGTTCAAGATAAGATTTTAGCTTGTCCATTTTTAATTTTTTTGAAGATTAAAGGTGTTGGGACAAATGTAAAAATATCAGCGAACTATGAAAGTTTTTATTAACTGATTTTCATCAGTTTAAATTTTATTCATAATTAATTAACAATCAATTAATTAAATCGCGCCAAGAAAATATTTTATCGAAACCTTGCTTTTTAAAATAGGCTTTATAATCTCCAAATTTGGACGTAAGAACGAAATCTCCGCCCCAAGCACCCAAACTTTTGACAAAGCTGGGACAGTTTTGGAAATATTTTTCTTTCACAGTTGGAATTTCGAGAAAATCGGAAAGTTTTTCTTCGTGCAACGTCATCAATTGCGAAAATTCTTCTAAATCTTCACTTTTAAGAATAGCTTTCGTCAAATCAGAATATTCGTTGATCAAATCCTGAGATTTCGGTTTTGATTTGTAATGAGAAATTCCCTCGCGCGTATCTTGTTTTTGATTGAGGTGAATAAAGATTAATTCATATTTGAAAATTGGATCGAAAATCACTTTTTCATAAACTCGTTCCGGAAAACGGCTGTAGAGAATTGCCGACTTTTCTTTCGCCACTGCAACGTCATAACCACTTCCGCCAAGACTTATCTCATTTAAAATAAAAGGATCAATTTCTGCCCATTCTCCGAGATTGCTCATCAAGGTAGAACTGCTTCCCAATCCAAAATCCGATGGAAATTGGAGATTGGTTTTGAGATGATAGGAGTTATTAGTTTTAAATTTAATTGCAGAAAGTTCCTGAACATTTTTCAAAACTTTCAGAATGAAGTCAGATGCTTTTTGGTCATTGGTTTTAATGATTGTCCAAGCTTTATAATCTATGACCGTTTCCAGCCACAAATGGTCTTGATGATAAGCGTTCCAATAGATCAATGATTTCTCATCATCGTCTTCCATAAAAAAAAACTCTTGTCCAAGCTTTGTGGGAACAGCCAGGACAAGAGCACCATCAACAGCAACATATTCTGAGGTCAGCATCAGCTTTCCGGGTGAAAATATTCTGTTCATTTATGGAAATTTTTTATTTAATTAAATTTACATCGCAGAAGATGCAGAAACTTCAGAATTGATCTTCTTAATCAAACCTTGAAGGGTTTTGCCAGGTCCAACTTCGATGAAATTAGTTGCGCCATCTTTGATCATATTTTGAACACTTTGAGTCCATTTAACTGGACCAGTCAATTGTGCAATTAGGTTTTTCTTAATTTCTTCCGGATCTGTCACAGCCGTTGTGGTAATGTTTTGATAAACCGGAATTGTCGCTTTACGGAAATTAGTTTTTTCAATTGCAGCAGCCAATCTCTCTTGCGCCGGCATCATCAAAGGTGAATGGAAAGCACCATTTACAGGCAAGATCAAAGCTCTTTTTGCGCCAGCAGCTTTCAAAGCTTCACAAGCTTTTTCTACCGATGCAGTTTCGCCAGAAATCACCAATTGTCCAGGACAGTTGTAATTTGCAGGAACCACAATTCCTTCTATCTCAGCACAGATTTCTTCAACTTTGGAATCTTCCAAACCGAGAATTGCAGCCATAGAACTTGGATTGATGTCGCAAGCCATTTGCATTGCCTGAGCTCTTTCGTAAACCAACTTTAGTCCGTCTTCAAAAGACAAAACGCCGTTTGCTACCAAAGCAGAAAACTCACCCAAAGAATGTCCAGCAACCATTTCAGCCCCCAAACCATTGGCAACTTTCACTGTAGCTACAGAATGTAAAAAAATCGCAGGCTGAGTAACGCTGGTTTTTTTGAGGTCTTCATCTGTTCCATTGAACATAATAGAAACGAGGTCGAAACCAAGAATCTCATTGGCAGAATCCATCAAGTCTTTCACATCTTTTCGGGAATCGTACAATTCTTTTCCCATTCCTACATACTGTGAACCCTGACCAGGAAATACAAGTGCTTTCATTTAATTATATCTAAATCTTATTAACTTTTTTAAAATTACTGCATCAATCTTACTACTCTGTAACCATTGTTGATGTACGCACCATTTGGTTTCGCTTTTACAAATTCGAATTTTGTGGCAAGCTGAGTTTGTGATTTATTGATTTGTTTAAAAATTTCTCCTTTTTTGTTTTCTCTTGTCAGCATATCATTCATCACATCGAAACCGATCACTGCATATTTGGATGGTGCTTTGCAATATTTTGCTTTGTAAGCGGCAAGAATTTCTTTTTCAAAATCGCCTTCGTAATTGATTTTTCTGTCCATCAAATAAACCAGACTTGTCTTGGAAAGATCATCTACATTTTTCTCAAAACTTGCATTGTAAAACATACTGAACGCTTTTACACCGTCGTTTTGTTTCCCAAGGCTGATCAATTTTGAAGCAAAGGCATTTCCGGCAGAGTCATCATCGTCCGCCAAAACTGCGATCACAGGAACAGATTGTCCCGTCATCATATTGTTCTCTAACTGAATTTCGTTTGATGAATTCACGATCACAATATTCGCCTTAGACAAAGATTTTTCCAAACCAGCTTTGATGGCGTTGGCGTTTGCTTTGGAATTATCCGCAACGATATAAATTTTTTGATCCTGATAAACTTGCGAAACTTCTTTCACGATTCTGTCTGAATAAACAGAGTTTTCAGTTTCTACGATGATTAAATTGCTATAATCAAAAAGATCCGCAGAATTTGCAAAAGGTGCAACCACAGGGATTTTCTTTTCTTTCACATAATTAAGAACCTCCAAAATACTTGATTTGAAAAATGGCCCAACAATCAGATCCGTATTATCTTGGTTGATTTGTGAAAGGCTGTTTTTAAAAGTAACTTCATTCCCGGCATCAACTACTTTGATATCAAGTTTTTGTCCCGTACTTGCATTTCTCTCAGCGGCCAATTTGGCACCAGTCAAGAAATCCATAGACATTGTTCTGTACTTTGCATCGTTGGCATCAAAACCGAAAGGCAACATCAAAACCACGCTCAAAACATCGCCCGCTTTTTTAGAGTACATCGGATCTTGTTTCTTGATTTTCAAAGTCATTCCAGCTTTCAAACCGCCAGAAAGACTTGGATTAAGCGTAATCAATTGATCCAAAGTCACATTGAAATGGTTCATAATGCTGAACATCGTGTCACCACTTTGAACTGAATAAGTTACATAATCATCCTCTGATGTCGAAGTGTTTCCTGAAGCAGAAGACATTGCACTTGGAACGGGAGTTTGAGTTGTAGTAACCGTTTTTGTTACCGGAGCAGACGTTGAACTATTTTGAGAATTATCCTCAACATTAATCAAATCAGAGCCAGAAACTTTGATGGTTTCGCCAGGTTTCAAACCTGTAGATTCCAATCCTGGATTGAGTGCAAACAATTGCTTCTGAGTCAGATTGAATTGTTTGGAAATTTTGTAGTAATTATCTTTTGCCTGAACAACATACGAACCTTTCGCAGGCTCAGAAGTTACAGTTTCAGTTTTCGTCACTGTTTTAACTTCAGGTTGAGTTTCAGCCACTGTTGTTGTTTGTGCAACATTAGAAGCAGAATCTGCATATTTCTGAATACTGTCCAAAGGCAAAGTAATTTTGTCCCCGATTTTCAGATTTGAATCCAATTGTGGATTTAGTTTTCTGAGGTCAGCTTCTGAGATTTTGTATTGTTTTGTGATGCCGTAGACGGTTTGCTTTGGTTGCAAAGTAATGGTTCCGGTTTTCCCAGAGGTTGTTACAGCAGTTGCAGGTGTTACTTTTGTCGTTACCGTTTTTGTAGCACTTCCTGTCTTAGCCACCACCAAAATGTCACCAATTTTCAAACCTTCATCCTTCTTAGACGGATTCAATTGGTACAATTCGTCGATGGACAAACCGTATTGTCTGGAAATCCCGTAAGGTGTTTCCTTTGGTGCAACGGTGTGCGTTTTCTGTGCGGACAAGCCTAAAAAGGCAGTAACTGCGGATAAAATGAAAATTTTGTTTATCATTCTTTTTTAATAATGATACAAAAATAATGCTTTCAGATTAAATGGGCGAAATTATTAATTCTGATTTTTGAACATTCATTTTTTGGTAGCTTTCGTCAATCCATTGTTTGCCAAAATCTGCGTAGAAAACACTGAAATTAAAAACTCTTTCCTGCCAGTTTCCGCCGGGATGAACTTTAAGAAACAAATTTTGCATCTGATCAAAACGTTCGGATTGCTTAGTTTTTTCGGCTTTCAGAAGGCGTTTTTGCATTCTTTTGAAAGATTTCAGTTGTCGGGTTTCTTCTGCTTCTACAAGATTGTAGAATGTTTTTTCAGTTTCGGAAGCTTTGTTTTTAAGTTCTGAAAATGAACCTATCAATTGAAGTTCTTTTTCTGTCAGAAGTAATTTGATATCGTTGTTCTCCAGAATTTTCCGGTTCAACACTTCAGCGAAGTTTTCGAAGAAGTTTTCAATTTCTAATCCTGAGTTTTCAATTTTCTTAAATGTCTTTTCTTCGAGGAACAACATTGAGTTTCTTGGAATCAAAATCGGGAAAGGAAGATCGATGGATTCAAAATGATCTTTTAATTCAATCCAATACATAATTTCTGCATTTCCACCGACGTAAGCCAGATTTGGTAAAACCGATTCCTGAAACGCCGGACGCAGAACTGCATTTGGACTGAATTTCTCAGGATGATTTTCCAATTCATTTAGGATTTCTTCTTGAGTAAATTTCAGATCTGTGTCGAGAATCTGATATTCATCATTGATCTTCTCAATTCGGTTTCTGGTTTCTGAAAGATAAAATATATTGATCTCTCTTGGGTTGACCTGAACTTTGTGATATTCTTTTTCAAGAAATTCTCGCTGCGTTTTTGTGGTTTCGAAGAGTTGGTTGGATAATAATTCTTTTTTGAAAATATCTTTGACCTGAGATTTCAATTTTTTTGAATTCCCATCGATTGTCAATAATCCATAATCAGCAAACAGTTGATTCACCAAATATCGGATGGCTTGTGTGTGGGAATTTCCTTTTTTGTAGGCGTTTTTGATCCAAAGTATCAATTCGGTTCCGTAGAGATGGTCTTTGAATTCTTTCTCGAATTCCTGAATGAAATATTGATCTTCAATTTTGATATTTCCAACGTCGCCTCCAGAATTGCCTTTGATCTCATAATAATGGTCGCGGGTTTTGAAATGGTCGATCTCCTCAAAATCGTGATCTTCTGTGGCCATCCAAAATAGGGGAACAAAGTTGTGATCCGGGAAATTTGATTTTAGGAACTCTGCCGTTTTTATGGTCTGCAAGATCTTGTAAACAAAGAAAACCGGTCCTGTAAAAAGATTGAGCTGATGTCCTGTGGTGATCGTGAATGTATTGCTTTCCTTCAGAGAGAAAAGAAATTCCAACTGTTTGGGTGACAATTGTGATTCCTGATTTTGTGAAAAGATGGTATTGTAAAGAACTTCCCTCTTCTCATCGGAAAATGAATTTTGTTTTTCAGCAATTTGAATTTTGAAGTTTTCCAGGTCAAAAATCTTGTTGTGAAATCCGTCCAGTTTTTTTCCTAGAAAATCTTTGATGAGTTTTGGAATGCTGGTTATATTTTCGAAATCAATGGTCATTTGGTTGATTGTTGTTGGTTGATAGGTCTTTCTGATAACAAATCTTCGTTTTTTGTAGAATCCCGCAGCCCGACTTGAGTGGAAATCCTTTTTTGTGGCTGGAAAAGCTAGGCAAAAAAGATTGGGAACGGAAGGCGGAAATAGCTGCCCTAATTAAATTAATGGAAAAGATACCAAACAATTCCCAAATTGAGCCTGAAATCGTACAACGGATAATTGGGCGACGTGAAGGATTTGTTTTGCATAAAGGTCTGATTGATATGTTGTCCTTCTACATAGAAATACATCCGCTTGACTCTCATATTAACATAAACATCTGCAATCGGTTGTCCACCAATGGAATACGCCGTTGCGCTTGGTAAAATATATTCATTAAGAATCGGTGAATATTCTCGTGACGCAAACTTGGTGAAGTAGTAAACTTTGACTCCGGCTTGGATCTCTGCGGCTTTCTTAAATGCTTTTGCTTGATAGAAAAAATTGACACGTCCGATAAAATCTGGCATTGGCAAAAGGCTTTCATTATTTAAAGCTTTTTGGAACATTGCTTTTCCGTTTAGATTGAATTTTCCAAATTTTAGCGTGCTTTCACCTCCGATCTGAGAAATATTTAGCGAAGATGAACTCTGCTGTGGTTTTGAAAGATTGTCGAAATAGGTGTAATTATCTATCTTGAAGAAATCTACAAACAATTGTGTATCAAACCACTTCGCCAATCTCACTGTTCCTCCAATTTGGGTCACAATCTCGTTGTTGGGATTTTGAAGGTAATAGTTGTAATCTACATAATGCGAAGAGTTTACGAGGTAATTGAAACTCGGATATGCAGATTGGAAATTGACTCTCCCTTCCACCAAATAATCTTTGATGGGTTCGAAAACCAATTGATTGGTTGTCTTCACATAATTTCCGAACTGCGTGCCTTTGGAAATCTCGAGGAAAGATTTCAGTTGAATTTTGTCTAATAATTTGATTTGCAAATTGCCGACTGCTCCAATTCTCTGCTCCTTAAAGTAGCCAGGAATATTGAAAAATTGGTAGGCATTTTTGTTTCCAAACGTCAAATATTGATGGCGAAAACCTGCATCCAATTTGAATTTCTCATTGTCCCAAACCAAACTGAACGTGTTGCTGAGATTGTCTGTAAATTTTTTGTTGTAAAGCGGGAAATTTGCAATACTCTCTGACCCGAAGAATAAAGGATTTGCAGTGGTTTCCGAGAAATAATATTTGTTGCCTTGATGATAGATCGTGTGTCTCAGTTTAAACTGATATTTCTCTGGATCGAAAGGCGAAAACTCCTGACTGAAATAATATCTTCTATATGAATATCTGGATTCTGCGCCGTCTAAATTAGTCTGTATATTCTGTCTATTATCAAATCTAGAATCACCACTAAGGAAAACATCTAGATCGACAATTCCGCCATTTTCTTGGTTGTTGATATTTTGATGTAGATAATGAGCATACGCCTCATACTTTCCGTTTGGCGAAACATAATGCCCGCTGAAAAGTGTGTTGTTGCTAGATGCCAAGCTATTTCTGTACAAACCTTGCGACCTAAGTCCCATATACTCTATCGCGAAGTTGAAATTCTTGCCGACATTCTGTGTGTATGTGGTTTGCAACTGTCCGCCATTTCTCATCGCATTGTTGTAGAAAAATGTGGTGGTTGGGGTTTTCACATCGTAATAGTTGATTTCATTTTCACCTTTGATGTAGAAAGATTTGTTTTCTGGGAGAAGCGTGAGATTTTGTTCCGCATTTTTCTCGTAAACCAAATTTTGAAATCCCGAACCAATATTGGCTGATTGGATTTTTCCGAAATTATCCTGTTTGTTGTATTGCGTGACAACGTACGATCTATCGATTGCAAATGTCGTATCATAGATTTTCTTTTCGGAGAATCTGGTTTTGACTTGGTAATCGTTGATCGTTGGTTTGTAAATCTCCAAAGAATCTTGCTCCCCAGAATCTACTTTGAGCGTATCTGAAGTTGGAGTATTGGAATCTGTTTTTTTGATCTGCTGTCCATTTATGGAAACACCGAAAATGAGCAGTAGTATGAATAAATATTTCATCGAGGAAATTTGGGTACAAAAATACTAATTATACTGAAATAAAAAATCCCGCATAGTGCGGGATTTATATAATCTATGTTATTTGAAAATTAATAACCAGGATTTTGTTGGCTAACGATAGCTTTGTTAACAATTAGCTCTGCCTGTGGAATCGGCAATGCCCATTTGTGGCTATTATTAGGAAAGTTAGTTGGATTAGCTCCAGGAAAATTATATGAATTCGAACTATAGTCAGCAGCATCTCTATCAATTCCAACACCTGCTAAATCTTTAAGCCTCTTCAAATCAATGAATCTAAATGCTTCGAAAGCAAATTCTATTCTTCTTTGATTTAGAATATAAGCCCAAGCAGCAGCTGGATTAGCAAATATTGGTGTAGCTTGAGCTGCAGCAAACCTTTTGTCTAACAATATTTTTAATGCAGTTCCAGCTCCAGCAAGGTCACCTGCTGCAACTCTAGCCTCTGCTTTGATTAAGTGCATCTCTGATAGTCTTGCTAATTTATAATCAACATTCAAAACACCTCTTGAGGCATTTCCTCTATTTTTTCCAATGATAAGCTTATCTGCATTTCTGTAATCATCTACAGTTGCATAATTTGGATTTATAACAGATGATGAATGTACAATTGTAGCATATCTACTATCATTTGTCGGGATTTTATTGAACAACGCCCGTCCGATTTCGTAGAATGGTGAGCCGTTTGCAGTAGAAGTTACTGATGCATAGCCGTTACCTAAGTTTGTACCTTGAGAATTCTGATTTAATGTTCTTCTCAATCTGAAGACCACTTCTGTATTTGCTGGTTCAGAATCCGTCCAAAAAACACTACTATAATTTGCCGGGGTAGCTAATGCGATACCTGAAGTGTTTATTACATCATCTGCCCACAATTCTGCATTAACATAATCACCTTTATATGCGTAAGCACGTGCGTGCAAAAACTTAGCTAAATTCTTGCTTGCATAATATGTTTCAGATCCGGCTGGATTTGCTGGAGGGTTAACAGAATTATAGATTGTTAATGCTGCATTTAAATCTGAATGTATAAAAGCATACATTTCACCATTTGTAATTCTTGCATTGTCCGTTTCAGTAGAGATAAAAACTTTATCCGCTTTCATCGCAGAAAGTGCATTGTTATCCTTCATATCTGTAGTATAGTACGCAAGTAGTTTCAAATGCAAAAGTGCTCTTACCGTCAAAGCTTCAGCTTTTAATCTGGCAATAACCTTTACATCATCGTTATCTTTTGGTACTATTTCATCTGCAAATACAATAACTCTATTTAGTCTAGATAAAGCCGCATAACTATTAATCCAAATAGCAGATGGTCCAGTAGAGGTTGGTGCTTGAAAAAACACAAAATCTGTATTAATCCCTTGTCCTCCATTTGCAAATCCAATCCCTATTTCATCTGTAAAAACTGAATTAAATACGGTTTCTGTTCTATCCGATAGAATTGCTAAAGATGAGTTCATTAAACTTTTTAAATCATCACTTTTAGTGACTGCCACATCTTCCGTTTGAGCTCCTGGTGTAAAGTTATCAAGTAAATCATTATTACAAGAACTTACAACACCTAGAGATGCTACTAATATTATATTATAAAATATTTTCTTCATTTCTTTTTAAATTTAATTAGAATTTTATATCAAAACCTAAAGTTACAATTCTAGGTGTAGGATACTGATAGACATCGAAATTTCTATTACTTTCCGGATCATAACCTTTCCATTTTGTAAATGTTACCAAATTCTCTCCCTGTAGAGTAATTGATAGATCTTTAACAAAAGTATTTGCTAAAAGCCTTGTTGGTACTCTATATCCTATTTGTGCATTTCTTAATCTTAGATATGAAGCATCTACTAAGAATCTATCCGAATATAATGCTGCTGCATAGTTTGATGCATTTAGAGCAGGAATATCGGTATTCGTATTTGTAGGAGTCCAGGCATTTAACAAATCTGAAGATACATTGAATTGACCAAGGCTTGTTGGATCGTAGTAACCATCCATATCTGAGTCAAACCTAGATACACCTGCAACATAAGTAAACGTCGTAGACATAAACCATCCATGAACATTCAAGTCAAATCCAAATCCACCTTGATATTTTGGGTAGAAATTTTTGCCTGTAAATCTCCTATCTCCAAGAACCGGATTTTCTGTTGGATTACCATTGATATCTTCAAACAGTAGGTTTCCATTTTCAGAATTTACACCTAAATATTTATATATAAAAAACTCATACATAACGTGACCGTTTTCCAACTTCATATCTCCATAATCAATTGGTTCCTTCATATTAGAAAGACGTTGCTTGTTGTAAGCACCATTAGCTCTAACTGTAAAGCTTAGATTTTCTTTTCTAAGAATATCATAAGCTAAGTTTAATTCGTATCCGGAATTAGTAATAATGATATCCGTATTTTTATTGATTGTAGTTGAACCTAAAATAGGTGATGTTGGATCAGCTAAAAATAAATCCGTCGTTTTTCTCTCATATCTATCAAAAGTACCTCTAAATCTTCTATTCAAAAATTCGAAATCTACACCTGCATTGTAAGATTTTGTAGTTTCCCATGTCAAAGGTGGGTAACCAAATTGGATTCCATATCCAGTACCGCCGTTGTAGACATTAAATCCCAAACTGTACACATCCATATAACCCGGAGGGAGTATTCCCGCATAAATAGTTCCATCAATATATCTCTGATTTCCAGTAGTTCCATAGGATCCTCTAAGTTTCAAAATATTGATAAAATCTACATTCTTTATAAAATTTTCTTCTTCCAAATTCCATCTACCTCCTACAGACCAGAAGTTACCCCATTGATATCCACTGTTGAATCTGTTAGTCCCATCCGTTCTGAAACTACCAACAACACCAAATCTTTTATTAAAATCGTAATCAATTGATCCGAAGTAAGAGATCATATCCAATCTTAGTCTCAAATTAGAAACAGATTGCGGAATATAGTTCACTGTACCGCCTGGATTTGGAATGTAGCCTGCACCAGTATCAGGAACAAATGTTATAGGATCTAATCCATTTTGTCTAAATGCCGCTGCTGTTACGTGAGAACCATTGTATTCCATATTACCACTCACATCAATTGTATGATCACCAAAAGTTTTATGATATGATAATTGCAAGAGGTTATTAAGTAAAAATTCTCTTCTATTAGAAACAGATTCAGACCCTACATAATTATTTTGTGATTGGAATAATAATGCATTAAATGATATTGGATGTTCATTGGCAACTGTTCTTGTAGTAAGCAACTGCCCTGCTGTTTTAATTCTTCCTGTTAAGTCATTAGTGAATTTGTAAGAAAAATCTGTTGCTAAATCTATTCTAGTTTCCTCCGTAGCATTATTAAATGTATTGAGCTTATCCATTAAGAATAATGGCGTATACAATAAGTTAGGTCTTGTATTATACAAAGTAAACAATTGATTTGGGTTCTGATACTGATTAGGAGAAACATGGGGTGCAGATATATAGGCTCCAAGAACATAGTTCTGATTTACCCCACCCGTTCCAATATTTGTCGCAAGATTATTTTTTGAATGTCCAATCCCCGACGCAACAGAATACTTAATTTTACCATCCTCGCTTCTACCATTAATATTGTTTCTAACAGTAAATCTTTTTAATGCAGTTGACTTAAGAATACCTTCTTGATCAAAATACCCTAATGATGTAAAAGAAGAAAGATTTTTACTTCCATTTTCTAAACTGACATTATGACTATTTGTAACAGCCGGACGGAAAAAATAATTGGTCCAATCTGTATTGACTGGAAAATCCTGAATCTGCTGATCCGTCAAAGTTACACCCACACCGGTATTATATCTTTTCTCAAGAGTAAGCAGCTCAGAAGAATTTGACATTTTATATCTGGCATTTTGTAGCGTCGAAATTCCGAATTGAGTACTATACCTGATTCTCAAAGGTGTATTGAAGCCAGCCCTTTTAGTTCTTATAACAACTACACCATTTGAACCTCTAGATCCATACTCCGCTAAAGCAGCTGCATCTTTCAGAACATCCATACTTTCAATATCGTTAGGATTTATTGTTCTAAAGTTATCACTGTTTGATGGAAATCCATCAATTACGTATAGTGGATCAAAGTTACCGTTGATAGTTCCAACACCTCTAATAATAATTTCCGGTTTTGCACCAGGCTGTCCACTTCCTGCAACGATATTAACACCAGCAAGTTGACCCTGCATCGTATTCAGTACGTTAGCATTTGGTCTATTCTCAATAGTTTCATTAGTAATTGTTGCCGACGAAACAGACGACGTTTTTTTGGACACTGTTCTATAACCTTGAACTACAACTTCGTCAATGATCTTTTCTGAAATAGTGTCGGTTTTTGGTTTTGTAACAGGTTTTGTTTTTTGCCCCATCAAAGCTTGTCCACAAAAGAACAGAACTCCAATAGTTAAAACGGGTAGTTTAACATTCATATTAACACTTTTTTAAATTAACAAATGCAAATATGTTAATAATTCTTAATAAAACCAAATTTTTTTTAAATGTTTTACGATTACCGACAAATATTTAATAATTCTCAAGATATATATTATATAATTACTTAATTTACATTGCGAACTTTTATAAAATTTTATAACTTTATAATATAATTAACTTTTAATATTAAAAATCTACGATATGAAAAGAGTATTTTTTGCAATTACAATTGTAAGTAGTCTAGTTTGTTTTGGTCAAGTTACGTTTGGCAACACATATAGTAATAACGTAAGCTCTGTACTGTTTAAAAACAAAGTTTACGATATGGAAAACAAAAACAAAGACATACAAGGTTCAGCGTACTTATATGAAGACTTTGCAGACGCCAGCATTAAAGATGTTGAAGGCACGCCCAAAGTGAGATACAACGCGCTAAAAGATGACATGGAAGTGAAACAAGAAAACCAAGTCTATGTAATTCCTCGTGAAGATAATTTCTCCACGATAAAGATCATTGGTAGTGGTGATGTTATCAAATTAGAGAAATTTGAATATAAGGGACAGCCTTATGAGGGTTATCTTTTTGTAGTTTATGAGAGCAGTGATTTTACAATCTTTAAAAAAGAGAAAGTAGAATTTAAAGATTATGAAAAACCGAGAAATAGCTACACAGAAGAGACACCAGCAAGATTTATCACTCAAAAAAATGAATTTTTTATAAAAACAGCAGATGGCAAGATAAGCGAACTTCCTAAAAATAAAAAGAAATTGATAGAATTATTACCTAAATATCAATCAAAAATTGAAATCTTTCTAAAAAATAATAAAGTTGATTTCGGCAACGATAAAGACTTAAAAAAACTTTTTAGTAGTTTATAATTTTTATCTAAAGTTTGGATTCAATAAACTTTTTTAAATATATTGGTTGAAGTAAAATTCAGTCACACATTTTTAATGACTTTAATCTAGATTATTCAATAGATATATTCCTACAAAAAATGAAAACAAAAATTTTAATGCTTGCGATAGTGATGGGAATTAATGTTCCAGCTCAAATTTCGCCATTCTCCAGTAATAATATGAGTTCCGTCTTATTCAAAAATAAAGTTTTTGACATGGAGAACAAAAACAAAGAAATCCAAGGATCGGCTTATATCTTTGAGGGATATACAAGTGCATCTATAAAGGATGTAGAAGGTTTCCCTAAAGTCAGATATAATGCTCTAAAGGATGACATGGAAGTTGAACTAAACAACAATGCGTATGTGATTCCCCGAGAACCGGCTTTTTCTAAAATCAAAATAATAAGCACTGGCGAAACAATTGTTCTTGAAAAATTCGAGTACAAAGGCAAACCTTACGAGGGCTATTTATTTGTTATTTCTGACAATAATGGAATTACGGTTTATAAAAAAGAGCGAGTAGAGTTCAAAGATTTTGAAAAACCTAGAAACAGTTATGCTGAAGAAACGCCTGCTAGATTCATCCCTCAAAAAAATGAATTCTTTATAAAAACTGCAGATGGGAAAATTACAGAGCTTCCTAAGAACAAAAAGAAATTAATAGAATTGATACCAGATAAACAAGCAAACATTGAAGCCTTTTTTAAGAATAACAAAGTTGACTTCAGTAATGATAGAGATTTAAAAAAACTATTCAATAGCATTTAATTATTTTGCGATCATAAAACAAAAGAGCGGGAAAAATTTCCCGCTCTTTTGTTTTATATCTATCAGTTAAATTTTATTTTAACTTTTTCTTAACAGCGACTTCTTCATACACCTCAAGAATATCTCCTTCTTCGATATCATTGTAACCTTTGATGTTAAGTCCACATTCGTAACCTTTGGTCACTTCCTTCACGTCGTCTTTGAAACGTTTCAGACTTTCCAGTGCACCATCAAATTTCACGATGCCATCTCTAAGTAGTCGGATGTTAGAATTTCTAGTTACCTTACCAGATAGAACCATACAACCAGCAATAGATCCCACTCTAGATATTCTGAATACTTCTCTGATCTCCACATTACCAATCACTTGTTCTTGGATCTCTGGAGAAAGCATTCCTTCCATCGCTTCTTTCACTTCGTCGATTGCTCGGTAGATGATAGAGTATGTTCTGATTTCTACTTCTTCTTTATCTGCAATATCTTTTGCATTCACACTTGCTCTTACGTTGAAACCAATCATAATGGCATCAGACGCAGCCGCTAGCAACACATCAGATTCTGTGATCTGACCAACTCCTTTGTGTAGTATGTTAACCTGAATCTCTTCAGTTGATAATCTTTGTAATTGATCTGCTAATGCTTCAACCGAACCATCCACGTCACCTTTTAGGATAATATTCAATTCTTTGAAATCACCTAGAGCGATACGACGTCCGATCTCATCAAGCGTCAAATGTTTCTTAGTTCTGATAGACTGCTCTCTTTGAAGCTGTTCTCTCTTATTTGCAATAGTTTTCGCTTCTTTCTCATCAGCAAAAACTCGGAATTTGTCTCCAGCTGTTGGTGCGCCGTCTAAACCTAAAATTGTCACAGGGATAGATGGCCCTGCACTTTCCATAGCTTTTCCACGTTCGTCAAGCATTGCTTTTACTTTACCGTGGTTTTTACCTGCTAGCACGTAATCTCCAACTTTCAAAGTTCCATTTTGAACCAACATTGTAGCTACATATCCACGTCCTTTGTCCAAGGCTGCTTCTATTACAACACCGCTTGACTGCTTGTTTGGATTTGATTTTAACTCCAACATTTCTGCTTGAAGCAATACTTTTTCTAATAACAAATCTACGTTGTTACCAAACTTAGCAGAGATTTCTTGTGCTTGTACATTTCCACCCCATTCTTCAACCAAGACATTCATTGCAGAAAGTTGCTCTCTGATTTTATCTGGATTTGCACCTGCTTTATCTACTTTATTGATTGCAATGATCATTGGAACGCCCGCAGCTTGTGCGTGAGCAATAGCTTCTTTGGTTTGTGGCATTACGTCATCATCCGCTGCAACAACGATGATGGCTATATCCGTAATCTGAGCACCTCTGGCTCTCATCGCGGTAAACGCCTCGTGACCTGGTGTATCCAAGAATGTAATTCTCTGTCCACTTTCCAATTTCACGTTGTAAGCTCCAATGTGCTGTGTAATCCCTCCGGATTCTCCAGCGATTACATTGGTTTTTCTAATATAATCAAGGAGTGAAGTTTTACCGTGATCTACGTGTCCCATTACGGTAACTACAGCTGCTCTTGGCAATAGATCTTCTGGTAAATCTTCAACGTCGTCTGCTGCTGCTTCTTCAACATCAGCATCGGAGAATTCGATTTTAAAACCAAATTCGTCAGCTACCAACATCAATGTATCGGCTTCCAAACGTTGGTTCATCGTTACCATAACTCCTAGAGAGAAACAAGCAGAAATTACCTCTGTCGCACTTACATTCATCAAACTAGCCAAGTCGCTAACAGTGATGAACTCAGTTACTTTCAGAGTTCTGTCTTGTGCATCGATCTCCTGCTGGATCTCATCCTGCTCTCTTCTCCAAGATCTTTTGTCTTTTCTATGTTTAGAACCTTTGGATTTCCCTCCTTTATTGGTTAGCTTTTCTAAAGTTTCCTTGATTTGATTTTTAACTTGCTCATCTGTCAGTTCAACTGGCATTGTACGAGCTTGTCCTTGTCCACCTCTGTTGTTTCCTCCTGGACGGTTGTTGTTTCCTCCCGGACGATTGTTATTTCCTCCTGGACGGTTTCCACCTTGACCCGGCGGGCGATTGCCTTGGTTGTTACCTTGTCCTGCAGGTCTGTTTGCACCACCTTGTGTATTAGCACCTTGGTTGGTATTGGTTTGACCTGGAACATCTTTGGTAATACGTTTTCTCTTTTTCTTAGCAGCGCTAGAATTAGAAGATGGTTTTTTATTGAACTGTGTAAGGTCAATTTTTTCACCTACGATTTTTGGACCGTCTAGTTTTTGGTAAACAGTTTCTATCTTTTGAGAGTCTTCAGAATCTGGCCCTTGAACGATTTCCATCGGTTTCGCTGGTTGCTCTTCAACCTTAGGTTCTGGTTTTGGCTCTTCTTTGATAACAGGTTTTGGTTCTTCTTTCGGCTTCTCAGTCACTTTTGGTTTCTCAGAAGGTTTTGGTCTTCCTGTATCAATTGTAGAAAGATCAATTTTGTCAAGAACTTTGAACTCTTGTTTTTCCTCTTTTTTAACAGCCTCTGGCTGTACTTCTTTTTTCTCCTCTACTACCGGTTCTGGTGTAGGAGCAACTTCTTCCACAGGCTTAGCCGTAGGATTCAAGTCGATTTTTCCCAAGATCCTGGTCTCAGGTCTTGCGTTTGATTTGGCTCTTATAACCTCAGGTGCTTTTTCTTCGATCGCTAATTTTTCGTCAGGAACTTTAGAAATAACCACCTCATGAGAAGCTTTTCTCTGTTCTCCATCTTTTCGGAACTCAGCTTCCAATGCAGAAAATGCCTGTTCTTCCAATAGAGCGTTAGGATTACTGTCCACGTCGATCCCTTTTCCCTGCAGATATTCCACAGCTCTTGGGATAGAAATGTTAAGTTCTTTAACGGCTTTATTTAATCTTATTTTTGGCATAAATATAAATTTGCTTTTGGCTTTAGCGTTTTAAGCTTTTGCTTTATTTTTTTCTTTTTATTAAATTTAAGCAATTCCGAAAATCCGAATTACCATATTTCATTTTCTTATCCTTCTAATTCTTCTCTTAGAATATTCTTCACGTCGTCAATAGTTTCTTCTTCGAGATCAACAATTTTCAACAATGCGTCGGTATCTTTGTCTAAGACGCTTCTCGCAGTCGTCAATCCAACTTTTTTGAACTCATCGATGATCCAACCTTCGATCTCGTCTGAGAATTCTCTCAACTCAACATCGTCGTCATCAGAAGTTTCTCTGTAAACATCAATTTCATATCCTGTCAACCATGATGCCAACTTGATATTTTGTCCTTGTTTACCGATTACTTTCGAAATTTCTTCTACTGGTGTGTAAACCAATGCGTAGTTAGACTCTTCGTTTATTTCGATTTTATTGATGATGATATTTCCTAAAGCTCTCTTCACAAAGATCTCCGGATTTTTTGACCATTGGATCACATCAATATTTTCATTTTTAAGTTCTCTTACAACACCGTGGATTCTTGAACCTTTCACTCCGACACAAGCTCCAACAGGATCAATTCTGTCGTCGTAAGCATCAACTGCGATTTTCGCTTTCTCACCAGGAATTCTTACCACTTTTTTAAGAATAATCGTTCCATCTTGAATCTCAGGAATCTCAAGCTCCAACAATTCTTCCAAGAACTTAGGTGCCGTTCTGGAAACGATGATCTGTGGTTTTGAACCTCTAAAATCAACGCTTTCTACAATTCCTTTCACTGTTTCTCCTTTTTTGAAGAAGTCAGAAGGAATCTGATTTTCTTTAGGCAAGATGAATTCGTTATCTTCATCATCCAAAAGGATCACGTGTTTGTGACGGATATGGTGAACCTCACCAATGATGATCTCTCCGATTCTATCTTTGAACTGCTCATATAGAGAAGCATTGAAATGCTCCTGAATTTTCGTAGCCAAGATCTGCTTCAAAGTTAAGATACTTCTTCTCCCAAGATTTGCAACTTCGATCTCTTGAGTATATTCCTCACCAACTTCGAAAGTTGAATCGATCTTTCTAACTTCAGAGATCTCGATTTCCAAATCATCATCTTCAGACATCTCATCCTCCACGATGGTCTTGTTCAAGAAAATCTGAAAATCCCCTTTGTCAGGATTCACGATCACATCAAAATGGTCATCAGAGTCATATCTTTTTCTAAGAAGAGTCTTAAGAGAATCTTCGATAATAGCCATTAAGTCTATTTTGCTGATATTCTTTATTTCTTTAAAATCACCAAAGGCTTCTATTAAAGCTAAATTATCCATATCCTATATATAATTGATAAATGATGGTTGATAATTGATCATTATTGAATCAACATCAATTCATCTAATTGTTAAAATTTAATTACTACTAATGCTTTTTTGATGTCGGCGTAAGGAATCTCTCTCTCTTCTACAACATCTTCCTTTCCTTTCCCAACCAATTTTGGTTGTCTGTATTCTAATCTCAGAACGATCTTTTCATCATCTACTGATAAAAGCTCGCCTTCAACTTTGGTAGAATCTGCAAACATCACTTCAATCTCTCTTCCGATGTTTTTTCTAAATTGTCTCGGATATTCAAGCGGCTCACTCAATCCGGAAGACATTACCTGCAAACTGAAATCGTGGATCTCGCGGTCCATATTGAACTCAATCGCTCTGCTGGCATCCAGACAATCCTGAAGCGTCACTCCGTTGTCACCATCCAAAATCACTGTAACATCATAAGTTGCAGAGATTTTCAGATCTACTAAAAATAGATCTGGTCTAGTTTCTAGAAACTCATTAAGTAAGCGACTTAATTCTGTTTTAAATTCCATAAATATTACTCCTAATTACATCTACGAAAAAAGGCATTCTTGCGAAAGCCTTCCCATTTTCCCGTAAATCTTTGGCAAAGATAATCAAATTTATTAAAACAAACAAAAAGCTAATATTTCATTTACACACACTTCAAGTAAATTTTCTTATTTTTGCCAAAATTAAAACTTATTCACTGTGAATATAACAATTGTTGGTACCGGATATGTTGGACTTTCCAATGCAGTGTTGTTAGCACAACACCATGACGTAATTGCTTTGGACATCATCCCGGAAAAAGTGGAAATGCTCAATAACAGGCAATCTCCAATTGATGATCCCGAGATTACTGAATTTCTGGAAACAAAAAACCTTAGTTTAAAGGCAAGCCTTGATAAACAAGAAGCTTATAAAAATGCAGATTTTATCATAGTAGCCACACCAACAGATTACGATGCTTCTACAAATTACTTCGATACCCGTAGTGTTGAAAATGTGATTAAAGAAGTGAAAGAAAGCAATCCAAAAGCCGTTGTTATTGTAAAATCTACAGTTCCTGTCGGTTTCACAGAAAAGCTAAAAAAAGATTTAGATTTTGATAACATTATATTTTCTCCGGAATTTTTGAGAGAAGGAAAAGCCCTTTACGATAATCTATATCCATCGAGAATTATTATCGGTGAGCAAAGTGAGCGCGCCAATGTTTTTGCAAATCTTCTGAAAGAAGGTGCCATAAAAAAAGACATTCCCACACTCTTCACCAACGGAACAGAAGCAGAAGCTATCAAATTGTTTTCAAATACTTATTTGGCAATGCGTGTAGCCTACTTCAATGAATTGGATAGTTATTCCCAAATCCACGGATTAGACAGCCGTCAAATTATAGAAGGCGTAGGATTGGATCCTAGAATTGGTTCTCACTACAATAATCCATCTTTTGGATATGGAGGTTATTGTCTTCCCAAAGACACCAAACAATTGCTTGCCAACTACGATTCGGTTCCCAATAACCTTATCCAAGCTATTGTGGATGCCAATCGCACTAGAAAAGATTTTATTGCTGATTCTATTTTGGCAAAACAACCTAAGAAAGTTGGTGTTTACAGACTAATAATGAAATCGGGGTCAGACAATTTTCGGGCATCTGCAATCCAAGGCATAATGAAAAGAATCAAAGCAAAAGGTGTGGAGGTTGTAGTTTATGAGCCCGTTATGAAAGAAGAAACTTTTTTCGGATCAAAAGTTTACACAGATTTAGATGCTTTTAAACAAGAATGTGATGTCATTATATCCAACAGAAAAACACCGGATCTGGATGATGTGAAAGAAAAAGTTTATACCCGGGATTTATTCGGGAACGATTAAAATTAAAAAAACTAAAAACAATACAATAGTATTTATGAAAAATATTATCATTACCGGCGGAGCAGGATTTATAGGTTCTCACGTAGTAAGAGAATTTGTAAAAAACAATCCGGAATCAAAAATCATCAATCTTGATGCTTTGACTTACGCTGGAAATCTTGAAAACCTGAAAGACATTGAAAACGAACCAAATTACGTTTTCGAAAAAGCTGACATCACAAAACCTGAAGAACTAAGAAAGGTTTTTGAAAAATACAACCCAGACGCAGTAGTTCATTTAGCTGCTGAAAGTCACGTAGATAGAAGTATCACGGATCCAAATGCATTCATCAACACGAATGTAAACGGAACTGCAAATCTTCTTAATCTCTGTATCGAATTCTGGACTCTGAATCCAGATCATACACACGGAAGATTCCCGAACGAACCGAGAAAAAATCTTTTTTATCACGTTTCAACTGACGAAGTTTACGGTAGCTTGGGAGAGACCGGTTTCTTTTTGGAAACAACACCTTACGATCCACAATCTCCATATTCAGCAAGTAAAGCAGCTTCTGACCACTTGGTAAGAGCTTATGGAAACACTTATGGAATGCCGTTTATTTTGTCTAATTGTTCCAACAATTACGGTCCAAACCACTTCCCTGAGAAATTGATCCCACTTTGTATTTCGAATATCATTAATGAAAAACCATTGCCAATCTACGGTGACGGAAAATATACAAGAGACTGGCTGTTCGTGATTGATCACGCAAAAGCAATTCATCAGATTTTTAACGAGTCTAAAACCGGAGAAACTTACAACATCGGAGGTTTCAACGAGTGGCAGAATATTGATTTGGTTAAAGAATTAATCAAGCAAATGGATGAAAAGTTAGGAAAACCTGCCGGACATTCAGAAAAACTGATCACTTATGTGAAAGACAGACCAGGCCACGACAAACGCTATGCAATTGATGCTACAAAATTAAACAAAGATCTTGGCTGGAAACCTTCGGTAACTTTTGAACAAGGATTAGGAAAAACCATCGATTGGTTTCTTGAAAACAAAGAATGGCTTGAAAATGTAACATCTGGTGATTATCAAAAATATTACGACGGACAGTATAATTAATTTAATATCAGATTTATGAAAGGAATTATATTAGCCGGAGGATCCGGAACAAGATTGTTTCCATTGACGATTGCAGTCAGCAAACAGTTGATGCCGGTTTATGACAAACCAATGATTTATTATCCGCTGTCAACATTGTTGTTAGCTGGAATTAAAGATATTTTAATAATCACGACACCTCACGATCAGGCAGGATTTATCAAGCTTTTGGGTGATGGATCTCAATTGGGTTGCAATATAGAATATGTGGTTCAGCCAAGTCCAGATGGATTAGCACAGGCATTTATCCTTGGTGATAAATTCATTGGAGACGATTCTGCAGCTTTGGTTTTGGGTGATAATATTTTCTATGGTTCCGAAATGGGGACTTTATTGAAGAATAAAACCAATCCAGATGGCGGTGTTGTTTTCGCTTATCACGTTGCAGACCCTGAAAGATATGGCGTTGTGGAATTTGATAACGATTTCAAAGCACTTTCTATTGAGGAAAAACCGACTGAACCGAAATCTAACTACGCCGTTCCAGGACTTTATTTCTATGATAATGAAGTAGTTGAAATTGCTAAAAACATCAAGCCTTCTCCAAGAGGCGAACTAGAAATCACGGATATCAACAATGTCTATCTCAGCAAAGGTAAATTGGAAGTTGGTGTTCTTGACAGGGGAACAGCTTGGTTGGACACTGGGACTTTTGATTCTCTTCAGGACGCTTCAGAATTTGTGAGTGTGATAGAAAAAAGACAAGGTTTCAAGATCGGATGTATCGAGGAAATTGCTTTCAGAAATGGTTTCATCAATGAAGAAAAACTTTTGGAAACCGCTTCGAAATATGGAAAAAGTGGATACGGTCAATATCTGAAAGATCTTATTAAATAGTATTAAAACAACACAATGAAAGATGCAAATAAGAATTTACGAACCTACCAAAAGAAATAACAACATATTTCCTTTATTGAAGGAAATGTTTAAAGATTTATTTTCTTCTCTAGGTTTAGCAAAAAGACTTTTCATACGAGATAAAAAAGCGGAATATAGACAGTCTGTATTCGGGGTTCTTTGGGCTTTCATTACCCCTTTGACAAATGCTTTGGTCTGGATTTTCCTAAGTGCTTCTGGAGCTGTCAGCATTCCCGGGACAGGAATTCCTTATCCTTTGTTTGTATTTATAGGTACAATGCTGTGGAGTATTTTCACCGAAAGTGTTGGGATGCCGTTACAACAAACGACCGCATCTAAATCTTTGATATCCAAAATTAATTTCCCAAAAGAAGCTATTCTCATTGCAGGCTTTTACAAAACAATGTTTAATACAGGTATCAAAATAGTTATTTTAATTATTGCGTTGCTTTTTTTTAAAATTGGCTTGGGACTATCCCTCATTGGATTTCTTTTAGGAATTATATTTTTAGCCATTTTTGGTATCGCTGTTGGATTATTTATAACGCCTATCGGCTTATTATATACTGATGTAGGGCGTGGGATCCCGATGATTTTATCTTTTTTCATGTATCTAACTCCTGTTGTCTACAAAGAAACTAAAATCAAGGGCTTGCAAGCTTTTATAGACCTTAATCCCTTAACACCAATTATAAACACATTAAGAAATTTCGCAACAACAGGAGGCTTTGATAATCCTACGTACTTGTTGATTATAGTTATCAGTACCTTCGTTATCGGACTTATAGGTTGGATTTTCTATCGTGTTTCTATCCCTATTATTGTAGAACGCATGTAATTTATTATGGAACAAGAAGTATTAATAAAGGCAGAAGGTGTCTCTAAAAAGTTCTGCAAAGACCTTAATCTTGGACTATTCTATGGTTTGCAAGATTTAGGTAGCAGTGTTTTTGGCTCCGGTAAAAATGAACGTGAACTGCGTAAAAAAGAGTTTTGGGCGGTAGATGATATTAACTTTGAAGTCAGAAGAGGAGAATGCCTCGGTTTGTTAGGTCACAATGGTGCTGGTAAATCTACATTACTAAAAGTCATAACAGGTTTAATTGCTCCAGATCGTGGAAAAATCACGATGAAGGGGCGCGTAAATGCTTTGATTGAACTCACAGCAGGCTTTAATCCAATTCTTACAGGACGAGAAAACATCTATAACAATGGTGCTGTTCTTGGTCTAACGGATAAAGAAATCAGGGCAAAATATGATGATATTGTAGCTTTTTCTGAACTAGAAGAGTTCATAGATACACCGGTACAATATTACAGTTCAGGAATGAAAGTACGTCTAGGATTTTCTGTTGCGGCTTTTACAGAACCAGATGTGTTGATCTTAGATGAGGTGCTAGCGGTTGGAGATGCCGGATTTAGGATTAAATCATACAATAAGATGATGGAACTTATGCAAAGTGCGGCAGTTATTTTTGTGAGCCACACAATGCCACAAGTAGCCAGAACTTGTACGGATATACTTTTTATGCGTCACGGTAAATGTCATTATATGGGAGATAATGTCCATAAGGGCATTGAGCTTTATTTGTCAGAATTTTCTTCAGGAAAAGGGAATATAGAAAATATTAAAGGTGCAACTCTTTCAAATTTCGCGTTAAATTCTCACATCATTGATCTTGACAATAAAGAAGCTATAGATGTGAAGTTCGATGAGGATTTAAATATCGAATTCGATGTTAATATCACCAACGAGACAATTCATGATTATTATGCCATTATCAGAATTACAGACAAAGACATGAAAATGGTAGGATCTGTTTACACAAATAAATTCAACGAATGCTTTTACAGAGAAGAAAAAAATCACATCAAAGTTATTTTAGAAAATCTAAGCTTAATTAATGGAGAGTATGCAATCTCTTTCATTCTTGTAAAAAAGAGTAATAAAAATGAAAGCAAGATGGACGAATTCCTTTGTGTATATAGAGATTATGTAACATTTAAAGTATCTGGTTTAAATTTAGCAGACTATGCGCCAATCTTCTTTAAGTCATCTGTTTTCCAAAATGACAAAAGCCTTGTTAAAAAATAAAAATATATTTGATGACACTTTTAGAAAAATTTAAAAAAGTAGTAGTTTTTGGGCCTCATGATAGGATGAATTACGGAGATTTTCTTTTCCCATTAATGTTAGATTTTGCTTTTTCTAAAAAAACAAAAGAAAAAATTTGCTTTGATAAATATTCCTTGATTTCATCAGATTTTAGATCTATCGGAGCATTTAGATCTAATAATTATAAATACTTAAAAAAAAATATTCAAAATGAAAAAATCGATGTAATTATAATGTCAGGCGGCGAAAGTCTTCTAGCAAAATGGAGTAATTTATATTCTTACATCAATCCTATTTATGACTATTTTTATCAGCATCCAAAGCTTAAAAACTCACGTATTTTCCGGAATATTCCTAAATTCATTCTAGGTGGAAAGACAGAATATCCATTCTTAATAGATAAAAACAATTTTACAAGAGATTTCAAAGTAATTTATAATGCAGTAGGAGGTGGATATGGTTTGAAGGAAAACCAGATCGAGATACTTAGAAACTCTGACTTATGTGCATTACGTGAAAATATGAGCTACTCATACATCAAGGATAAATATAAAGATGTATCTCTGGTGCCTGATTCGGCCATTATATTATCAGATGTTTACGAGTTGGCAACTCCCCAAATAAAAAGGCTTGAAAAAGAAAAATATATTATATTTCAAATATCGAATCACAAACATCAAAATTGTCTGAATGAAGTATGTTCTCAACTTATTGATATTTTGAACAATTTTGACTATAAAATAATTCTTTGCCCCATTGGAACAGCAAAAGGACATGAGGATCACATTGCATTAAATTACATTTTAAATAATATTAATCATCCTAATATTACGCTGTTCTCAGAAAATCCAAAAATTAATGAAATCATATCATTAATTGCGCATTCAGAAATCTATATCGGCACCAGTTTACATGGGATTATAACTTCTATGAGCTATGGCGTACCTTATATTGGTCTCAATCCGACTCAAACGAAACTTAAGGCTTACGTCGAGACATGGGGGATTGAGGAATTAAAAAACATCTACAATACCTTTGCATTTTATGATGAATGTGCTAATATAATTCAGTCTTTGCCCTTAACTGAGAAAATAAAGAAAAAGACCATCGAACAAAAAGAAATATATTATGATTTCATTACAAAAATGATTGAAATAATTGATCAGCCCTAATGAAAATATTTGTAATAGTAATAATTTACAACGGAATGAGGAATGATTGGATACAAAAATGCTTTTCAAGCATCATTGCATCCAATACTTCGGTGGAAATTATCGCTGTCGATAATAACTCTTCCGATGAAAGCGTACAATTTATAAAAAATAATTTCCCTAAAACCATTTTAGTAGAATCCAACGTCAACCTTGGATTTGGTGGTGCTAACAATTTGGGTTTAAAGTATGCATTGAAACAAGGAGGTGAATATTTCTTATTATTAAATCAAGACGCAAGGGTTCAAAAGAATACAATTGAAAATCTTGTCAATATTTCGATTCAAAATACTGAGTATGGTGTTATTAGCCCCATACATTTAAATGGTGATGGTTCTGCCTTAGACTTTAATTTTTCAAACTATATTTCTCCAAATAAATGTAAAAATCTATATTCAGATTTTGCATTACGTAAAGTAGAAAATAAGCTGTATGAATCAAATTTTATCTGTGCCGCTGCTTGGTTGGTTACAAAAGATTGTTTGGAAAAAGTAGGAGGGTTCAATCCCTCGTTTTTTCATTATGCAGAGGATGACAATTATATTCATCGATTAAAATTTAAAGGACTAAAAATAGGTGTTTACCCCGATAGTTTTATTTATCATGATAGAGAACAGAGAGATAACTCAAAGCATTTTAACAAGGAAGTAATTCGTGAAAGAGATCTGTTATTGCAATTTTCAAATCCCAACTCGTCTATTGATTTTAGACAAAAAATAAAAATAATAAATAATAAAATAATTAAAAACACACTACTACTTAACCCCAAGGAAATCAACAGATTAAAAACAGAAAAAAAAACACTTACAAAAATCTATAATTCTACCTTTAACAATTTAAAGTTGTCGAAAGAAGATAAAAAATATATTTTTATAAATGATTAACCAACCAGTTGTATCCATTATTATCCCAACATATAATAGGGCTCATCTCATTGGTGAAACGCTAGATTCTATTGTCGCACAAACCTACAATAATTGGGAGTGCATTGTAGTAGATGATGGCTCTACGGATGACACAAAAGATCTTGTGAAAGATTATCAAACCAAAGATAGTCGTATAAGCTATCACAGAAGACCAGATAATTATTTACCAGGTGGTAATGGAGCTAGAAATTACGGCTTCGATATTTCAAAAGGGGAATACATCAATTGGTTTGATAGTGATGACATCATGTTACCTGGTTTTATATCAGAAAAAGCTTACAATATAGGACAGAATGATCTCATCATAAGTTCGCATTATGTTACCGATGTCAACAATACTATTTTAGAAACCAAAAACGTAATCCTGAAAAAGACCATACTTGAGGATTACTTGTATTGGGGAGACAGTTTCAGCATTATTACTAATAATATCATGTTCAAAAGAGATTTTATTGATGTTGGTGGTTTTAGATTTAATGAAAATATTTTACGAGGTCAGGAAACAGAATTTCTTATTAATATCTTCACAAAAAGTTGCGAAACCTTACAATTCAAAATTATTAATACGCCTCTATTTTACTACAGACAGCACGTAGGAACCAAATCAACAGAAAATACCAACCAATCCAAAAGATTTAATTATTCTGCATGTTATATCAATTTCCAAAAACTAACAATTTCTAAAAAATATGGTTTTAAAAATCTGATAAACGATTCCAAATCAAGATTACAAAAACTATCTGTTAAAACTGTAAAAGAACGTGACCACAATAGTACTTTATTCTTAGTAAAATCATTGATAAGAATACCAAATTTTCGCAGCAAAATTTTAGGTGTTGGTGTGTACGTATGCTTCTTGTTCAATAAAACGCCAAAAATAATTTTTAAACAATGGGACAAAATATAGAGAAAAAAGTCTCGATAATCATCCCAAACTATAACCGCGCATCTCTCATCGGAGAAACGTTGGATTCTATTATTGGACAAACTTATTCTCATTGGGAATGTTTGATAATTGACGATCAATCGAGTGATAATTCCGCTGCTGTCATCAAGAGATATATCACACAAGATTCTCGTTTTAAACTATTTCAACGTCCACCAGCTCACCCTAAAGGAGCAAACGCTTGCAGGAATATTGGAATGCAAAAAGCATCTGGTGACTATATTATTTTTTTTGACAGCGATGATTTGATGGTTGAAAATCACATAGAAAAAAAAATCACTGCAATACAATCTGAAAATTATGATTATGTAATTGCTAAAAGCAAATATTTTAACAATCCTGAAAATAAAAATCCTTTAAATTACAGAGACCTGGGGAAGATTCCAATCACTGCAGACAATTACATCAAGAAAAAAATCAATTGGATCACTTTCGACCCTATCATAAAAACAAGTATCGCTAAGTCAATCAGTTTTACTGAAAAAAACAAATCTGCCGAAGAATATAATTATTTTGTAAAACTTGTTTTAACTACAAACAATGCTACAGCGATAGACGAAATCCTAACCAAACGAAGGTTTCACGAAGGTTCTTATCAAGTAAATCTAAAAACCAAAGTAGAAATTGCTGAAAATCAATTTTATTACTTCTACGATACTTTTTTGGATGTGAGAAACATGAACATCTCCAAAAGTTCTTTGCAATTCTTACTTTTGGAATCTTGCAAAATTTTATACAGACAAAAAGATCTGCTTACATCATCAGAAAAAAAAGAATTTTACAAGCACCTTATAAAAACTTTTGGTTTTTTTAAAGGTATTAATAAAATAAGATTGCTGTTGTGATATGATAAAACCATTAACATCTTTGCGTTTTTTCTTTGCATTTATGGTTTTGCTAAGTCATATTCCCTACAAAATAAACCATATTTTCTATCATTTGATTTCCAATGGTGCAGTTGGCGTCAGTTTTTTTTTCATTCTCAGTGGTTTCATTCTCACATTAAATTATGAGGAAAGAATATCAAATGGATACCAAAAAAGAAAATTCTTGATAGATCGTTTTTTGCGAATATATCCTTTGCATCTTTTGGTATTGACCATTTTTGCACTATCTTTTTTACTTGGTTCTATGAATCGTATTTTGCTTTTGAAACAATTTGTAAGTCATTTTTTTTTAATTCAGAATTACATCCCGATAAAAGAAATATATAGCTCACTGAATAAACCAGCTTGGAGCATCTGTTGCGAAATGTTCTTTTATCTCTGTTTCCCTTTTCTTGTGCTAAGGATAAAAAAGAATCTCATCATCTCATTATTATTTTTAATATTGATACCTTTTCTAATATTTTATATTAATCGAGAGAACTCACTTTTTTTAGGAATCAATCCATTTATCAGAATTCCTGATTTTATTGTAGGAATTTTATCGTACAGGCTTTACAAAGCATTGAAACCTTACGTATCAAACATCAGTTCATCTCATTTCTCCATAATAGAAGTCATTCTTATCCTTTTCCTATTTTTAAGTTTTTATAGTTTTTATGGTTTAAACTACTATCAAACTTTTCCTTTGTATTGGATTCCGATGGTTTTTTTTATCATAGGAATGGGTTTTAGCAATGGATTGATAGCAAAGATTCTCAGCAAATCACCCTTTGTCATTTTAGGAGAGATTAGCTATAGTATTTACATGACTCATTTTTTTATTATTCATATCCTAACAACTTTTTTCAGAGATACTTTTGCTTTCGAAAATAGATTTACTTTTTTAATCTGTGTTTCTTTTATAACAATCAGTTGTAGTTATTTGACTTATACGTTGATAGAAATGAAATTTTCTAAACACATGAAACCTCATCTTTACAAATTACTCAATGTAAAACAGAAAGGATTATCATGATAAAACCCCTTACTTCTCTACGTTTTTTCTTTGCTTTTTTTGTTTTCTTAAGTCACATCAGTTTTGTGAAAACAGATAATTCGGTATTTAACTGGTTTCAGAGAAATGTTTTTTTTGAAGGTTACTTGGGTGTTAGCTTTTTCTTTATCCTAAGTGGTTTTGTTTTAGCATACAGCTATAAAGACAAATTTTCTCAAAGGCTATTGAGCAAAAAAAAATTCTACTTAGCCAGAGTCGCTAGAATATATCCCTTACATCTTTTAACCTTAATTATCTCAGTACCAATCACAGTTTACGATGATGATTTTGGTTGGGCAAAGTTATGCTTCAATATCTTATTACTGCAAAGTTTTATTCCCATAGAAAGTTTCTATTCGGGTTTCAACTCTCCATCTTGGAGTATTTCCAACGAGATGTTTTTCTACTTACTATTTCCATTCTCTATCACACTTGCCAGCTTAAACAAAATAAAGATATACTGGATCACATTATCCCTGATGGCAATAGTAATTACAACAATTTCTTATATTTCCGTTGAATCTTGGAAAGTACTAGTTTATTACAACCCATTCATGCGTTTCTTTGATTTTTTGATTGGAATATTACTATTTGGAATTTACAAGCAATACATAAACAAAAACAATAGTCCTAGTAAAAAAGTAGCTAGTCTTGTAGAAATCCTTGCCATAACATTTTTTTTCGTTTTTTTCATTCTTCACAATTATATCCCTCGAGGCTTTAGATTCTCCGTATATTATTGGATACCAATGTCCGTTATCATTTTCACCTTTGCTCTCCAAAAAGGTGTCATCTCAAAATTACTATGCAACAAGTGGCTTGTACTGCTCGGAGAAATAAGTTTTGGATTTTACATGATACACTATCTAGTGATAAAATATGGATTATTGATGAAGAAGTTTTACTTTGATAATTTTAATGATATTATATTTGCAATTATCTTATTTTTTGCAACATTAGGTTTAAGTCTAGTATCATTCTACTATTTTGAAAAACCAATGAATACTTTTATCAAAAAGAAACTGATTAAACTATGATCCAAAAAAAAATACATTATTGCTGGTTCGGTGGCAATCCAAAGCCAGAATCTTTCTACATCTGTCTTGACTCCTGGAAGAAAAACCTTCCGGATTACGAAATCATAGAATGGAACGAATCTAATTTTGATATCAATTGTTGCGAATATGTTCGTCTTGCCGCGGAAAAGAAAAAGTGGGCTTTCGTTTCGGATTATGCAAGAGCATTGGCTTTGTTTGAGCAAGGTGGGATTTATATGGACATAGATGTAGAAGTCAAATTTTCTCTGGATGAATTTTTGGTTCACCGCGCATTTTCCGGTTTTGAGATCAAAGGTTCACCATTCACAGCACTTTGGGCAACAGAAAAAGACCATCCTTGGCCAAAGAAAGTTTTGGATTTTTACAATCAAAAAACAGATTTTGATTTGACAACGAATACTGTTTTTGTATCAGATCTTCTAATCAATCATTACAAAGCAAATCCCGAAAAAGATGAATATCAAGAACTTGCAGATGGAATCGTAATTTATCCATCCACGTATTTCTGTTTGGATCTTCCAAAGAATTACGCAGCACACCATTTCGTTGGAACTTGGCACGAGCGAGACACGCCAAATCCTTTTAAAGATTACGTGCACGCGTACCACCATTTGAAAAATGTAGCGGAGATAAAACAGGGAAAAAAAGAAATCCATAACGCTGTCAACAATCTCAAAATAATTACAGCTGATGAGATTCTGAATCAATTTCCCTTGAAAATGCTATTTAAACATATTTTAAAACGCATCAAGCCTTAAGATTTATTATTTTTGCACAAAACTAATTGATGAGTCATAAAATTGCAATTGTTTACGGAACCAGACCAGAATTTCTAAAAGTTTTTCCTGTGATCCACCAGTTTCGTCTACAAAATGAAGAAGTTATTATAGTAAACACTGGTCAGCACGATGATCTTCTTACCAAAATGGAAGAAAGCTTTGATGTGAAACCAGATTTCAGACTTTCTGTTCAATCGTTGGATTTTACCAATTCCAATTTGGTTGCTAAATTGATAAACAGCTTGTCCGATCTGGTTCATCAAGAAAACATTACGAAAATTGTGGCTCAAGGCGACACTTTCACGGTTTTAGCTTCGTCCATCGTAGCATTTATGGAGAAGAGAAAATTCTATCATATCGAAGCTGGGCTTAGAACCACAGACATCAGAATGCCTTTCCCGGAAGAGTACAACAGACGAGTTGTTTCTCTTGGAAGTGATGTGAATTTTGCACCAACTAATTTATCTCAGACAAATCTTTTGCAAGAAGGAATTCCGGAAGATAAAATATTGTTGACGGGAAATACAATTGTAGATATGATCCAATATATTCTGGAAAAAGAAAATATTGAAATTGAATATCAAAATAAGGTTTTCATCACCGCCCACAGACGCGAGAACATTGGAAAACCTCTGCAAGAAATTGCTCAAGCCATCAAAGAATTAGCAACCGAAAATCCAGATATTATTTTCGAATGGGCTTTGCATCCGAATCCAAATACGAGAAAGATCATTCTTGACGTCTTCGAAGATAAAAAACCAGAAAATCTATTATTTACAGAACCACTTCCCTACTTGGATACAATTAGAAAGATGGCTTCGGCAAAATTAATCATTTCAGATTCTGGAGGAATTCAAGAAGAGGCGCCAAGTCTAAGAAAAAGAGTTTTGATTTTGCGTGAAGAAACCGAAAGACCTGAAGTTCTGGAGTGCAATTGTGGTGTTTTAGTAGGAAGTAACTTACAAAAAATCAAAACCGAGTTTTACAAGATTTGCAATGATGCCAAAGAATTCATTTTCAAATCCGAGAAAAATCCTTTTGGCGATGGAAAAGCTTCGGAAAAGATACTTACAATTCTTTTAGATTCTTAGTTTGTTTGTAAGCCAATCATAGATTAAATATAAAAAATGACACACTGCAAAAAGAATTAGCAGGTAGATCAAAATTCTCTCTCCTCGCAAAATAGGTTCATCTTTAAGATTGAAAAAAGGATGGCTTCTAAAAAATCCATTGATTATGAAAAGTATCATAGATATTTTGCCTGTGTATAAGACGACTTCTGTGAAAAATTTATTGGTAAATTTTTGTAAATACTGAATCAAATTTATAAGCAAAATTGTCATTGCTAAAAAGCTGAAAGGAAAAACAAATTCAGAAAACTGAGAGCCAACAAAAACGATTAAACTTATTAAAAATACTGGCGCACTAAATTTTTTGATGCTGTTCTGTGCCATAAAAATCCCTAATAGTACTTCTGGAAAATGTCCGAAAATATTTCCAAATAAAGACAATGTACTTTTCGAAGTGAAATATTGGCCTATTCCCATAAATCCAAAAATCAATAAAAGTAGAAGAATGAATTTTATTGAATCTAACTTCTTTACAATTCTATAAAGAAAAGGAAATGCGATGTAAATTTGAATCATTAATGCAAAAAACCAAAATGGTCCTGTGAACATTGCATAAAGATGCTTATCAAAAAAACTGGAATAGGTGGTGCTTAAAAATATGGTGTTTCTTATAGTTTTTATTAGTGGATAGGGCTGTAGGAACAATAAATTGAATAGTAAGAACATCAGTATGCCAAAGAAAAGCAGAAAGTAAATTTTCTTCAGTCTTTTTGTAACAAAACTAAAATATGTTGTCTTATCCGAAAACTGAATTGCCAAACCGTAAGCACTGAAAAAAATGAAAATCTGAACACCGTAATGACCAAGAAAACCAAAAAAAGCACTGAATGTATCTGTCCAAACGATTGGATATATATGATTCAAAAATTTATAAACATTTTCTCTTCCAAAAGTCTCTTCGTTTTCTAGATTGAAACCTCTTTGAAAATGTAAGTAGTTGTGGATTACAATCATAATGATTCCTATCCCTTTGAAAAATAATGTATCTATTTTGGAAAATGCACCTTTGGTTGTGGTTATTGTCATTATTAGTTTTTGTTCGTTTTCAATTGTTTAAAATTCTTTCCTTCGTACAAATTGTAAGCGTCAGGATCGATTTCCTCTGATAAAAATTGATAATTTGTTTTAATCTGCTCCACTTTTATATTTGTAATCTCGCAGAAAAATGAAAGAAAATCTCTTAGATTCCTATTTGCGTTAATATATTTGGTTTGGCTCAAATTATCTTCCAATACAAACATAGGAATTTCGTAACTTTCTTTATACATACTATGATGTAATACTTTATTATTCTCATTAATGTACAAACCATGGTCTGAGAAATATACCAATTTAAAACTTTTTTTGGAAGTTACTAAATCCTGATAAAGTTTCCCTATGAACTCATCCGTCCTTTTGATACTTTCCAAATAGCAAGACAAATCTTTTGATTTATAAAATTTAGAATATTGGTCTTTGGTAATATCACACGGCGAAGGATGCGAACCAATGGTATGCAAGAAAAACATCTTTTTTTGTTTTGTTTCTTGTTTTATTCTTTCTCTAAAAAAATCGAGCATTTCTTTGTCATTTTTATATGAGCCATAATTCCCATTAGTCAAGAATTTATTATAATCTGCCAATTTTGCTATAGATGCAATATTACTGTCATACCTTCCGACACTTCCTTGGTTGGAAATCCAATTAACAGCAAAGCCAGCTTTTTTACTAAGAGATACAATATTATTTGGAAAAAAAAGTGATTCCTGATTCTTCTCAATAAAACAATATGAAAGAGATTCCGATGTATTGGGGGCAAAAGAGATTACATTCTGAAACTGAATTCTTTTTACATTATCTAGAAATGAGGTATCTCGAAATTTTGAATTGTAGATTCCCATAAAATCTCGCCTTACACTTTCGCCTATAACAAAGACATACACTTCCTTTTCTGGATCAGAACTTATAATCTTCCAACTGTCCTTTTTCAACCTTAGCTCTTTCTGAAAATCCAAGTCTTTTTTTATCAAATAAAACCTAACAAAGAAATTGACTACTACTCTAGCTGGCGCTACATAAATTGTTTTATAAAAAAAACGATGATCTTTAAGAATATCATCTTTTCTACTAAATCCTTTAAAAAAAACAAACAAAAGAACACCAAAAAAAAGAGAAAAACCCAGCTTCCTGTTTTGAACGATTCGGTAATTATAAAAATAAAACAAAGGAGAAAAAAGTAGAAAAGTTTTTATAAGCCCAGAAATTGATAAAAGCTTAAGATATGATTTTGCCTCATCAATATTGGTGAAAAACAAGGAAGTAACATGACTTTCCTCTAATTTTTGAAACTCTTGTACAAAAGGATAATAGAAAAGGCAAACTAAACCCAAAAAAATCAAAAAAATATTGTACAATAATTTTGATATAAATAAACATGCTAAACTGAATATGTATGAGAAAAAAAAAATAAGTAAAAGTGTTACAAATTTTTCATCATTTCGGAAAATAAGAAATGTATAAAAAAATAAATAAAACAACCACAAAACCCCCATTAGGGAAAATTTTTCCTTTATATTCATCATAATCATTAGTTTTTACACAACAATTATACAATTTCTTTTTATATCGTAAAAATTTAAATTTATGATAACATAATCTGAATGTAAAAAAATATTATTAAATTTTCAAACAACCATAAAATATACATTCCGCCAATAGCATACTGCACAATCACTAGATTAAAAAAATAAATTTTAAGTCGAAGTTTTTTTTAGATTTAATTAAAATTTGAAATATTTTCTATTATAATTTGTAAAAAAAGACGCATTTTTGCTTTTTTATTTATGATAATCGGTAAAGGACTTATTGCATCCCTATTCATAGGAAACGATAGACAAGACATCATTTTTTTCGCTTCTGGCGTATCTAATTCCTTAGAAAACAGACCGGAAGAATTTTTGAGGGAAGAAAATCTCATCAGAAAAACAATAGGGGACAACAACGACAAAGTTTTTGTTTATTTTTCAACATGTAGCGTTTACGACTCTTCCAAAACGGGTAGTGATTATGTGCTTCATAAATTGAAAATGGAACAAATCATCAAAAATCTTTGTGATAGATATTTGATACTCAGAGTAAGCAATGCAGTTGGACAAGGGGGAAATCCCAATCTTCTGATGAACTACCTCATCCGATCCGTCAGGAATAATGAGACTATCAATGTGCACACAAAAGCAACCAGAAACCTTATAGATGCAGAGGATATTAAGAAAATCACTTTTAATCTATTAGATAATAAAATCCTTAATAAAATTGTAAATGTTGCATACATTCATAATTATGCAATCATTGAAATTTTGGAAATCATAGAACGTTTTTACAATACAAAACTTGATCTCAATCTCATCAAAAGTGGTTCTGGATACGACATTAGTGTTCCAGATGTAGAAGAGTATTATCGGAATAACGGCCTTACAAATAAAGAATCTTATCTTTGTAATATATTACAGAAATATTATTCTCTTTAAGAAAATATGAAGAAAAAAATTACCGTTATTGGCCTTGGATATGTTGGACTACCGCTTGCAAGATTATTTGCAACAAAATATGCTGTCGTAGGTTTTGATCTGAAAAAAAACCGGATAGACGAACTTAAAACTGGGAGAGATAGCACGCATGAGGTGGAATCCGAAGAATTAATAGATGTACTGGTTTCTGAAAATCCTCAAAGAGACAGGAACGGATTATTTCTTTCTGATGACATTTCTGACATCAAGGATTCTGAAATCTACATTGTTACAGTTCCAACGCCTGTAGATAAAAATAATCATCCTGACATTTCTGCCTTGCGCAAAGCCAGCGAAACTGTTGGCTCTGTCATCGAAAAAGGAAATATTGTGATTTACGAATCCACGGTCTATCCAGGAGCAACAGAGGAAGACTGCATCCCAATCATAGAAAAAAAATCTGGACTGACATTTAACTCGGATTTTTTTGCAGGCTATTCCCCGGAAAGAATAAATCCTGGCGATAAAGAACATAGCGTAGAGAAAATATTAAAAGTTACTTCTGGCTCGACCCCAAAAATTGCTACCGAAATTGATGAACTTTATAAATCAGTCATCACCGCAGGAACACATCTTGCACCAAGCATCAAAGTAGCAGAAGCGGCAAAAGTGATAGAAAATTCTCAAAGAGATATTAATATTGCATTTGTGAATGAGCTGGCAAAAATTCTCAATCTGATGGGAATTGATACCAATGATGTTTTGAAAGCGGCATCTACAAAATGGAATTTTCTCAATTTCAAACCTGGCCTCGTCGGAGGCCATTGCACTGGTGTAGATCCATATTACCTCGCACAGAAAGCACAGGAGTATGGATATCATCCGGAAATCATCCTTGCAGGTAGAAGAATGAATGATTCTATGGGACATTACATCGCCAGCGAAACGGTGAAAATGATGCTGAAAAATGACCTCAAAATAAAAGGTTCTGAAGTTTTGGTTCTAGGTTTTACCTTCAAAGAAAACTGTCCGGATGTTAGAAACACAAAGGTAATAGATGTGGTAAGGAGTCTTGAAGATTACAGCATCTGTGTAAACGTCTTCGATCCTTGGCCTAATATAAATGAGGTGAAAGAAACTTACGATATAAACATCATCAACAAAACACCTTTCAAAAAATACGAAGCAGTGATATTAGCCGTTTCCCACAAAGAATTTGAGTCAATCAATATCAAAAATCTCCTTACGGAAAACGGAATTATTTATGATGTAAAAGGCGTTTTGGAGAAAGAAACTGGAGTGAAAAGATTATAATTAAATTATCAAATTAGATGGATTTTAAATTTGATTATCTATCAAATCTCCATCGGAAAAATTTGTATCCAATAGACAAAGGCAGGCGATAAAACAAGTCCTGCTTTTTTAGTTTTGTAGTGTAAGCAGATGACAGATAATTAGCAAAACTCAATCCAGAAAATTGATTATAAGCCTTATAACTTCTTTTCCAAAGTTCTTCATTCTGCTGGGCTTTCCAGTTCATTTGCAAAGTCACCGCTTTGAAATTAACTAGATATTCTAAAATTAATTTTTTACGTTCGGCATTTTTTTCTTTGGAATAATGTTCATTAATTTTTTGAGCAATCGTAATCCAATTATCAAAATGAACTTTTTTCCGGTTATGAATCACAGAATCCTGATGCAAATAATAGATGTAGGTTTTCCTTCTCAGAAACGCCAAAGTTTCCAAATGCAATCCCATCTCGAAAGTGTGAAGCGAATCCTGAGCGTACAAACCTTTTGTAAAATACAAATCATTGGACCTGAGAAACTCAACAGAGATCAATTTGTTCCAAGAAGAAACCGCAAAACCGCCATCTACAAGTTCCTTTAGAATATGAAGATTTCCTTTTAGAAAATCACTTTTAGTATGAATTGGGAAAACATCCACTTTTTCATTCGATGGAATTTTGACACCTTGCACTTCTCCCATAGAAATCTCCGCCTTGGTTTCTTCCGAAAGCTTCACAAGACCTTCAATCGCATCTGGAAGAATCTCATCATCACTATCTACGAAAAATATATACTTTCCGTTGGCATTTTTTATTCCTTCATTTCGAACTACAGAAAGTCCAGAATTGGTTTCGAGATTAATGATTTTCCAAGCCGATAATTTATATTCTGCAATGAAATTTTCTATAATGTTCAGACTGTTATCCGGTGTTTGGTCATTTACCAAAATGACCTCAATATTCTTATAAATCTGATTTTTGATAGAGAGAAGACAATTTTCTATAAATGCTTCACACTTAAAAATTGGGACTGAGACTGTTACCAAAGGATTCATAAGAAAATATTGCGTATTAATTTTGCACAAAAATATAGAAATAAATACTAAAATTTTATCTTTGTATTTAATCGATTGAAACACAAAAATGAAATCAGCTTTAGGCTACATATTCTCCAAATTTAAAAACTTTGTCAAAGCTTGTATTAATCAACATCAGAGAAGTATTTTTTTCACTTCCGAAAGTCAAATTCATCCAAGTTTTAAAATAGGTTCCGACAATTTCTTCGACATCACACCAACTGCGAAATTTGACATTGCAGAAAATGTAACTATCAATCAATCAAATTTCATTACCGTAAAACCAAACGGAAAATTGATTATTGGTAAAAACACTTACATTACGCGTGCTACGATTTCCTGTCTAGGAGAAGTCAACATTGGAGAAAATTGCATTCTGGGTGAAGGAATGAAGATTTTTGACCACAATCACCAATATACAAAAGAACCTTTTTCTGTTTCAAAAACCGAATTCAGCATAGGAAAAGTGAAGATTGGAAATAATGTTTGGACGGGCGCTAATGTTGTCATTTTGAAAAATGTTACGATTGGCAACAATGTTATTCTCGGCGCTGGATGTGTGATACATAAAGATGTTCCAGACAATTCCATCATTATCAATAAGCAAGACCAAATGATAAAACCTCTATAAATGATAAATTCCAACAACTATCATTATCTTCATCGCCTTGCCAAAAGAACGGTTCCGCTTCTACATAAAAAAAACCGTTTTGACCTGATAATGGATCGCGAGAAAAATGACGATACGAATCAGCTGATTTCTGAGATGATAAAAAGCGGAAAATCCTTTATGGTTGGAAGACTTGGAAGTGTGGAAACAAGATTTTTGGTTAATTGCAAACTTCAAAAGGAAATATATTCGGATTTTTCAGGAATAAAGAAAACCTTGCAGGGTTCTATTAATATTACATGGAAAAAAGAAAAACATTTTCTTGATCAGCTTTGTATGAATGCCGGCTTTTTTCCAAATGATACAAACTACACGGAGAAGTTTATTGAAATTTATAATCAATCCATTGAGAATCTGGATATTTTAGGCATTTGGAACGAGATGGAATTTCAAGTTGAAAATATTCCTGACCAGGTAAAACTTTGTAAAATACGGGAATTAGAACCTTGGTTTTATGAGGAACCTTGGTCTTACGAATTGAAAGGTAAAAAAGTTCTTTTGGTTCATCCTTTCGAAGAATCTATCAAACATCAGTTTGCACAAAAAGATTTGCTTTATAAAAATCCTAAGATGCTTCCTGATTTTGAGCTTAAGACGATAAAAGCCGTTCAAACTATTGCTGGACAAAAATCGGAATTTGAAACGTGGTTTGACGCTTTGGAATCTATGAAAAATCAAATTGCAAAAACAGATTTTGATATTGCCATCATAGGTTGTGGCGCCTATGGATTTCCGCTGGCTTCTTTTGTGAAAGACTTAGGAAAACAAGCCATACATTTGGGAGGTGTTACCCAGCTTCTCTTCGGCATCAAAGGCAAAAGATGGGAAGAATGGGAACATTACACAGAACTTAGAAAGAATAATGGTGAAAATTGGATTTTCACACAAGATATTCCAAAAGATTTTGAGAAAATAGAAGGCGGTTGCTACTGGTAAAAACACAAAAACAAATGATGAAAAACAATATTGCAATAGTTATCCCTTATTATAAAATTGATTTTTTAAAGGAAACTTTAGAGAGTTTAAAAAATCAAACAGATAAAAGATTCAACCTTTATATTGGCAACGACAATAGCCCAAATGATCCACAGGAATTGATTGAAAAGTATAATTCCATCATCACAAGATATAAAAATTTTGACACCAATATCGGAGGAAATTCTCTATCCAAACAATGGGAAAGATGCATTGATGAGTTTATTGAAGATGAAGAATGGGTGATTGTTCTGGCAGACGATGATACATTGAGCGAAAATTGCATCCAAGAATTTTATAACAATGTAGAAGAAGCTGAGAAAAAAGGCATTAGCTTAATGAAATACAAATGCAGGGTCATTAATGAAAACAATGTGATTGTAAAGGAATTTCCGGATTATCCACATCTTCAGAAAGCATCCGTTTTCTTCGGAAATTTGTATCGCAATATTGGTTTTTCAACCTTGAGCGAAAATATTTTCAGAATCGAAAAGTATCGAAAATACAAATATCAAGATGTAGAATTGGCTTACGGCTCCGACGCAATTGCCGTTTTGGAATTTTCAGAATTCGGAGATATTCTGTTTATCAACAATGCCTTTATGTCTTTCCGAGACTCCGAAGTCAACCTTTCTGGCAAACGAAATTCCACCGATTTCAGGATGAGAAAAATGAAAGGAAATTCGGAATATATGGCTTATCTTCTGAATAATTATAGACAGAAATTCGATTACGAAACGAAAGTCAGTATGAGCAAAATGCTGTACAGAAATTTCCGCGTGGCTTACAGAAACGATTTTATCAAAAACATCAAATATTTCTACATTTTATTAAAAACCATCAAAATAACAGACATAAAACACATCATAAAAAATGGGGGAAATTAGAAATAAAATCAGTGTTTTTACTAGAAGTAAGTTGGGTTTTGTATATTCCAAACTATATGGGTTGAGAGATTGGTGGCGGGTAAAAAGACAAACACTTTTTCCTTATCGATTTAATCCTAAAAGATATCCTGGTTTATTTGTAAGCAAGGATTATCAGCCATTCCCAAATATTGCTTCAAAAGTTGATAAAGTAATTTATTGTTTTTGGACTGGTGAAAATGAGATGTCAGAGAATCGAAAAAAAGGATATGAATCCTTGGTCAAAAATTCTGGAATTGATGTCATATTAATCACGCCAAAAAACCTTGAAAAATATATCTTGCCAGAATATCCTTTGCATCCGGCTTATGACAATCTTTCTCTCGTTCACAAATCCGATTATCTGAGATGTTACTTTATGCACTTCCACGGTGGAGGATACAGCGACATTAAAACAAATAATAACAACTGGGAAAACGCTTTTGATTCCTTAGCGATAAATCAGGATAAATGGCTTTTGGGCTACACAGAATTGACGCCATTCGGAATGGGTAAAAACCAAGGAATTATAGACACTGATTTGCAATATTATTACAAAAGTTGTGTTGGTACAGGCGGTTTTATTTGCAAAGCCAACACGATGTTTACATCAGAATGGTACACTGAACTTAATAAAAGGATGGATAATTTTCAAAAAGAACTGGAAAAATTTCCTGGTGATGTTAAAGGCAGAAATCCAGGTTATCCAATTGGACTTTTAGTGATTCTTTCACAGATTTTTGCACCTTTGTGTTTGAAATATAAAGAACATATCATACACGACAATACAACTCTACCAATCTTAACTAATTATCAATAAATGCTTTTCTCAATACTAATTGCCCACTACAACAACTACAATTACTTTTTGGATTGCTACAAAAGCATATTGGAACAGTCGCATCAGAACTTTGAAGTTGTAATTGTAGATGACTGCTCGACAGATGATTCTTTTGACAAAATAAAGGAATTAACTAAAAATGATTCTAGGTTTGTTTTGTTCAGAAACGAATCTAACAAAGGCGTTGGTCACACAAAAAGAAAATGTGCCGAATTAGCAACTGGTGAGATTTGTGGATTTGTAGATCCAGATGATGCATTGGTTCCAAATGCTTTGGAGGTCAGTTTGAAAAATCATACTGGAAATAATGTTGTTGCCTATTCCAGCTTTGTACTTTGCGATCAAAACCTGAAACCTCAAAAACCTTTTCCCCATTCCAGAGCTGTAAAAAATAGTGACAAAATGTTTTTCAATGTCTTATTGGAAGCCAATCATTTTTTCACGTTTAAAAAATCGGCTTACGATAAAACTTCTGGAATCAATGCTGAGTTGACTTCCGCAGTGGATCAGGATCTGTACTTGAAATTATACGAAATTGGTAATTTTAAATTTATAAAAGAACCTTTATATTTGTATAGATTACATCCAAATGGCGTTTCCCAAGATTCTTCCAAGAAAACAAAACTCAGTGAAAATTGGCAATTGGTCATTTTAAATACCTTGGAACGAAGGAATATAAAAACTTTGTATGGAGAAAATATCCATGAAATAAATAATCTTCCAGGCTTTATTTTGAAAAAACAAAACACTTTTTTAAAAAAAATACAAAGAAAACTTCAGAAATGGATCTAATTATCAAATCCTTCAATCGCCCTTTTTATTTGGATAGATGTATTGCATCCGTTTATAAATATGTGTCTGGCAATGTCAATATCATAGTTCTGGACGATGGTACACCAAAACAATATTTGGATAAAATTCTAAGCAAATATCCAAACGTTGACATACGCTGTTCTGATAATTATGAGAAAAAACTAAACGCTGTTGAGGAAAATTTAAAATCCGGAAAACCAATCAACGGTTTTGAAATCCCGACGAAATTCTGGTATGAAAATGTGGAAAAAGCATCGGAATATGTAATTGTGACAGAAGATGACGTTTGGTTTACAAACCCTATCAATGTTGATGAATTAGAGAAAGAAGCGCAACGATTTGATATTAATCTTATCAAATTGGGTTGGCTTGGAAATGAAAAAGACAGTGAAAATCTGGATTTAAAATCCATCTCAGAAAATTTGGATTCTGCACTACCGAAAAGCCTTCTGCTTTTTCCAAAACCTTTGATGAAGGCCTTCTTCACAAATCAATTCAAATTCTTCACGATTCTTTACAAACTGGGAAAAGCTGATCATAAAACCCAAAGGAAATATTGGGCACTCAACTCAATATTGATGGGATTTTTCAACAGAAATTATTGGTTAAAAATCTGGGGAGAAATGGATGGAAAAGTTGACGAAAAAAAACAGTTGTTCAATGCTTGTTTGTTTTATAAGAAAAACAGAGGTAATCAAAATTTCATTTCGAGACTTAAGCAGGAATCGATGAAAACCACTTTTCAATCCTCAGCCACCAATTCTTACCATGAATATGGTCTTGATTTCGATGTCAACCAATTCAATCACATCATCAATGAAGCTTGGTTGAAAGGAGCATTTGATGCGATGGAAAACTTCCCAAAGGATTTTTCATCAAGCTACTTTAAAACTTTTGTTTCCGACAAAATCAATTTTGATGAATATGAAAAATGGGCAACCAAATTCAGAACACAGTATCAGCAACTTGGTTGCAACGTTGAATAAAAAACATTTTGAAATTCAATGTTTCCGAATAAACAGAATTATATTTATATTTTAGAATTATTTTAATAGAAGAAACACAATATGAATCAAAAAATAAAAGTGCTTTTCCGACACAGATCAATGGAAATGGGCGGTGTAGAAAAAGTGCTTCTGGATCTTTTGGAAAATTTGCCCAGGGATATTTTTGACATTACATTGCTACTCACCATCTATCAAGGAGAATTAAGAACCAAGATCCCCGCTGATATTCATCTCATCGCATTGCAAAAAGGCAGAGAGGATATGAGCACAAATCCACTTCTCAGGAATCTTCAACTTTTAAAAAGAAGCTTTATTCTTTGGTTCTATCGAAAGTTTCCGAAAGCGCTTTACAATAAGTACCTCAATCAACATTTCGACCTGGAAGTTGCGCCTGGATATGGGGATTTTGATTCGGTTTTGGATAGCCCAATCAAATCTAAAAAGATTGGCTGGTTTCACACCGATGTCAGTTACGATCCGAACAAAGAAAGAGTGATGTACAGAATTAATGCTCTGAAGAAATTTGACTGGACAATTTTTGGTTCCAGACAGACGAGAGAGGTTATCAAAGATCTTTACAACATTACTTATCCCAAAAGTTCTATAATCTACAATGCCATTAAAATTGATGAAGTAAGACTTAGAGCTGATGAATTTCCGGTTAAATATGATCTTCATCCCGTTATTTCATCAATGGGAAGATTGCATAGCAGGAAGAATTATCACACATTAATGAAAATCCACAAAAGGCTTTTGGATGAAGGATTCTCGCATTCTATCGCAGTCATTGGCGGTGGTGGTGAGATGGAAAATCTGAAAAATCAAGCGAAAGAACTTGATGTAGAAAAAACATTCTTATTGCTTGATTCTCAAATCAATCCATATCCATACATCAAAAATTCTGATTATTTCGTTTTGCCTTCAGAATCAGAATCTTATCCATTGACAATTGGCGAAGTGATGGGACTTAATATTCCTATCATCAGCACAAATGTTGGCGGAATCCCAGAAATGATTGACCAAAATATAGATGGCTACCTCGTAGAGCCTGATGAAAACTCAATCTACGAAGGAATGAAACTGTTCCTAACCAATCGTGAAATGGTTTCGAAAATAAAATCAAGTATGGAAAAAGGAGTTGAGAAATTTGACAACCAAAAAATCTATGACGAAGTAACTGCTGTGTTTCTCAGCCAATATCAAACTAAATAATGAGCAAACCAACAGTCACCATTCTCACGCCTTCTTATAACCGAGCTCACACGTTGCCTCGGGTGTTTGAATCTCTGCAAAAGCAAACCTACAAAGACTTTGAATGGCTTGTGATAGATGACGGATCAACTGATAATACTAAAGAATTAGTAGAAGAATTTCAAAAGAATTCAGATTTTAAAATACGATATTATCACCACGAAAATCAACATAAATTCCTGACTTTTTTCCGTGGAATAGATTTAGCAGAAGGTAAATATTTTTCTCCTTTAGATTCTGATGATGCAATTTTACCAGATTCAATCGAGGTTTTGGTTAAGACTTGGGAAAGCATTGCTGATAGTCAAAATATTGTTTTTGTTTGCTCGCTTTGCGAAGATCAATTCGGAAATCTGGTTGGCGATTGTTTTCCAAAGGATCCTCTAATTTCTAGCATTTTTGATATGCGCTACAAATATAAGGTGAAAGGTGACAAATGGGGAATGGGAAAAACGGAGGTTTATAAAAAGATGAAACTCAATTTTGATGATCTTTCAGGAAAAGGATTTATTCCGGAAGGCGTTTTTCAGTTTCAGTTTGATAGGTTAGGATTGCATTATTTCATTAATAAAGTGACGAGAATCTACTTTCGGGACAAAGAAGATGAATTCTCTCTTGCCAATCAATTTTATGATGATAAAAATGCATTTGGCTTGGCAGAAAACTACAAAGCTTTTCTCAACACCTATCACAGCAAATTTTTCAGAAACCCAAAAACTTTAATTCGGAATGTTGGCGGCTATTTGAAGTTTTCTATTATTGATAAAAGGTCATTTGCTAAAACCGTCAAAGAACTGGATTCATCATTAATGAAAACATTAGCGTCAATTTTTTATCCAATTTTTAAAATCATTAATTAAAATTATGAGAAAGAAATTGCTTTTTATTTATTATCAAAACATGAAACCTGGCGGTGTCGCAAGAGTCATGATAAACCTTGCTAATGAGCTTTGCGAGAGAAATTATGATGTGAGTATCTTATTTCTTATAAAAGCAGAGAATACATTTTACGAAATCAATCCCAAAATTAAAATACAAACATTAAATTCTTTTGACCATTGGGGTTTCAAGAAAATAAATCCTTTTTTGGACAAGTATTTTAAAAAACTTCCTCATCGCTTTAAAATTAAGAAATATATTTATGATTTTGGACAATGGGACTTACTTAATAAGTGGTTGAAAGATAACCATCAAAAATACGACACAATAATATCATGTTGGTATAAACTCTCGGCACAAATTGCTACAAACAAACTTATTGCCAAAAAAACTATAGCATGGGAACATTCAAATTTTCAAGTGGGTGGGAAAATTTGGGGTGATCTACTTAGACCAAAATACAGAAATTTATTTGCTATTGTCTGTATTAATAAAGCTTCTTTTCATTACTACAAAACACTTAATAAAAATGCACTGCTGATTTCAAATATTATAGGTGAACCTTTTGAAAGTATTACATCTATAGATTTCAGCAAAAAGAAAAATCAGCTTGTCTATGTAGGAAGATTGGATGAAGAAAAGAATGTGGGGAGCCTAATTGATGTGATTTCAAAAACAGAATTGAGAGATTTCACTTTTAAAATTATTGGTGATGGGCCTGAACTGGAAAATTTAAAAAATATGACCAATTCTAAAAATCTACACTCAAAAATATTTTTTACGGGTCGTTTATCCATTGACGAGATTAAAAATGAACTTTTAGCAAGTAAGGTTTTTTTGTTTATGAGTAAAAAAGAGTGCCTGCCGACAGTGCTACTCGAAAGCTTATTTACTGGCACCAGCATTATTTCATACGATTGTGAGTTTGGACCTAGCGATATTATTAATACTGATAATGGTTTTTTAATTCCTATGAATGATTCCAAGTTATTTATAGAAAAGTTACAAAACTTGATTAATAGTACTAGTCTTGATCAACTCAATATTTCTACTTTTGAGGATGCAAAACATTGGACAAAAGAAGAAGTACTAAGAAAATGGAACACAATCATTAATCACTAATGCTCATATGTTAATTTCTATTATTGTTCCTATCTACAATAGCGCATCTTTCTTAGAAAAGTGCGTAGATTCAATTTTGTCTCAGACATATAAAAACCTTGAACTAATACTTATAAATGACGGATCTACGGATAATTCTATTGACATTATCAATCATTACAGACAAAAAGATCCGCGAATAATTGTTTTGGACAAGCCCAATTCTGGCGTTAGCGATACAAGAAATACAGGCATCAAAATTGCGAAAGGTGAGACAATCTGTTTCGTTGATTCTGATGATTGGATAGATAATGATTATTTAGAAGTATTTATAGAAAATTTCAACAATCATAATACCTTACTTATACAAAATATAAAAAGAAATTCAAAATCAATTAATAAATTCAAATACGAAAATTACAGTATTAACAGCCAAATTTCTGAACTTTTTATTGAAAATGATCTTTTACGCTATGGCGCCCCCGTCGCAAAGTTTTATAGTAAATTGATTCTGGTCAATAATAATGTGCTATTTAATAAAGAGGTCTCCTATGGTGAAGATCTAGTATTTTTCTTAGATTACATCAAACATATAAAATCAATAACTTTTCTGGACTCTGCAAAATATAATTACCGCTACACATCCGGATCACTAAGTACTACAAAAAACCATCCTTTTAAAAATTACATTTTAGTCCATAATAAAATATGTGACTTTATTATTTGGATTAAACAAAGAAGTTCTGATAGCTTAAAATATTTTTACACCGTCAGTTGGGATATGATAGAAACAGGTATTGATCAAAATTTTCATCATCCATCAAAAATAAAGGATGAATTTCACAATCTAAAACAAACCATTGAATACCATCACTTTAAATCTGGCAATCTCAATAGAAGAATACTCTTCCTACTGATAAAAATTAATAGTTCAAATGCTTTAATACTTTATAAAAAATTTTTATTTTTAATTAAAAAAGTTGATTAAATCTTTAAAAAAATTGGGTATTATCATTAGGCTTATCTTCATATAATTTAATAAAGCTTCTTAAAAAAATCACAACTATACCAATCTATACTTTAGATAATTTTAAGATGCTTATCTTTGCAAAAATTTACCCAACTCCGATATGATCAATATTGCAGCAATAGAGTACTATCTGCCAAAAAACATATTAACCAACGAAGATATTGCAAACGAATTCCCAGAATGGAATGCAGAAAAAATTACAGCAAAAATTGGTGTAGAATCCAGACACGTGGCAGACGCTTCGCAGACAGCATTGGATTTGGCTTATGAAGCTTGTGAAAAGCTTTTCCAAACTTACGACAAAAGCAAAATAGATTTTATCCTGTTTTGTACGCAAAGTCCAGATTATTTCCTTCCAACCACAGCTTGTATTTTGCAAGACAAATTAGACCTTCCAAAAAACATTGGTGCTTTGGATTTCAATCTTGGATGTTCAGGATTTGTGTATGGATTAACACTTGCCAAAGGCCTGATTTCTATTGGATTAGCTAAAAATATTTTATTAGTAACTTCTGATACTTACACCAAATTTTTAGATAAAAACGACAAGTCCAACAGAAGTATCTTTGGAGATGGCGCTGCAGTTACCATTATAGAAAAAGATGATTCCAAGGCAGATTTCCAATATGTTGTAGGAACAGATGGAGCCGGATACAACAATCTGATTGTAGAAAACGGAGGTGCCAGAAATGCTTCAGAAAAGCCTGTGCTTTATATGAAAGGCCCTAAGATTTTCACATTTGCAATAGAAAATATTCCAGCTTTGATGAATGACACCCTTGAAAAAAACAAATTAAGATTAGAAGATATTGATCTTTTTGTTTTCCACCAGGCGAGTTCTTATATGTTGAATTATTTGAAAAATATGTGTAATATTCCAGATGAAAAATTCTTCCTGGATATGAAAGACATTGGAAATACAGTCTCGGCAAGTATTCCAATCGCATTGAAATTAGCTTTGGATCAAGGCAAAATAAAAGAAGGTTTCAAAGTGATGGTCGCAGGTTTTGGCGTTGGCTATTCTTGGGGCGCTGGGATTTTAGAATTCTAAGAAAAACTTTAAAAATTGATATAAAAATGAAGAGAAGAGATTTTCTTCATTTTTTGTTATTTTAGCAAAACCAAATTAAATTCCCTTCCTAAAATCAATGGGAGAAAATAAAAAGAAAATCCTTATCAGAATTGGTTCTTTGCGTCACGGTGGCGCAGAAAAAGTTTTGGTGACTTTCCTCAAAAACCTTCCGAAGGACAAATATGAAATTGACTTGTTGCTCAATTTATACTCAGGGAAATATCTCACAGATGTTCCGGATTGGATCAATGTGATGTATCTCAATCGCGGCGAGATGATCACGACCAATCGCCCAAAAGACATTCCCACAAAAATATACCGCGTTGTCTATCAACGACTTCTTAAAAAATACCCGAAAATTCTTTATAAAAGAAAACTCAAGAAAAAACAATACGACATCGAGTTTGCCGCCATTCACGGTTTTATGGACGAAGTTTTGAACAGCCCGTTGAAAGCTTCAAAAAAACTGATGTGGATTCATAACGATCTCACACAAGTCAGCGGTTACACACCAGAAAAAATCAGGCGTTTTTTCCATTACGACAAAGTGATGGTGATTTCCGAAAAAATCCAAGACACGTTTTTGTCATTAGCAAAAACTGAAGCTGAAAAGCAGAAAATCATAAGAATCTACAATCCACTTGACACAGAAGAAATTCTGGTTAAGTCGGAAGCAGGAAGTCAGAAGCAAGATGACCTTCAACCTCCAACCTCCAGCCTCCAACCTTTATTCATTTCCGTTGGAACCGTTTTTCCGCAAAAGGGATTTGACCGACTTTTGAAAGTTCACAAACGACTTTTAGATGAAGGCCTCCAGAACAAAGTTCTGATTGTAGGCGACGGCTACGATTTCGAAAATGTCAAAAAATTGAAAACCGAATTGGGCGTAGATGAAACTGCGACAATGCTTGGGTTTACAGACAATCCTTATCCTTATTTTAAATCGGCAGATTTCTATATCCTAAGTTCGAGATACGAAGGTTATCCAACGGTTTTGTTTGAAGCGATTACATTAAAAAAGAACATCATTGCGACAGATGTTTCTGGCGTTACAGAAATGTTAGAACACGGAAAATTAGGCTTGATCACAGAAAACTCCGAAGACGGAATCTACGAAGGAATGAAGCTGGCTTTGACAAATCCCGAACATTTCAAAATCTATCAGGATCGTCTTCAGAATTACGAAATGCCTTTTAACTTGAAAAATTCTGTTGACAAGATTATGGAAATCATTGATAATTTGTAATTTTATCCAATGAGTCATTCTATTATTCAAAAAGATTTTTACAGAGAAAGCGGGAAATATCTGTCACATTTTCAGATTCTTAAAAAATGTTTCAGCCCAAATCTGCATTACATTTATTGGCTCAGAAATGCTCAAAAACATTCCAAATCTTCTCTGATTGGAAAATTATACAGACTTATCCTTCGACATTATCAGATCAAATACGGTTTCCAAATCTATCCAGAAACTGAGATTGGAGAAGGCTTTTATCTTGGTCATTGGGGACATTTGGTGATCAATCCGAAAGCAAAAATTGGCAAAAACTGCAACATTGCACAAGGCGTTACAATCGCTCAGGCAAACCGCGGAAAAAATGAAGGCGTTCCAATCATTGGAGACGAAGTTTGGATTGGTCCAAACGCCGTGATAGTCGGTAAAATAACGATTGGAAACAATGTTTTGATAGCGCCAAATGCTTACGTTAATACAGACATTCCTGATAATTCTATCGCATTGGGAAATCCTGCAACAATCAGCCAAAAAATGAATGCTACTGAGGGTTACATTAATAATAAAGTTTAAATATTTTTTATTTCTAAAATAGAATATTTATTATTTTCAATATTAAACTTTGTTAAAATCTTGGTTTTTCTGATTTTTATAACATATTTTTGTTTAATTATTGATTTAGTCTATCAAATTTGAAAATAACTTCTTAGAATCAAATAATTATAAATCTGAAATACGATAATATTATGGGAAAATCTTACGAAGACATTTTTGAAAACAATAGAAAATGGGTTGAATCAAAACTTGAACAAAATCCTGAATATTTTCACGATCTTGCCAAGACTCAACACCCGGACTATCTTTATATTGGATGTTCCGACAGTCGCGCAACAGCGGAGGAACTGATGGGCGTAGGACCAGGTGAAGTTTTTGTACACAGAAACATTGCCAATGTGGTCAACACTTTGGATATGAGTTCTACCGCGGTGATTCAGTACGCTGTGGAACATTTGAAAGTGAAACACATCATCGTTTGTGGACATTACAACTGTGGTGGTGTAAAAGCGGCAATGACTTCTCAGGATCTTGGACTTTTGAATCCTTGGCTGAGAAATATCAGAGATGTTTACAGACTGCATCAGGAAGAATTGGATTCGATAGATGTCAATGATAAATATGATCGCCTTGTAGAACTGAATGTTCAGGAGCAATGCATCAATGTAATAAAGATGGCTTGCGTGCAGGAACGCTACATCTTGGATGAATATCCTATCGTTCACGGTTGGGTATTCGACCTCAGAACTGGAAAAATTATAGATCTGGAAATCGATTTTGAGAAGATCTTGAAGGACATCCAAAAAATCTACAACCTGACAGATTCTGATTGGGTGATGAGCAAAAAGAACAATAAAAATCTTCTTTAAGATTTGTTTTATGAAATATTGGAGTATTATAATATTAACGGTTTTTCTCAATTTCACAGCGCTTCCAGGAGTGGCTGCGATTTTTGGTTGGGAGTTGCCGACGAGTAATGTTATAATGAATGAGGAGGAAACACACTCCAACACTTTTGTCCTCTACGAAAAAGACATTCCTAAAACGATGAACATTCATGACTTCATCAAGTTTCATGAAGCTGTTCCTCAGAAAAAAACGGCTATCAACTGGGAAGAAAGTTCTTACTATTCTCCATTGCTCAGCATTTTTTCTCCGCCTCCAGAGGCATAATCTAAAATCGTTTTTCAATAAACGTTGCACTTGTTTGCTGTTTTATTACATAGCAAGCATTACATTGTATTAAGTCAATCAACAATTTAAAAGAACAATTGGTACTCTGTATCAATTACATCTGTGATTTCAATATTGAATTTTCGGGTGGCATTTGCCGGTGAAATACGCCAAAATTGATGCTGAATCCTAAGGCAAATCATCATTATTTCTAATCTCTTATGAAAAAATCAACATCTTTGTTTGGAGGAATCAAGGAAAATTTTCCTTCCGGTTTGGTCGTATTCCTTGTGGCATTACCACTATGTCTCGGGATCGCGCTAGCGTCTGGCGCACCGCCATTATCTGGTGTCATTGCAGGGATCGTAGGTGGTATTGTGGTTGGTCTTATCAGTAATTCCAATATTTCGGTTTCTGGTCCAGCGGCAGGACTTACCGCCATAGTTTTGGTTGCAATTACAGATTTAGGCGTATTTGAATTATTTCTTTGTGCAGGGATGATCGCGGGTGTCATTCAGTTAATTCTTGGGTTTATTCGCGCAGGAAGTATCTCAAATTATTTTCCAAACAACGTCATAGAAGGTATGCTTGCTGGGATTGGAATCATTATTATTCTGAAGCAGGTTCCGCACGCACTAGGTTTTGATAATGATTACGAAGGGAATCAAGCTATTTTTGACAAAGGTCTTAATTTCGGATATTTTTCAGAATTAGCTGGAGCGATTCATCCAGGAGCTATTGTTGTAACATTGGTTTCTGTCGGGATTCTATTATCT
>RCUH01000206.1_pt1 | contig 78627 bp, 54 predicted proteins | sample 2166191 | NCBI WGS metagenome assembly RCUH01 (sample SAMN09932848, study PRJNA488358) | compost metagenome | feature: garden; material: soil; isolation source: compost soil in an enriched community after 214 h of incubation | place: Germany: Experimental Botanical Garden Goettingen | collected... | reverse complement strand
GTGCATAACGCTCATCGGCCATCGCCAAACGATTATTGGTATGGGTTTGTTTCTGGCCTAAAATTAATTTGGCTCTTTTGCTCACTGCATAACCAATCCAACCTTCCAATATTGGCGATGTCCCTGTAAAATCAGTAACCATTCCCGCCGACACTTTATGTCTATCATTATTAACTGTCAAAGATATTCTGGCCAAGTTTAAGCTCATTTTACTGTTATTCGTTTTTTTGGACAAGGAATCTAAACGGCCATACTGTACACCTGATTGAAGTGTGCTTAATATATTGATCACGGTGCCTTCTCCCTTACCTAGTTTGATAAAAGTACCTTCGCCGTTAACATAGGTAAATGTAGAGTCGGGCTGTATAAGCTGAGCTATGGCATCATTATATATAAATGATAAAGCAAAGCAAAAGAAGAATAATATTTTTTTCATCTGTTAATATTTTAGAATTATAGTTGAATGGTAAACTGGAGTTGACTATAGTAATTGCCGTTTTGTGTACTGGTTTTCAGGCTTTCTCTTAATTGACTATAACCGAGTTCGAACTGAATTTTTAACGAATGTCCAGATAAATATTTGGTAGTAACAAACGTGTAACTCTTGTCGTAATCTGCAAAAACTGCAGTCACATTATCTTCTTTTAAGGTAGAATATCTTGCACCAACAGCCCAATCTATAGGGAACAAATAGCCAGCTTGCACATTAAATCCCTTACCTAAATTCAGTCGCGATAATACTGTGTTCTTAATCTCTTCCTCTGTTTTTGATGGGCCATAATTATTAGTATTAAAAGTTCCATCAAGCCTAAACTCGCCAGCAATGTTAGTTGGTACCTTAGCTTTAGTAATTACGAAGCCTCCCATAGAATACCAGCCATTGTATTTGAATAAATAGTCGGTACCGAACTTGGTGTAGCTTGGTAATAATATGTTCTGATCTGCATCGCCATAAAGCCAGCGGCCGCCATTAGTTCCCTTGGCAGAAGTTGCCCCATCATTATAGCTGTACACTACACCAATAACCAATTTGGGTTTCTCCTCTCTGTACAAATCATCCATATAAAATTCTCCACCACGAGAAAATTTATCGAATGGCAAGTAATCCAGCCTTAACCCGTATTTAAAACCGCCATAGTTTTTTTGCAGAGCACTTCTACCATCACCTGTGGTAAACGACAAATAAGGTTTTAGCAAATGGGTTCCGCCTAACCTGTAATTTCCTTTATATCGAATACCGAAATCAAAAATGGCATCAAATGCGTCAGACATCAAGCTTCTGTCGATAAAACCAATGCTTTCGCCTTCTATCCTTGTTTCTCTGCCATCGATATAATCTGCCCTTAAACCAAAGTTAAATACGTGTGTTCGGTTAGGACGATATTCTATGTTTGCTTCTTGCAAAGTGGTGTTAAATGACCTGTTTCCCGTAGTTACACTGGTGTAGTTCGCCGCAAAATTGATCCTCGCATTTAAACTTATTTTATTATCGAATAGGTTTGAAAACACATTTAACCTTGCTCTGTTGATAGCAAAAGTAGAATTTGGCGATGATAGATTTCTGTTGTTTGAATTAACCGCATAAAGGGTTTGTAAGGATGGACTGAGGTTGAAATTTCCTTTACCAGAAATAAATGTAATTCCATCGCCCAAGAGATATCCTTTTTTAATCCTCAAAAGATGGATATTCTCTGAGGTTTCACTAAATGTGTAGGTAGAATCTCTAGTGTAGAGTTCATCGCTTTGCGCAAAAGCAAACTGAGCGATGACTGTACAGAGACACGTACAAATCAGTGCAATAAATTTTGGTTTGTTTGTCATTGTTGGTTTATTGTTGGATGTTCATAAAGAAATTGGCAAATGCAAACTTTCCCATGTTACCGTTATCGTGGCCTACATTTGGAACATATATTTCTGTCCAATTAAAAGGAAGTTTCATTTCTTCGGCTTTAGCCTTTACAGCTTTAAAGTAGAATTTACCGCGGTCAAATCGAGTCTTACCTTGAGCTTCTGCCTCATCGGTTGTATTGTAAGATTTTTCGTCGGTTTTGGTATCATCCATCCCCAGCAACACATAAACTTTAGTTGAAAGGAAACGAGAAAGCTGCTCATTGCTTACTGGAGATTTTTTAATGCCAAATGGAAATTCGGTATCAGTATTAGGAAGTGTATACCAACCAGCGTTGGCAAAGGCAACTTTAATTACACGGGGTTGATTAACGAACGTTAAGAAACGATGTACAAACTGCGCCCCACCAGAATGTCCGTACAGGTAATACGCTTTATTGTTACTTTTAATTTGCCCAACAACATGATCAAACAAAGGCTCAATTAACGAAAAACTCCATTTATCGGCACTTAAAAAGGTCTTTTTATTCTTATCGTACACATTTCCTAGATTGTATTTTTCAGCTCCTCGATAATCTTCCTGATCAAATTCTGGTGCAATAATCCTGCAACCAAAAACGGTAGCCGCGTTGATCAAGTCGTCCATATAAGCAGAAGCATCTCTATTCGCTCCGTGCAACATCACTACAATAGGCATATCTGGGTTATTTGCTTTTGGACTGTAGTAAAAAACCTTAATTGGACTTTTCAATTTGCCATTGTTATCAAAATAAAACATTTGCTTGCCAACTGTACTACTACTAATTTGTGCAAATACCGAAGTGAAACTTGATAAGGTAAGGAACGTTACAAATAAAAAATGTCTCATAATTCTATTTTTAAATTTTAAATTGATCAGCAATTTACTTAAGCTGGCTCTACTTTATCAACTACTAATCTATATTGTTGCATATCAATTTCTTTTTCGCTTTTTGAGATTACTACCGTAGCAACCGTATTGCCAATAACGTTGATGATTGCTCTTCCTTCACTCATAAACCTATCTACGCCAACTAACAAAGCCATACCTTCTAATGGAATGATATTTAAAATGGTTAATGTAGAGGTAAGTACGAGAAATCCACTTCCAGTTACGCCAGCAGCACCTTTACTAGTTAATAATAGAATGCCAATTACCGTAAGTTCTTGCCCTAAGGTGAGGTTGACACCGAAAACCTGAGCCAAGAAAATAATAGCTAAACTCAAATAAATACTAGTTCCGTCTAGATTGAAGCTATAACCAGAAGGAATAATTAAACCTACTACATTACGGCTACAACCTGCTTTTTCCAGTTTTTCCATGATATTAGGCAAAACTGCTTCACTACTGCTAGAACCTAATACAATTAACAGCTCTGCTTTAATATACCCTAGCAACTTCCAAAGGCTAAAACCATTGAATTTTAAAATGAGATAAAGCACAACGAAAATAAAAAGGAAACCCGTTACGTAAAAAGTAATCAATAGCTTTCCCAAGACAATTAAGGTAGAAAAACCAAATTTTCCGATGGTATAAGCCATACCTCCAAAAGCTCCAATAGGTGAAATCTTGATCACCATGTGTAAGATGTTGAACAGAATTTTATTGATTTTCTCGAAACCAGCAATCACCGAACTGCCTTTCTCTCCCATTTTTGCCAGTGCTACGGCAAATAAAATCCCGAAGAACAGCACTTGGATGATATCGCCTTTGGCAAATGCAGCAATGGCATTATCTGGCACAATATGTTTGATGAACTCGGTCCAATCTATACCTACAGATGAAGCTGCTTTTGCTGCCGGCTCCATTTGTACTGCGGAACTTTGTACGCCGCTGCCTGGTTTAATTAGGTTACCAACCACCAAGCCAATGATAATAGCGCCTGTGGTAACGATTTCGAAATAAAGTAAGCCTTTCATTCCTACTCTTCCTACTTTCTTTAAATCGCCAGCACCAGCAATACCCAAAACGATACTAATGAAAATTACCGGAGCAATAATCATTTTGATCATATTGATGAACATGTCTGCCAAAAGCTTAGCAGTTACAGAAAAACCAGGGAAAAAGTGACCGACAATTACGCCTAATACAATAGCAATTAGGACCTGTACATACAAGATTTTAAGATACTTCAATGTGAGTTCTTTTAGTAAGTTAATATTTGGTTTGTTAAACGAAGCGGCTTATTAAATGGAAATAATGTCTGCTAGGTTTAAACTAAAGTTAGGTCGGCAGAACGCCATTCTTTGCAAAGAATAGCTTTTAGAAATTTTATTTTTAGTTTCTGAAAACAGACAAGACATTTCGGAAATAACTATAATAAACTGATTTACAAAAACATAAAACTTTTCAAGTTAATATTTATTGGCGCATTTAAAACATTAGTGTTTCAACTTATTATTATTAATTTTAAACCTTTACAACCAAATATGAACTTAAAACAAATCCAATTTTATGGTTTGTTAATTTATTTAGGATAGAGAGAATCATTTTATGGCATTAAAATCTGGGAAAGATGAGATAGAATATTTGCTTAGTCAAGTCTTCAAGAAATACGAATTAGAAACTGGCAACAAGCTCAACTTAAATACTAATCGTAGAAACTATGAAGATATAGCAAAAATGTTGAGTGGCATTAGCAATAAATTGCCCTACACAGCCAGCGAATTGGGACATAGTGAATATCCTGAAGACAGAAATTCATCAAAAACGGAATATCCTTACTTGAAATATGACATTACTGGTGGCCAAATTAAGGATGCATTTAATGGATTAGTAGCCAAACCCCGTCTTTTTCTAGTAGATGCCTGCTATATCTATCTTTATGGTATGGGAAGAAATAGATTCGAAGAAAATATATTAGATCCTAATTTAATTGCTGAATCGCCTGAAATTAACGCTGATGAACCGAAATCCCCATCTAAAAAACCAAAAAGACACCTTTATCTAATTTTGATTTTAATGGTGTTACTTTGTTTTGTAATTTTTAAGTGGGTTGTCATATCTCAGCAAATATCCTCATTAAAACAAGATTTGGTAATTACTCCTTACCAACCTACACAAGCAGAAATTGATAGCTTAGAAGGTGTTTGGATGGTTTACATAGGCTCGCCACAAGCTCGAAAATCGGATAAGAATCGTTTCCACAAGTTCGCAACAAATATCATGACCGTAAAATATAAAGACGGTTATTTTGTATTTAACAGATATGGAGCTGGGTTTGACCATTACGGCTATATGCAATATGAAAACCCAGAGGTAGTTTCCATTCACTCTTATGTAAAAGGAAGCGAAAAAGATATTGAAGCTCCTAGACTTTCCTTAATGCGGCTATCTAAAAATCAAGATAAAATCATGGTGGTTTCCGCATCTTGGAACTTTGATGCTGGAGAAAACAACGATATTATAGGTATACGTGAGGTTTATGTTAAGCAAGGACGTGGCGGCGAAATCAAGGAAATAATTAACACGATGGACAACCATGCCTGTAATTGTAAAATTGTGCAATGGAAAAATGTAAAAGGCACTAGAACTTTCTACCTCAGAAATGAATCTTTAGATACATTAAAAGACGAATCATTAAAGAAACTTATTGATGAAAACAGTATCCTGTTAAGATACCCAGACACCGTTACGGTTTTAAAGCGAAATTGAGTTTTTGATTAGATATAAAATAGGCCGAGTTAATTCGGATAACTAACTCAGCCTATTAAAAATGTTTCTGTACCTACAGATTATATTTTAATCACCTTCATGGTAACAGCATTATTATCGCCAAACAACCTAATTAAATAGGTTCCTTTTGGATAGGAAGAAACATCTATGGTTTTCTCTTGGTCGTTCCCTTTAATTGGTAAAGATTGCAAACTCTGCCCCTGAAGATTAACGAACTGTAGTTTTGTAAATTTCTGTCCAGCCAATCCGATGGTAACTTTATCGCCTCGTACAGGATTAGGATAAATCTCTACTTGAGGCTCTCCTTGTAAACTGAAATTAACAACTTCAGGATAGAAGGTAACTTTGGTGCCATCCTTATCTGTTTGCGAAAGCCTGTAATAGTTGGTACCTGATAAAGGACGATCATCTGTAAATTGATAAGAATAGCCAGCACTACCCTTTGAAGCAACTTTGGTTAATGGGTTATAGTTAACTCCGTCACTACTTCTTTCTAAAAGAAAATAATCGTTGTTAGTTTCTGTTTCTGTTAGCCATTTTACTAGTACAGCAGCTTGTTGTACTTTCGCCGTAAAACCGATCAATTTTACAGGAAGTGGGGTGATCGTATTTTCGTACGCTCCCATATCTACGGTACCAATTTTACGAGATTGCCCTGCAAGGTCTACAGTTACTTCAACCGGAACAGCATTATCATCACCCATATTAATAGCTGGATTACCAGTGGAGGGTCTTAACTTTAAAAAATCTAAATTCGAAGGGTCGGTACTTAAAAAGACATTTGCTGCATCGGCGTTGGTTACCACATTTGTACCCGCCGTTCCTTGCGTAAGGGAATTACTAACACTCACCACACCATTAATTCCCTTAGCAATATCTTTACCGGCACCTATCGCTTCGTTACCTAAAAATATACAGTTTTTCGCATTTAAAATTGCTGTAGTTTGGTTACCGACAAAAACAGCCCCACCATTTGCAGAAGATGCCGTGGTAGCCTTATTACCAAAAAGAGTATTATTGATAAGATCTACTTTTCCATTTGCTAGATATATTGCTCCACCAGCAGACAGTACTTTTGCTTCATTGTTATAAAAAACAGTATTTATAAAAGTGGCCTGAGTAGTTGCAACAGTTATATAAACTGCACCACCGTTATTTGCAGTTACATTGTTAAGGAATTTTGCATTTTTTATTACAGAATTACCACTTCCAAAAGATACTGCACCTCCAAAATTCTTTACTTCATTTGCTTCAAAAGTAACGTTTTCTAGTATAGGGCTGGGCAAAGCCAAATATAATGCCCCAGCGTGAGAAACAGCGGCACCAATATTTAAACTTTTATTACCTTTAAATGAGGTATTTATGATAGATATATTCTTTGCCCCCGCTGTAAACATACCTCCAGCATAAGCGACTGAAGTAGCTGTATTGGCATTTACTATATTGTTTTTTATGATGAGATTTCGAAATGTGCCAGCCGCCTCTCTTAAAAAAATACCTCCTCCGTAAAAACTATAGTAATTTGAGCCGTTTACTTGTGTAAGTTTTGATCCCGTAGCGTAACCATTCTGTACCGTTAAGCCATCTAGCACAAACAAATTTGTAGCGTGACCTACAATTGTAACAACGTGAAATACATTATCAGCTTTCGTGTCTAAATCCGTTTGGTCGTCATCACCATTTAGATCACCGTCCAAAATAGTTTCATTGTTTATAAAATCTCTCGCAATAACAGCTCCGTCTAAGCCAGTTTCATTTCCTATAAACCCACCATAAAGAGCTACACCTTCTGGTATAAAAAATGTATAATCCATTGTTCCAGATGTAATTGAAAGTCCGGCTGGGGCAGTAGATGGTTTGTAAACACCCTTGGTCACCCAGATTTGATCGCCAGAGATAGCATCATTTAAAGCATCCTGTAAGCTTACAAAAGCAGTACTCCAAGTAGTTCCATCTTTAACCGTAGCACTGCCATTAGCAGCGTTTACATAAATAATTTTAGCGAAGCTACTGTTTGCTAAAAAGCAACATGCACATCCCATTAAAAGTTTAGTAAAAGTTTTCATCATAGTCTTATTTTTTAGTTTTGGTTATAGTTGCAAGCAAATATTATCATCATACAATTGGTTCTGGATTTAGTAATATTCAAGCTCGATATTTAAGCGTAGTTATGCTTCGTTCAGGATAGCGTCTCCTCTAACACTTCGGTATAAAAATCTTTCAAGCTCATCCCCATTGCGGCCACCTGTTGCGGAATGAAGCTAGTTGCCGTTTGTCCAGGAATAGTATTGATCTCAATAAAATAGAAGTTGCCACTGCCCTGCGCTAAGAAATAATCTATGCGAACAATACCTCGGCAGTTCAATCGGTCATAGATATCAGAAACTATTTGCTCTACTCGCTCTTTTTCTTCTGCGCTCATATTACCAGGCGTAATTTCTTCAGTTACACCGGGCGTATATTTGGCATCAAAATCAAAAAAATCATTTTTGGTTATTACTTCAGTAGTAGGCAATACCACAATTTTTCCGTTTTTTTTAAATACACCGATAGAAAATTCTCTTCCTTCGATAAACTCTTCCACAAGTACCTGCGTATCTTCATTAAAAGCCTTTTCCAAAGCTTGTTCCAACTCGTTTGAGTTTTTCACCTTACTCATACCAATGCTACTTCCGCCATTATTTGGTTTTACGAAATAAGGCAGCTTCAATTTGGAAATAACTTCTTTCGTACTGAAACGATGTTTAAACAGCTGGATAGATTTAGCAACATTTAAATGATCAATCCCTTGAACTACAGCCTTGGTATATCCTTTATTCATTGTAATTGAACTTGTAAGTGCATCACAGGTAGTGTAGGGAATTCCAAGCATATCAAAATATCCTTGTAATCTGCCATCTTCTCCAGGTGATCCATGAATCACGATAAAAACACCATCGAATTTTATTTTACTGTCTTTGAGGTTTAACGAAAAATCATTCTTATCTACCTCCACTTCCGAACCATCTGCGGTGCGATAAAACCATCTTTGTTCAGTAAGCATAATCTCATATACTTGGTACAGTTCGTTATCGATATGTTGGGCAATGGTAGCAGCACTTTTTATAGAAACCACACGTTCTCCAGTAGTTCCACCGGTTAGCAATGCAATAGTTTTCTTCATCTTATTTATTATTATTTGGTTGGGTAGTATCCAGCTTTAGTTAGTTCCTTAACATCTTTAAAAGGACGACTAGGTTTTAGGTAGTTTTGCAGAAACTGGTAGACTTTCAAACGGTATTCCTTTGAGGTATAGTTATCAATCCTATCAAAGTGATGACCTCCAGGTGCATCTTCATAAATTTTATATTCAAACTTCTTATTATTAGCTTTTAGGGCACTGATAAGGTGTTCTACTTCTTCAATCAATACATCATCGTCGTTAGTGTTGGCGTGGATAAGCAGTGGTGTTTTAAGCTTGTCAACATTCCAAACTGGCGAGCGTTTTCTATATTCTTTTACATTTTGAAATACTTCTTTTCCGATATGATATTCGGCTGAAAAAAGTTTTCTATACTCCTCATTCATGTAGCCCAAACGCATAATCAAGTCGCTTACTGGCACGCCGGCAAAACCTACCGCATAACTATCTGGGAATTGGAACAAATTCATCAAGGTATGCATACCACCATGGCTCCAGCCCATTACGCCAATACGAGTTTTATCTACAAAATCGTAGTTCTGCACCATGTAATCTCTGGTATACTTGGTATCATCTATTTCTTTACCCCCATAATCTATTTCGCGTTGAAACTTTTTACCATAGCCAGTACTTCCTCTATATTCGGGTGCAGCTACAATGTAACCTTGAGCAAGCAATTCCTTCACAATATGTGCGTTAGACAATCCGAAATTTCCATGCACGCCACCATGAACCAGAACTATTAAAGGATGTTTTTTATTTAAATCTATCCCTTTGGGGATGAAGACATAGGCATAAATGGTTAATGGATTGTTATAGCCCTTGCCGGTTTTGCTTCTCATCTGCGCAGATGCCAAACTTGAAAACCTAACCTTATCTACAAAAGCAAAATCAGACATTTTATGTTCCCATGATACGTCCTCTATTCCCTTAGAAAGTTCGTCGAAATTATAGCTAAGGTTTTCTATTTGTTGTTTAAGTGCATTAACTTTTGTTTCCAAACTCTCTGCCTGTTGCGATTTTACCACACTGGCGCTCAATAAAAATAGGATGAGTAATTTTAGTTTCATTTATAAAAGATCTAGTAGTTATCGATAATATTTACAAGGTATTTCTCAATGGCTTTACGCACAGCAACAGCACTTTTATGATGGTTATTCACTAAAAAAGAAAAGGTATAATTATTACCTTTTTTGGAAATCAGATAGCCACTTAAAGTGGTGCTGCTTCCTCCAAGAGTTCCAGTTTTACTCCAAATATTATTTTCATAGCCTTTATAGTAGCCCTTTACCGTTCCTTCATTTCCTTTTTGCAGCACAGCTGATATTTTATCCCAACCAAATTCGGTTTTCATCTTAAGGAGCAGCTCACTGATAACTCGTGGAGATATATTGTTATTTCTGCTCAGTCCGCTTCCATCAACCCAAATAAAAGGTTGTGAAAAATCTTTGAAATCTTCCTTTTGAAGCTTTGAGATAGTTAGCCTATCGCTTAATTTCCCAGTTAATTTACTACCCGCCATTAGCAGTAGCTGTTCTGCCAAAAAATTGTCGCTATTGTGCATCATTGGCTGTAAAACTTCTTGCGTTTTCTGCGTATAAAAAGGCTTCCAGAAATCTGAATTTCTATTTTGGCTTTCCACAAAGTGGATAGTTTTATTCCGTTTAGCCAGCGTATCCGCTAATAAATGATAGGCGATGCTTGGATCTTCCTTTTGGGTAAATGGCCTTAACAAAGCATTTGCAGCGGCTGCATTTGTTGTAAAAGCATTGTGATCTGCAGCCCTGCTTACGCTTATTTTTTTACCTGTTGGAAAAGGATTAACTGTAATACTGTTTCGGAAATAACTCGGAAAAACTTCTATGGTGCCATTTTGCACTTTAAATTTCACCACGTTACCATAAATAGGCATTGCCAAACGTTCTGGCATATACGATTCTTGATAGCTGGACCAAGACCAACCGCTACCTAACCTGCTAAAAGCACTAGAAACCGTCTTTTCGATCACCACTACTTTTGGGGTACTTACAATTTTTTGAAAGATTTTCTGTAGGGGAAAACTATCATTTAAAAAAGTAGGATCTCCATTCGGTTTTAATAAAAGTGTATCTGCGGTCTCATGAAAAAACCAGCCTTCCAAACTATCGGGATAAGTTTTTAAGACAGCGTAAGTTGTCAGTAATTTGGTATTACTGGCTGGAATAAAAAACTTATCTGCATTATGTGCAACTAGCACTTTCCCAGTTTTTTCATGCTGTAATATAAACCCAATATGAGCACTGTTAAAAAGTGTATCAGCATTTAATTGTTGGATGCCTTTGGTTAATTTTTTATTAACAGAACAACTTGTAAACCAAGTAGCGGCAAATAAAACAAGTAGGTAACGGATAAATTTCATAGTTCTATTATTCGTTTATTGTTGCGCTATAATATTGATGAGCTATTTTTCGTAAGCTCACCTGACCTCATCCCTACTTCTTTAAGTGTTTAATCAAGAAATCTGCGGTAGCTTGTTTTACCAACAAAAGATTAGAAAATACCATCCAGTGATGTGTATCATCTGGTACAACTAGATATTCTGCTTCCACTTTTCGGTCTTTCAACCTGTTTACCAAATCAAGGCTCTGCGTAAAATTTACATTCTGGTCGTCGTCTCCATGAATAATCAATACTGGCGATTTCCAAGTGTCTACGTATTTTGAAGGCGAAGAATCCCAAGATAACTTTACTGCCAAATCCATATCTGGTGCAATTGTACCATCGGGTTTTCTTTCACGATTATGGACACCATGAATATCAACTCCTGCTTTAAAAATATCGGAGTTTTTGCCCAAAGCAAATGCAGTAAGATAACCACCGTATGATCCACCAAAAACACCTATTTTACCAGCATCCACATCTTTTTGTTGTCCCAGCCATTTGCCAGCAGCTAAAATATCAAGGTACTCTTCTGCACCTAAATTGCCCACTCGATCTGGATTTTGAAAAGCATGTCCATAGCCTGTACCCATTCTGTAATTGATAGCTAAAACCGTAAAACCTTGACTGGCCAAATATTGGTTGAGTGCATAATCGTAGAAATAATAGTCCATAAAGTGCCAGCCCAAATACATTTGCCTACGAGGACCACCATGGATATAAACCAACGCTGGAGATTTTCCCTTTGCATTCTTAGGCTTAAACAACTGTCCGTAGACCTGCAAACCATCTTCAGATTTAAAACTAACATGCGCTGGCGTTACCAACTGGTTGTAATTAAAGCCATCAAACCATTCTTTTCCAATTAATTTAGGCTGAGCTTTGGCAGAAACATCCATTACTGTAGGTAAGGGCGGCCTTTGTGCAGTACTACTGATAAAAGCCAATTGCTTATCGCCGTTGATGAAAATAGGATAAGAATCGATACTGTTGCCTTTGGTTAGCAATTGAAAAGTACCACTAGCCAAAGAAACCAAGCCAATGTGTTTTCGATCGATATCTTCCTTTTCTACACCAGTATTTGCACTAAAAAGCACTTGTTTTCCATCGTTACTTAAACTAATTTGGTCTACCGAAAAATTACCTTTGGTTAGCTGTTTAAAGTTTTTTCCTGAGGATTCTATACTATAAATATGTGGCCATCCATCTTGGTAGCTTAAAAATATAAGCTGTTGTGACGTTGCCCAGTTCAGGTTAAAACCACCTTGCCAAGCGGGAACCGAACCCATTAAAGTTTTTGGTGCAGACCATATTTCTTGCGCTTGTTTACCATCTAATTGGCTAACCATGATTGCCCAAGGGCGATGTTTTTTAGCTGTGATGGAATCTTGCTCACCGCCAGTAGCAGCCTGCCTAATGAACGCAATGCTTTTACTATCTGGCGACCAGTTTGGAAAATCATCTTTATAAAAAGAAGGTGAAACCCATTGGATGTTTTTGTTACCTTGTTCGAATATTCCGATGAAAGAATGTGTAGTTCTTCTCGAAGCGAAAGCTAGTTTTTTACCATCTGGCGACCATTGTAAAGCTCTAGAGCTACCTCTTGCATAAAACAAGATTTTAGCAGCTGAGCTGCCATCTATAGGAACAGACCAAATTTGATCTTTACCGATAAAAGCTATTGTTTTCGAATCTGGATTGATGGTAGGAAAATCTCCATCTGCCAATAATTTTACTACTGCTGTTTTTAAATTGATGCTATATAAGGCAATTTTCGGTGCAACGACAGAAGATGTAGGATTAATTGGTTTGGCCAAACTATTGGCACCGTGATCGCCACCTCTTACGAATACCGCCCATTGCCCATCTTTACTGATGCTTAAATTAGAAATCTCTTGACCATCATCTTCATTAAATTGTGTTAACTGCTTAGGCTTGTAATCTGGTGCCGAAGCCATAAATACATTTCTAATGCCTTCTTTGTTTAAAACGAAAAACACATCTGCATTTTGTGATGAAGCTGCCAAACTAGATAAGTAAGGTGTTTTCAACAAATCGACTAAAGATGGTGATTGAGCATGTATCTCTAACGAAATGAAACCTAGAAATACAAGAACCAATAGGTGGCGATAAAATCTACGCATGGTAAATCTGAATTGAAAATTTTATAAAATTGCCTCGGTAGAGACTAAAAGTTTATGACACTTTCAGCCTCTTGAGACTACTACAACACTGGTTTGATTTTAAAAAATCCCTAAACCAATTTTCTTATTCTATGTAAACGCTAGCAGGTGTACTTACCGTAATCGTCATATAGTATTTACTATCTTTTCTGCTCACTATTCTAACGCGTTGTAACGCTCCTGCCCTTCCGAAAGGCACAATGGTTACACCTTCTGGTGGAAAAATATAAGACATAAAATCATTTGCTGCCGACAAAAATGGAATGCCAACAGGTGTAGTAACACCATTAGGCGTAATTTTCACAGCATTTGCATCCAATTTCTGCATCGTGTAATAGAATGGCATCCATCCGTTGGCTGTTCCATCATGAGTGGTCTGTCCCGCAGGCATAATATATCTAAACTGTATGGAGCTAGTTATATTAGGTGCAGTACCATTGTTATTATAGATCTGGGTATTAAAGGTTTCCGCACCAACTGCCGCTTTCAATTTTTGATATTCGACCAATAAAGCTGGACTGTAGTAGTCTGCTGCAGTTGCCAAGGTATAGGCATAAAACCTTACCGCACCTCCTTGTTGAATGAAATAATCAGCAGAGTTTTTATATGGAAATGCGGGAACATGATCTACAGCAATTTTCCCAGCTCCAGCAGTTCCCGCTTCAGTAATGATCAGCTCATTGGTAGAGCTTCCTCCAAATTTAATTGTTTCCACTTGTAGATTTAAAGGTTTCCAAGGTTTATCTAAAGCAATACCATTGGCCACATTAGAATACACAAATTGTTCTGAAACAGTATTGCTATTCACGTCAAGCCAAGTCAGTTTAATGGTTCTGGCACTTGGATTCAATTCGAAGAAAGCAGAGATGTTAGCCAAAACTAAATTTTTGAAATATCCAGAAGCATTCTTGTTAAAGTTTTCGATCAAATTAACCACATCCGCCTTACCTATGATATCTGCCTTGTCAGCGGCTGTAGCTTTTTTCAACGTATGTTTTACGGTACCATTTATGGTTTTCAAACTCGCAGAACCGTCGGCATTAAAAGTAATTACAAACTCAAATGCGCCACCCATATTCTCGGCAATAGCATGCCATGCACTGTAGGTCTCAAAAATCAGCTCGGGTGCATTTACACCTCCAAGTCTATACCTTACATTCGCCTGTTCGGTGGTAAAACCATTGTAATCGGTAATGATGTTAGCTGTACCATCTTGATTAAACTTTACCCAAATGGCTACACTACCTTGTCCAACTACGGGAACATAGTTGATCACCCATCCATCGGCATTAGCTACTAACTGTTCTTTGTATTTTTGTTGCAACTCGGGCAAACCACCTACCTCTTTTGGGATGGTATTATCGATTTCTTTTTCGCATGCCATAAAGCTGACGCTCAGCAACACGATCATTGTGTATAATATGTACTTCATTTCCATCCTTAATTAAAGTAAATCCCTGTAGGTGTACTCACCAATATTTCCACCCAAATTCTACTGTCTTTTCTGCTTACCAATCTTAAAATCTGATTACTACCACTTTTTCTTACAGGTACTACCGTAATACCTTCGACCGGAAAAAGCACAGACATTAGCTCCTGAACATCAGGCAAAAACGCAGCACTAGCTGTACTAGTTCCTCCGTTAAATGTGATCACTACATGATTGGCATCCTTCTTTTCAATCTCATAATAATAAGGGAGAAAAACAGAGCCATTTGCAGCATTACGGGTTAGAATTTGTAAGGAATTTAACCGATTAGCTGCCGTAGTGCCAGCATCATTCATGCTGTAATTGTAAAACTGAAAACGGAACACCGAACTTGTTACATAAGTACCAGACATAGCCAAGCGTAATTTTTCACGATGAACCTGTAAAGCCGGACTGTAATAAGCATCAATATCATCTAGTGTATAAGCAAAAAACCTTGGCAATTCGCCCCTAATAAATAGATCGGCAGTGGTATAAGTAGTTGCAGCTCCCGCAATGGCGGTTTGAAAAGGGTAAGCAGGAATGTGTTTATGTCCCCAAGAGCCAGCACCTGCATTACCAGCCGATTCTATGCCAATGGCATGATCTGCATATTCATTAAAGATGATATTATCGATAGTGACATTCCCTGAAACAAGTGCAGGTTTTAAGGCTATACCTTTTGGGATAAGGCTGTATTCAAAAGTGCCTTGTTTCTCTACTACGCCTTCTTTCCATTTTAAAGTAAACTTTTTGGCTATGGTATCTAGCTCACTCCAATAAGCAGAAAAATTCCCTGCGGTAAAATTTTGGAAATAAAAACCTGGTTTATCTGCACCCAAGGTAACCACTTTAAATCCAGCGATTAATCGTTGTCTTTGCAATTCTCTTTCGGCTTCTATTTTTGCTAACACGACATCTATTTGCCCTTGCAAAACGGCTAGATTTTGTGGTGTAGCTTTGCTAAGTGTAAATACCTTGTCGTCAAAACCATCCGCTCTGCGCAGTTTAAAAGAACCATCTTCTTGGGGCGTAATTTTGAACTTTAGCGCTCCATTATGGTCTAGTTCCAATTGTTTCCATAAGGTATTGTTAGAGAACACAATTTCGGTAGTTACCTGTCCATCGAAACCATAGGAACCTTCATTCTGCTCTACATGGAATTCTTGATATCCAGCTAGCAATGTCAATGAATCTGTTTCCAAAAACTTCATCCACACGGCAATAGGATCTACATTCTCCGAAGGCTGATAAGAAATGTACCAACCCGCAGTTTGTGCCACCAAAAGCTTTTTATAAGAAGCCTGAATTTCTGTTAATGGCTTTTTAACTTCTTTCTCCGGAAGTACCGTTACTTGCTTTTTACAGGCCACAAGAAAAATTACAGCAGCCAGAACAAAACCATTCAAATATTTGAGATATCTCTTCATAATTTAGTTCAATATGGTTTGTAAATAATCATATAATACGTGTAGATCTATCCCTTTTTCTAGGTAGAAATTGTACACCATTTTATATTTTCTATTCAGTAGATCATTGGATTCGGCAATGGTTAACACCTCTGCTTTAGGCGTAGTTACAATACCATCTACCCAAGTAGCAAAATCTTCTCCTTCGCTGGTCATCCCGTAGTTTTTCCAAAAACCTCTACTCCTAGCTTCTGCCTGAGTAAATACGGCGAAACTCGTAGAACCTGCGTACTTTCCCTTTGAAACATCATCAAAACCTGTAGGACGGCTGTAGATTTTATCTAAAACGTGTGCAAATTCGTGATGCAGCGTTGCGTACTGCCCTCGCAACCAGCTACTGTTGGTTAAATTGTAACTGTTTATTCCCGTAATTAAAATTCTACTGAACGATTGTGCCATACCACTGGCACTAAAATTACGCTCATCACCAGCATCGTAGTTAATGGAGCTACCGATAAAAATCATTTCAATAGGCATGTGCTTTACCATAAAATCACTTTTCTGACGATCGTAAGCGGCTATGAAAAGCTTTCTCAGCACATTGTCGATGTAGGGCTTAATTAGTTCAAATTGTGCTGGCGTAGCCGAAGCATCTGCACTGATATACCTTCTATCCCATTTGTAGATAATCTTGGTCTGATAACTGTTCAAGATATCCAGAATGGTTAAATCTGTCGGGTTATTTGCCACCTGCTGCTCCACATGTGGCTCAAAAGGAATAGCTTCTTCTTTGGTACAGCCCGCAAATACCATTACTATCGTTAGGATCAGTGGACTTATGAAATTTCTTATACTTAACATCTTTGTAAGGTTTAGTTGATGGTCTCAGTTATCTTGGGTTGGGCTCCATTAATGGATTGGCCGTTAGTTCGGGAACAGGAATCTGGAAAATCCGTCTTGGATCATTTGCAGGAAGGCTAATCACACCATTTTCCGTCCAATGGGTTATTGGAATGTTAAATCGTTTAACATCAAACCATCGATAACCTTCGTAACACAATTCTCGGTTTCTTTCATCAATGATTTTAGCAAGTAAGGCATCGTTTGTAGCAAAATCTGCAGCTTTTAATGCCGTGTAAGGTCTCAACCTTTTAATCAAAATTGCATTTAACTTATCAATGGCATAAGTAGGGTTTGGCGTTGCCTTTCTGATAGCCGCTTCGGCAGCATTATACATTACTTCTTCTACTACAAATAGGGCAACATTAGAATACTGCTGGCCATCAGAAGGTGTTTGCGAGCGAAACTTACGGACAATATAATTGGGTGTTTGGTTACTGGTGAAAGTGAAAAGTTTGCCTCTTAAATCTGCACTAGCAAATGTGTTTCTGTATTCGTTGGCATACATACCCGTTCTTGCAAACGAGTTCCATTCCAAGGTATGGTTCATTAACAAAATATTACTTTGCTCAGCAGTGAAATATCTCATGGCAAATTCCGAGTATAAACCTGTAGCCATGTAAGTATCGTAGTCCTTAAAAAGATCTCTCAGTGCTGTGGTCTTTGCAAAAACCTTTTCACTGTACAGCAAGCTTTTTTCATAATCGCCTTTAAATAGATAGAACCTGCTTAAAAAAGCATCACCAGATGTAGTAGAGAAATGAAACTTAGGCTTACTATATAGTTCGTCTTTAATTAAGCTCAAACCTTCTACTGCGTCTTTTTCTATTAAGTCATATACCTTCTTAACCGCATCTCTTTTGTACGGCGAATTAGCTTCCTTTTCAGTTTCTAATGCATAAGGAATCCCTAAATCTGTAGCAGCTGTAGCTTCGTTGTAGTGTTTGGCGAAAATATTCACTAGCATAAAATGACAATAAGCTCGTACCAGTAGTGCTTCGCCACGTAATGATGCTTTATGTGCCTCATCTCCAGATGCTGTTGGCAACCCTTCTAAAACTACGTTGGCCACGTAAATGGAATTATAATATTTACGCCAGCCACCTTCAGGGGTGATACCGCTATTCGAAATATATTCATCAGACCATAGGTAAATTGGCTTTAACCAAGACTGAATGTTGGCGTTATTAAAATCTGGATAGTCGTAATAACGATAATTATCTGTATAAAGTTCGGTAAATAGGTGGAATGCTTGTGGCAAACCACCAGTAAGTATAGCCTGATAATCTTCTACCGATTCAGGTCTTATCCTGTTATCAGGATTTACTTCCAAGAATTTCTTACATCCCGAAAAAGTAAGGAGAACAAAACAGGTGGCGATAATACTTGTAATTTTTTTATATGAAGTTGTTTTCATGTCTTGCGGATTAAAAATTAACACCTAAACCTAGCGTGTAAGTTGTGGCTGCCGGAATAGAAACGCCAGAAACAAATGCCTCAGGATCTTGCCCATTCAGCTTGGGATCTGCCCATAAAATGAGATTCTGAGCTTGACCATTAATCTGTAAAGATTTAAGACCTATTTTTTTACTAAGTGTAGATGGCACATTATAGCTCAGCATTACATTCTTTAAGCGCACAAACGAACCACTAGCTACCCTGATATTACTTCTGTTATAGAAGGTAAATGGATCGGCGTTTGCCTGTAGCAATCTACTTCTAGTTTCCGCTTCGATGATACGCGGCACATTGGTATAAAGCTCGTGCCCAGGAGCTGTCCAACGGTCTGCAAGAGCTGCATCCAAAGCGGCCACATCACTGTAATAACGCTGAAAAAATGGGTTCAACCTAATTTTGTTGCCATAAGAGTAGGTAAATAAAAATGACAGGGATAAGTTTTTGTACTTGAAACTGTTGGTAAAACCACCAGAACCCAAGGGATCTCTACTTCCTTCGTAATCCAAAATACTAAGTGTTCTATAATACTTTGTGATTTGATAAGTTGGCTGGTTGTTGGCATTATAAAACAAAGGCAAACCCTCGCCATCTAATCCCGCAAAGCGGAATGAATATAAACCGTTTACCGGATAGCCCACAGCAGGACTACCATTTGCAGAAGTTGCCTGTAAAACCGTGGTACCAGAGGTAGACATTCGGGTTACTGTATTTTTGTTATAACCAAAAGTTAGAATCGTATTCCACTCAAAATCTTTGCTCTTGATGTTTTGGGTAGTTAACGTAAGCTCGAAACCTTGGTTCTTCATATCGGCCCAGTTCATGGTTTTACGTTGAAAACCACTTACTCTCGACACTTCTAAGTTTCCAATTAGATCGTAGTTTTTGCGATAATAGTACTCTAAAGTGGCGCTGAACCTATCGAACACACCAAGTTCTAAAGCCACATTGGCCATCTTTTCTTTTTCCCATTGCATGGTGGGATTATCAGGAGCAGAAATCGTAATCGAGTTTTCTACATCATTAGGATCAAATCTTACAGTTGTACCATAGTAGGCCAACATTTCTGGACTACCCAAACCGCTGATGTTTCCACGCATTCCGTAAGAACCCCTCAACTTCAGGTTATTTAACCATGTGATATCTTTCAAGAAGTTCTCTTCGTCTATGTTCCAGCTGGCACCAGCCACCCAAATTGGTAAAAAACGAAACCGCTCTGATGCACCTAATCTATTAGAACCATCTGCCCTAACCGATAAAGTAAGGTTGTATTTCTGATTGTAGGTATAAGCCAAATTAGCGAAAAAAGAAGCCTCATTATAAACACTTTGACCTTTTCTATAATAAGGTGAGCCTCCAATTGATAGTAAATCTCTTTGTATTGCTCGGTAATCTGGACTAGAGGTCATTCCTCTGCCGTAATCGAAACCGTAACCTTTATAATAATCGGTATAATATTTCCTATGTCTAATTTCTGTTCCACCAAGAATATCGAAACTGTGTTTTTGGGCAATCACCGGTTTCCAGTTTAGGGAATTTCTCACCGTATAAAAATCAGCCAAGGTGTTGTCGGTAATTACAATACCACCTCTTGGCAATACCGAAATTGGATATTCACTATCGTCATAAGGATCGTTATATAACAAACCATTTGCAGAACGAATAGCCAAACTTTGCATCGCCCTATAACTTTCTGCAACGTTAGACTTTTCAGTAGCGATGTGCTCGCTATAAGCAGATGACATCCTTCCAGAAACGATACCCAAATAAGTTAACTTTTTAGCGATATTCCATTTTCCATCCAATTGAAATTTTACCTCTCGAGCTTTGATATCGATGAAATTATTTTCAAGCTCATGGATGATGTTAAACGGAGCAAAATTAGTCTGATAGAATTCTAAAGACCCATCATCACCGTAGGGACGCATAGCCCTACTGGTAGTTCTAGCATAGGTATAAGGGTTAATATCAAATTCTCTTTCTACAATACCTGTAACGGCCTCTGTAGAATTATATGCACCAAACATACGTTGATTTCTAATCGACGCATATAATGATGCAGTAAGCGTAAACTTATCCGAAAGGTTATAGTTTCCTCTTAAATTTGCTGTGTAACGATCTGTATACTGTCCTTTAGTTTGTCCGTCGTCTCTAAAATAACTGGCCGACATATAATATTGGGCTTTCTCAGTACCAGAACTGATGCTGACGCTATGCTCTTGATTAATCGAATTTCTAAACAACACATCAAACCAATCGGTATTATAAGTCTTTGCTCTTTGGATGCCATCGTAAAAGCCATTCCAATCAATTTGTTTGGTAGATAGTTGGTTTAATAACTTTCCGTAAGCTCCATAAGTTTGATTGAGATTGGTAAAATCGATGAGGTTCTTATCATACATTTCTTCCGAGAATTCCATTCTTTGTTTAGAATTCATTACGTTGAATTGTGTAATATTTGGTTTTATACCCACCGAAAATGTGTTTTTATAACTTACAACAGGGCTTCCAACCTTACCACGCTTAGTAGTTACCACAATTACGCCATTTACAGCTTGCGTACCGTACATGGCAGTTGCCGAAGCATCTTTTAATATTTGGATATCATCTATATCGTCTGGGTTGATACCGCTGATGGCAGAACTTAACATAGTGGCTGCGTCTCCAGAATACAGCTGGTTGGGGTTAACGTTAATCGGATCGTCCAACACAATTCCGTCTACCACCCAAAGTGGTTCTTGGTTACCACTGATCGAAGAATTACCACGAATCCTAATTTTTGATTTGGTACCGAATGTACCGCTCGAATTTTCTACGGCCACACCAGCAACTGCGCCCTGTAGTGATTTCCCAACATCTGAGGTTCCGGAGGTAGCTAAGGTTTTGGGATCTATTTTACCTACTGAACCAGTAAAAGTTCGTTTATCAATCACTTGGTAACCAGTAATTACCACCTCCTTCATCTCCTCCACTTTGCCCGAAAGCATGATCATCTGTAATTCCTCTTTTTGGAAAGGAACCTTCACAGGACGCATTCCTATAAAATTAAACCTTACCGAATCTCCTTCTTTTCCTCTTATCCTAAAAACACCTAACGCATCGGTTACTACCGTAAAATTTCTAGTGGTGTTTACCACCGAAACCCCTGCAATGGCGGTCATGCTGCTGTTATTCATCACCTTCCCCATCAAAGTAACCAAAGTATCTTGAGGAACGGTAGCTGGTTTTGCAGCTGTTGTTTTAATGGGAGATGCAACAACTGTTTTTTTCTTGATCAGGATATAATCATCAGAAAACTGATAAATCAATGGCTTGTTTTTTAGCAGCTCTGCCATTACCTGATTTAGTGAAGTATTCCTAAAATCTACAGTTACTTTTTCTTTGTCATTCAACAGCTCGTTACTATAGAAAACAATAGCACCAGTTTGTTTTTTTATCTCTTCGAAAACGGTAAGCAAAGTCACTTCTTTCCCAGAAAAAGAAAGTGTTTTGGTTTGAAAGGCCATATTTTTCGTACTAAGAAGCACAAAAAGTAAGCATAGGCAAAATAATCGCCCAATTCCCACATTAACAACGCATGGTTCTGGCGTATTTAATGTGTCAATCTTAGAATTCCACATATTAGGTTGTTGGTTGTTTACTCTAAAGACGCACCAACTCCAATACAGGGTGACATAAATTTAAATTATTTTTATTTTTCTGTAACAAGCATCATCAAATGCAGAAAAATAACGAGGAACGACTAAAAAAAGAGGAGAAAAACTTATTTTCACTTATCAAAATCAATAAAGTTCAATCTTCCCATCTTTAATGGTATATTGAATTGAAGAAGAGGAAGATTTTAAATTTTCCAAGAGTACTTTAATCGGCTTATCAGTCTCTAGAGCTCCAGAAAATCTGTAATTAGCAATTTTGGAATCGGTTATATAAAGATCTTCTCCAGTAACCCGATTCGTAATATTCACAATTTCTCGTAATGGCATGTTGCTAAAATAGTAGGTTCCTTTTAGCCAAGAAAGTACATTATCGGCAGCGAAACTCTCAACAGAAAGTCTATTATTTCCTCTCCTTACAGCAGCTTGTCCAGGTTTAATCAATACCGCATTCGGATGACTAAAATTAGATACAGATACACTTCCTTCAATTAGTGATGTTTGCGCTGAATTTCCGGGATAAGTGTTTACATTAAATTTAGTTCCAAGCACTTTTACATCCATTTCTTGTGTTTTAACGATGAAAGGTTTACCATTTTTAGAAACTTCAAAATAAGCTTCTCCATCCAACTCCACCTCTCTTTTATCGCCGTTAAATACCAAAGGAAACTTTAGTACAGATGCACTGTTGATTTTCACGGAAGTGCCGTCATCAAGAACAATTGCATAAGTTTTACCATTAGGAATATTTAGGGTAACGGTCTCAGTAGCTAAGGAGTTTTTTCCTCCCTGTCCTATTCTATTTGCTGATTTAGCACCGAAATGAATTTCGCCAGCAGTTACGCCCTCGTCGTTATCAATGGTATATATAGTACCGTCACTAAGCGTTACTTTAATTGACTCTGCTTTATTTGCATTGCTTTGGGCAAATTGTATATGACTTTTTGATAAGCCAAACCACAAACCGAATAATAACAATGGAACTAATATACTTGCTGCCGCATACCATTTCCATTTATTCGATTCTAGTTTTATAACTTTAGGTTCCACTTCCATTTTTGCAAGAAGTTGGCCCCAAGCATCATCGTCATTTATTTTCGAAACTTCCCGATTAGCTTTATAGAATGACACTGCCGCTAGTGATTCTTCCCATCTTATCCTTACGTCAGTATTTGTACGGATTATTTGTTCCAAAAGCAGGTTATCTTCCGGCCTGATCTGACCACTTATTTTGTCAGCAATCAGCTCATCGATATGTTCATTCAAATGTTCCAATGATTTCTTCTAACTAGTATAACGTTATTAACTATTTTTCGGGTGACAACTTTATTTATATTTTTTCATAATACCTCTCATCTTCTCCAAAGCACGTTTTAATTGCGTTTTCACTGTATTTATACTCAAACCCATTTCATCTGCCACCTCTTGGTATTTCCTTCCTTCTACATATACCATTTCAAATATCACCTTGCATTGTCCAGGCAAACTGTCACTAGCCTCCTGAAGGTGTTTACTTAACTCTTTTATTCTTACCGAATGAAATGGATCCAAAGCATCGTCGCTAATCTCTACTTCGGCTATATCATCAGTAACGTGTTTAGTCTTTCTAAGTTGATCTAATGCCGCATTTTTTACAGATATATATAAATAGGAAGTAATGTTAGTTACTTGGGCAAGTTCCTTTCTTTTGTTCCATATTTTCAGAAAAACTTCTTGAACAATATCTTCAGCAGATTCCTCATCCTTTAAAAGCAATAATGCACTTATACATAAAGACTTGTAATGAGATTTAAACAATAGATTAAAGGCATTAACGTCTCCTTCACTTACTTTTAACCATAAATCATTTTCATGTGTAGCGGTGGACATCCAAATAAAATGGGAATTGTTAAATTTTCTGAAACGCTGGACAGTGCGTTCTTGTAGAAGTTGAATTTAGGAAAAAAACTTAAACTTTATAAAAAAGTAAAATTATTTAAGATAACAATTACGCTATTATATTACTTTATCTCTCTAGCATATTTATAATAATCCACCAAACTGTGGAATATCTAAACTGTATTATAAAAGAAAGCGATATGCTTTACAGTTTTCATTGATTTTGAAAATCTCCAAAGCCTTATTGAACTCAAAGTAAATAGATTACAATAAAAAGCTTCATAAATAATTACGAAGCTTTTTTGAAACTGTTAGTAGCCTAAAGACATATCGTTCATATAATTCCCTTAAAAACGATATTTCTATAGCTCTAATTTATCTCACAATAGTAGTTTTATGAGAATAAATTCGCTCGCTTGTCTCAATTAGTAACACATAATTTCCTGCATTAATATTTCTTATATCTAAGTAAATTTCTTGAGAAGGTTCGAAACGTTTCGACAACAGTTTTTGTCCCAACAAAGAAATTAGCTTTACATTGACAGCACCTTCAAAATCATTCAGCTTTAGTTTAATAAAGTTGGTGGCAGGATTGGGATAAGTAGCAATTTTTAAATTTGACAGATCAAACTTAACAACATCCGCAGCTAAAATTTTAGAGGTTCCATCCTTATCCACCTGAGATAACCTGTAGTAATTATTGCCTTTTAAAGGTGTATAATCGGTGTAGCTATACAGCACCGTATTTTGAGTATCGCCCTTAGATTGGATATCTTTCAATTTTTGAAAATCAATACGATCTGTACTTCGTTCTATCACAAATCTGTCGTTATTAAGTTCAGAAGCTATTTTCCAATTCAATTGCACAGCAGTATTTACCTTTTTAGCAGTAAAGCTTTCCAATGAAACAGGTAGTGTACCTTGATATTCGTAGGCTCCTAAATCTACGTTAGTATGTTTTAACCGTGCTTCTCCTGCTAAATCAGTGGTTAGTCCGTAAGTGGTAGCATAACTATTATCTCCCTTTTCTGTAGCGGCACCTTCTACTATTTTCAGAAAATTTGCATCAGTAATTGTGGTGCTTAAAAACAATGGTGAGGGAGACGGATTGATGATGTTTCTATATACGGGGTCAGTATCTTCTGGAGGCGCTGATTGAAATAAATTGGAACGTAAATCCATGGTTGTTCCTGTTAAATTTCTTATATCTGAAGCAGCTAAGTTAGATGTACTTACTGTATTCCCATTAAATATATTGTTATATAAGTTTAGTACAGTACTAGCAAAATTACCATATCCAACACCACCTCCATTAGAGCCAGAATTATTGTAGAAAGTACAGTTAACGATATTTGTGTTAGAAAAACCTCCCAAATATATACCGCCGCCACTAGGCGAAGCTGCAGTAGCTCTATTTTCAGAGAAAATGGTATTATATACGTTTAACAAGGGAATATTTCCATCGGTGCCTACAGTATAAATACCAGCACCACCAGTTCCCCTACCTCCAAATATTTTTGAATTTAAAACCGTTACTACTGGAGAGCCTGATACGGATGTAAAATAGATATTACCGCCACTTGCAGCAGCAGTGTTAGTATTAAAAGTTACGTTTTCGAAAGTGCAGTTTGATGAACTACCCGAAAGTTTTAAGTAAGCACCAGCACCTCCGTTTGCAATCGGCGTATTAATAGAACTCTGGTTATTTCTAATGACTAAATTCTTAAAAACAATTGATGTAGTTTCGTTAGTTATATTAATTCCAGCTCCTTGGTTTCTAGCAATGCCAATCAGTTCTGTTGCAATATTTGCAAAGCCATGCTGGATAGTAAAGCCATCCAAAACTGCTCCGTTTGAATTTCCTGTAGAAACAATTACGTGGTAAGCATCTCCATCATTTGCAGAGTTGCTATTATTCAAATCACCACTTAAAATGGTTTCATTATTTGTCAATATTCTTTCTGTAATAAAGGTTTCATCTCCAACAAAACCGCCATAAATTTTAACACCAGCTTTTAAAATAAAAGAAACATCACGTACACCTCCACTAGCATCTATTTTCTCGGTTGGTTTATAAATACCTGAGGCTACCCATACTTCATCATTAGGTGCCGAAGCATTAATCATCGCTTGTAAATTACCTGAAGCACTTCCCCAGCTTGATCCGTCTCCAGTACCCATGGTTTTAACATAACGTTTGGTTTGCGCTACAGCTTGATAGCTGAAAAATGCGAAACACAGTGTAAATAAGTAGAGTTTTTTCATGTTCAATTTGGTTAGGTTTTATTATTGATTAAATTTTTATTGGTGGTCAGCTGACAGGAAATAGGCATCAGTAGTTAGGTGTGAGTATTTAAACCTGACTACCAAATCTTGAAGACTATCTTTCTACCAGCTCCTTTACAGTATCTCCATAATGATCTACATATTGACCTTCCAAACTCAACAGTTTATGCCATCTTTTAAATGTGTTTACAAATACGATGAACATCAATACCATAGCAAAAATTGCCAAGGATGCTAACAGATGTTGTTGTTTTGGAAGGTAGATATTTACTACCTGCTCGTAGCCTGCCCAAAAGGTAATGATGGCCATAAAAACTCCTGGAATTGCAGAGCACAAAGCATATTTCTTCCTGTTTAGCCTAATTAACATCGTGGTGCAGACAATCAGTCCGCAGGCAGCCAACAGCTGGTTACTGATACCAAAAAGTGGCCAAATGCTGCTCACATTTCCAGTATAAACCAAATACCCCCAAGAGAAGGTAAAAAGCAAACTGCAAATAATGATGCCAGGCATCCAGTTCTTATCATTGAATTTTGGAAAAACACTGCCAATCATTTCTTGTAGGAAGAAGCGACCAACCCTCGTACCCGCATCAATAGCAGTTAGGATAAATACCGCCTCGAACATGATGGCAAAATTATACCAATAGGCCATCACATCATCCATGAAAGGAATCTTATTGAAAATATGCGCCATACCTACCGCCAGTGATACCGCTCCACCAGTTCTACCGTGTAAATCGACACCGATCTTCTCACTGAAATGGTCAAGATCTACGGCATGTAAGCTAGGATGCTGTGCCAAAAAAGAATCATACATTTCTTTTGGTGTATTGATAGCGAAGTAATCTCCCGGCACTAGTGTACAAGCAGCAATTAAAGCCATCAGCGCTACAAAACCTTCCACCAACATAGCTCCGTAGCCTACAAAAAGGATTTCCCTTTCATTGTTTAGCATTTTTGGCGTAGTGCCCGTAGCAATTACCGCATGGAAACCAGAAATGGCACCGCAAGCGATAACAATAAAGATAAATGGCAATACGGGTCCACCAATTACTGGTCCACCACCGCTAATAAATTCCGTAATGGCAGGCATTTGCAAAGTTGGATGCACAAAGATTACGCCTACTGCCAACATCAGTATCGTTCCAATTTTTAAATAGGTTGATAGGTAATCTCTTGGTACCAAAAGTAACCAAACAGGTAGAACGGATGCCAAAAACCCATAAACGGTGATAGAGATAGAAATCGTTTTGATATTCCAATGGAAGATATAGCTAATTTCCTTTACTTGCATAAGCGAGTGACCACCAATGATACTGGCCATCAGCAAAATTCCTCCAATAACACTAGCGATGGTTACGCTATTTTTTCTGTAACGCATAATCAGTCCCATGATTACCGCAATCGGCATAGTGGCAATTACCGTAAAAAGCGACCACGAAGCTTCATGCATGGCACTGATACAGGCCAGCGACAAGCCGGCAAGCGTTAGGATAAGAATGAATAGGATGGCAAATCCGGCAATGATACCGGTACCTTTTCCAATTTCCTTACTGGCAATGGTGGCCAAGCTTTGCCCCTTGTGGCGTACCGATGCGAACAACACGATCATGTCGTGCACACCTCCACCAAGCACACAGCCAATCAATATCCAAAGCGTACCAGGTAAATAACCAAACTGGGCGGCCAACACTGGACCTACCAATGGACCTGCCGCCGCAATGGCTGCAAAATGGTGACCAAAAAGTACGTTCCTATTGGTAGCAACGTAATCCTTACCATCGGCAAACTCTACAGCTGGTGTTACATTTGCTGCATTTAGTTTAAGTACCTTATTGGCTATAAAAATACCGTAAGTACGATAAGCTATGGCAAATACCAACAGCGAGACAAATACAAGAGTGAGGGCATTTACGCCGTTTAAAAATTCCATAATGGTTTATAAATTATTGATTGGGAACTAGCAACACAGCATTTGCCGCAACATCTCCCTTCGCATCTTTGGTTAATACCTTCAAATAAGCATTAGATGAAAAATTGAAATCGAAATCTCCTATCTCTACCCATGTACTGGTGGTTTGCCCTTGAATTTTTACATCCTTTAAGTTTAAGGGAATATTTTTTTTCTCTTTTCCGTTATATAACTCCAAGTGTATTTCCTCTGCATCTTGCTTTCCCTTTGGATAATAGTAGTAAGCTTTATACTTTCCCGATTTAGACCTTTTATCAAAACCAAACTTCACACTTGCTTCGCCACTTGTTGAGGTATTCATTAGATAATACTTTCCATAACCTTTAGCTTCTATTTTTTCCCAAACTCCAGCTACTTCTACGTTCTTAAGATCAACTACTTCACTGATGATATCAGGGTTACGAAAATCTGCCTTTGGGTTAACTTTCAAAACCGCTTTAATCTCATTCACATCTACGTCTTGTATGGATGTCTTTTTATCGATAGCAATAGTTGCCGCAACCGCAGCCGATTGCGCCAATACCATAAAAACAGGTTCCATTCTGATAGATCCAAAAGCGATATGTGAAGCAGATAAACAAACTGGCACTAACAGATTGTTTACTTCGCTACGCTTTGGAACTATAGAGCGGTAAGAAATTGGAAACGGCGGAAAACCTCCTACTTCTACATTACCTTCGTTTTTAACCATCCCGTTTACTACTAACCTATCACAATTGTGCGAATCCATGGTATAGGCGGCATAAGCAATATCGTCGGTAACCACTTCCCTACCTTGGCAATGATTTTGGTTCATCACTACATCGCCCACCATGCGTCTAGCTTCTCGGATATACAATTGCGGTGACCAATTTCCATTCTCTACGTATTCATCTTTAGGGTATCCCCAAGTCTTCATTTCCTTTCTGATAAATTCAGGTATTCTTGGATCGTTACCAACAAAATACAATAGCCCTTTGGTGTATTCCTCGTGTGCTTTGATGATCTGCTTTCTTTTGGCGTAATCTGCTTCAGGATAATCCCAATTGGCACCAATCATATCAGTAGACATTCCGTTTCGGTTATTGATATCTGTTTTTTGATTTGGCATTAAACTCCAGATAAAAACATCGTTTAATCCTTTCCAAGGTTGTATTTCCTTTTGTCTAATCAAGAGTTCATACTTTTTTGGATCGTAATTATTGGGTTTGGTAATTTCTACTAAATTGCTTGGATTGTTAGTTAGCGTAATGCGAAAATTATAAGCTTGTACCTTTTTGTCTCCAGTTCCATTTGGCTTTAAAGTTTCATTGCTAATTCCCCAAAGCAAGCCGCTTGCTGGGTTTCCTTTTTCCACGTAAGGATCTACGCCATCTGGCAATTGATGCTGTTTTAATAATTGTACACCGCTAAGCGTTTCCTTATAAACGTTATTATCTTCCCTACCTACAAAATAACTTACATCGGCTTTTGCCATCAAATCACCTTCGTAGGTACAGTCTAAAAACATCTTTGCCTTTACCTTAAGCCGTACGTTACTTTCCATATTGGCTATCGCGATTTCGCTAATTGATTTTCCTTTCTTGCTAACACCAATTAATTGTTGATGAAAAAGTACTTCAACCTTAGCCTCTTTGATGTAGTTATTAAAGATTTGAAGAGCAACTTTCGGCTCGAAGATCCAACTTTCCAAACCACCATAATGGTTACCAAGCTTTCGATAAAAATCTAAGGCTAAACCTGTAACTACATATTTATTTCCGATATCTGTCATTCCTAATCCACCCGAGCTCAATCCGCCCAACCTACCTCCAGGCTCTATTAGAATAACTTTTTTACCCGCTTTTGCTGCAGTATAGGCAGAAATTACACCAGCAGAAGTGCCTCCGTAAATACAGATATCTACCGAAATCTCCTTGGTTTGCCTTGCGAACAGAGAAAGCGGCAAGCATAACAAAAGAATAAGTGCTTTTTTCATCATTATTTATCTATCAAAATTTTACTGAACATAAAAGGGAATAACCGCACTTGCTACCTTATTGTGGTTATCTTTCACATATACATATAACCTATAAGCACCGGCTGATGATGGAGCTGTAAATGAAACCGTAGCATTACCATTAGTTCCTATCAGTCCATTAATTCCAAGATGCGGAACTCCACCAGGGCCAGCTACGCCTTCTGGAACTATCCGCCATTCGTAAACTAAAGGATCATTTTCAGGATCTGAAGCGGTTACCGCAGCCGTTTTGGTGCTTCCTGCTGCCACATAAATAGCATCTTCGGCATGCTGACCACCCAATGTCATGTTGTTTCTCGATGCAATTTCTGGTGCTCGATTAACTGGGTACCAATCTGACCAAACTCGCTTCATGATATCTGCCGCACCAAAAGTTCTACCTTCGGTGGTGTGGAAACCAAACCAAGTAAGCACAGCGCCATGTGTTTGATAACCCCATACAAAAGCGAACGAACCTAAGCAACCGTTATTGAAATTAGCTTTGATATGTTGATTATAACTACTGCGGTAAATTTCAGCCTTTTCGGTACTGGTTTGTTCTACCAACGCACCCCAAGGTAAAATACGAGTAGGTTCTGGGTTCATTTGCCAAGTACCTCTTGGACCGAACTCGGTTATCATGTAGGGTTTTGTCCAGCCTGCCGTACTCAAATTAGAAGTTACAGCAGGCAAATTAGGGGCATAAGTATTTGAGCAAATCAAATCAAGCTGTGGTGCCCGATTTTTAATCTCTGTAATTTTAGCTGGCAAAGTATTGGCGAGCATAGTAGTCACAGGATGATTTCCATCTTCCGTATGGATCATTGCTGCGATATCGTTGATGGCGTTCCAAACTTTCAGATTGGTGTAAGAAGCATCTACTTCGTTTCCTACTCCCCACATCAGCAATGCTGGATGATCTTTGTAAGCTAGTACTTGTGCTTTTAAATTCAAGAGTTGCTGGTTAACAGCGGTAGTGTTGTCATAATCGAAGTTATCTGCTTCTCTGTTGACCCATAAGCCTAAACATACCGAAATTCCGTTGGCATAAGCCTCATCTAGAATTTCTTGCGTAAACTCGTTAACACTATAGGTTCTTATCGTATTACCACTAAACGATTTTAATGCGGTAATATAATTAGTGATATTGGTATTGATGGATTTACTGGCAGCTACCCCTTTCACAATGTAATTTTGCCCATTACGTTTAAGTTTCCAAATTCCGCTTTCTTTTACCACAGTAACCACTGATGGTGCATTGTTTAGTGCAAAGGCATTTTCAAGGTAACTTGATTTGTCAATTTCATCTAAGTTCGATAGTGTTGTTTCCTTTTGACAAGAAATCATCACGAACAATGTCAAAACAGCTAATAATTTTCTCATAACTCATATTTTAGGTTTATAATTGGTTGATTAACTAGCTAACATCCCATTCATTACATCGCTTCCATATTGATCATAGGTTTTTACAAGATCTCGACGTACTATTCTTTTACTTCCACTTTTTGAAAAATCTGATCTTTATTCTGTGAGCTTCCGCCAGCCATTAGGGTAAAACTTCCTGCCTCAAAAGTGTATTTACCTTGACTATTGTAAAATCCAAAAGCCTCTTTGCCCAAAGTAAAACTGATGCTTTTTTTCTCGCCTTTTTTAAGGAGCACACGTTCAAAACCCACCAATAATTTTAAAGGTCTGGTGACTAAACTAAAATCATCGCGTAAGTATAATTGAACCACTTCTTCTCCCTCCAACTCGCCAGTGTTTTGCACTTCTACAGTTAATTTTAATGAATCTCCATATTTGAGATCCTTGGCACAGTTTAAATTCGAGTACTTGAAATTGGTATAGCTTAAGCCGTAACCAAATGCATATAAAGGATCTTTGTTTCCATCGATGAAAGGATGTGAATATTGCGATGGTTTTTGGTAGTAGTAAATCGGTACTTGCCCCACGTGTCTAGGAATGGTGATTGGAAGCTTACCACTAGGATTTACCTTTCCAAAAATTACTTCCGAAATAGCCTGCCCACCAAATGAACCTGGTTCCCAAGCTTCTAAAACCGCATCTGCATTTTCCTCCAACCAAGGTGTAGTTAATGGGCGACCGTTAATAAGCACTACTACCATTGGTTTTCCTGCCTTCTTTAGCTCATCTACCAGATGTTGCTGTTTTCCCCAAAGGTTCAAATCCATTCTGTCTCGGTTTTCTCCAGCGGTTTTATCTTTCCAGTGTTGCCTAAAAGAATCTTCGCCCAAAGCCACAACGATGAGATCCATATTAGCGGCAAGCTTCACAGATTTAGCAATGGAGTCGCTATTCATTTGTCGTAAATTCCAGCCCACATCTACAGCATGTATCTTGCTAGTTCCAGCTAAGCTTTTCATGCCATCTAACAAAGTTTTATAGTTCGCTCTAGGCTGCTCAAATACCCAATCGCCCATAATAGACTGGTTATCCATATTTGGACCAACCACTAAAATATTATGATACTTTTGAGATGAAATTGGTAAAATCTGCTTTCTGTTCTTCAACAATACAACTCCTTTTCTAGCTATTTCTAAAGCTGTTTGTTGATGTTCTTTTATGAAAACCGTTTTACTAATTTTCTTTTCGTCTACATATCTATTTTCGAAGAGGCCTAATATAAATTTAGCCTCTAATATCTTCTCACAAGCAGCGTTGATACGAGCTTCCGTTAAGCGACCTTCAGCAATTAGCTCTTTAATGTTATCTAAAAAGATAGGTCCATGCATGTGCATATCTACACCAGCATCTACAGAAACCTGAAAAGCATCTTTAACCGTTGGGGTCATTTTGTGCTTATTGCTCAATGATTCCATATCCATCCAATCGCTTACAATAAAACCTTCAAAACCATACTCATTGCGAACAATATCGGTCATTAACCATTTGTTAGCGTGGCAAGGCACTCCGTTAATTTCGTTATGTGCAGGCATTAACGAGTAAGGCTTGGTTTTTTCGATGGTAGCTTTAAAAGGCGCTAAAAACACATTTCGTAACTCGCCTTCTCCAATTTCTACAGGCGATGCATTGGTTCCATTGTTGCCAATACCGCCCCCAGTTAAATGTTTAATACAAGCAAGCACACTTTTATCGCGATCAAAAACATTCATTTGTAGACCACGTACCGAAGCGATACCCATTTGAGTCACCAAGAACGGATCTTCGCCAAAACTTTCGCCTACCCTGCCCCATCTTGGGTCCCTAGCCACTTCTATATTTGGCGAAAATGCCCAGTGCATTCCAACAGCACGCATCTCTAAAGCGGTTTGCCTAAAAGACTGCTCAATTAGCGAAGGCGCAAATGTAGAAGCCATGGTAATTGGCGACGGATAAATGGTAGAACCCGACATCAGGCCATTACCATGAATGGCATCGATACCTAACAACAAAGGTATTTTCAGAGGGCTTTGCGCTGCCAGTTTTTGTAGATGATTGGCTTCTTTCACATCCAATACGTGTAGAAACGAACCTATCACTCCCTGCTTTACCATACGCTCCACGCCTTCAGAGTGTAAACCTTTGTAAAATCCTCTGGCATGGCCGTTTAATAGTTCCTGTTCCGAAATGTTCTTTTCAGCTTCACGCATGTGCTCCAAACCTACGTATTGGCACATTTGCGCTATTTTCATATCCAAGTCCATCCTATCCATCAAATCTTTTACCCTCGATTTTGTAGGCTGTTTAGGATCAAGATATAAAGGCTTTTTTTGAGCATTTACATCGAAAAAAAAGCATAATAAGAGGGCTAGCAAGCCTAATTTTCTTAGGCTCGCTCCTCGTTTTTCTGTATTTGTCATTACTTACTTTTGGACTTTAACATCTACCGTTACATTTCCTGTATTGGCATTTGCTGATCTAGCTTTTAATAATAAAACACCGTATTTATTGCTGGCGGTTAAGAATACGATCACATTTCCGTTGGCCATACCTGCAGAAGTTTCTCCCGCAACTACACTAGAGCTGGTATATAGGTTTTGGATATCTGCCGAAGAACCAATCAGATCAAAATCGTTTTGTGATAAGGTGATTTTTTTGATCAATGTTCTGTTTCGGGTTGGCCAATTGGCAATGGCATCAGCTCCATAAGCGGCTGGTGTGTAAATTACATCGGCTACGCTAGCCAAAGTTGGCGAAACAATATTGTAACTATTGGTAGAACCACTGTAGAAAGTTGCCAAATCTATGCCTGCCGATTTTGCAGCCGCACCCGCAGTAAGGTACACTTCTCCAGTAGCAGCATTGAAGAATGGTCCAGGACCTGTACTTCGTTGCGCACCCAATACTACGTTGGCATACACATTGAAATCTACTACTGCAGAACGTTTAACCGTGATGGTAAAAGGTTGTCTTACCAAATTGCCCAACACATCCATTACCTCTATGTAAAAAGCTAAGGTTTTATCAATATCTGTAACCAGAGGTTTGTACGTAAAATGGTAACTATCTTCCTTTGGATTGATAAATGTACTTTTGCTTAAAGCAGTAATTTCTGCTTGCGCAAGAAAAGTTTTGATGTACCTTATGTCGTTTTCAGACTTTACGGCAATGTTAAAATCAGCCTCCTCGTTATCCTTAATCTCTGTTGGTGCCGAGGTTGGTAATACAATAGAAATATTAGCTGGTGCAGATTGAACATACACTACAAAATCTCTCTCCACGACATTTCCAGCGTCGCTAGTTACTTTCAACTTAAAAATTAAACTTCTACCTACTTCTATGGTAGATGGTTTATAGATATGCTGCAATTCAACCTGTTCAGTGCTGGCTATTTCTGTTTTTAAACTTGTACCATCTAAACTTAACTCCACATCTTTTATTTTAGCTTCGCCGGTAGCGCTTACACTCAAATCGAATTTAATTTCGTCTGCCGAAGTTACCGCAGTAGGCAATGCCACTTTTTGCGTAACCTTAACGGAGAAAGGTTTAGCCTGTTGGTCTGTTTTGTCTTTCTTGCAGGCCACCATCGCGATAGCTAAAAAGAGCACCAAAATTTTTGATAAGTTTTTTTTCATGACCATAATTAGTTAACGTAAAATGGAATGACTGCACTTGCTACTTTCTTGTTGGCATCGTCAGATACGAACACGATGAGACGATAAGCGCCTGTTTCGTTTGGAGCCGTGAAGTTGATATTTGCAGTGGTATTAGTGGTAATTAATCCAGTGATACCCTCTGCCAAACTACCATCTGCTGCTGCTGCCCTTTCCTTCACAATTCGCCAAGCGTAAGTTAATGGATCGTTTTCTGGATCGGTAGCCACTACCGAAGCCGTATGTGCTGACGCTTTAGCGACCATAATATTATCTTCGGCTTTTTTGCCGTCCATCAGCATCTGGTTACGATTTTGGATTACTGGAGCCCTATTGGCTGGGTAGCTACCAGTCCAAGCAAATTGCATAGCATCAACAGCCGGAAAAGTATAGCCCTTTTTATCGAACATGCCGAACCAAGTTAATACCTCGCCGTGGGTTTGGTATCCCCATAGGAAAACGAAAGAACCGATACAACCATTCGCTTTGTTAGCGAAAATATTATCCTGATAAGCTTGAAGATAAATATCAGCCTTCTCAGTACTGGTTTGCTCTACCAAACCACCCCAAGTTAATACTCTGGTTGGTTCTGGCGCCATTTGCCAAGTACCTCTAGGACCAAATTCTGTAATCATGTATGGTTTTTGCCAGCCAGCCGTGGTTACATTACCCAAAACACCAGGCAAATTAGGCGCATAGGTATTTACCGATAAGATATCGATACTCGGTGCCAAATTTATGATGTTCTTGATATGATCTACATTTGAACTTGCCAAGGTAGTTGTAGTTGGATGATTAGGATCATTCTCATGAATAAACTTGGCAATATCCTCAACCGCATTCCATAATTTGGTATTGGTGTAACTTGCCTCAGCCTCGTTACCAATAGACCAACATAAAAGTGCCGGATGATCTTTGAATCGTAGAATATCCTGCTTCATTTTTTCTAATTGCTGACTTACCGCGGTTGTATTATTATAATCGAAGCCATCTGTTTCTCTACCGATATACAAACCAAAGTTTACATATACTCCAGCGGCATGTGCTTTATCTAAAATCTCCCTAGTATTAGTGGCTACGCCGTAAGTTCTAGCCGTATTAGCCCCGTATTTAATAGCCAAATCATGATAGTTATTAGATGCAACGCCTTTAATGTAAAACTCTTTTCCATTTACCTGCATCTGCCACTGGTTATTAACCTTCACCACCGTTACTTTTGCCGGAGGTGGTGTAGTAGTTTCCTCAAAAGAGTTGCGTGGAATGGGATAATCGTATTTATCCTTACAAGCACCCAAGCCAAAGACTAGGAACGTACAAAGAAATAGCATTTGATTCTTCATAATTTGTAGGTTTTATTGGGTTTTGATAATTTGGTTTAGCCCTTCTAACTTAGCGGCCAAATCTGCATAAGAAATATCTTGAACTGCCACATTGTTATCTATTGCCATAGCTGCTGCAACTGCCGCCGACTGGCCTAAAATCATGTAAACTGGTTCCATTCTGATTGAACTGTAAGCAACGTGAGATGATGACAAACAAATGGGAACCAACAAATTAGTGACTTCTTTCTTTTTAGGGGTAATGGCGTAATAGCTGATTGGATAAGGTGTAGTTGGCTTGAAAATCGTGCCTTCATAACGTAACTTTCCTTCGCCGTCAATTACCTTCGAAACGTAGTGGCAATCTAAAGCGTAAGAACCTAAACCAATACCGTTTTCGGCAGCTTGCCTATCTTCCTTAGTGATGTTTTTCTCAATCATCACATATTCGCCCTGCATTCTTCTTGCTTCTCTTACATAAATGTGATTAGGGAAATTTTCCGTATCCAAAAATTCATCTTTAGGTAATCCCCAGTCGCTCAGTTCTTTTCTAATATGTTCTGGAACACGAGGATCGTTCTCTAAAAACCAAAGCATGCCTAAAGCGTAATCTTTATGTAACTGCTCAATTTGTTTACGTTGCTCATAGTTCGCTTCTGCATAATCATAACTTGCACCAAAGAAATCTAAATGATTGGTATCTGTTTTACGATTCGGCATTGGCGTTAACGTGATGATCTTTTGTAGCTCGATACTAGGATTTAACTTGATCTGTCTTAATAAAACTTCGTACCAAAGCACGTTATAGTTTGCTGGTTTTTCGATCTTGATTCGGTTCGCTGGATCGTCTGTCAAGGTCATACGATAAGTATAGGCCTGTACTTTTTTGTCTTTTGCGCCTTGTTTACTTGGCGCTTTCTTATCGATATAAGGCAATAAACCAGATTTCTTATCACCTTCGATAATGTATGGATCAATCTGCGTTAAGTCTGTTCCTTTTTCGTAGTTGATACGATAACCGTTCAAAGTTTCTCCATATTGATCGTTAGCTTCTCTACCTACAGTGTAAGAAACGCCAGATTTGGCCATCAAATCTCCTTCGTAAGTAGCATCCACGAATACTTTTGCTTGTATCAGTTTTCCGCTTTCCATCTCGATACCTTCAATCTGTTTTCCGTTTTTCTTCACGCCGCCTTTGAGTTTCAAGCGCTCATTAAACCAAACCTCAACGTTAGCTTCCTTCAACATATCAATCATGATTTTTTCGGCTACTTTAGATTCGTAAACCCATTGCATTTTTCTATCCTCATTTTTGCCTTTATAAGTTCTTTTTAAAGACTTTACGAAAAACTCATCACGGTTTTGATTTACCCAAACCTGTGGCTGCAAATAATAGGTGTATAAACGTTGGTAATACTCCCTAGTTAAGCCACCCACTACATCGTTTCTATTCATATCGGTAGCAGTTAAACCAGAGGTAACTAAACCACCTACGTGGTTATTCTTAGAAATTAGCACTACTTTTTTTCCTAGTCTGCCACTTTGTATGGCGGTAATTACACCAGATGCAGATTCTCCGTAGACACAGATATCGTAGGTGCTTGGATTGTTAGATGCGTAAGTTGCAAACGACGTAAGTATTAGCAGTATAAAAATAATCTTCTTCATGTCTTTTATCTTAAATTTTAATTATAACCTGGATTTTGAGGGAAGTTATCAGCTCCCATATTGATGACTTCAGTTTCTGGAATTGGCCATCTCACAAAGTGAGGATTAGCTGGCAAGCTTGTTCTACCTCCAACTGAGGCCGTAATTTCTGGATCGCCGGCATAATTACGCACCTGCGAAATCAAAATGCCCAACCTTTTCAAAAAGTACCACCTGTCGCCTTCAAAAGCCAATTCTCTAGCCTGTTCGTCAATAATATCTTTGATGGTTAAAGCACCTGTAAACTCGTCGTTACCAGCTCTCATCCATACTTTGTTAAAATATTCTTTAGCTAAGAATTGATTTCCTTTCATCAATGCTGCTTCTGCGCCAATAATGTAGGTTTCCGCCAAGCGATAAACAATCAAATCTTTGTAGCTACGCGTTTCAGCGGGAGTACGTGTCCAGATATCACCATATTTTGTACATCCGGGATATACCAACCTATTCTTGTTACCACTTTTGTATAATGGGAAGTAATCTCCAGGATTAACGGTAACACTACCATAAGCAATAGCAGAAGGTGTAGTATTTTTATATCGATGGATATAAAATGAGTTGTACCTTTTATCTTTCAATGGATTATACAACGAAAACAAATATGGGCTTGGCAGGCATCTTCCGTAGGTGTAACCCCAATTATCGTAGCTACAAGCGTACTCTGCTGTTCCACCAATTTCTGTTCTGTAAGAAGCGATAAAGTAAGCTGCAAAGTAATTACCTAATGGTGTACTTTCAGAAAGATTTCCACCTGGATTTTTACTCCATTGCTGTACCATTAAGGCTTCGCTATGGTTTAAATCTGCGGCATTGAAAACACTGTCTAAAGCTACCAAACGATATTGGCGAGAAGTATGAATCTTATCCACTTGATCTAGTACCGTATCCCAATCTTTTGCCCATAAAGCTGCCTTGGCTTTCATGTGGCGAGCTGCTGCTTGGTTAAACCTACCTGGTTCCGAAGATTTCCAAGGCAAATTGGTAATAGCATAATCCAAATCGCTGTAAAGCAAGGCGAAAACCTCTGCATTGGTAGCCGCTTTGTAGTTTTTTGGCGCATCTACGTTTTCCCAAGTGGTAGGTTCTGTGTTTAACCAAATCCTGTCATAAGTTCTATACAGCAGGAAATAAGCTTGAGCCCTAAAGCATTTTGCTTCGGCAAGTGTAGCTTTTAAATTAGCTGTCTCGGGTAATTTAGCTCCTGCGGCAATAATCTCGTTGGCCTTTCCAATAATTTGATACATGGTGCGCCACATGTGCGCCACTTGCGAAGACGATGGCCTTAAATTATTAGGATCGTAAATACCGAAATAATTTCCGGTACCACCATTCGTTACGGCTAAATCCGTACCTCTTTCCAATGCAAAAATGGTCGCATTTTCAGTATCGTTGGCATAAGCACGCAACAGAGAATAAACGGCACTAGTGGCCAATTTCAATCCACCTTCGGTGCTGTAAACATAGTCTGCAGAATATTTGGTAAGGTTTTCTTCTTCTAATATTTTAGAACAGGATACCAATCCAGCACTCAAGAATAAAGCATAAATGATATTTGTTTTCATCTGTTTAATTTTATTTTTAGCAGTGATGAAGCTGCCAATATTAAGGTAGGGTGTGAAACGATTTTGTAAATCTTGGCGGTTCATAATTCTGTTCTTTTAGAATGAAAAGTTAATTCCGAACAACAAGGTTCTAGGTTCTGGATAGCCACCTGGATTTTGCTCTGGTCCGTAGGCTTGCACGTCTGTCCAAGTAAAAACATTACTCATGGTACAGAATAGCTTCAAATCGTCGACCTTAATTTTTTGCACCAAGTTTTTAGGCATACGATAAGAAAGAGAGACGTTTCTTAACTTGATGTAATCTGCTTTTTCGTAAGCCGAAGCCGCTAAAAAAGCAGGAGTTTGTACCATGTTAGGTGCCGGAGCCTCGTTAGATGGATTGTGGATGGTCCAATAATTTCTGCGGATACCATTTCTCTTTCCTGTTAAATCGCCACCTGTTTCGAAAGTAGCTAGATAAGAATTGTAGCGATACCCCCCATATAGGTAGTAAAAGTCTAATGATAAATTGAAGTTCTTGTAGTCGAAACTGGTAATTAAAGAAGTTAACCATTTCGGATCTCTTTGGATCACTACCCTGTCGTCCACGGAAACTACGCCATCGCCATTTACATCACCAACTTTTACAGCCCCAGGCTTTGCGGCTGGCATGTGTGAGCTAGCAATGTTATCGTTTAACTGCCAAATTCCATCATATCGATAATCATAAGCCACGTTCATCGATTGGCCAATAAACCACCTGTTATTTAAGTCGTTTTTAGGATTTCCGTCGGCGTCCAAAGAACCATCAATCTTCTTAATCTTATTTCTGTTTAGTGTGAAGTTCACATTCACATTCCACTTGAAATCTTTCTTTTCTATTACAGCTCCAGTTACGCCAATTTCTAAACCTCTGTTTTGTACGTGACCAAGGTTAACTAACTGACTAGAATAGCCTGTAGTAGTAGCTAAAGAACGTTCTACCAATAGATCTGTAGTTTGGGTATCGTAGTATTCGATGGTACCGTTTAATCTTCCTCCAAAAAATCCGTAATCTATACCAATGTTGGTAGAAGTTGATGTTTCCCATTTCAAGTTCGGATTAACCAGTTGTGAGTTGGGCAAATAGCCCACTTGTGTAGTATTTCCAAATTCGATTAGGTAGCGATCTGCCAAACCAAGTGTAGTGTAAGGGCTAATACCTTGGTTTCCCACTTGCCCGTAACTTACTCTCAGTTTCAAATCCGTTAGGAACTTCACATCCTTTAAAAAAGACTCTTGCTTCAATCGCCAAGCTACTGCTGCAGCTGGAAAATAGCCATATTTGTTATTTGCTCCAAAAACAGACGAACCATCTACCCTCAATGACAAAGTAACTAAGTATTTGCTATCGAAATTATACCTAGCTCTGCCCATATAAGAAAGCAATTTTCTATCTGATAACTCATAGGCCATTACCGAAAAAGTATTTGCAGAACTGATGGCATTGTAAGAAAGATCATCATTAGGAAAACCCAAACCAGTATTTCCTATTCTTTTCCATTGAATGCCGTTAATACTGGCCATTGCAGTTGCATCAAAATGGTGTTTATTAATGTCTTTGTTATAGTTTAAAATGGCTTCTACAATGTAATCGTTGTAGGTACTTTCGGCAACTGTTGCTTGGCCACCGTTGTTACGACCAGTGATATGGTTACGACCTAAATACGTATTATCCTGTACTTTTCTGTTATTTAAGCTACTGTTTAACCTAAAAGCGAAGTCTTTGCTAATTTTCCAATCGGCAAAAAGATTCATGTTTAGCCTATCGGTAATGCTCAAATTATCAGAATTATTAATGTTCCATAACGGGTTATAATGTGATTCTCCCGCTTCAGTTACATCCTCTCTTAAAGAACCATCGGCGTTGTAAACTTTGGCCAAAGGTGGCATGGTGATGAAGGAATTAAAACTACCATCAGCAATATTTCGGAAAGATTTAGTAAAGGCAATATTAGCCCCCAAAGACACTGTTTTTGACAAAGTCTGATCGATATTTAACCTTCCCGTAAATCTTTTAAAATCAGATTCTGGAACCAATCCATCTTGATAAAAGTGACCTAGCGACAAAGCATATTTAGTTTTTTCACTACCAGATTGAATCAAGACATCATTTTTGTTTTGATAAGCGGTATTGATCATCACATCTTCCCAATCTACATATTCTTTTGAGCGATAAATGTCACGCATTACACCTCTAAAAGCTTCCTCCTCATCGTAATATCCGTAAGCGTTGTAGAAAGCTTCTTTTCTATAAGCTGCCCATTGCTCGCCATCATAAAACTCGAAGTTGCGGAACAAGCTTTGTGCACCTACGTAAGAGTTTACATTCACTTTGGTTTTAGTAGAAACACCGCGTTTAGTAGTTACCAAAATTACACCGTTTGCAGCTCTAGCGCCATAAATCGACTGTGCGGAGGCATCTTTTAAAATCTCTACCGAAGCAATTTCATTAGCGTTGATATCGTCGATACTTGCTGTAGGCACGCCGTCCACAATATAAAGCGGATCATTTCCTGCAGATAATGACCTTCTTCCCCTAATTAAAATGCTGGAACTACCGCCAGGTGAATTATTACCCGCAGTAACTTGTACGCCCGGAGCTGCGCCTCTCAGCATTTCGCTCAAACTAGTGGTAGGCATTTTGTTGATCTGCTCTGCCGTAACCGACGAAACTGAACCTGTTAAGTCTTTACGTTTCTGAACGCCATAACCTACCACCACAATCTCATTTAGGTACTGGTTGTTGGTAACCATTTTAACCTGATACTCGGTTTGTTCATTAATTTTTAGTGTGTACGGAGCAAACCCCATCATATTAAAACTCAATTCAGTATCTGTCTCGGTGGTTTTTATGGAGAAATTTCCATCCAGATCACTCAGTGTGGCTGCGTTAGATGTATTGGCTCTAATGGTCACGTTGGGTAAAGGCTTCGATTCATCATCTACCACCTTACCTTTGATAATTCTATCTTGTTTAACTGGCGAAACAGCTTTAGTTCCTTTTTTGATGACTACGGTATTATCCTGAATTACGTAGGTCACATTCGAACCATTAAGCACATCGCCTACCACTTTTTCGATGGTGGCGTTTTTATAAGTACCGGTTACTCGTTTATTCTCATTGAGATCAAGTGGAGAATAAATGAATTTTAGTCCTGCTTGTTGGTTCAGCTCTTTAAACACCTCCTTAATGGTAAGGTTGTTAAACGATATAGAAATCGATTTTTGACTGGCCCACAATACGTTGGCATTAATAAAACCTACGAGCAACATTAAGCACAAAGGTCTCAGGACACGTCGTAGCGAGGTCTGTACCGCGTTTTTATACCGCAATAATTGATTTTGCATCTGAAGCTATATTTAGTTTGTTAGTTGATTGATATCTATTTGGTTTAGAAGCTGATTACCTTACGTAAATCTTGCCTCCGCTCCTCGTATATTTTACATTATTGGTCATCTCGATCATTTTTAATGCTTGATCGATGTTTTCATACCTACTGATTATACCCGTAATCGGAATGTCTCTAATGGTTTTGTCTATTACAATTTCTTCACCGTACCATTTCGCCATTTCAGCCATTACTTCATCCATTTTTTCATTTTCGAAATAGAACAATCCTTTATGCCAAGCTTCTACTTTGTAGCCGTCAGTAGATTTGGTAACCAGAATTCGGCGATCTGTACTTCGTAGCGAAGCTTTTTGATCTGGTTTAAGAATAACCGCTGTATGGTAATTATTGTGAGTTAATTTCACCTTACCTTCTAATAAAAGCACATCTTCATTTATTTTATCAAAAGAATTGACAATGAACTTGGTACCCAACACTTCTATAGTTTGCAAAGCAGTTTTCACCACAAAAGGCATATAGCTATCGGCAGTTTTTACCTTTTGAACATCAAACAATACCGTTCCTTCAATTTTAACCATACGTTTACCATCTGTAATTGGTAAAATTTCTAAAGTTGAATGAGGATTTAACCAAGCTTTAGTACCATCATGTAGTTGAAAAGCGAAAATTCTATTGCTTGGGTTTTTAATTTGGTTGATGGTTGCACTATTCGCAAAATCTTCTGGTAATACGAAAACCTTCTCCCCTTTATCTTCCACTTTGTGAGTTAGTTTACTGAACATGCTATCACGCAAATCATAGCTCTCACCATCGTTAAGTACTATTACTGGCGAATTCAAATCATTTTTTACAAGGTTATAGTTGGTTTCCTTCTCAAAATATTTTTGATATACATAAGTGGATGCCATGCCCAACAAAACCAAGCATGAAGCAATTTTTAGGAAAGTATAACGACGTTGCGGTTGAAGCTTTACTACTTTAGCTGAAAGATTTTGATCAATGCTATTTTTCATATCTGCACCAATCACAGCAAGTTTCTCTTCCGAAATAGATTCATCGGCAATAGAGTCATAGAAATAATCGACAAGCGTATTTTGTTCAGGAGTAGATTTTCCTCTTAAGTATTTATCTATAGTTGATAAAAACCTACTTCTAATAGATTTTTTGGACATACAAGTTTAGGTTTATTTGGTTCCCTTTAACTAGTAGTCGTAGAAAGTACACCTATGTCCCAAAAAAAAGTAAAAAATGTGTAAATAGTGCAGTGCGAAGTAGAAGCTTAAGTTCAGCAGAAGAATTAAGCAACTGATTTTGAACCGTTTTAACCGAAACATCTAATCGTTCAGCAATTTCCTTGTTGGTTAAACCTTCTTCGTATTTCAACCTAAAAATCTCTCTTCTTTTTGCAGGAAGTGTTTCTGTCCAAGCTTTAAGTGCCGTAAAAAATTCTTTTGAGATCAATTGTGAATCGGCATCATTACTATCTCTAATCTGTTCGATAAAATTATCTAACTCTACAAATTCGTAGCGAGATTTACGAAACTCATCTAAAACCTTAAACTTTACAGCCTGCGTTAAATAAGCTTGCACATTTTGGATATCTCTAACATGACGCTTGTTCCAAAAGTCTATAAAAACTTCCTGAACAATGTCTTTCGACAGGTCTTCAATTTTTAATTTACTGTAGGTTTTAATGTAAAGCTGTTTCCAAGTTCTGGCATAAAGTTCATCGAACGCACGCTGATCATCTTCTTTTATACGCAAAAGAAGTTCTTCAAGTGTACATGAAGAATGATCGGTGTTCATAGCTTATAAATTGGTGGAGAGTTGGTTGCAGACAATATTATAAAAGATTGTTTAGAATAACAAAAAACGAATGACGATTTGCTGTTCTAAATATCGATTGACTAAAACTGTATGGTCTTGGATTAGCTTTTCATTGATGCAAAAAAGCTCTTCAGAACATACCAATGGACTTCAATTGCTTTGATTTTAAACTTAAACTACTATTGCATTACTTCTTAACAATCGTTATTATGCCATAGCTTATTGATATTCAGCTAAATTCTTTCGTCAAGTATTTGCTTACTTTTCTTGTTTATCGTTGTGAATAAAAATTTCTTGTTTAGGATATGGCACTCTAATATCGTTATCAATAAACAACTGATTGACAGCCATAATCAAATCGTTTTTTATCTCTAATAATGGTTTAGGTTGTTTGGTCCAATAGAGTATGTGGAGTTCTAATGCCTCGGCAGTAATATCCTGAAAAAACACACTAGGCTCTGGATGCTTTAGTATCCGTTCATCTGCATTTAGTATGTTAATGATGCTGTCTTTAATTAGCTTTAGATTTGCACCATGAGTGATGCTGATAACCAAAGAAGACCGACGTCTGCCGTTACCGCTCGACCAATTAACCAAATGAGAATTGAGCAAATCGCCATTTGGCATCACAATTTCAGCGCCGTCGAAAGTGGTAATTACACTACTCCTAAAGCCAATTGATCTTACATTGCCAGTTTTTCCAGCCACTTCTATTTCATCATCAATGTTAACGGGCTTCTCAAAAGCAATGACCAAGCCACTCACCAAGTTATTTACCAAAGATTGCAGACCAAAACCAATACCTACGCCAAGTGCGCCCAAAACAATTGCAATTTTATCTATAGGAATGCCTACAGCCGCAAAAGCCAGAAATAGCCCCAAGATGATAATTGTGATACGGATCAATAATATCCAGCTACCAATTCCTCTTTTACCGTCTTGCTGTTTTGAAAAAGTACGTTTGTCCATTGCAAAATAGGAAACAACTTTAGAGACTATAACGGCTGCTGTGATTACAAAAAAGAACAGAATGAGGTTACTGATACTGAAAGCATAACTTCCTATAGTTCGCTGATCGAAGAAGAAGTCTCTAACTGGTTCTACCAAAAAAGCATAAGCGGGAAAATTACGTCCAAACAAGATTAACCATCCGGTACAAAGTACCACATATAGCAATGTAGGCGCTCTTTGTCCAACACGATCAAAATTCATGAAGAACAGACTTTTATCTTGCCTAGCGTAGAGGTTAACCGCCAATTGTAAACCCTGATTAATCAACCTCACCGTCCAAAGGAACATAATAGCAATGATCACATTAACATAACCGCCGACTAATAAGGCTTTGGCCAAATTGTAACTACCAAAAATATTGAAAAATACTGCTGCAATTTCCAACAGGATCATCAATCCTATGGCATAAACAATTAGCTTTTCACGGAGCTCATCACGCTTTCCTTGTTTAAGGATTAAAAATCCGATGATTACTCCAGCAATTGATAACATCAGCATGTACCATCTTTCGCTTCTGGAAGCTTGAAGTATCAAATTATCCAATGAAGAAAGAACAAATAGCGATAACATTCCCAACCATGCAAACATCCAAAATTTAGAGATGTAACCCTTCATTAAGAAAGTAAGCGAAGCAGCCGAAATGAGCCAAAAAATCAAACTAAAAACGAAGGGAGGCGCATAAAAAAGGAACTGAGCTAAATTAGAAATAATGAAAATAGCTGACACTAATGGATACCTCAAGATTAGTTGATCTTCTTTGATTTCTTGATCGACTATTACTTTACCGTAGGTACTTTTTAACGACCGTATAAATGCATAACATATCCCTAATAAAACCAATGAAACTAATATGATACTTACGTTGCTGCTACTAAAAAATTGAAGATTTAATTTAGTTTTTTGTAGAGAATAAGAAATAATATGTCCAAACGAAGTAAATGGATCTGTTGGTATCCAAATAAGTGCAAACTCTTTCCTTAACACATGGTTCGCCATTTCTCGTTGATAAAGCGCAATCTCATCCAAATGATTTTCTAAGCTATACAACTGTAGGTTAGCTTGGTTTTGCAAACTTTGGGTTTGTAGTGCAGATTGGTCTATCATACTGTCTATTGGCGATACTTCCCTTGCCAAGACCACCAAAGTCTGCATGTATTTTAAAAGCTTAACAGAATCCTTTGGAAATGCGAAAAGTGCGCTGATGCTTGATAAAGAATCTAACTGAAACTTAAAGTTCGACAGCTGTTTTTTATGGTTGTCAAGCTTCATTTTCTGTAGGTTACACCTGCTCAATAGTACCTTCAATATCTTCTCTGTGGTCACCAGATTTCTATAAGTTTGACCAGTGCCTTTGTGAGTAAATACTCCATCACCAACCAGCATGATATGGTCGGCTATTAGTGCTAACTCTCTTTTTGCAGCAATGGTATCTAAACTAGTTCTAAGATAGAGCTTAGCTTTCTGAAGATTTTTTTTGATTTCTACTAGGGTGGCTTCCTGAACTTGCTCGGCCTTATCTGTTGCTAAATCTGCAGCACTGCTAATAGCTGATTGCTTTGCGAAATCTTGCATTTTAGCTACAAAACCTTTACTGCCCGCAACTGTATCTCGTTTAGCATTTTCATTTACTTGTGCATAAACGGTAAAGCTGAAGCAAGTGAACAGCATAAACAAATTAAATATACGGAGTAGCTGAAGCGGCATATAATATTTTTTGAAATGCAATTCGTTAAACAAATCTAATGGCTTAAAAATAAATAAATATCCCCGAAAAAGAGCAATTTATTCATTCGTAAAAGCTAATTGCATTTGACTAAGATGAGAAGCTCATTAATAGAACTCGCCTATTAATTCTGGCAATGTTTTTCAATAAACGCCTTTGCCACAACTCCCAGCAACCAAAAGTGTCCAACTATCAGACGTACCAGTTATCGCAAGCTTGAACCACCGAAATGCGAAAAAAAAGAAAAAATCATCAAAAAGCCCTTATTATAAATTGACTTCTATATCAAAGTGATCTTTGAGGGCAACTTTGGCTGCGTGATAACCACACATTCCATGTACACCTCCGCCGGGTGGCGTAGAAGAAGAACTGATATACACCTTTTTATTTGAGGTGCGGTAAGGCGTTAACGACAAAGTTGGTCTGGTATACAACTGCGCCAAATCCATAATACCACCATTGATATCACCACCAAAATAGTTTGGATTGTAGGCCTGCATTTCGAGTGGACTAAAAGTGTGCTTCGCTAAAATGGTATCTTTAAATCCAGGTGCAAAGCGTTCTACCTGATTTTCGATAGCTTGCTCGTAATTTACTGTTGAACCATTGGGTACATGGCAATATGCCCATGCGGTATGTTTGCCTTCGGGAGCTCTAGTGCCATCGAATTGGCTAGGCTGTGCAAACAGAACAAAAGGTTTTTCTACGTGATGACCCTGATGACTACGCAGTTCATTTTCTGCAATTTCGGCAAAAGTATTTCCTAAATGAACGGTAGCTGCATGTTGACTAAAACCATCTTTAAATGGTGTTGACTCGGAAAGTGCCCAATCAATTTTGAACACGCCCATGCCATAACGATAGTTTTCTAACTGTCGTTTATAATTGGTAGTTAATTCTAATCCTTCTAATGTAAGGAGTTGCTTTGGAGTAACGTCTAAAATCAAGGTTTTGTGAGCAGGTAATGCTCTAATGTCCTTTACCCAGTTTCCAGTCTGTATTTTTCCGCCGATAGACAGGTAATAGCTAGCTAAAGCATCGGCAATAGACTGCGAACCACCTTTTGGAATGGGCCAACCATATCGATTACCTACGGCCATTAACATCATTCCTATAGCCGAAGATGTCCAATTTGACAAAGGCTGAATGCCATGAGCAACCATTCCTCCCCAAAGTGCTTTTGCCTTTTCGGTTTTAAATTGCTTTGCATTCCAAGTGGCTGGCAATAAAGCCCGCAAACCAAATTCTGCCAAATCTATTGGGCGTTTCGGAAAACGTAATGGGCCCATCGTATCTAACAATAAGCTATCTAATTTATGTACAACAGGCTTTAGTAGCGATGAGTAAGCATCGGAATCAACGCCTAAATCACGTAATGTTTCTTCGAAATCTCTATGCAGTAATCCAACTTCTCCGTTATCTAACGGATGTGCAGCCGCATATTTCGCTTGAATAAATGCTAATCCTCGCTCTTGTAGAGGTAAGGTCTTGAAAAATGGTGATGCAATTGCCATTGGATGAATAGCAGAACAAATATCATGTTTAAACCCATGCAAAGTCAGTTCTTTAGTTCTCATACCACCGCCAATAGTATCTGCACCTTCTACAATTAGTGTAGAAAGGCCCTGCCGTTGCATGGTAATTGCAGCAGCAAAACCATTTGGTCCAGAACCAACTATAACCGCATCATAGCTTTCCATCAAATCAATATTTTTTTATTGCACTCAGCATAATTATTAAATATATTATCCAGATTGACGTGCAACTGATCAACATTTGCATTTATCAATCTGGATAAAAAAGCATCCTAAACATAGCTATTTATTTCATATATCTAGGAAATTGGTTACGTAGCTAGTCGCAGCCAGCCGTTGGATCTACCTTAGCATCTTTTTTCAACTCTTTCTTTTTCGGGTTTTTTTGCTGTTTTTCTTCAGCTTTAGAATTACTGTTACATGCTACAAATAATTGCGCAATAATTAAACTTAAAACTCCAACTTTCAATAAACTTTTCATAATCTATATTTTTATTTTTTTTCTTGTGTAAAATAAGCTTGGTATCTACCAATTAATTCTTTTTGTTGCTTTGCATTTAGTTTAACGTGTGCATCTTTTTGAGAAATTACCGTTGATGCGACCTTAAATACCGCTTTACCGTTTTCTATAAAAAGCACTGTTGGTGATGATATTCTTTTGATAGAATCTATCTGTAATGTTTTGTAAGGATTTAGGATATCATGGAATTTTTTCAAGATTGCATTGTATCCAACGGAACCCGTATCAATAGTTACTACTTTTCCCTTTTTTAGCTCTTTTTTATCTCTAATATCCTTGATATTTAAAAAATAGATAGTTGCATGCTCTCTAGCCGCAAATTGCAACAAAGGTTCTATCGCATTTCTAAACCAAGGGCAAGAAGGCCAACCAAATAATACGATGCCGTTTTTAAGATTCAAAACATCTTGTTCTTTCGCGTAAACAATTCTGCTACTGTTATTTATTTTAACCTTAACATCATTTTTTTCGTTCAAGCTTTCTAATTCTGTCTTGAATTTTTTAACATCCTTTTTATTAATTACTACTTCTTTGTTTCTCACCTGATCTTTAATGTCTTGGCAGCCTAGGATAGTGACACCAAGCAGGAACGCCACTAACAATAGCGTAACTTGTATTTTCATTTCTTTATTTTTTTTATGTTTTGTAGATTAGATTGATTTGCCTGTGTACCTAGCGTAAATATCTTTGTAGATTTGCTTTAACTCTTTATGCTGTTGTTCAGTTAGCTTTACGTAAGGATCTTTTTGCGTATCTACCGTTCCAGATTTTTTCTCGAAAGCCTGACCGTTCTTAATGAATAAAACGGTAGATGAAACAATTCTCTTGATGGTATCGTTGCCCAGTTCTTTGTAAGGATCTAATACTTTATCAAACTTTTTCAAAATAGAATGATAGCCTTTGGTTCCTTCTTCTGTGGTTACAATTACACTGTCTTTATTCTTCTCTTTCTTATCGCGAATGGCGCTGATGTTAATGTAATGGATAGGCACATTTTCTTCCTTGGCAAATTCTAACAAGGGTTCTATCGTATTTCTGCACCAAGGGCACGTTGGAAAACCGAATAAAACAATGCCATCCTTAAGGTTTAGGATATCCTCTTCATCCACATAAACAACAGAATTGTTGGAGTCGATATTTACGTTGATGTAAGTATTGCCCTTCTTAGATTTTGTACCACTCACATCTTCATACTCGGCCTTAAACGACTGAGCATCTGTCAAAACCACTTTTTCTTCCTTGTTTTCTTTGTTAGCGCAGCCTACCGTTATGGTAACAAGCAAGGCTAAAACTATAGCATAAGTTACTTTCATTTTATTTATCTTATTTAATTACAAAACTGATTTTATTAATCCCTGTGTTATAAGCCTTTTTATCAAAAGCGGTAACTACTACTTCATAATTACCAGGCTCACTAGTAGGTACGTTTGCTTCGAAAACATTACCTTCTGAAGCTTTTAGCAGTGGAACTTTAACGATCTCTTGTCCTTCTCTTCGTAAAATGGCAACTACTTCGTAATTATCCGAATCCCAAACACCACCTTTTTGCACTGGACAACCGCACATTAAAACCACATGAGCCTGCACTAAAACGGTTTTGCTACCATTTGCCAAAGTTTGGTGTGTACTAGGTTTCAAAATATCTACAATAAACCCCGGAACTTCTAGGATGATCCCATCGCCCAAGATGTCTTTACCAGGAATTACCCAAATTTGGGTGCTAGATTTTACGGTTGCATTTCTGCGTCCAAAAGGTGCTAAAACTTCAATATCTACCAAAGTCGGCTCCTTCACATCAACTGTAGCCACAAACTTTGCCGTAGCTTCGTCGGTTATTGGTGCGTACCTTACTTTAGGAGATTTTACGATTTTTTCGGTATCACCAGAACTCCCAACGGTGTAACCCTTAGCCAATAATTCTTGAGTGTAATGATCTCTTACCGTGACTAGTGCGCCACCTATACCTGTACCGATAAACTTTGCATCTTTAGCTAAAGCTCTAATGGTAACTTTAGTAGATTGTGCACCAGCACTGAACGCATATAATAAAAATAGCGCCGTGCTTAAGATTCTGTATTTTGTCTTCATTTTATTTATTTTTTTTGGTAATCTTTTATTTTATCACTGATATCATAGACTTCGGCATTGGGTAAATATTTTTTGATTAAACTAAACCCAATAGCTGATCTATATCCAGATGCACAATGCACATAAATTGGCTTATTTGTAGGAATTTTTTTAATATTCTCTTCCAAATCTGGTAGTGGAATGTTTAACGTTTTGCCAAAAGTTGGTGCTGCTGCAACTTCTTTTTCCGAGCGAATATCCAATATCAATACCTTATCCTGTTCTCTCTCAAACTTCGATTTGTCGAAATTCACGGTATGTTCTCCGGTTGTTTGTCCGTAAGGAATAACTCCTTTCAGAAATACTTCGTATCCAATTTTGGCAACTCTCTCTAATTGAGCTTGTACATCCTCAACTTTATTTACCACTAGATAAAATGGCTGTTGTGGGGGCAAAATAGTGCCCAACCAAGTTGGAAACTTAGTGCTATCTGGAATATTGATTGCTCCTTTAAGATGAGCCTTTCTAAATTGTTCTGAAGTTCTTACATCGACGACAGGAATTTTCGTTAATCCATCTAAAGATTTTAATAACGGAATAGCTGCTAAAGCATTTTTATAATCCTTCGCTCCATCTTTATTCAGTTCTACATCGTAAGGAAAATACTTAGGGATATGCGGTTGATCGGCCAATAAAGCCTCTACAAATTCCTGCTCATTTTTTTTGCTAAAAGCGAAATTACTTGTACGTTCGCGGCCAATGGTACTTTCTTTAATGTCGCTGATACCACTCGCACATAAAGAACCTGCGCCATGTGCCGGAAATACCAATACACTGTCAGCTAGTTTAGCATAGGTGCCGTGTACGGTTTGGTACATCTGTTTGGCTAGTTTACTACGTTCGGTGGCTGCTTGCCCAGAATATTCCCTTAAATCTGGTCTACCCACACTGCCAAACAATAAAGCATCTCCAGTAAAAACAGCGTAATCTTTCCCTTGCTTTTCTAAAATAATTGAGATACTATCTGGCGAGTGCCCTGGTGTATTGATGGCTTTTAGTTTAATCTGCTCAGAAAAGTCAATGACGTCTCCATTATCAAAATCTACATGAGGATAAGTAGCATTTACCAATTTGCTCACATAGATTTTTGCTTGTGTTTTGTTGGCAATCTCTACGTGTGAACTCACAAAATCAGCGTGTGGATGAGTTTCTATTACTGCGGTAATTTTTGCTCCATTTGCCTCTGCATAATCGTAATAAATCTGGGGGTTTCTACTCGGATCTATCAATGCAACCTTATCCCCCAACAAAATAGCGTACGAAAAATGTGCTAAATCTTTATCCTCAAACTGTTTTACCACAAAATCTTTAGCTGCCGATTTACTTGAACCTATGCAGGCTAAAAAGCTACTGCTTCCCATTGCCGTTGTGCCTAACACTATTGTTTTTTGTATAAAACTTCTTCTTTTCATTGCTATATTTTCATTATTTCCCGACGATTGATGGGCCTTGATTAGGCGCCAAAATCAGTTGTTGTATCTATTTATACCGATATTTATTGTTTACCATAAACCATTCTTTTCCTGTGTAGTAGGTTTCGTTTAACCTGTCTAACACTACCGTTATCGAGTCTTTACTTTGATCTCTGCCCGACAATACTAATCTTCCAGCTGTTGGTCTTGCGTAACTCCATTTTAAGATATTAATAGAATCACGTAGCGGCGTTGTGTATAGTTTTTTCAGGTTCAGTACGTTTTCCTTATCAAGCGATTTGCTTAATTTTTTAGATAGCTTTTTATTTTTATTAGCGAGGTATAACACTTGCTCAGCAGAATCAATTTCATAATACAAATAAGTCTTTCCTCCTGCTCTACCTGTGTATTCGTAGTTTTTTAGAAAGTCGCTTTTACTTGGCCCACCATTGCCCAAATCAATCTTGATAGCCTTATTTGTTTTGTACACAAGCGTCGAATATCTTTCTATCGCCACATCATGCCACCTTACCGAATCGGCGGGAGAATATTTTAAAGTATCACCGTTGACCACAAATGAAGTAACCTGATAATGTCCCGCAGCACCCTTAAGCCCAGCTACTACAGGTTCTTTCAAAATACCCTCATTATAAAACCTGTTGTACCTGTAAATACCATGCACAAATAGGAAAAGGAATATAAAAATCGCTTTTGCAGAAAGGTGTAAAATCCGTTGATTTTTGGTTTTAAACGTTGGATAATAATAGCTCGGTTTAACCACTTTAGCATCAACAAACACTGCCCAAATGTTAGACAAATACTGGATTAACAAGAATAACGATAGCAACACAAAATAGGAGCTATACACATGCACAGCGCCATCGAAGCCTAAATTTGCATGGGCGATATTGAAGAAAACACCCGTGTTTATTACAGCGCCCAACACTATGGTTGGCCTAAAAAACATCAGCGCACCCGCAGCAATTTCCAAGAAGCCTATAAAAATTTGATATGGATAAGAAACACCAACAATTTGCCAATACAGTTTAAAAGCGGCATAATCACCGATATCTGTATGTAAATTAGATACCGAAGGAAAAGGCATTTGCATGGGGAAAAACTTGATAAAACCAAAAGCAATTAACCCGATAGCAATACGATAACGAACGATTACTCGTAGCCAATAATAAATTTTGTTATAGTCTTTTCCTTTACTATTTCTAGCTAAAATAGACCAAATTGTTGCACCTAAAACTCCAACAATAAACGCAAATCCCCAAGATACATAAGATGCAAATCCCCAGCGGCCACTTTCTGTAGTTACGTCTATTAGATCTACCCTGTAACCTGCTATGGCAAATAAAACATCATATAATGAGCTCGATTCAAATAGTTTCTCGTACCAGCTTTTTTCTACGGGAATGATGAGCAGAAAGAAGAAAACAACTGCAAGCCTTAGGCTAAATTTCTGAACAAAAGACCAGTCTGAAGATGCTTGATCTTTTTCTGTGTATGTTATAGATGGAGATGAGCCCATATTTGATGATTATTGTTTAAATGACTAGTAATTATATTTGTTAGATTTCGAGTACCACTCCTTACCTGCTAAATATTTTCGTTTTCGGAGATCTAGCACCACAGTTATCGTATCCTTATTAAGGTCAATTCCCGAAAGCACAATACTTCTTTCGCTTGGACGGTTATACTTCCACTTTAGGATATTTAAATCGGCTCTTAAAGCAGTATCCTGATACAATTTCTTTAGATCAACTTCATTTCTCTGGTTGAAGCGTTTATTGTACCCACGGGGATAGAACAACTGATTTTTATCTACCAAGTAAAGCACTTTGTTTACAGTATCTGGTTCATAATAGAGATAAGTACGTCCACCTGCCCTTCCGGTAAACTCATAGTTTTTCATTAAATCTCCTACCTGTGTACCTCCATTAGTGATATCAATATATTGAGGCTTGTTCACACTAAAGGAAAGTGTAGAATACCGTTCTAAAATGGCATCGTGCCAACGGGTAGAATCTGATGGTGCATATTTCAACGTATCGCCATTAATTCCAAATGATGTTACGGCATAATGTCCAGCTGCATGTTTCAAACCTGGAATAACAGGTTCTTTTCGCTTACCTAGGTTGTAGTGCGAATCGTATTTGTAATATCCAAAAAGGCCTATAAAAAGAAAAGCGAACACAACCTTAAAACTTACATGGAGACTTTTTTTCCAGTTGGTGCTATATTGCGGATAGTAATAAGCTGGTTTTACTGCTTCGCCTTTGATAAAAAGCTTCCAGATATTGGGCACATAATAGATCAGCAGAAATAAGCTGAGCAAAACGAAATAAGAGCTATAAACATGAACTGCGCCATCATAAGCTAGATTTGCATGTGCGATATTGAACAACACGCCTGCTGTAATGATAGCACCGATAGCAGTTGTAGCTCTAAACAGTAATAAAAGCGCTATACCAATTTCCAAAAACCCTAAAAATATTTCATATTGATAAGACAAACCAACCGACTGCCAATACAATTTATAGGGAGCATAATCGCCGATGATGGTGGTTAAATTAGATATTGAGGGCGAAGGCATTTGCGTTGGAAAAAATTTAATCAACCCAAATGCAATTAAACCGACTGCTATTCTATAACGCACCACAACACGCAACCAATAATATAGTGCATTGTAGTTTTGCTCTTTAGTATATCTACTCACCACTGTCCAAATGAATGCTCCCAGTACGCCTATAAGTGCAGCCAAAGCCCACGAAACATAAGACGCTAACCCCCAAGTACCACTTTCTGAATCTATTTTAAGGATAGAATCGAAGCGAGTACCAGCCACGACAGTTACCAAAAAATCATGGACAGTATCGGACGTGAATAAACGAACGTACCATTTCGGTTCTAAAGGAACGATAAGGATAAAAAGAAATACAAATGCAAACCTGAACGCTACTTTTTCGAGTTTAGTCCAAGCATTTGCCTGTAAGTTATCGACCTCTGTTTTATTGAATACTTTCATTGGAATATAATTTGCTTTTTAGCGGTTATGAAACTATCATGAGCCCATTCATTTCGGTTTGTAAGCGGTATGCTCATGATGGTTTCATCTATAATTTATCCTCAATACATCTATTTATAGTGATAGATATTGTTTTCCAAATACCACTCATCGCCTATGAGATAATGCTCTTTCTGCCTGTTTAGGGCTACAGCGATGGTATTTTTGTTCAAATCAACTCCTGTTATTACTACTTGATCTTTTGTTGGTCGGGTATAATTCCACACTAGAATATTTAATGCTTTACCCTCAGGTGTTTTATACAGTGCTTTCAACCCTAGATCGTTGTTCTTGTCAAATTTTTTCTTTTGTTCAATGGTAAACTCTTGATTTTTATCGATCAGATACAACTTATTTTCCGCAGCATCTATTTCGTAGTAGTAGTAAGTTCTACCGCCGGCTCTTCCTGTGAGTTCGTACACTTTAAACAAATCCGCCGATGCGGTGCCGCCATTACCTATATTGATACTGAAAGGCTTATTCACTTTGTAACCAAAGGTCGAATACCGCTCAAAAGCCGCATCATGCCATCTTAAAGAATCTTGTGGAGAATACTGTAGGGTATCGCCGTTTAGCACAAATGAGCTTACATCATAATGTCCTGCTGCGCCTACCAAGCCTGGAATTACAGGATCTTTCAATCTTCCTTCGTTATAAAATCTATCGTAACGGTACACACCATAAACCAATAAGAAAAAGAAAATGAAGGCATACTTAGCGCCGTAATGAGCGTATTTTTTTAATGAAGTATCAGTTTTGGGATAATAATAATTTGGCTTAACGGTTTTTCCATTGATAAATACCGCCCAGATATTAGGCAAATACTGCAGCAATAAGAATAAAGCCAGCAAAACAAAATATGAACTATAGACATGTACTGCACCATCATAAGCTAAATTTGCATGAGCGATATTAAACAATACGCCAGCATTTATAATTGCACCCAAAGCCACTGTTGATCTGAAAAACAATAAAGTGCCCGCCCCTATTTCAAGAAATCCTAAAAAGATTTGATACTTATATGAAGCACCCACTATTTGCCAGTAAAGCTTAAACGGTGCATAGTCTCCAATTTCTGTATTCAAATTAGCTACCGAAGGAAAAGGCATTTGAATAGGAAAAAACTTGATGAAACCAAAAGCGATTAAGCCTATTGCTATGCGATATCTCACAAATAAACGCAACCAATAATAAAGTGCGTTATAGTTATCTCGTTTACTATTACGGCTAAGAATAGTCCATATTGCACCACCCAACAGACTGATTAATAAAGCCAAGCCCCACGATACGTAAGATGCAAAACCCCACTTACCACTTTCTGTGGCTACTTGGATTAACCCAAATCTAGATCCTCCAGCTATTGCTGATAAAACGTCATACAACGAATCTGAGGCAAATAATTTTGTATACCACTCGCCTTGAAGCGGTATAATTAGCAAGAAGAAGAAAACAAAAGAAACACGAAAAGCTACTTTTTCCAAATAACTCCAAGGTGATGCCTTTGCGTTCTCTTCCTTTATCTCTCTATTTTTTGAAACTCCCATGTTTTCTAATTGTAAATGTGGTTGCTACTAGTAGATTTTTATAGGTTTTCTGCGTCCTTCGCGAAGCAAATATTTCTTAGAGGTGCGCTCCAGCTTTACGCTAAGCGAATCACCTTTTTCGTTAACTCCTTTTAGTGAAATTTCTTTATCAGAAACCTGCTCAAATGAGAAGTTATAACTACGTGCTCCGTCTATTTTGTGCGTAAGCTGAATAGTTGCTTTTTTATTACCTTTTGCTTTCTTATAGTCGTAAGCATAGAATTGGCGACCACCATTACCCAAATACTCATAATTTCTATCAGTGCTTGCTGTAATACGAGGTTTCAAACTATCAACTTTAACATGGCTATTTTCGCGAACGCTTAACGTGTTCCATTTTTCGAACACAACATTTTGCCATCTTACCGAATCTACAAGTGAATAAGGAATGGTGTCTCCTTTTAGTACAAACTCTTTAACATCATATATGCCAGCTACATCTGCAATTCCTTTTTCACTTGGAAAAGGATATCCACTATCATTCCAAGTAGCGTAAGCTTTCACACTGAAAAAACTGATGACTACCAGAAAAACTACCTGTAGATATGGACGTACTTTTGCAATCTTTTTGGTGAAAGATGGAACGAATAAATCTGGTTTAGTCTCCGCTTCTTTAAAGAGCAAAGTGTATAACCTTGGTCCATCGTACACCAGCAAAACTGCCGCGATCAAGAATAAAAATGAGCTATAAACTTGTTCGCCTATTTCGTACACAAAGTTTACCAATACCACGTTTAGCAAAACAGCCAATAACAATCCGGCACCAATTACAATGGTTTTACGATGTAATAAGAACAAGCCTCCAACTATTTCCAAGGCACCAATCACAGGGATATATCCAGCAGTAGAAACCGCATTGGTTAGGTAATAAAGTTTCCACAGCACCAAATCTCCATACTCTGTATGCAAATCACTTAGTGTTGGATCTGGTATTTGGATTGGAAATATTTTCACAATTCCAGTAAAAATCACTGCCAATGCTAAACGATATCTTAGCACAACTCTAAACCAGTAGTATAAAATGCTATAATCTGGTTTCGCTTTACCACTTTCATAGCTGTTCCAAACCAAAGCAACTATTACGGCAAGCACTAATGCAATTAGCCAGTTATAAAATCCTTCGAAGTGATTGCCTGCATACAAACTTTCGGTGATGAAAGAAGTGCGATAAGTTGCTAACTGAAATAAGTTCTCGAAAGAGAATATGCTTGCCGAACCTAAAGAACTATATAAATGTAGATCAAAAGGAATAGACAATATTCCAAAAAACACGATGCCTACCCGAAGCAAAAGTATTTGTGCATTTGTCCACGTTTTGTTTTCAATTGATGTTGACATAAATAATATATAATTAGGAGACACGCCTTCATGAATAGAAAGCATGTCTCGTTAAAAAATTAATTTAATCCTGGGTTTGGGTCTAGATTTGGATCAATTTGCGTCTGACCATATGGAATAGGTAGAAGAAGCCTCTGAGGATTATTGATATTCCTATTCGGAGCGTTTGTAGGATTAAGTACTGCTGCTGCCCTTCCTGTTCTCACTAAATCATACCAACGGTGATTTTCCAAAGCAAACTCTACCCTATTTTCATTTTCAATAGCTAATAATAAATCTGCTTTTACTGGTATGTCTAAAATGGTAGATGAAGGTACATTTGATCTGTTTTTAACTGCATTTAAGTCAGCTAAAGCCGCTAAATATTTTGCATCACCAGCACTTTGAGAACTTTGTGCATTTGCTTCTGCTCTAATTAAATATAGTTCGGCCGTGCGAATTAAGAAAGCAGGATCTGTACGGTTAGGTCTGTAGTAAAAAGTCCCAAACCAATTATCTTGGCCGCTAATTACAACTTTCTCCACCAATGCAGAGCGAGTTCCGCCAATAGCTGGGTTGGTTAAAAGATGAACTATTCCTGTACCGGCGGTTGATGATGGCCTGATCCATCCCACGCCACCTTTCGTGCTCGGTAGCCACTGACCTGCCTGATTACTTGGCGAATTGATATCGTAATAAAGTTCAAGTACGGATTCTTGAGTTCCAGATGCTCCATTTGCATAGAAAGAGGTATATGGAGTTACCAATTTATAGTTGGCAACGTCATCAATAACTTTTGTAGCATAGGTTGCTGCATCATCCCATTCTTTCTGATATAGGTGATACCTTGCTCTTAATGCCCATACTGTTTTTTTAGTTGCACGTATTCTGTTTACAGTCTCTGGTAATAAATTTTCCGCAGTTTGTAAATCTTTTAAAACCTGTGCATAGGTTTGTTGTACAGTGCTTCTTTTCACATTCGGCAAGTCACTCGCCAAAATTGTTGGAGATAAAACCAGCTGTACACCTCCCCATGTTCTAGCCAAATCAAAATAGGCCAACGCTCTTACAAAATATGCCTCTCCTACCAATCCATCTTTTACCGCTTGTGTAAAGGTTGGAGTTACAGGAAGGCCAGGTACTTTTGCAATTACATTATTAGCCCGATTAATTGTTCCATAAATAGCTTTCCAAGCCGTTTCAAGAGCTGCTAAATCTGCCCTAACAGTATGATTTGTTAATTGTTGGTGAACAATTTGGCTACCGGTATATACGATATTATCGGCGGAGAAAAAACCAAGTATTTGAAAAGTATAGCCATAATAATCGTTAGACCTTAATCCATTATAAATACCTCTTACGGCTGTTTTTGCTGAAGTTTCATCTACTATTGTGATTTCGTCGGATATGGACTCTCGTGGTTCTACATTTAAAAACTTTTCGCATGATGCAAGTGAAAATAAGATGACAACACTTAAAGTTCTTATTATAAATTTAATTTTCATTGTATTTTATATTAAAGTGTTTTTATTCGTTTAGACGTGTCAAAAACGTCATACGATATTGATGGTTCTTAACCTTAGAGGGTTACATTAAGTCCAAACTGAAAACTTCTAGGCTGAGGAGGCGTACCGAATGCACCAAGCCCTTGAGCATTTGGATTACTGGTTACTGTAGATTCGGGATCTCCGGTGAACTTAGTTAACACAAATAGGTTTGCTCCCACAAAGTATACCCTAGCTTTAGACAAGCCTATTTTAGACGAAGCAGACTTAGGTAAAGTGTAACCAAAAGTTACCTGTCTTAATTTAAGAAACGATGCATCTTCTAGGTAACGGCTATTTTGATCTAACGTATAGTTAAGTCCAGAAGCGGTTAAACGCGGTACATCTGTAATATCTCCTGGTTTTTGCCATCTGTTCGACAGGTTTTTAAAGATCCCTCCAGCTGATGGATTTCTTTCTCTGAAATATCGATATAAATTCAGCGAGTAGTTTCCATATTGAAAGCTAAAATCAGTACCTAAATCAAATTGCTTATAGGTAAAAGTATTGCTAATACCTCCATAGAATTTAGGATATGCATTATTCAGGATTTTTCTGGCTTCTATAGGTAAAGTTCCATTTGCTAACTGACCATCAAATACAGGAGCTCCTGTTTGAGGATCTATATAAAGCTGCTCATACAACCAAAAAGAGTTCAAGGAATAACCTTCTTTGGCCACTACCCAATCTCTGTTATAAAATGATATTTGAGCTGGTAGTTTTTCTATCTTGTTCTTGTTTCCAGATATATTAAAACTCGTGTTCCATGAGAAATTTTTGTTTTTAACATTTACTGAGTTTACAGAAAATTCGTAGCCTCTATTACTCACTTCACCTACGTTATCCCAATAAAGTGAAAAACCAGAAGCTGCTGGGATAGGCTGTTGCAACAATAAATCTGACGTGTATTTATTATACAAATCTATTGTGAAGGATAAGCGATTATTGAATAGAGCGAAATCAAACCCAAGATTGGTTTGTGCAGTTCTTTCCCATCGCAAATCTTCATTGCCTAATTGCTGTGGAGCTATACCTGGTTTTGAAGTACCTAAAACATCTGCATAGCCGCTTGATCCATTCCACAACCCACGTGATGCAAAATTATTGATGCCCGACTGATTACCAGTTACTCCGTAGGAAGCCCTTAATTTTAATTCATCTAACCATGATACGTTTTTAAGGAAGTTCTCTTCTTTTAGTCTCCAACCTAATGAGAACGCAGGGAAATATCCCCATTTATTATTGGCTCCAAATTTTGAAGAACCATCTGCCCTTAAAGTAACTTCTGCTATGTATTTATTTGCGTAGCTATATCCTAATCTACCAAAAAATGAGGCTATACTATATTTTGACCAATTTTCTGTGGCTGTTCTCGATGCTGAAGAAGAAATAAGCGTAAAGCTATTATTTGCAAAACCATTACCTTCTGCATAGGAATACTCTAGAACATTACTTTGCAGCGTATTTCCTACCAAAGCGGTAAGACGATGTTTATCAAAATTTGTTTGATAGGTTAAAGTTTGTTCGTTTATCCAAGTACCACTTCTCGAAATACCAGATGTTGCCTGACCTTCTTGTGCGCTACCAATACTCGTATTTGTATTCCAGTACTGAGATTCATCATATTGATTATAATCTGCACTAAAACTGGTTTTAAATTTCAAGCCTTTTGCCAAATCCGCCTCGGCAAAAACGCTACCTATATAACGTAAGCTAATGGTGTTGATATCATAATTATCCACTAAGGTATACGTGTTATCTACGCCACTATTGGTACCATTTGGAGAAAAGATAGGCTCATATACTGCTGTAGCAATTGCAGAGTTATATAGCTGTACCTGTGGCCCATCACCTGTTCTGGCTTGATTTCTATAAGTTCTTGACAAGCTATTCGTAAGTCCTAATTTAACCTTACTTGATAATTTTTGCTCAAAATTGAATTTTAAGCTTGCTCTAGAAAAATCAAGCACTTTAAGATAAGCTTGCTGACCAGTGTAACCTGCACCAAAATAAAATCGTGAATCTTGTCCTCCTCCTGTAATTCCAAGATTATAATCTTGAATGTGTCCCTTTCTTAATAGATAGCCTAAACGATCGTAAGTAGGGGTTTCTTCAGGTGTTCCTCTTCCTCCTTCTGATACTGGTCTAAAAGGTCTGTTGGCAAAGGTTTGGTTTAAGGCAGGATTATCAATGCCCGAATTAATCCACCATTCGTTTGCTAACGCAGCAACCTCTGGACCTGTCGCCAAGGGAGGTAATAAAGATTGATCAGCTTGAACCCAACCGTTAGAAACATTAAGATCTATTTTTGTTTTACTTTCGTAATTACCTTGTTTTGTAGTTACAATAACTACCCCATTGGCACCACGAGAACCATAAATTGCTGTTGCAGCGGCATCTTTCAACACTTCAATAGACTGGATATCTCCAGGATTTATATCTGCTAGAGGAGATGTTGTTCTTCCTGCTAAGTTTATATTTTGTAAAGAGGTATTATTTAGAAAAACGCCATCTACAATATATAACGGATCGCTACTTGAATTAATTGATGTTGTACCTCTTACCCTAAGAAAAATACCTTCGCCGGGCACGCCAGAATTTGTTAGTACTTGTACCCCAGAAGCTTTACCTTGCAATTGTGCATCAAAACTAGCTACAGGTATTTTATTCACATCTGAAGCGGCAATTTTAGCTATAGAGCCTGTTAAATCCTGTTTTCTTTGCGTACCATAACCCACAACTAAAACATCATTTAGTTGATTAACAGTTTCTTTTAGCGCAATAGTAATTGGGCTACCATTTACTTCAACAGTTTGTTTTTCGTAACCGATATAAGAAATTTCTAATGTGTAAGGAAATTTCTGACCAGTAACAAAATCGAAATTACCATTATTATCGGTTTGCACCGTATGGGTAGTGCCGGTAATGTGTACGCTAGCAGCTGGTATACCTTGTTTTGTGGCAGCATCAACTACTTTTCCTTTAAGCGTAGAATTAATGAGTGGTTTAGTTTGGGCAACGAGCTGAAAAGGAAGAACAGCAAGGACATAAAGTACAGACAAAAACTTAGCGCTATACTTTATTTTAGCAAAAACATCATAAAAATGTTTTGCCCTTTTAAAATTTTGCATAAATTTAAAAACGGTTTTTAATTAAATAATGATTGATTAAGACTCATTGGTTATCTGGTAAGTAATTCGACCTTCATACCAGATCCAAGAAAAAGACAGGTTAACGCCTGTCTTTTTTTTTGTGGAAATTTAATTTGCTGCGCAACAACAACAACACATCATTTTAGTTAGATTTTTACGAGCGTTAGAAGTTAGATAGTAGGGAAGTAAAGCTCTCTTCATAATGATATCTTTTAGAATATGCAGCAAATGTATTATTATTGTTTCACATAAACAACTAAATCTATAGAAATAGTAGTCTTTATTTAATTACCGATTGTTTTTGTTATGTCTATGATTATTTGCCGTGGGAGAACAATGGTTTAAGTAGTGGCTTTTTTAGTCCGTCACCTAATCAATTCCTAGAAAAGTATTGAAAGAAATATCGATAAAGAACAACCCTAGATTGAAGGATAATACCATGGAAAAGGCAAAAGAATATCACCAAAGCTGCCCAAAACATCAAACAGGAAAACTAACCGGATCTTTTAGTAATAGAGGTACGTATATGACACAAGGAAAAATCGAGCTCCGACTTTTCCTAAAAATATTGAGAGTTCTACTTTCTTATAACGCCAGGTGAATAGCTTTTTTACAGTTAGGTATCGGACATAGAATCCGCTAATTTCTATAGGTGCAAAGTCATCATCCCAGTTCAACTGAATATGTAATAAATTAGTCTTTTCAACATCAATCCTCTCCTACCTGGTTCACTACTTCTTTAATAGCACTCTAGTTTGCTACTTTTGGCGAAGCTAAGGGCAAGGACAGAGATGACGGTACATCAACGTATCAAATGCTTTGGAAAATCTGCTACACGTTCGCAGCAAACCTGTTCCATTACTTGCATTAACTGACGTTTTAAGATTGCCATTGCATGTTGGCCGCCTTCGTTACCCAATGCAGCAGCACTGTACATGAAGGTTCTGCCCAAAAACGTAAAATCTGCACCAACAGCTAATGCTCGGGCAACGTCAGATCCTGATCTGATTCCACTATCCATCATCACGGTAAGTTTATCTTTGAAAGACAGCAAATCTGCCAATGATTTTACCGCAGACTCTCCCGAATCTAACTGTCTACCGCCATGGTTAGAAACAATCATCCCGTCTAAACCTAAATCAACAGCCATCTGCGCATCTTCATTACTAGCAATGCCTTTAATTACCAATTTACCCTTCCACTGATCTCTAATAGCGGCTATCCGCTCTCTATTTAACCTACCAGAGAAAGTTTTATCCATGAATGCACCTAATTGTCTCATATCTAAACCCTTTGGCAAATAAGGTTTTAACGTAGCAAAGTTTGGAATGCCATGAGCTAAGGTTTGCAGCGCCCAGCTTGGTTTACCCATTACTTGTAAGATATTTTTTAAAGTCATACGAGGTGGCATAGCTAAACCGTTACGAATATCCCTAGGCCTGAATCCGAATGAAGGTACATCTGCTAAAATCACCAATACATCACAGTCTACATCTTTAAGCCTTCTAATAATATCATCTCTTAGCGTATCTTCTGCCGGATGATAGAGTTGATACCAAAAATCTCCTTCGGTAATCTTGGCAACTTCCTCTATTGCGCTGGTAGTAACTGTACTCAAAATAAATGGCACGTTATGTTCTTTAGCCGCTTTAGCTAAAATATTTGGCGAATTAGGCCAAATTAAACCCTGTAAACCTACGGGCGCTACGCCAAATGGAGCAGAATAAGTTTTACCAAATAACGAAGTGCTCATATCTATTCCTCCGTAATTATTGAGGTAGAAAGGCTTTAACTGCACATCCCTAAGTTCGGCAGTATTGCGATGTAAGTTTACATCTTCATTGCAACCACCATCTAAATATTCGAAGGCAAATTTTGGTATCCTGCTTTTGGCTTTGTTACGTAAATCATCCATTCCTGGATAAGCCGTGTTATATTTTAAGTTCATCTTACTAATTGAGGATTTATTAATGGCGTAACAATGCCCTATCTAAGTGTACGTAGCCTCCGTCAACATTCAATATCTGTCCAGTAGTATGACTAGATCTTTCTGACAGCAAAAATGCGACAGTGTCGGCTATTTCATTTGGTTTTGTCATGCGGTTTTGAAAAGGGATACGAGCATTGATTTCAGCTAGAGCTTCTGCTGCATTAGGTAAAGTTTGTATCCATCGTTCATACTGTGGTGTCCAGCATTCGGCAACTATTACCGCATTTACCCTAATATTATATTTTAGCAATTCTACGGCCCATTCCCTAGTTAACGCATTTCTTCCGCCATTAGAAGCGGCATAACCAGAAGTTTCACCCTGACCAGTAACTCCAGTTTTAGAACTAATATTTACAATACTTCCTTTAGATTCTTTTAAGTACGGCAAGGCATGGTGAGCGAGCAAAAAATAATGCACCAAGTTGTTGTGGATAGAACGCATGAAACCTTCGTAATCACCATTTTCTAAACCAACCCCGTCATTTAAACCTGCATTATTCACTAAACCATCTATACGGCCAAATAAGGCAACTGTTTCTTTTATAGCTTTTTCGCATTCAGTTGGTTCAGCAAGTTCTGCTACCACGCTAGCACATTTTCCGCCAGCGGCTATAATTTCATTTTCCAGTTTTTTATTGTCCTCTCGGTTGCGTCCAATAATCACAGGGATGGCATTTTCTAAGGCTAAAGCTTTTGCGATAGCTTCTCCAATGCCTTTAGCGCCACCACTCACCAAAATCACTTTATCTTTTAACTGTAAGTCCATTCTTTAATATTTTAATTGATAGCAATTAATGGCATTGGTTTCAAACACTGCCTTTTTATCCTGATCAGATAACTGATTGGTATACTGATCTACTATTTTTTTGGTTTGCTGATAACTTGCTGCCAATGTGCATACCGGCCAATCTGAGCCAAACATGAGCTTATTTGTACCAAAGTTTTCAAACATAACATCTAGGTAAAAAACCATATCATCATAAGTCCACAAGTGCCAATCTGCTTCGGTTACCATTCCAGAAATTTTACCGTAAACATTTGGATGCTGCGACAGCGTTCTAATGTTTTGCTTCCATTCGTCATCACCTTGTTTATTTTTGATATCTGGCTTTGCCAAATGATCTAATATGAAACGCTGTTCAGGGAACTGCTCTACTAAACCAATTGCCTCCCCTAGCTGACCTCGATGGATCACAAGGTCGTAAGTATGCTGGTAGTTTTTCAGCGCTGCTATACCACGAACAAAGTCAGGAGAAATTAAAAAACCTTCAGGTTCTGGTTGTGCAATGTGCCTCCATCCTACTAGTTTTTCATATTTTGCAAATACGGCAAGTCTTTCTGGCAAATCTATACTTCTAAAATCTATCCAACCAACTACTCCTTTTATGAAAGAATATTCATCCGCATACTTTAAAAGAAATTCAGTTTCTTGCTCACTTTGGTCGGCCTGTACCGCAATACAACCGTTTATGCCATTTAAGCTCAGTTCCTTTTGAAAATCTGCAGGTGTAAAATCACGCTGTATCACTTTCATTTCTTCAGTAATCCAAGCTTCTTTCACAGGGTGATAATTCCAGAAATGAACATGGCTATCGATCATGTTATAAAGCAAATATTTTATCCATTAACAACCATTTCTCTCCCTCTTTTGCAACCGGAAGTGCTTGCTGGTATTTCCACATCAGTTCTTCCCACTCCTGCACTTTCGGATTTTCTGCATCAGCTTTTGCTTTAGCTTCGAATGAGAATGTATCGTTTACTTCCATGATCATAAACAAACGGTTCGAAACTCTATAGATTTCCATGCTAGTGATGCCTGAAGCCTTGATGCTATGAGCAATTTCAGGCCATATCGACTGATGATAGGCCTCATATTCTGTAATCAGCTTGTCGTCATCTACTAAATCAAGTGCTAAAGCGTATCTTTTCATTTTTAGGCTTGATAAGATTTTACGTGTTGTTTACTACTGCCCAATCCGTCGATGCCCAATTCTACCACATCGCCTTCTTTTAAATACCAAGGCTCTGGTTTTTGTCCCAGTCCAACACCTGCTGGCGTTCCAGTAGTAATCACATCTCCAGGTAATAAAGTCATAAACTGACTGATGTAACTCACCACAAATGGAATGTTAAAAATCAGATTAGAGGTGTTTCCATCTTGCAAAGTTTCGCCATTTACTTTTAGCCAAAGGCGAAGATTGTGCACATCGGCAATTTCATCTTGCGTAGCAATGAAAGGACCTATTGGCGCAAAAGTATCGCAACTTTTTCCTTTTACCCACTGTCCATTACGCTCTAACTGAAATTCCCTTTCGCTGTAATCGTTATGTAAAACATAACCTGCAACGTGACTTAATGCATCTTCTTCGCTTACATAACTCGCTTTTTTGCCAATTACTACCGCCAATTCTACTTCCCAGTCTGTTTTTTTACTGTTTTTCGGAATAATTAAATCATCATTAGGACCAACAATGGCACTCGTAGCCTTAAAAAACAAAATAGGCTCTGCAGGAATTGGTGCGTTGGTTTCTGCTGCATGGTCTTTGTAATTTAGGCCAACGCAGATAATTTTGGAAGGACGAGCCAAAGGCGCACCTAACCTTACAGGTTTCTCTACCTTTTCCAGCCAGCCACCTTCTACCTTCTTTTTCAGTTCTTCCAATGCATTTGCACCAAAAAAATCTTCATTATAATCACTCACATGGGCAGATACATCAAAAATATCTTCTCCAATAAGTACACCTGGTTTTTCCTCTCCAGGTTCTCCGTATCTAACTAACTTCATATGTAATTTTAGTTGTTTAAAGTAGTAAATCCACCATCAATTGGATAATCGCATCCAGTAATAAAAGCTGCTTCATCACTACATAAGTATAATGCTAATGTAGCAACTTCCGAAGGTAATCCCATGCGACCTATGGGTTGAGTTTTAGATAATCTATCGAACATCTCTTCTACGTTATCTGGATAGTTTTTCTGTAAAAATCCATCTACAAAAGGCGTATGCACACGTGCGGGAGAAACAGAATTACATCTAATTTGATCCACAAGATAATCTTTCGCTACACTCATGGTCATCGCTTTTACTGCGCCTTTTGCCGTGCTGTAAGCAAACCGATCTGGAATACCCACCAAAGCTGCGATAGATGCCATGTTTAAGATTGCACCTCCACCAGCAGCTTTCATCTTCGGAATTGCGGCGAACAAACAATTATAAACGCCTTTTACGTTCACATTAATAACCCTATCAAAATCTTGCTCTTCGGTGGTATCGGCTTTGCCCACATGGGCAATACCTGCATTGTTTACCAAAATATGAAGTGGTCCAATGCTATTAAAAACATTCGCCACCTGCTGATGATCTGCCACATTACAAGCATGAACGGTAGCGTTGCCTCCCAGTTGCCTAATTTCATCAGCAGCAGCTTTTCCAGCTTCCACCGTAAGTTCTATGATATGTACCGCAGCGCCTTGTTTAGCAAATAATTGCGCTATCGCTTTGCCTATTCCGCTTCCGCCACCGGTAACAACTGCTGTTTTATTTTCTAATGATAACATTTGTTGGTTAATTGTTTATTCGGTTAATTGTTTAATTGATGTAAATCTGCCAATTCGTAAGTCTAAAGGCTCACCCCTCTTTTCCAAGGGATAAAATCATCTTGATTCAACTGAACCGCTTTGGGTATTTCCACGCCGCTGGCCACTTGTATGCAGTACTCCAAAATATCTTCACCCATCTCTTGTATGGTTTTTCTGCCTTCTATAATCGCACCTGTATCAATATCAATAATATCGGCCATTTTAGTAGCCAAGTTACTATTGGTAGCCACTTTTATTGTTGGGCAAACTGGGTTTCCTGTTGGCGTACCTAAACCCGTAGTAAATAGAATTAAGGTTGCTCCAGCGGCGGCTTTTCCGGTAGTCGCTTCTACATCGTTGCCTGGTGTACAAACTAAACTCAGACCAGGTTTTGTAGCTGGTTCAGTATAATCTAATACATCTACCACAGGTGATGTTCCCGCTTTTTTTGCCGCTCCCGCCGATTTAATGGCGTCAGTAATCAAGCCATCCTTAATATTCCCAGGCGACGGATTCATATAAAAACCAGATCCTACTTTATGTGCCAAATCATCGTATTCGCTCATTAACCTGATAAACTTTCTGGCAGTTTCTTCTTCAGGCATTCTATCTATCAGCTCTTGCTCTACACCACACAATTCTGGAAATTCTGCCGATAACACCTTTGCTCCCAATGCCACCAATAAATCGGCACAATGGCCAACCGCCGGATTAGCAGAAATACCACTAAAACCATCGCTACCGCCACATTTTACTCCAACACACAATTTACTTAAAGGTGCGGGTTTACGTTCTATTTTATTGATTTCGACCAAGCCCAAGAAAGTTTCTCTAATGGTTTGTTTAATCAATTCTTCTTCGCTTACACTTTGCTGTTGTCCTAATAAAATCAACGGCTTTTTGAAGTTAGGATTTATCGCCAACAAATCATCCTTAAACTGTTTGGCTTGCAAATGCTCGCAACCTAAACTTAAAACAGTTACCCCAGCAACATTTGGATGATTAGCGTAAGCCGCTAGCAAATTGCTTAATGTGTTGGCATCTTGTCGGGTGCCGCCACAACCGCCACTATGGTTTAAAAACTTAATTCCATCTACGTTTGTAAATGGCCTACCTACAACAGGATTTGGTTTTAAGTCTATCGTCTGTAAATCTCCACCTTGTTGATAAGCTTCTAAAAGCGCATGCGTATAGTTTTTATATTTATCATCTACAGCATAGCCGAGTTCTTTGTAAAGTGCCTCCTTGATAATGTCTAAATTTCGGTTTTCACAAAAAACGGTTGGTATAAACAGCCAGTAATTTGCAGTTCCAACTTCACCATTTTCACGATGATAGCCTAAGAAAGTCTTACCTTCAAATTGACTTACATCTGGCGCTTGCCATTGAAAATTAGTTTTACGATACTGATATGGATCGGCAGCATGTTTGGTATTTTCTACGGTCATTCGGCTACCAGTTTTCACTGGAAACTGCACTTTACCAACCAATACGCCGTACATAAAAATTTCTTCACCAGTAGACATATCATTCGTAAAAAACTTGTGCTTTGCAGGAATATCTTCTAAAAGCGAATATTGTTTCCCTTCGAAATCTACATTGGTACCTTGCGCCAAATCCGAAAGCGCCACAAGCACATTATCTTTTACATCAATTTTTAAAACTTTCGCACTCATTTATATTGGCGTTTTAACATTTTTAGAGAATAAGAATACTACAGCAAAACAGATTAAAGGCACTAAATACCCATACTGAATGCTATGTGTTACGTCTGAGATGTAACCTAAGAATAGCGGTAGAATAGCCCCCCCAACAATAGCCATCACGATAAGGGAAGAACCTGTTTTGGTATGTTCGCCCAGTCCGCTAATGCCCAAAGAAAAAATAGTTGGGAACATGATTGACATGAAGAACGAAACACCGATTAAAGCGTAAATAGTAATTGAACCTTCGGCAAATATAGCCACTAACGTTAACAACATACAGATAATTGCATATATAGAAAGTAGCTGCTTTGAAGGTAGAAATTTCATGAAGAACGTACCTACAAAACGACCCAACATAAAAGCTAGACCTGCAAAACCTGCATAAACCGCCGCAGCTTTCTCATCAATGTTAGCAGACACTACTACAAAACGCACAAAAAAACTTAATACGCAAACTTGTGCACCAACATAAAAAAACTGCGCTACAATACCCCAACGTAGGTTTTTAAATTGTAAAGCATCAGAAACTTTAGACTTTTGTTCGTTTGGATCTGATTTGATATCTGGCAATTTGGTAAAAATGAAAAGTATCAAAACCAAAATGATGATAATGCCTAAAATGGTATAAGGACCTTTCACACTAGCAGCTTCGGCAGTTACGTAAGCATCATATGCGGCTGGGCTCATTGCTTTCACTTGTGCTTCGCTGTAACCCGCCTCCGTAAAGATAAATTTAGCGCCAACAATGGGTGCTAGGAAGGCCGCTAATCCATTAAATGATTGAGAAAAATTCAATCTAAAATCGGCTGTTTTTGCTGGTCCAAGAATAGTTACATAAGGATTTGCAGCCGTTTCCAATACAGCTAAACCACAAGCAATCACGAAAAGTGCTCCCAAAAAGAAAACATACATTTTGGTATCTGCTGCCGGAATAAATAAGAAAGAACCGATGCCAAAAAGCAAAAGTCCTACGATAATTCCTGTTTTATAACCCCATTTACGCATCAGATAACCCGCAGGCATGGCCATTACAAAGTAGGCAATGAACACAGAAAAATCCACCAGGGAAGATTCTAAATCTGTAAGTTTAAATGCTTTACGAAGGTGCGGAATTAGGATCGGGTCGAGGTTATGTACAAAGCCCCAAAAAAAGAACAAACTGGTAATTAATATTAAGGGGAAAAGATATTGTTTCCGAGAAGGTGGAGCTAAGGCATCCTGCGCTGCAAAGGTTTCGTTAGGGAGGTTCATGGTACGGTTTATTTTGGTTGTAATACAAATTAAGTATAAAAAAATTATTAAAAAATATCTGCAATTGCCAATTTATTAAGCTATTTTGTCTTACAAATACTTAAACAACTATAAATATTATCAAAATCGCTAATTTTTCATTCATTAAGCATGAAACCTAGGTTATTAAAAATACACTCACCAGAAATTGAATCTTTTAGTGCTCGTAGAGATTTAACTCCGACAGTGAATAGCATTTGGCATTATCATGAAGAATTAGAACTCGTTTACTTTAAGGAGGGTGAAGGCACACAATTTATTGGTGATCATATCAGTAGGTTTAAAAGTGGTGATGTAGTTTTGATTGGCGCAAACTTGCCCCATTATTGGCGTTTTGACCAAGACTATTTTCAGGAAGGTGGCAAGTCTGCAGATATTTATGTCATCCATTTTCATAGTCATTTTTTAGGCCAGCAATTTTTAGAAGCTCCCGAAAACAGAGAGTTGAAAAAGTTAATTTCAAATTCCTCAAGAGGGCTGCAGATTTCGCTTCCCAACATTGAAGAGGTCATTAGTTTAATGATTAAGACAGTAGAAACTGAAAACAGCAAAAGGCTTTTATATCTTCTAGAAGCTTTATTTGAGATTAGTTCGAACAATAATGAGCTATCTGCAATTGCATCGATGGGTTTTAAATATAATTACCTCAGCGAAGAACAAGACCAAATCCAAAACATCTATAACTATACCTTAAACCACTACAAGAGAAAAATTACGCTGGCCGAAATTGCTGAAGTTGCCAAAGTAAGCCCTAACACATTTTGCAAGTTTTTTAAGTCGAGAAGTAGGAAGAACTATACCGATTTTGTTAATGAAATTCGTGTTGGACAGGCTTGCAAATTACTCATCGAAAACAAGTTTAGGATTAACGAAGTTTGCTTTGAAAGTGGCTTTAACAACTTTGCGAGCTTTCATAAGTGCTTTAAAAAAGTGACTGGTAAAAGTCCCTTGCAGTATCAAAGATCATTTATAATGAAATAATTTAATAAACTCATTTCAACATCCTTAAAAACCATTAATAAGAAAAGTTTGGCTATTGCAATACAGCCTGCTCAAAGCATTTTTAAATCTCCTCCAAAATGCTTTCTTTGTGACTTATCTCAATTCATTACATTTGCTTTTCAGCTAATGGAAAAAACAAAGTGGCCGCACCAGCAAAACACATCCCTGTAAAATCATTATCCAAGAAAAATGGATGTGGCATTATTATCAATAAACTGGCTTCGAACAGTTTACCCCTCGACGAGGGAATTGAACAGCCACATCGGCATGACCATCATGTTTTCGTACTACAAGAAAAAGGTGAATCCCACATGGAGATTGATTTTGAAAAATATTCGATTACAACACCTTCTATCTTTTATCAATCTCCCAATCAGGTTCATCGTGGGCTTAAAATAGAGCATATAGAACTGTATGTTATGGTTATTAATACCGAAAATATTGCTGACGAATATCGTAGGCTGCTTACACAAATCTCACCTGCAAAACCTTTAACATTAAATCCAGAAAATTTAGAGCTCATTAGACTTGCCTTTGCGTTATGTGCCGATCTCTATAATAGCGCTAAAGATGCACTCTATTTTCCAATACTGAAGAATAGCTGTAATACCGTAATTGCGTTAATCATTTCCCAGTATCTGAAGCAATCCAAACCAACAGACAAATTATCTAGGTTCGACATTATAGCGCAAGCCTTTACCGAACTATTGGAAAACAATTTTACTTCCTTTAAACGACCTGCAGACTACGCAGAGAAGCTAAACATTTCGGCGCCTTACTTAAATGAATGCATTAAACAGGTTACTGGCTTTTCAGTTTCTCACCAAATCCAACAGAGAATAATTTTAGAAGCCAAACGTCATCTCTACCATTCCAATAGGTCTATCAAAGAGATTGCTACGGAACTCGGATATGAAGATTATGCTTATTTTTCTCGTCTTTTTGCAAAAGCTACTGGAATAACCGCAATGGCATTCCGAAGCAAAAACCACGATTAGTCCAACACCTACCACTACCCCTCCATTGCCAATACTTGCCCCTTGCAATAGTTTTGTACCAACAAAAATTACGAGACTATGCCAAGTGCACCCAAATGGCTTTTCGATGCCGTCGAACTTATCATTACCAAATTATCATCCATTACCATCAGGAATGTCGAATTGCTTTCTCCCTCTCTCAAAAAAATACAATTTCATGGTGACTTTAGCAGGATCGACTTTCCCGTAGGAGCTTACATCGACTTTAGGGTCAATGAAAACGATGCCAGAAGATACACTGTTTCTCATGTAGATACCGAAAAGGCACTGTTAGAGCTGATTGTCCATCTACATGGAGATGGACCTGGGAAAAATTATATGGACAGGCTGCAGATTGGCGACCTGATTGATCTCAACAGACCCCGTAGTGAACGCAATTATTATGCGAAATCAGCAAACCGACTGGTTATCTTTGGCGACGAAACTTCACTTGGAGTGGCATGCGCCTTTCTACCCGAATTAAAAAGAAAAGGACACCCATTTCAGTATTATCTGGAACTCGATGAAGAGAATATGAACGTACCAGAACGGTTGAAATTGGAGAATTATGTCGTATTTCCAAAACATGGTACCTTCCAAAACCAAGAGTGGCTGGAAAAACTTTCAGTCTTGAATGATCCAGCATGGGCAGAAGCTAACTTTGTACTCACGGGAAACGTAAAATCTGCACAGGCTTTTAAAAAGGCAATTAAAAGCAAGACCAATGGAAAGGTTTTTCTACATGGCTATTGGTTAGAAGGTAAGAAAGGATTATAGATAAAATATAATGATTATGATTTACGTATTCAAAACATCGGTTAATACAAAAAGAGCAGTACAACAATTGAGTCCCTACCTGAACAGGATATTACAGCAAATTGCATGGAATTTCGATCTGGAAGACTGTGATAAAATCCTCAGGTTGGATACCTGTGCTACATGTTCAGCCAAAGTTGTAAAGCTGCTGCTCGACAAAGGCTTTCAGTGCAGTGAACTGGAAGATTGAACCCATTTTCGCAAGCATTGATCAGGCTTAAAAGCAGAACCTACTGCTAAATAGACAATGAACTAATGCAGTGTATTAAGCGTATCAATTTACCTATCACTCAAACAGGAACTGACAAATCTAAAGTATCTTCAAGCCTGTATTCTTGAAAACACAACTTCTATAAACAAAAAAGGCCACCGATATCTCGATGGCCTTTGTACTAATTTTATATTTACAGAAACTTATAAAATTAGAATAAGGTAAACTCTACACGACGGTTTTGTTGACGACCGCTTGCAGTTTTGTTACTTGCAATTGGTTGATCTGGACCATATCCCGTAGCCTCGATTCTTGATGCATTTGCACCCTGAGATACCAAGTAAGCTTTCACAGATTCTGCTCTTTCTTTAGACAAACGCAAGTTCAATTCTCTTGAACCAGTGATATCAGTGTGTCCAGCTAATTTTAAGCTAAAGTTCTTTTCAACCAATAAAGCTGCAACAGTGTTTAAAGTAGTGTAAGATTTAGATCTGATCGTAGATTTTCCTAAGTCAAATTCTAAGTTTTTAATAGCTTCATCTACTACCTTACGGTCAGCTTCAGTTACCACTACCTTAGTTTCTTTTACAATTTCTCTTTGTACTTTGATAGGACATCCAGAACCATCTACAACCGTATTAGCAGCAGTACCTGGACATTTATCAAATTTGTTTGCTACACCATCATTGTCATCGTCACCCATATCTTTAGCATATTGATCTCTGTCCCTTTGTGCATTTTGCTCAGCAGTAGACAATGCTCTTCTAAGTTCTTCACTTTCTGCTTTAGATTGAATACGAAGAGCAGCCAATGAACTATAGTTTTGCAACTGAGGTTTTGCCTTGCTACCCAAAGCGAATTCCAGACCAGCATGCGCATAAGTAAACTTATCGTTAGTGGTTCTATTTACACCATCAAACGTAGATGATTTTACAAAGTTCACATCGTAACCCAAGTCTAAGTTGATCCCTTTGGTCAGACCTAACTTAAATCCAATACCTGTAGGGATGTACCATCTTTCGTCATAACTTTGGTAATTGCTCGTAGAAGCAGTATATGTAGACGCATTAGACGACATATAACCAGCACCAGCTTTTACATAAGGGATTAAAACGCCATGCTCGCCGTTGATGTTGATATTAGCAATGTTATAAACTGCTGTAACCGCACCTGCCCATTCCATTCTCGTCGCAAAACCAGAACCAGCCAAATACGTTGGATTACCTGATGCATCTACACCAGTCTGTGCCCTTAAACCTTCAACCTTACCAGCCAAAAATTCAGCTTGTATACCTAAAGAAGGTAAGATCTGTTTTTTAATATAACCACCATATCCAAGATTTTCCTTTGCGGTCTCGAAATCCCTAAACTTTCCATCGAACAATGTTCTAGGACTAGTTACCCCAGCATGTAACCCAACCGACCAAGTACGGAACTGTTGAGTAGAAAAACGTGATCCATCTGTTGACGGCGTCTCCTGCGCCATCACTGAACCTGAAAAGCCTACCAAGGCTATTAGTGCAGATTTTGTAATTTTTAAATTCATATATTTCATATTTCATAGGTTGGGAACTACCCAACGTGAAACAGGTAGAGAAAAACAATGCCAATTTTAAGGAACTTGGTATCAAACGACCGCTTATCAGCCATTTACACCGTTACTAACAGAGAAATACAATACTATTCAACGAAAAAAGCGTCCTTAAAAACATACACTAAGCTTACTTTTACGTCCAATGCAGTTTTAATGTATATTAAATTTAATCATTCAAAGGATTGGTTTGCTATAGGAATGTAATGGATGTAGCAAGTGATACCATTCACCGATAAATAAAGTAAAAATATCGATACGCTATTGCAGAATTCAGTCTATTGATTACCTTTGTCTTGAGAGCGTTAATTTAGATGATGGGGATATGACTTCGGTTGTATCTCCATTTCTTTTTTAAGCCCATAGAGATTCTAAGCTAAAACACAAACTAAAATGCGGAAAGTTATATCTCTACGGTTTTAATAGCTATCAAATAGGGATTGATTCCCCATTCCATCTAAATCCGAAGACATTATCAAATTAAGAATTAATAGTGCTGATTGGGTTATTTCAGTTCACCCTTATCAAAAGTTACGGATCTGCCAGCTGATTAGCTTTCGCCCAACCAACGTTTAGCCTCCTCCATATCGTGGAAAAAACGAACATTAGCTTTACCATCTGATACATCGAAACTTTTCTGAGCGGCAAGTTGCGCAAAGATACTTGGAGAAAAAACCCAAGCAAAATCCCGAAGGCCAGCTTCGATCATCATCGGAAACCAAACCTTCCCTGCCCAGTCAGACGCCTCGGACCAATTACCCAGCACCTGCCTGTTATCATTAAGTACCTTTTTAAGTCCAGATGCCCTAAGCACCTCTATCATCTGAAGCCCGCCATTTTGTACGCTTTCAAAATTCTGATAGCCTGTCCAACAGACTTCCATCCATTTCTGCTGACGATTACAACTAATGGTAAGGTGTTCATTGCTGTAGTCCACACCTTCGGCAACGGAATTTCTGATAAGCGATGTTTCGCTCAAAGGGATACGAATGTAAACTGTAGTGCCTACGCCCAGCTCACTTTCAATCCAGAATGTGCCCTGATGAGCTTTAACAATCTCGGAGGAAATAAAAAGACCGAGGCCAAGTCCACCAAAGCGTTGCGCAGCATTATCCGATCTGTAATAACGGTCAAAAAGCTTTCCAAGCTCCTGACTATCGATACCTATGCCATGATCTTCGACAGCAACAATAACACCTTCCTGTTCCACCTTAACCGAAACACCTACCACATCCGCGTCAGGGGAGTATTTAACCGCATTAG
>RCUH01000205.1_pt1 | contig 79066 bp, 69 predicted proteins | sample 2166191 | NCBI WGS metagenome assembly RCUH01 (sample SAMN09932848, study PRJNA488358) | compost metagenome | feature: garden; material: soil; isolation source: compost soil in an enriched community after 214 h of incubation | place: Germany: Experimental Botanical Garden Goettingen | collected... | reverse complement strand
GGTAGGGTCGGTTCCCAAACGACTGCCGATAACCTGTGTCGGTGCGACGAACGCATGACCCGTACCGAGGCGATCTTCGCTCCAAGGTCACGCCCTCACCGAACGAGGCGCAGACCGCGGCAGTCGATCGGGATGCGACCCTACCTCGAGGCGCATCGCCGAGCGCCCTCGGCATCATGGACATCGTTGGCGGCGAACGCATGCACCCTGGTAGGGTCGGTTCCCAAACGACTGCCGATGACGTGTGTCGGTGCGACGAACGCATGATCCGCACCGAAGCGATCTTCGCTCCAGGGTCACGCCCTCAGCGAACGCTGCGCAGACCGCGGCAGTCGATCGGGATGCGACCCTACCTCAAGGCGCATCGCTGAGCGCCCTCGGCATCATGGACACCGTTGGCGACGAACGCATGCGCCCTGGTAGGGTCGGTTCCCAAACGACTGCCGATAACCTGTGTCGGTGCGACGAACGCATGACCCGCACCGAAGCGATCTTCGCTCCAGGGTCACGCCCTCACCGAACGCTGCGCAGTCCCACGGCAGTCGATCGGATGCGACCCTGCCAAGGGGCGCGCCGCCGAACGCTGCCGGTCGCCTCCCGCATGGCCGAAGGGCGGGGCCGATCCGTCGCCCCCGCCGTTCTCCGTTGGCCGCTCAGCCCTTGACCACCTTGAACGCCTCGCGGGCTGCCGCGAGGGTGGCGTCGAGGATGCTGTCATCGTGCGCGCTGGACATGAAGCCGGCTTCGTACGCCGAGGGTGCCAGGAATACACCGCGTTCAAGCATTGCGTGGAAGAAGGTATTGAATGCGGTGATGTCACACGCCGTGGCCTGGGCGTAGGTCTCCACTTTCTGGTCGGTGAAGAACAGCCCGAACATCCCGCCGACCTGGTTGGTGGTGACCGCCACGCCGGCGTCGGCCGCCGCCGCCTCCAGGCCGGCGCACAGGCGCGCGCTGGCCGCGCTCAGGCGCTCGTGGAAGCCCGGTTCCTGCACCAGTTCCAGCATCGCAAGGCCGGCGGCCATCGCCACCGGATTGCCGCTCAGGGTGCCGGCCTGGTAGATCGGGCCCGACGGGGCAATCTGCGCGAGCAGGTCGGCGCGGCCACCGTAGGCGCCCACCGGCATGCCGCCGCCGATGATCTTGCCGAAGGTGGTCAGGTCCGGGGTGATGCCGTAGTAGGCCTGCGCACCGCCGAGGGCGACGCGGAAACCGGTCATCACTTCATCGAAGATCAGCAGCGCCCCGTACTGGGTGCACAGGGCGCGGAGGTGCTGCAGGTAGCCCGCGCGCGGCGGGATGCAGTTGGCGTTGCCGACCACCGGCTCGATGATCAGCCCGGCGATGTGCTCGCCCTGTTCGGCAAACAGCGCGGTGGCCGCATCGAAATCGTTGTAGGGCAGGGTGAGGGTGAGTTCGCTCAGGCCCGCCGGCACGCCTGGCGAGGTGGGCACGCCCAGGGTCAGCATGCCGCTGCCGGCCTTGACCAGGAACGAGTCGCCGTGGCCGTGGTAGCAGCCTTCGAACTTGACGATGCGGCTGCGCCCGGTGGCGCCGCGCGCCAGGCGGATGGCCGACAGCGTGGCCTCGGTGCCGGAGTTGACCATGCGTACCATTTCGCAGGACGGGATCAGCCGGGTGAGGGTCTCGGCCATCACCACTTCGGCCTGGCACGGCGCGCCGAAGGACAGGCCGTTGTTGATCGCGTGCTTGACCGCCTGGCGCACGGCCGCGTGGTTGTGGCCGACGATCATCGGGCCCCACGAGCCGACGTAGTCGATGTAGCGGTTGCCATCGACGTCGTACAGGTAGGCCCCGTCGGCGCGCTCGACGAAGAACGGCTCACCGCCCACCGACTTGAACGCGCGCACCGGCGAGTTGACACCGCCCGGCAGCAGCGTCTGGGCGCGGGTGAACAGGGCGTGGGACTGGTCGTGGTTCATGGGGTGTCCTGGTGCGGGAACTGGGCGAGGAAGGCGCGCTGGGTGGCGACCGGATCGTCGGCGGCAAAGATGCCGCTGACCACGGCCAGCAGATCGGCGCCGGCATCGAGGAGGGGACCGACATTGTCCGGGGTCAGCCCGCCGATCGCCACCCGCGGCACGCCCAGTGCGGCGCTTTGCCGCAGCAGTTCGGGCGTGGCGCGGCTGGAGGTGATCTTGGTGGTGGTGGGGAAGAACGCACCGAAGGCCACGTAGCTGGCGCCGGCGGCGACCGCGCGCTCGGCGTTGGCCAGCTGGTCGTAGCAGGAGGCCCCGATGATGGCATCCGGGCCAAGCAGGGCACGGGCCGCGCCGATATCGCCATCGGTGCCGCCCAGGTGGACGCCGGCGGCGCCGACGCGGCGGGCCAGGTCCGGGTCATCATTGATGATCAGCGGCACCCCGTGCCGGGCGCACAGCGCCTGCAGGGCGGTGGCCTGTGCCAGCTGCAGGGCGGCATCGGCGGTCTTGTTGCGGTACTGCAGCCAGGTGGCACCGGCGGCCAGCAGCGGCGCGGTGCGCGCCAGCAGGCGGGCCGTATCGGCATCGTCGGGGGTGATCAGGTAAACGCCACGGGCGTGGGGCGTGGAGGCTGAAGCAAGGGTCATCGGTGGCTACCGGTAGTACGACGGGAGTGGGACAATGGCCTTCGCCAGTTCTTGCCCAGCCGTGATTATCCAATGACCGATGCCACCGCCACCACCTTCCGCACCTGGATGTGCGTTGTCTGCGGCTTCCTGTACAGCGAACAGGATGGCCTGCCCGAAGAAGGCATCGCGCCGGGTACCCGCTGGGAAGACATTCCCGATACCTGGACCTGCCCGGACTGCGGGGTGACCAAGGACGATTTCGAGATGGTCGAAGTCGATTGACGGTGCGCTGGAGATATCGACCGCTGGTCGATACGCCCCGCTAGTGCAGCCGCGACGTGCGGCCGCCGATCTCCACCAGCTTCTCGCGCACCCACTGGGCGTCGGTGGCCTGGCCATTGCGCTGCAGGTACAGGCCCAGGTCGCGGTGCGCGCCGGCCGGGTAATCCAGGTGCAGGTAGGCCAGGCCGCGGTCGCGCAGCGCGTCGTCCTGTTCCGGGGCCAGCTTGAGCAGGCGGTCGGCGCTGCGTGCGGCGCGGTCCCACTCACCCCGCTCCACGTACACCCCGTGCAGGTTGCGCAGCATCCGCATCAGGATCGCGCGGGCCGGGGCGGCATCCAGGATCTGGGCCAGCACGTGGTCGTCGGGGGTTTCCCCGCCCAGGTGCGAGCGTGCGCGTTCGCGCAGTTCTTCCACGTCCAGCGGGCGCCCGCCGTTGAACGGGTCCATGACCAGCATGCCGTCGTCCACCGGCAACCGGACCAGGAAATGCCCGGGGAAGGACACCCCGTCCAGCGGGATGCCCAGCCGCCGGGCCACTTCCATCTGCACCAGCGCCAGTGAGATCGGATTGCCCAGGCGGCGTTCGAACACCTGATTGAGGTAGCTGTTGCGGGGATCGTAGTACTCGCCGTGGTCGCCGCCATAGCCCAGTTCGTCGAACAGGTGCCGGTTGACCGCGGCGATCTTCAGCGGCCAGTGCTCGATGGTCTCCACCTCGGTGCGCAGGTGGTCGGCATGGCTCTGCAGCACCGCGTCGTAGACCTTCGGATCCAGATCGGGGTACTCGTCGCGCGCGATCAGCAGCGCGGTGGGCAACAGCGGCAACGCCTCGTCGTCCAGTTCGGCCAGCGAGTCCCACGTCGGCAATGTGATCTGCCCCTGCATGGCTACAGACTGGCGTCAAAAGCGGCCGGTTTCAAGCGGCCCGGCGTGAAAACACCCGGGCCTGCCTGTCATCGGCGCAGCGGGCGGATCTAGCGGTCGGCGATGCCCGGGCCGAAGGTGATCTCGGCACCGTCCTGCAGGCCCAGCTTCTCGGCCTGGCCGGCGTTGAGCTCGAGCACGTAGCGGGCCGGGCCGCTGCTGGGGTAGGGCGGGCAGCGATCGCCGGCCGAGCACGGCGGCACGTCGCGCTGCTGGCTGACCAGCCGGCGCTGTGCGTCGAAGTACAGGATGTCCAGCGCGATCTTGGTGTTCTTCATCCAGTAGGCCTGCAGTTCCTCGCGTTCGTGCAGGAACAACATGCCGTGGTCGGCGGCCATCTGGTCGCGGAACATCAGCCCGCGGGCGCGGCTGGCGTCATCCACGGCCAGTTCCACGTGGTAGCGGGCCCCGCCCAGTTCCACCCAGTGGCGGGCCGAGCTGCTGGCGCAGCCGGTCAGGGTCATCAGGAGCAGCAACGGCAGCAGGCGGATCAGCGACATCGGGTCGACCTCGAAGTTGGGACGGCCGGCCCGCACGGGCCGGCCAGGCAATCAGAACACCTTGGGCGGTTCGCCACCGACGATCACCACGTCGGCCGGGCGTCGGGCGAACAGGCCCACGCAGACCACGCCGGGCAGCTGGTTGAGCTCGCGCTCGAGCTTGACCGGATCGGTGATCTGCAGGTGGTGGATGTCCAGGATCACGTTGCCGTTGTCGGTGACCACGCCCTCACGCCACGCCGGCTGGCCGCCGGTCATGTCCATGATGCGGCGGGCGACCAGGCTGCGCGCCATCGGGATCACTTCCACCGGCAGCGGGAAGCGGCCCAGCACCGGCACCTGCTTGCTCGGGTCGACGATGCACACGAAGCGCTCGCTGGCCTCGGCGATGATCTTCTCGCGGGTCAGCGCGGCACCGCCGCCCTTGATCAGGCACTTGTTGGCGTCGCACTCGTCGGCCCCGTCCACGTACAGGGACAGGTTGCCGGTGTGGTTGAGCTCCATCACCTCGATGCCGTGTCCGCGCAGGCGCGCGGTGCTCTGCTCGGAGCTGGACACGGTGCCCTTGATGCGGTGCTGGATACGGGCCAGGCCGTCGATGAAGTAGGCAACGGTGGACCCGGTGCCGACCCCGACGATCATGCCGTCTTCGACGTATTCCAGGGCTTTTTCAGCAGCCAGGCGCTTGGCTTCGGACATGGCGGGCAACTCTGTGAGGGAAAAGGGGAATCAGTGTTTTTCAAGCGACAGCAGCAGCTTCCACTGCGCTGCGGTCACCGGCAGGATCGACAGGCGGTTGCCGCGCGCGGTCAGCGGAAATCCTTCGCCCAGCGCATCGGCGTGCAGCTTGATCTCGTCCAGCGAAATGGTATCGCGCAGTTTGCGCTCGAAGGCCACGTCCACCAGCATCCAGCGCGGTTCTTCGCGGGTGGCCTTGGGATCGTAGTAGTCCGATTTGGGATTGAACTGGGTATCGTCCGGGTAGGCCTCGCTGGCCACCGTGGCAATGCCGACGATGCCGGGCACCTTGGTATTGGAGTGGTAGAACAGCACCCCGTCGCCGACCTTCATGCCATCGCGCATGAAGTTGCGCGCCTGGTAGTTGCGCACGCCGTTCCAGGGCTCGCGGCCCACGCGCTGCAGATCGTCGATGGAAAAGGCGTCCGGTTCGGACTTCATCAGCCAGTAGCGCTTGCGTGCGGTCATGCGTGACTTCTATTGCGGTGGGTACCGACCGTCGGCCGGGACAGGAACAAGGGTGGAGACCTCGGTACAGATCGCATCCACCGCGACGTCCCAGGGCTGGATCGGCAGGTCGTCGACCTGCTGCACCGAGAACCCGACCCCGACCAGCCACGGCGGCGCCGGGCGCTGGTGGCGGAATGCGAAGCTGCGATCATACCAGCCGCCTCCCATGCCCAGGCGCCGGCCCTGCGCGTCGAAACCGACCAGCGGGGCGACCACCAGCGTCATCTGTTCCGGCGCCAGGGTGTGCGCCGGCGCGAGGTCCGGTTCGGGAATGCCATAGCGGTTGGCGGTCAACGGCAGGCCGGGCCGCCAGGGCGCAAAGCGCAGCGTGTCCCCGGCCAGGATCGGCAAGCAGTACTGCAGGGAAGGGGGCAGTTGCATCTGCCAGCGGTGCAGGGCGATTTCGCCATCCATCGCCCAGTAACCGGCAACGAAGCCCTGTCCAGGGGCGAAGGGGAGCTGGAGCAGGCGATCGGCCAGCTGTTCGGCGGCGGCCAGACGCTGCGCGGCGGGGATGTCTCGGCGGCGTTGGCGCAGCTGCTGACGCAGTGCGGAGCGCGGGTCGGTCATGCCAGGGTCCGGAGCGTGGAGCGGGCGCGGATAAAACAAGAGCGACGCCCCGGTGGGACGTCGCTCTTGCAGGAATACTGCATTCTCCGCGGTGACGATGCGTGCGAAACGACCTTGAACCCGGGGTTCAAGTGGGTACGCTGGGGTTCCTTCGGGCTTCCCGCTACAAGGCGGACTTGCACTCCCGGCGCCGTCGCGCACCCGTGGTCGTAATTAAGGGACAAGGCGAATGTTTGCACACGCCGTCGTTCACAGCAGAGAACGCGTCGCCATTATAGCCAAGCGCGCGCCGAGGGATAGGCCGTTCGTCGGCTGAATTACAGGGGAATTCAGATCGATGAGGGCCATGCGATGGTCTTGTGCAATGGAACATCGCGTGGAACATCGCTAGCGCCGACCGTCGGTCGGCTGCGCACGGTCGGCCGCTTACGCGCCGTCGATGGCCCGGTCCAGGCGCCGGTTCAGGTCGCCCAGGGTCTGCTGCAACGCCACCGCCTGGCGCGCGTGTTCATCGCGCAGCTGCTGCAGTTCATGGGCCAGGTTGAGCGCGGCCAGTACGGCCACGCGGTCCACCGCGGCCATGCGGTTGCTGCCGCGGATCTCGCGCATCTTGGCATCCAGCAGGCGCGCGGCGGCGGTGAGGCTCTCGCGTTCCTCCGGGCCCACGCCCACGGTGTACTCGCGGTCCAGGATGCGGACACTGACCGGTTCGGTCTGGCTCATGTGTGCTGCTCCAGGGACTTGAGGCGGGTGATCATCGCTTCGACCCGGGAGCGGGCCTGCTCGTTCTTGGCCAGCAGCTGGGAGCGCTCGGCCACCAGGTGTTCCTGCTGGTGGCGCAGGCTGCGGTTCTCCTCGGCCAGGCGCTGGTTGCGCTCCAGCAACGCCTCCACCCGGGCGGCGAAGGCCTGCAATTGGGTGATGGCGTCGGAAGGTTCCATGTCCGGCACGATAGGCAAGGGCGGTGGAGCCGGTCAAGCGAATAATGACGGGGGCTGCGACGCTCCCCGTGCCGGCCCTGGCCAGGCTGCCCGGGGCGGCGATCGCAACCCGGTGCGGACGGTCGGATTGGTACACTGTGACGCTGCCAGAGCGCCGCCTGCGGCGGTGCTGGCGTCTTTTCCCGATCGAGCCCCAAGATGACCGAACTTCCGAGTGTCAATGACGTGAACCTGGCCAGCCAGGCATTGGGCCTGGGCGCCAATGCCGCTGAACTGCACGGTGGCCTGTGCGGCTGGCTGTCGGCCGGCGGTGCGCCGGTGCGCGAATGGCCGGCGCGGGTGCTGGCCGATGACAACCTGCCGCTGCCGGCCGAGGACGATGCGCTCTCCACGCTGCTGCAGGCCAGCGTGGCCCAGCTGGAAGACCGCGACTTCGCCTTCGAACTGCTGCTCAGCGATGCCAGCGATACCGCTGCGCAGGCCGATGCGCTGTTCACCTGGGCGCGCGCCTTCCTGGGCGGCTTCGGGCTGGGCTCGGGCGGGCGCCGCCCGACGCTGTCCGAAGAGGGCGAAGAGGCGCTCAACGACCTGGCCAAGCTGGCCCAGGCCTCCAGTGAAGATTTCGAAAGCGGCAATGACGACGATGAAGACGCCTTGGCCGAGATCGAGGAGTTCATCCGCGTGGCGGTGCTGCTGCTGCACGGTGACTGCGTGATGGCCGCGCGCCACCGGCAGCGCCTGAACTGAGATGGATATCCGGCAGCTGACCGGCATCTCCGCCGCCGAATACAGTCGTCGCCGCCAGCAGTTGATGGAGATGGCCGGCGACGATGCGATCCTGGTGCTGCCCGCCGCCGCCGAGCGGGTGCGCAGCCTGGATACCCATTACCCGTTCCGGCAGGATTCGGACTTCTGGTACCTGAGCGGCTTCCCCGAGCCGGAGGCGGTGCTGGTGCTGATTCCCGGCCGGCGCCACGGCGAGGTGATCCTGTTCTGCCGCGAGCGCGATCCCGACCGCGAGGCCTGGGATGGCGCACGGGCCGGGCAGGAAGGGGCGGTGTCGCAGTACGGGATGGACGATGCCTACCCGATCGACGACCTCGACGACATCCTGCCGGGCCTGCTGGAAGGGCGCTCGCGGGTGTACTACCACTTTGGCCGCGACGCCGAGTTCGACCTCAAGCTGATCGGCTGGGTCAACCGCGTGCGCTCGCAGGTGCGCCACGGCGCACAGCCGCCGCATGAGTTCCTGGAGCTGGGCCACCTGCTGCACGAGCAGCGCCTGTTCAAGTCCAGCGCCGAGATCGCGCTGATGCAGCGGGCCGCGGACATCAGCGTGCAGGCGCACCGGGTGGCCATGCGCGTGGCCCGCCCGGGCATCCACGAGTACGAACTGCAGGCCGACCTGGAGCGCGAGTTCCGCGCCAGCGATGCCTGTGCGGCGTATTCGAGCATCGTCGGCGCCGGCGCCAACGGCTGCATCCTGCACTACCGTGACAACACTGCCCGCGCCCGCGATGGCGAACTGGTATTGATCGATGCCGGTGCCGAGTACCGCGGCTACGCCAGCGACATCACCCGTACCTTCCCGGTCAACGGCCGGTTCAGTGCCGAGCAGCGCGCGCTGCACGACCTGGTCGGTGCGGCGCAGGCCGCGGCGCTGGCCCAGGCGCGCCCCGGCAATGCCTATGAGGCGGGCCACCTGGCGGCGGTGCAGACCCTGACCGAAGGCCTGCTGCGGCTGGGCCTGCTCAAGGGCAGCCTGGAGGAAAACCTCGCCGACGGTCATTACCAGCGCTTCTACCGGCACAAGACCGGCCACTGGCTGGGCCTGGACGTGCACGACGTGGGCGACTACCGGCTGGCCGGCGACTCGCGCATGCTGGAACCGGGCATGGTGTTCACCATCGAGCCGGGCCTGTATGTCTCAGCCGATGACCGCAGCGTGGAAGCGCGCTGGCGCGGCATCGGCATCCGCACCGAAGACGATGTGCTGATCACCGAAGACGGCCATCAGGTGCTGACCGCGGCATTGGCGCGCAGCGCCGATGAGATCGAAGCGGAGATGGCAGCCCGCTGAGGGGGGGAGCCACCGGCAGGTGGCTCCAGCTCGCACCGGATCGGGCGCAGCCACCCATGGGGTGGCTCTGGCGGCGCCCCGTCAATCGGCCGCGGCGAATGCCGGGCGGGTCAGGTTGTCCGCATCGCCCTCGGTGCACAGCACCTCGTCCTCGATGCGGATGCCGCCATAGGGGCGGAAGAAATCGACGCGGTTCCAGTCCACGCTGTCGCCGTGGCCGGCCTGCTTCACGTCCTCCAGCAGCATGTCGATGAAGTACACGCCCGGTTCGATGGTCACCACCATGCCCGGCTCCAGCACGCGGGTCAGGCGCAGGTAGGGGTGGCCCTGCGGGCGCTCGATGCGGCCGCCGCGGTCGCTGGCGGCGAAACCGGCCACGTCATGCACCTGCAGGCCGATCAGATGGCCCAGGCCGTGCGGGAAGAAGGCGGCGCTGACGCCGGTGGCCAGCGCGGTTTCCGGCGACACCTTGAGCACGCCAAAGTCCTTGAGGATGCCCATCAGCGACAGGTGGGCGTCCACGTGCAGCTGCTTGTAGTCCACCCCGGCACGCACCCCGGCGGCCATCTGCTGCTGGGCCGCGTCGACGGCGTCGATCATGGCCTGGAACTCGTCGTGGCCGGCGGCGGCGTAGGTGCGGGTGATGTCGCTGGCGTACCCGCTGGCACTGGCACCGGCGTCGATCAGGAAGCTGCGCAGCGGATTGGGCGCGTTGCGGCCCAAATCGGTGTAATGCAGCACCGCGGCATGCTCATTGAGGCCGATGATGTTGCCGTAGGGCAGTTCATTGGCGTCCTGGCCCACTGCGCTGCAGTAGGCCATGTGGATCTCGAACTCGCTGGCCCCGGCGCGGAAGGCGGCTTCGGCGGCACGGTGGCCACGCACGCCCAGGCGCTGGGCCTGGCGCATCAGCGCGATTTCATACGGCGTCTTGTAGCCGCGCTGCCAGTCCAGGTAATGCAGCACCGGCTCGGGGTTGTTCGGCACGAACCCGCCCAGGGTGCTCTGCGGCTCACCCAGGATCGCGCAGCGCGCCGGGTCCCGGGGCAGCAGGGCCAGGGCCTGGTCGGCGCTGCGGATGATCTGGATATCAACGTGCTCCACCCACCAGCCGTTGGGGGCGTCGGGCACCACATGCCAGTAGTCGAACGGCTGGAAGAAGATCAGCGTCGGGCGCTTGCCGGGGGTGTACACCAGCCAGCTGTTGGGCAGTCTGGTCAGCGGCAGCCAGGCCTTGAAGTTGGGATTGACTGCGTAGGGATAGTCGCGGTCGTCGAACACCTGGTAGTGCTGGGTGCCGCTGGGAATCACCAGGTGGTCGAAGCCGCCGCGCGCCAGCGCTTCATCGGCGCGCTGGCGCAGCACGCTGATGTGATGGGAATACAGGGCGCCGAGGTCGGGCTGGTTCATCGCGGGGCTCGCTTGGACAGTGCGGAATGCAGCCCCTGATTCTGCCGCAATCAGGCCCGTCGCGCTGTGCCGGAACCGGCACTCAGACCGCCGAAGTTTCCTGTGCGATCCACGCGCGCAGGCGCTCGCGGTGCTCGCGGCTGAGGGTAAGGAAACGGAAGCCGACCCAGGACTGCCCCGGGGCGTGGGTCTGCTCGCTCCACAGCAGGTGCGCGCCCACGTCCAGCGGCAGCAGCTGGCCCTGCGGTCCGGGGATGGCGAACTGCAGCTGGTACAGCGCGTCCTCGTGCATGGGCACCGAGGCCAGCATCAGCATGCCGGTCTCGGACACATTGCCCAGCCGCCCGACCACGGCCTCGGCCAGCATGTCGGTGACCGGGACCAGTTCGGCCACCTGGCGGCGCGGCGCGCGCCGGGTATCGGTATCGGTGCTCACGGGGCGCCCTCCACGGTGGAGCCATTGCCGGCCAGTGAACGCAGGGTGCGCAGCGTTGCCTGCCAGGCGCGGTCGATCAGGCGGCTCTTGTCCTCGCTGACGATCCGGACCTGGCCGTGCGCCATCAGCCGGGCCAGCGCATCCAGCGAATGCTCGCCGACTTTCTGACCGCGCGGGTTGACGAACAATGCGTTGTCGGTGACCAGGCTGTACCAGGACAGCCGTTGGCGGCGCAGGTCACCCTGCTGGTTGGTGGTGAACTCGAACCAGGTGCCGAACGGCAGCGTGCGCAGCTGCCGGTAGCAATCCTCCTCGGCGACGCTGCGCGCCAGCGGTGCCACCTTGCGCGCTTCATTGCCTTCGGCCTGTTCGCCCAGCCGGGTGCGGGCACGGATGCGCGCGGTCAGTTCGGTGCGCGAGCTGCTGTCGTCCTCGCCCCCCGGCGTGGACAGCCGGCGGGCGATCGCCGCTGCTTCGTCCTGGTGGTAGCCGACCTGGGTCAGCGCGGTTTCGACCTGGCTGCCCAGTTCGGTATCGCTGGGCGCGCTGCCCGGTGCCTGGCAGGTGACATCGGCGATGCGCGCGGTTTCCTGCTCGCGCTGCTGCCACTGCTCGGAGCCTTCGCCATGCCGCAGCAGGGTGAGGGTCAGCACGTCCGACCAGGCCTGCTTGAGCAGGGACTGCACAAAGCGCGGTGGCGCGGCCTGCGCGCACAGCTGCTCGATGCTGGCACCGGCCTGCTGCTTGGCCGATTCCAGGCGCTCCTTGCCGCGGGCGGCCTCCACGTGGCGGCGCTCGGCCAGTTCGGCCTTGTGCGCCAGCGCACGGAAATGTTGTTGGACATCCTCGTTGGCGGTCTCGAACACCGCCGCATCGCCCTGGTAGTCGCTGACCACCTGGTCCACGGCGCGGCCGAGTTTCTGCACCAGCTGCGGGTCCACGTCCTCCTCGCCCAGCCAGTTGGCCCCGGCCTCCGCCACCGCGTTGAGCAGCTCGCGCGCGGGGTGCTGGTCGCGCACGAAGAAGGCCGGGTCGGACAGCGCCGCGCGCGCCACCGGCACCTGCAGGCGCGCCAGCAGGTCGGCGGCGACCGCATCGGGGCGGACTTCGCGCTGGATCTGCCCGTACAGCATGTCCAGCAGGTCGAAGGTGTCGTTGTCCTTCACCGTGAGCGCGGCCTGCGGGCCGTGGTCGGCGCGCATCTGCGCCAGCAGCGCGTTGTGCAGGTCGGCCATGCTGCGCCGTGCGCCGCCGCTGCCCGCGCTCTGCGCCTGCAGTTTGGCCAGGGTGGCATGGACGGTCTCGCTGGCCACGGCCACCGGTGCCGGTGCAGCCGGCGTGGCCGTGGGCGCGGGCGCACCCGTCGCGGCGTGCGTGGCGGCATCGGTGCCGGCTCCGGCAGCGGCGCTGCCCGGCGTCCCGGCCACGCCGGGCGTGCCCGGAATGCCCCCGGCGCTGGCGCTGGCGTGGCGTGCCGCGCCCAGCAGCTGGTGCAGGGCCGACATCGCCGGTGCGGCCAGGTCCTGCGGCGCGCCCGTGCCGCCCTCCGCGCTGGCCGCCGTGGCCGGTGCTGCCGTAGCGGCAGGCGTATCGACCGCGGGCGGGCGCAGCGAGGCGGGCAGGTCGCCCATCGCCTCGCTGGTCATCGCCGCCCAGCTGCTGCCGCCAGGGGCCGAGCCGCTCCAGCCGGTCAGCGGGCGGGTCACTTTGCCGCCCTCACGCGGGGCGGCGGCGCGCTCGGGGCCGGTGACGATGCGTCGGGTGGTGGCCGAGCGCGCCAGGTAGGGGGTATAGACCAGGCCGGGCAGGATGCCTTCATGGCCGAGCAGGATGTTGGCGCGCTCGAGCAACTCGCCGAGGCGGTCGATCAGCTGGCGGTCGAACACCCGGTACAGCGCCAGTTGGGTCTCCAGCCCCAGCTCGAAGCGCTCGCCGAGCCCGCGCACGATCCGGCACAGTACGTGCGGGCCGAACGGCATGTCCTCGACATCGAACTCCGGGCCAGCCGCCAGCACGCCAAAGCGCTGCCCCAGCAGCTGCAGGGCGCTGGCCGAGCGCTGCGATTCGCGGCGGATGATATCCACCAGCACGATGTCCCGGTCGATGTCGGTGTCGGCCACCAGGGTGAGGGTGGTGGCGGTCATCGACGCCTGCGCGGTGGCCGGGGCATGGCGCACGCGGGGCTGGCGCAGGTTGGCCAGGATGTCGCCGAGCTCCTCCAGGAAGCACGGTGCGAACTGGGCGTTGATCTCGTGCAGGCGCCGGGTCTGGGCGTAGATGTCGGCCTGGATCTGGCTGTTGCGCGCGCGCTCGGCGTCGCGGAACAGCTCGCGTTCCAGCTCCACGATGGTCAGTTTGAGCGGGTTGGCCAGGGTCTGCGCGGCCAGCCCGTGCAGGGCGGCCAGCAGGCGGCGCACGCGCGCGGGCGCGGCCACGTTGGCGAAACGGGCCGGATCGGCGTGGGACGTTGAAGGTGCGGACGCAGACATCCGTTGTAGTTCCGGCTCCCCTGAGAGCACAGAATCTAACGTTTTCGCCCTGCCGCCGCCAGAAGGGATCCCCCTACAGCCGGCAGGGGATCCCGGCCGGCGTTACGGCAGGAACAGCTCGACCACGTCGTTGGTGAAACGCCGGCCCAGCTCGGTGGGCCGGGCGTGCTCGCCGTCGAGCGTCATCCAGCCGCGCGCGATCGCCGCCTGCAACGGCTCGGCGATGGCCGCGCGCGCCAGCCCGGTGCGCGATTCGAAGTCCTTCAGGGTGAAGCCTTCATGCAGGCGCAGCAGGTTGAGCATGTACTCGAACGGCAGGCGCTGGGCGTCGATGACATCGTCACCGCCGATCGCCGCGAGGGTGCCGGCCGCGTCCATGAAGGTCTGCGGGTGCTTGTGCTTCCAGCGGCGCAGCACGTGCTGCTCGGCGCCGCTGCTGATCTTGCCGTGGGCACCGGCACCGATCCCCAGGTAGTCGCCGAAGCGCCAGTAATTGAGGTTGTGCGCGCTCTGTCGACCAGGCTTTGCGTAGGCACTCACCTCGTACTGGGCGTAGCCGGCCCCGGCCAGCAGCGCCTGGCAGTGCTCCTGGATGTCCCACGCCGAATCCTCGTCGGGGATGCCCTGCGGCGGCCGCGCGAAGAACACGGTGTTGGGCTCCAGGGTGAGCTGGTAGTGCGACATGTGCGTGGGCTGCAGGGCGAAGGCGCGCTCCAGGTCGTGCTCGGCCTGGGCCAGGGTCTGCTCCGGCAGCGCATACATCAGGTCGATGTTGAAATTGTCGTAGCCGGCATCCTGGGCCAGCTTGACCGCGCGCTCGGCTTCGCCGCTGTCGTGGATGCGGCCCAGGCGCTTGAGCGCGGCGTCGTTGAAGGTCTGGATGCCGAAGCTGATCCGGTTGACCCCGGCGGCGCGGTAGCGGTCGAAGCGGCCGTGCTCGGCGGTGCCCGGGTTGGTTTCCAGGGTCACTTCCAGGTTGGGCGCAAAGCGCAGGCGTGCCGAGGCTGCCTGCAGGAAACGGTCGATCGCCTCCGGCGGGAACAGGCTGGGCGTGCCCCCGCCGAAGAACACGCTGCTCACCACCCGGCCCCAGACCAGCGGCAGGTCCTGGTCCAGGTCGCGGATCAGCGCGTCGATGTAGGCCTCGAACGGCAGCTCGCCCTTGGCGGCATGCGAGTTGAAATCGCAGTACGGGCATTTGCGCACGCACCACGGCAGGTGCACGTACAACGCCAGCGGCGGCGGGATCAGCCGCGGGCCGTGGTCGTGGTCGTGGTCGCCGGCGCAGTGTTCGCCCGGCAGATGGGTGCAGTGGTCGTGTGGCGGGGCCATGGCGTTCAACGGTAGCACCAGCCGCGGGCCGGCTCTCCAGACATCATCGGGGTGGGCATCACAGCAGGGCGGGCAGTTTCTGCTTGAGCAGCTGCAGGGCGAGGGCGCGGTGGCTGATGGCGTTCTTCTGCGCCGGTTCCATCTCCGCTGCGGTCAGCCCATGCGTCGGGTCCAGGAACAGCGGGTTGTAGCCGAACCCATGGCTGCCGCGCAGTTCGTCCAGGATCACGCCTTCCCAGCTGCCCTCGCAGATCAGCGGCTGCGGGTCGTTGGCATGGCGCAGCAGCACGATCACCGCATGGAAGCGGGCGCTGCGGCGCTCGGCCGGCACCTCGCGCAGGGCCTCCAGCAGCTTGGCGTTGTTGGCCGCATCGTTGGTGGGGGTGCCGGCATAGCGCGCGCTGTACAGGCCGGGCGCGCCGTCCAGTGCATCCACGATCAGGCCCGAGTCGTCGGCCAGCGCGGGCAGGCCGGTGCTGGCGCAGGCGTGGCGCGCCTTGATCAGCGCGTTCTCCACGAAGGTCAGGCCGGTCTCGGGCACGTCGGCCACGCCCAGCTCGCCCTGCGCCACGATCTGCAGCGGCAGGTCGCCGAGCATGGCCCGCAGTTCCTTCAGCTTGCCGGCGTTGCCGCTGGCCAGGACCAGTTTCATTGTTTGGGCTCCAGCAGGTCCCAGGTGTTGCCGTACAGGTCGGCGAACACCGCTACGGTGGCGTAGACCTCTTCGCGCGGGGTCTCCAGGAACGCCACGCCGCGTGCGGTCATGGCGGCGTGATCGCGCCAGAAGTCGTCGGTGTTCAGGAAGAAGCCGACCCGGCCACCGGTCTGGTTGCCGATCCGGCTGCGCTGCTCCTCGTTGCTGGCGCGCGCCAGCAGCAGGGCCGCGGCGTTGCCGTCGGCCGGCCCGACCACCACCCAGCGCTTGTCGCCCTGGTCGATGTCCTGGAGCAGGGTGAAGCCGAGCTTGCCGGTGTACCAGGCGATCGCCTCGTCGTAGTCGGCCACCACCAGGGTGGCCAGGGCGATGCGACGGTTCATGCCGAGGCCAGGGCGGCCTGCTGGGCCGCGAACAGGTCCTTGATGCCCTTCTCGGCCAGCACCAGCAGGGCGTCCAGCTCGTCGCGGCGGAACGCGTGGCCTTCGGCCGTGCCCTGCAGCTCGATGAAGCCGCCGCCATCGTTCATGACCACGTTCATGTCGGTGTCGCAGTCGCTGTCCTCGGCGTAATCCAGATCCAGCACCGGGGTGCCGCGATACACGCCGACCGAGACCGCCGCGACCGCGCCAAAGATCGGGTTGCGCTTGATATCGCCGCGCTTGAGCAGGAAGTTCACCGCATCCACCAGGGCCACGTAGGCGCCGGTGATGGCCGCGGTGCGGGTACCGCCATCGGCCTGCAGCACGTCGCAATCCAGGGTGATGGTGCGTTCGCCGAGCGCGCCGCGGTCGATGCAGGCGCGCAGGGTGCGGCCGATCAGGCGCTGGATCTCCAGGGTGCGGCCGCCCTGCTTGCCGCGCGCGGCTTCACGGTCGTTGCGGGTGTGGGTGGAGCGCGGCAGCATGCCGTATTCGGCGGTGACCCAGCCTTCGCCCTTGCCGCGCAGGAAGCCCGGCACGCGGTTTTCCACGCTGGCGGTGCACAGCACGCGGGTTTCACCAAAGCTGACCAGCACCGAACCCTCGGCGTGGCGGGTGAAGGCGCGCTCGATGCGCACTTCGCGCAGCTGGTCGGCCTGGCGGCCGCTGGGACGGGGATCGGACATGCTTGGCTTCCGGTAAGTCAGGTGATGCAGGGCCGCGCCCGGACCGGAGACCGGCAGGCGAGGAGGCTCTGAGAAGACCGCTAGGGTACCATTTGCACTTTGAGAGCACCGGAAACCCGCATGATTCGAAGCATGACCGCCTATGCCGGCGGCGAGCGCGCCACGCGCTGGGGCACGCTGGCCTGTGAGCTGCGCTCGGTCAACCACCGGTTCCTGGAGGTGGGCGTGCGCCTGCCCGAGGAGCTGCGTGCGCTGGAGCCGCAGCTGCGCGAGCGCGTGGCCGCACGCTGCAGTCGCGGCAAGATCGACCTGGTCATGCGCCTGCGTGCACCGGAGGTCACCGGTGCGCTGGTGGTCAACGATGCGTTGCTGGGCCAGCTCGGCGAGCTGGCCACGCGGTTGTCGGCCGGGTTCCCCAGCCTGCAGGTGAGCTTCACCGAACTGCTGCAGGTGCCGGGCGTGATGCAGGGCGAGGCGGTCGATGCCGCCGCGCTGCAGGCCGAGGCCCTGGCCCTGCTGGAGAGCACCCTGGACGGCTTCGTGGCCGCGCGCGAGCGTGAAGGCGACAAGCTGGCCGCCGCCATCCAGGAGCGCGTGGACGGGGTCGAGCGCATCGCCGCCGAGGTCACCACGCTGATCCCGCTGATCCGCGAGGGCCAGCGCGCCAAGCTGGCCGCGCGCCTGGCCGACCTGCCGCATCCGGTCGATCCCGGCCGGGCCGAGCAGGAGCTGGTGATGTGGTTGCAGAAGCTGGACGTGGATGAAGAACTGGACCGCCTGGGCAGCCACATCGTGGAGATCCGCCGGGTGTTCACCCAGCGCGAGCCGGTCGGCCGCCGCCTGGACTTCCTGCTGCAGGAGTTCAACCGCGAAGCCAATACGCTGGGCTCCAAGTCCGTGGACAGCCGCACGTCCAATGCCGCCGTCGAGCTGAAGGTGCTGATCGACCAGATCCGCGAACAGGTGCAGAACATCGAATGAGCAGCCAGCCCACGACCGCCGGCGCGCCTGCGCGCGGCACCCTGTACATCGTCGCCGCGCCCTCCGGGGCCGGCAAGAGCAGCATCGTCAACGCGACCCTGGCGCGCGACCCGCAGATCGCGCTGTCGATCTCGTTCACCTCGCGCGCCACGCGCCCGGGGGAGGTCAACGGCGAGCATTACCACTTCGTCAGCGCCGAGGAGTTCGAGCGGATGATCGCCGCCGGCGACTTCTTCGAGCACGCCTGGGTGCACGGCGACTGGAAGGGCACCGCGCGGCAGTCGGTGGAGCCGCAGCTGGCCGCCGGCCAAGACGTGCTGCTGGAGATCGACTGGCAGGGTGCCCAGCAGGTGCGCCAGCTGGTGCCCGGCACGGTCACCGTGTTCATCCTGCCCCCGTCCAGGCAGGCCCTGCAGGACCGCATGCGCAAGCGCGGCCAGGACAGCGAGGCGGTGATCGCCCAGCGCCTGTCCGCCGCGCGTGAAGAAATGCTGCACTTCAACGACTTCGACTACGTGATCGTCAACGAGGTGTTCGAGACGGCGGTGGACGAGCTGTGCGCGATCTTCACTGCCAGCCGGCTGCGCCGGGAGGCCCAGAAGGTCCGCCACGCCGGGCTGATCCAGGCCCTGCTGACCCAGGAACAGCCCTAACTGACTGATTCCCAAGAGGGTGCTAGCGGGTTGGCTTGATTTTGTCCAGCCCCCGCCGGTACAATCGGCCCCCTTTCCCTCATTCGATTGAGCAGCCCGCACCGGCTGCCGGGAGCCCGCATGGCCCGCATCACCGTAGAAGATTGTCTGGAAGTCGTGAACAACCGTTTCGAACTGGTCATGATGGCGTCCAAGCGCGCCCGTCAGCTGGCCAATGGCGTCCAGGCCACCCTGGACAACAGCGAAACCGAAGACAAGCCGACCGTGCTGGCGCTGCGCGAAATTGCCGCCCGCAAGATCGACAACGCCCTGATCGACGAAGTCGAGAAGGCCGAGCGCGAGCGTGCCGAGCGTGAAGCACTGGAATGGGCCGCTGCCGAAGTCGTTGCCGACGAAGACATGTCCAAGAACGACGACTGATCGCCTGCGCGATCCGCTCGTTGTCGCACGAACAGCCCGCCTTGGCGGGCTGTTCTGCGTTTGGGCGCGGCCACCCGGCCAGATGACGCGCCTCGGTCGTCGCCGCCACGCCGCCACTCCCTGTTCAGAGGTTTGCCGTTATCCCGCCGCTGGCATAGTCTTTCAGGCATGAACCCAGGCCCCACTGCCAAGGTCGCCTCGCCCCCCGGCGCGGCCGTACCCGACTATGTCCTCCAGCTCGAACGCGCAGCGCATTACCTGCCGCCCGAGCAATTGCCGCTGCTGCGCCGTGCCTGGGAAGTCGGTGCCTCCGCGCATGCCGGGCAGACCCGCAAGTCCGGCGAGCCCTACATCACCCATCCGGTGGCGGTGGCCCAGGTGCTGGCCGAACTGGGCCTGGACGTGGAAGCGCTGATCGCCGCGATCCTGCACGACACCATCGAAGACACCCCGCTGACCCGCGAAGAGCTGGCCGCCGAGTTCGGCGAGGCGGTGGCCGAGCTGGTGGACGGGGTCACCAAGCTGGACAAGCTCAAGTTCCGCGACCGCCAGGAAGCGGCCGCCGAGAGCTTCCGCAAGATGCTGCTGGCGATGTCGCGCGACCTGCGCGTGATCATGATCAAGCTGGCCGACCGCCTGCACAACATGCGCACGCTGGGCGCGCAGAGCCGCGAAGCCCGCGGCCGCATCGCCCGCGAAACGCTGGAGATCTACGCCCCCATCGCCCAGCGCCTGGGCATGAGCCTGGTCAAGAGCGAGCTGCAGAACCTGGGGTTCAAGGCGCTGTATCCCTGGCGCCACGCGATCCTGGAAAAACACATCCGCAGCCAGCCGGTGGTCCGCCGCGAGGCGATGGCGCAGGTGGAGGTGCAGCTCAGCCAGCGCCTGGCCAAGGAAGGACTGGAGCACCGCCTGGTCAGCCGCATCAAGACCCCGTGGAGCATCTACAACAAGATGCGCGACGAGAACAAATCCTTCGACCAGGTCATGGATGTGTTCGGCTTCCGCCTGGTCGTGCGCAGCGTGCCCAACTGTTACCACGCGCTGGGGTCGGTGCACGCCACCTTCAAGCCGCTGGACGGGCGCTTCCGCGATTTCATCGCCATTCCCAAGGCCAACGGTTACCAATCGCTGCACACGGTGCTGTTCGGGCCTTACGGCTCGCCGATCGAAGTACAGATCCGCACCGAAGAAATGGACCTGATCGCCGAACGCGGCGTGGCCGCCCACTGGACCTACAAGTTCGGCGGGGATTCGCCCAACAGCGCGCAGAGCCGCGCGCACGCATGGATCGTGGAACTGATCGATTCGCAGCGGGCGGCCGGCTCTTCGCTGGAGTTCCTGGACAACGTCAAGGTCGATCTGTTCCCCGACGAGGTCTATCTGTTCACCCCGAAGGGCAAGATCCTGGCCCTGCCGCGCAACTCCACCGCGCTGGACTTCGCTTACGCGGTGCACACCGACGTGGGCAACATGGCCGTGGCCTCGCGCGTGGACAAGAAGCTGGTGCCGCTGCGCACCAAGCTGGTCAGCGGGCAGACCGTGGAAGTGATCACCGCACGTTCGGCCACGCCCAAGCCGCAGTGGCTGGAGTTCGTGGTCAGTTCCAAGGCGCGCACCGCGATCCGCCACCAGCTCAAGCAGCTCGAGCACGAAGACGCGGTGCAGCTGGGCCATCGCATGCTCGACCGCGCGCTGGAGGCGATGGACAGTTCCCTGGAGCGGCTGCCCAAGGGGCGGCTGGATGCGTTCCTGGCCGAGCACCGGTACCCGCGCCTGGAGGCCCTGCTGGCCGAGGTGGCGCTGGGCAACTGGATGCCCAACCAGGCTGCGCAGGCGCTCATGGCCTATGCCGAGCTGCGCGGCGGCGCGCACTCCAGGCATTCGCAGGAGAAGATCCTGATCAACGGCAGCGAGCGCGGCGTGGTCAGCTTCGCCAACTGCTGCCAGCCGATCCCGGGCGACGACATCATGGGTTACCACACCGCCGGCAAGGGCATCGTGGTGCATCGGATGGACTGCCCGAACCTGGCCGAGCTGCGCAAGTCGCCCGAGCGCTGGGTACCGATCGGCTGGGATACCACCGTGTCCGGCGATTACGACACCGCGCTGGTGGTGGAAGTGGAAAACGGCACCGGCGTGCTGGCCCAGCTGGCCGCGGCGATTGCCCAGAGCCATTCCAACATCGAGCGCGTGGACTACCTGGACCGCGACTTCAATGCAGCGGTGCTGGCATTCAACATCCAGGTCCGCGACCGCAACCACCTGGCCGAAGTGATGCGCCGCCTGCGCCGCCTGTCGGTCGTACAGTCGGTTCGCCGCCAATGACCCGCGCGCGGCGATGACGGCCCCGCCCCCGTAGAGCCGACCGTTGGTCGGCTGCCCGCACACCTGCAAGCCGTCTTCGTCATTTTCCGGCCAGCCGACCAACGGTCTTCGTCATTTTCCGGCCAGCCGACCAACGGTCGGCTCTACCAAAGATTATTGGCTTCGGTTTTGGCGTCGGTTTTGGCGTCGGTTCCGGCTTCGACCGCCGCGTGGGATGTCGCTTCGGGAGGGCGGGTCCGGCGCTACAATGGAGGGCCCACATTTGTTCCCTGGAGCTTCCATGTCCCGCCAGATCATCACCAGCGCCAACGCCCCGGCCGCGATCGGTCCGTACTCGCAGGCCGTACGCGCCGGCAACACCGTGTACTTCTCCGGCCAGATCCCGCTGGACCCGGCTACCGGTGACATCGTCGGTGCAGGCGATATCGAAGCGCAGGCCCGTCGCGCCTTCGACAACCTCAAGGCCGTGGCCGAAGAAGCCGGCGGTTCGCTGGACCAGATCGTCCGCCTGGGCCTGTACCTCACCGACCTGGCCGAGTTCGCCAAGGTCAATGCGGTCATGCAGGATTACTTCAAGGCCCCGTTCCCGGCCCGTTCCACCATCGAAGTGTCCGGCCTGCCCAAGGGCGCCAACTTCGAGGTCGATGCGGTGATGGTGCTCGACCAGGCCTGACGTGGCACGGTCACGGGCTCCTGCACCGGCCCTGGCCGCGGCCGGGGAAGCATCGTTGTCGATGCTTTCCGGGATCGGCCCGGCGGTGGCCACCAAGCTGGAGGCCCGTGGCCTGTCCTCGTTGCAGGACCTGTGGCTGCACCTGCCCCTGCGCTATGAAGACCGCACCCGGCTGACCACCATCGCCCAGCTGCAGCCCGGCGTGGCCGCGCAGGTGGAAGGGCGGGTCAGCGCGGTCGAACGTGGCTTCCGGGGCCGTCCGGTGCTCAAGGTCGCCCTCGAGGACGACTCCTACGGCACCCTGGTGCTGCGCTTTTTCCATTTCCGCTCGCAGCAGGTGTCGCAGTTCGCCGTCGGCGCGCGCATCCGCTGTTATGGCACCGCCAAGCCCGGCCATACCGGGCTGGAAATCGTCCACCCCAGTTACCGGGTGATGGGCGTCAATGACGATGACGATCTCGGCGACAGCCTCGACCCGGTCTACCCGGCCGTCGAAGGCGTCGGCCCGGCCACCCTGCGCAGGTTCATCGGCCTGGCACTGGACCGGCTGCCGGAAGAATCCACGCTGGAACTGGTGCCGCCGGGCTGGCTGGCCGGCATGGGCCTGCCGTCGCTGCGCAGCGCGCTGCTCACCGTGCACCGCCCGCCGCCGAATGCCGACCTGGCCGCACTTGCCGCCGGCCGCCACCCTGCGCAACGCCGCCTGGCCATCGAAGAACTGCTGGCTCACCACCTCAGCCTGCGCCGCCAGCGCATGGCCCTGCAGGCCCACCATGCGCCCTCGTTGCGCGGGGCCGGCGTGTTGGTGGAGCAGCTGCGGGCGAGCCTGCCGTTCCAGCTCACCGGCGCGCAGCAGCGCGTGTTCCAGCAGATCCGCAAAGACCTGGCCAGGGCTCATCCGATGCTGCGCCTGGTGCAGGGCGATGTCGGCTCGGGCAAGACCGTGGTCGCCGCGCTGGCAGCGATGCTGGCGGTCGAGCGCGGCAAGCAGGTTGCGCTGGCCGCGCCGACCGAACTGCTGGCCGAGCAGCACATGAACAACCTGCGCGCGTGGCTGGAACCGCTCGGCGTGCGCACCGCCTGGCTGGCCGGCAAGGTCACCGGCAAGGCACGCAGCAGGGTACTGGCCGATGTGGCCTCCGGTGACGCACAGGTGGTGGTCGGCACCCACGCGCTGATGCAGGACAGCGTGGTGTTCAAGGACCTGGCCCTGGCCATCGTCGACGAACAGCACCGTTTCGGCGTGCACCAGCGGCTGGCCCTGCGCGACAAGGGCGCCGACGGGCGCAGCGTGCCCCACCAGCTGGTGATGACCGCCACCCCGATCCCGCGCACCCTGGCGATGTCCGAGTATGCCGACCTGGACGTCTCGGCCATCGACGAGCTGCCGCCCGGACGCACCCCGGTGCAGACGGTGGCGCTCAACAACGACCGCCGCCCGGAACTGATCCAGCGCATCGCCCTGGCCTGTGCCGAAGGACAGCAGGTGTACTGGGTGTGCACGCTGATCGAGGAAAGCGAAGAGCTCGATGCCACCCCGGCCCAGGCCACCTTCGAATCGCTGCAGGCGCTGCTGCCCGGCGTGCGCGTGGGCCTGGTCCACGGGCGACTGAAGGCTAGCGAGAAGCTCGCCACGATGGTTGCCTTCAAGGCCGGGCAGATCGACCTGCTGGTGGCCACCACCGTGATCGAGGTGGGCGTGGACGTGCCCAACGCGTCGCTGATGATCATCGAGAACGCCGAACGGCTCGGCCTGGCCCAGCTGCACCAGCTGCGCGGACGGGTAGGGCGCGGCTCGGCGGTGTCACGCTGCGTGCTGCTCTACCAGGCGCCGCTGTCGGCGATGGCGCGCGAGCGGCTGGAAACCATGCGCCAGACCAACGACGGTTTCCTGATTGCCGAGAAGGACCTGGAACTGCGCGGCCCTGGCGAACTGCTGGGCACGCGGCAGACCGGCCTGGCCGGGTTCCGCATGGCCGACCTGGCGCGCGACGCGGACCTGCTGCCGGGGGTGCACGCGCTGGCCGAGCGGCTGCTGGCGCAAGCCCCGGAGGTCGCTGACAAGGTGGTGCGGCGCTGGATCGGCACGGCGGTCAGGTACGCGGCCGCATAGGCGGCGCCCGAGCTGCGCGCGGCGGCTGCGTGGCGACCCGCCGGCCCCGCCTTGTATTTGTCATGACAGGGTGCGAAAGTCCCTTGCCGATTATCAAGACGGCAACGATGAGCAAGAAGATTCCGCTGTTGATCGACACCGACCCGGGTGTCGATGATGCCCTGGCCCTGTTGATGGCCTTCGCCGATGAGCGCCACGACATCGTCGGCCTGACCATCGCCGCTGGCAACGTGGGCCTGGACCACACCGTGCGCAATGCGCTCAAGCTGTGCGAAGTGGCCGGTCGCGAAGACGTGCCGGTGTATGCCGGCACCGCCGATCCGCTGCTGCACCCCTCCGTCGATGCTGCCCACGTGCACGGCGCCGATGGCTTTGGCGATGTGAACCTGCCGGCGGCCAAGCGCCAGGCCGAAGCCGAACACGCCGCGTTGGCGATCCTGCGCCTGTCGCACCAGTACGCCGGCGAGCTGTTCCTCGTGGCGCTCGGCCCGCTGACCAACCTGGCCCTGGCCCTCAAGCTCGATCCGACCCTGCCGCAGCGCGTGAAGCGCTTCCTGGTGATGGGTGGGGCGGTGACCTGCCACGGCAACATCACCCCGGCGGCGGAGTTCAACATCGCCTTCGATCCGGAAGCGGCGCACGTGGTGTTCACCGGCTTCCCGCACATCGAAGTGGCCGACTGGGAAGCCACCGTCGCCCACGGCCTGCTGCATGCCGACGTGGAGCAGTGGCTGGCCGCCGACACCGACAAGGCCCGCTTCTACGAGCTGATCTCGCGCCAGACCCGCCTGTGGTCGGAGGACAGCCGCGGCGAGCGCTGGTTCGCCGCCGACGCCCTGGCCATGGCCTGGGCGCTGCAGCCGGAAGGCGCGCTGCGGGTCGAGTCGCGCCCGCTGAACGTGGAACTGGCCGGCGTGCACAGCCGAGGTGCTACCATTGTCGACTGGAACCGCCAGACCGGGCAGCCGGACAACACCCAGCTGCTGATGGCCTACGACCAGGGGCGCTTTGAAGCCCAGGTCCGGGCGGCACTCGGCGTCTGACGACGCCGCTGCGGCGGACCTTTCGCACGGCTGATGGTCCCGGCTTGCCCTTGGCGGCATCCGGGGCTATAATGCCGCTCTTGACCACCAGCCCTTATTACGGTGCGCGCCCATGAAGGCCGATATTCATCCGAACTACCGCGACGTGGTTTTCCACGACGTTACCTCTGATTTCAAGATCCTGACCCGTTCCACCATGGCCACCAAGGAAACGGTGAAGTGGGAAGACGGCAACGAGTACCCGCTCGTCAAGGTTGAAATTTCCTCGGCTTCGCATCCGTTCTACACGGGCAAGCACAAGGTCATCGACACCAGCGGCCGTATCGACAAGTTCCAGAAGCGTTTCGGCAAGCCGGCGCCGACCGCGGCCTGATTTGTCGCAGCAGCTGCATCGAAACAACGGTCGCCTCGGCGGCCGTTGTTTTTTGCTGTCTGCGGTTGGGCGGGGAGCCGCTGGCAGCGCGTTCGTATCTGAACGCCAGCTGGCGGGGTGAGCGGATCGGCGCAACGGTGTGTCCGGACAATTTCGTCCTGATCCGGCGCAGCCCTTGCCACGCCTGCCGTGGCATACCATACGCAGGGCGGCGCCCGCGTCTACGACTTCCGTCCTAGGGCGGCAGAAATGTTGCTGTGCGATAATGGCGGGATCCACGATAACGATCGTGGACTTCCTTCACGTGCCTGCCCCATGCGCTTGGGCGGGCGCCTTCCCTCGAGGAGCGCACACAGTGTCCGATCTTGATCAGGTCACGCTCAACGCCGGCGACACGTCGGTTGTTCTGCCCGTCATCAAACCCACGCTTGGCAACGATTGCGTCGATATCTCGAAGCTGACCAAGGAAACCGGTCTCTTCACCTACGACTCCGGCTTCACTGCCACCGCCAGCTGCAAGTCCGCCATCACCTACATCGATGGCGACAAGGGCGTGCTGCTGTACCGCGGCTATCCGATCGAGCAGCTCTCGGAGAAGTCCAGCTACGTCGAAGTGGCCTACCTGCTGATCAACGGCGAGCGTCCGAGCGCCGAGCAGCTGAAGGCCTTCACCGATGAGCTGGCCGCCGAAGCCAATGTCGATGCGTCGATCAACACCCTGATCGCCAGCTTCGCCAAGGATGCCCATCCGATGGCCATCCTGACCGCTGCCATCGCGCAGCTGTCGGGCATCTACCACGCCTCGCTGGACCTGTCCGACGCCGAACAGCGCCGCCAGGCCGCCGTGCGCCTGATCGCCAAGGTGCCGACCCTGTCGGCCCTGATCTACCGCCACGGCAAGGGCCTGCCGGCCAACACGCCGGACACCTCGCTGGACTACGTCAGCCGCTTCCTGAAGCAGACCTTCGAATCGGCCGATGGCCAGTACGAACTGAACCAGGACGTGGTCAAGGCGCTGGACCTGCTGTTCATCCTGCATGCCGATCACGAGCAGAACGCCTCGACCTCGACCGTGCGTCTGGTCGGTTCGACCGGTGCCAACCCGTACGCGTCGGTCGCCGCTGGCGTCACCGCGCTGTGGGGTCCGGCCCACGGCGGTGCCAACGAAGCCGTGCTGAAGATGCTGGAAGAGATCGGTTCGGCCGACAACGTCGAGTCCGCCGTGCTCAAGGCCAAGGACAAGACCTCCGGCTTCCGCCTGATGGGCTTCGGCCACCGCGTGTACAAGAACTTCGATCCGCGCGCCAAGGTGATCGGTGAGATGACCGGCAAGGTGCTCAAGCAGCTGGGCGTGCAGGATCCGCTGCTGGACGTGGCCGTCAAGCTGGAACAGGCCGCGCTGCAGGACGACTACTTCGTCGCCCGCAAGCTCTACCCGAACGTCGATTTTTACAGCGGCATCATCTACAAGGCGCTGCAGATCCCGACCGAAATGTTCACCGTCATGTTCGCCCTGGGCCGTACCTCCGGCTGGGTCGCGCATTGGCTGGAACAGCAGGTCGATCCGGAAATGAAGATCGGCCGTCCGCGCCAGGTCTATACCGGCAGCGACGTGCGCGACTACCAGGGCTGATCGCCGGGTAACGCGTGTTGAAGGACGCCCCGCATTGCGGGGCGTTTTTTTTGCGCACGCCAACCTGCCCACCGCGCCTCCGGGGCCAGCCCCCGGGAGGCCGTTGCCGTCACAACGCTGAATGTCGACCCGCGCGCGGACGGGTCGGCCGAGGCTTTCGTATTAATTGCATGGGTCTATCGGCCTCTGCGGAACAGGCTTGTCACGACTATCAAGCCATCCTCCAGAGGAGACCGATCATGAAGCGCTACCTGTTGATTCCCTTGCTTGCCGCTGCATCCACGTTGCACGCCAGCGACGCGTTGGCCGGCTACACCGGCCCGGGGGCCACTGCGGTCGCCACCACCGTGGCCCAGGCGCGCCAGCAGCGCGATGACCATACGGTACTGCTGGTCGGCCACCTGGTCGCCAAGGTGGCCGACGAGCGCTACCGCTTCAAGGACGCCACCGGCGAAATCGAGGTGGAGATCGATGACGAGGACATGCCGCGCGCTCCCATTGGCGCGACCACCCCGGTTGAACTGCTGGGCAAGGTGGACACGCATCGCTTCAAGGCCACCGATATCGAGGTGAAGCGCGTGCAGGTGCTGCCGGCGCGCTGACCGCCCGCGGGCCCGCTTGCGCAGATCGCCATGTCCGCCCGTCCGGCCGGCGCGTGAATGTGAGAACGCCGGCCGAAGGGAACTGTGCGTGCGCACCCAGAATCAAATGTTGAATAGGCAACCACGTGATTTGGGCATTGACGCGCCCAATGGGCGGGCGGACGCTCTCGTCGCATCCTGCGGCCTGCTGCGCAGCCAGGGATGACCAGGACCGGGCGGGCATACGCAGGTTGCCGACCCGACGCCGATGCATGAGGCATCCGCAACGCAGGGGGTTGTGATGGGGATGAAGTCGCACCAGCGGTAACCGGACCGACCGGCGCCAGCGTCTCGCAAGCGCGCCGGGTCGGGCAGTCGAACAGGTGGATGCAGGCGAACGATCGCGCGTCGTTGCGCACCGTCGTGGGCGATGGCACATCGCACGGCGAGGCAACGCTGTCGCCGCCGTGTCCGCCCCCGCAGTGCAACGCACAGGTTGACGATGACGTGGCCGCCATGGGCGGACGCAGGACGCCGTGCGCCCTGCGCTCCTTCCCCGGGGCGCATCGTCGGAAGCAATGCCCGCTGGGCCACAGGCAGACGCTGCTGTTCCTTCCAACGGAAATGGAGACGCACACATGGCTGTCCAGACCGAGTTCGTACAGAAACTGCTTTCCGATGCTTCCTTCGCCGAGCAACTGCGCAGCCAGGCAGTGGCTGCGGTGCTGGGCGGGCAGGAAAGTGCCGCCTGGAAAACCTATTTCGGCGGTCAACACTTCGCCGCGATGGCAACCGATCCGCACAAGCTGCAGGCATTGGGCGCAACGGCAGGGGCGGCGGCATGCACCTGCAACAGCACCACCGTCACCACCACCACCAGCCCGATCTGCACCGGCACCACCACCACCGGGTCGGGCTGAGCGACCTGGCATGCGCTGAAGCCGGCCAACATCCTGCGATGGGCAGCCCGCCGTGCGGACGCCATCGCCCACGTGTTCCAGGAGGAAGTGAAGATGTCGCTCTCACAGAAGACCAGTGAAATCGTGCAGAAGGCGCTCGACGACAAGGGGTTCGCCGACCAGCTGCGTACCCAGGGCCTGCAGGCCATCCATGCCGGGGCGGGCAGCACCGAATGGAAAACCTACTTCGCCCAGTTCGCCTCTTCGCCGGAGGAACTGCAGGCGCTGTCCGGCGGCGGTGCATCGGTGGCGGCCTGCACCTGCCACAGCCGCACCGTGATCACCACCAGCACACCGCTGTGCACCACCACCACCACCACGACCAGCAGTTGATCAGCACTGTCGCGCTGGCGACGGAACGGGTGCGCCGGTAGCCGGCAGGGGCCGGCGCACTCCCCTGGACTCGTTTTCCATGGAGGCATGCCGTGCAGGATCTCGATACCGTAGCCCCGCAGGCGCCCGCTGCAGGCCGCCACGAACAGGATTGGCGTGCGCTGGTGGACCAGTACCTGCCGGTGGTGCCGGGCAGGAGTGGCTGGCGCTACTGCCCGCCGCAGGTGGCTCACCCCGCGCAGGGCTGGAAGCTGCATATCTCGGCCACACTGCCCAATGCAATCGATGTGTTCCGACGCTGCGCGCCGCTGCTGGCCGCACGCGGCGTTGCATTCAAATCGGTCAAGACACTGAACATCCTGGGGCGGCTCAACAGTGCCATCCCGTTCGGCTTCAGCCAGATCGGCAAGTTCATTACCGTGTATCCGCGCGATGCCGCGCAGGCCGTCGAACTGGCCGAGTTGCTCGACCAGGCCACGCAGGGACTGGGCGCGCCTGCCGTACCGTTCGATCGTCAGTTGCGGCCGGGCAGTGCGGTGTTCTTCCGCTACGGCGCGTTCGGCCACGAGGAAGTGGAAACCGACGATGGCACCCGGGTCAGCGCCGTGCGCATGCCCAGCGGCGAACTGGTCCCGGACCTGCGCGAGCCCGGCAAGGCGGTCCCTGACTGGATCGAGTGCCCGTTCCACGCACCCGCTGAAATGGCGTCGCCGCCCACGCCGCTGCAGACCCGCTTTCTCTGCTACGAAGCGTTCATGCAGCGCGGCAAGGGCGGCGTCTACCGCGCGGTGGACATCCATTGCTCGCCGGCCCGGCTGTGCGTGGTGAAGGAAGGTCGCCGCCATGGCGAAACCAACTGGCATGGCCTGGACGGCCGAAGCTTCGTCGAGCGCGAAGAGGCGTTCCTGCGTGCGATGGACGGGCTGCCGTTCGCCCCGCCCGCGGTGATCGACGCGTTCTGCATCGGCGAGCACCGTTATCTGGTGATGGAGCACATCGACGGTGAGCCCCTGCTGCAGGCCTGCGCCGATCCGCAGAAGAAGATCCCGCTGGCCGACGCACTGGCTTATGCCGCGGGGGTGGCGCAGCTGGTGGCGGAGCTGCATGCGGCAGGGTGGGTGTGGCGGGACCTGAAGCCGGCCAACCTGCTGGTGGATCGCACCGGCCGCCTGCGCCCGGTCGATTTCGAAGGCGCGTTGCGTGCCGATGAAACCAGTGACACCCCGTGGGGTACCCCCAGCTACATGCCGCCGGAGGCCAAGCGTGGCGCGTTCGCAGGCACCCACCAGCGCGAAGATCTTTACGGACTCGGCGCAACCATCCACCAGCTGTTGACCTCCTGGCTGATGCATCGCGACGAGGCCGATCCTGCCGCCCAGGCAAGCGTGGCGCAGCGTCCCACGCTGGGTCGCCTGCGCAAGGGGGTGCCGGCGCACGTGCGCGCGCTGGTCGCGCAGCTGATGGATGCAGACCCCGCGCGGCGCCCGATGGCGGCGGTCGTGGCTGCGGAACTGGCGCGCTATGCGGTGCCGGCGCTGCCCGTGCCGGTGCCGGCTGCGCGCGACTCGGCGATGGTACGGCGCGTGCGCGAAAGGATGTGGAAGGACGTGCAGGAAATGCTGCTGGACGAGCCGGTGTTGATGGAGGCGTGAGCAGTCTGGTACCGGTCAACCCGGTGCGTGGCACGCAGGACGAACAAGGGACGGCTACGGCCGTCCTTCTTGTTTCTGTGGCAGGGGCGCGATGCCGGGCCACAGCGCAGTAGGAATTTGATCAACGTGCGCGTACTGCGCGCGCTGTCGCATAACCACACCCGGGACACGATTTTTAGGACGGGTTGAATGGGTAAATCACATTTCGCTGACTAACCTGACTGGGCTGCCACACCCCCACGCGGTGTTGCGGCGCTTTCCGCCGAAAGCTTCCTTTCGAAGAAACAAAAGAGAGAGACCCCATGTCGCCTATCCTCAAGAAGGCCGCGCTCGCTGCAGCGCTGGTCACCGCTTCGCTGTCCGCCAACGCGGCCGAATCCCACATCATGGTCTACACCAATGTCGACCTGTCGCTGGCCCTGCTGAAGGCGGATGGCAGCCCGCTGCCCGACTCGATGGAAATGACCCACATCCCGGGTGATGGCCTGCGCACTGTCACCGAGCGCGTCCGAGTCTTCACCAACGACGAAAGCAAGGACATTGAAGTCAATGTCATGCACGACCCGCTGCTTGTCATCAGGAGCGGTACTGCACCCGCGGTCCCGTTGCGCGTCAGCCTCAACAAAACACCGTTGACCGTGGCGCCGAAGGACTTCCTGGCCTCGGAGATCTTCGACGGTGCGCTGCCGGGCGCCTCGTTCATCATGGACCTGGATATCGCCCAGGCTACCAAGGCCCCGCTGACCGTCGCCGGTACCTACGAGGGCATCGTCAGCATCGCCATGAAGCAGAAGACCGCTTCGCCGTAACACTCCGCGCCGGCCCGGCGACGGGCCGGCCGCCTCAGGCATGACACCCATGAAAGTTCCTGTACCGGTCGTCACCCGGCTGGCGGTCGCGCTCGCCTTGTCGTTGGCCACGCCACTCGTCGCAGCGCGCGGTGTTCCGCCCGGCTTTGAGGATCTGGTTGAAGGCCAGATCGAACAACTCGATGTGCGCCTGTTCGGCCGCTCGGCCGGGCTTTCGCCGGTGCGCGTCACGCTGGAACACGTGCAGCTGGACGATCCCGCGCGCGTGCTGCAGGCGCTGGACCTTTCGGCCGAGGCGCAGGCCGCGTTGCTGCCCGCGCTGTCGCAGCCATTGCCACGCAACAGCCATCTTGCCTGCCGCTATGGCGGCGGCAGTGCCGGCTGCGGCTATCTCGATCCCCCCGAGGACCCCCATTCCGTGCGTGCCCTGTACGACGAAGGCGAAGGCGCGGTGCGCCTGTTCGTCGCCCGCCAGTGGATCGCGGCCGAGCCGGCTGCCGACCGCTTCCATCAGGTCAGCAGCAATGCCGAGAACGCATTCCTGCACCAGCAGACCCTCAATTTCAGCGGTGGCCGCGGCTATCAGGCGCTGACCGCCCAAGGCGCAGGCGCGCTGGGCGTGTTGCAGCGCGGCCACATCGCCGTGGACTGGAACTTCAACAGCCAGCAGTACCGTGGTGGCCGCCGCCGCGATGATTTCCAGTTCGACAACGCCTACTACCGCCATGACCTGGGCCAGCAGCATTACCTGCAGGCCGGGCGCATGGACCGCCGCAACCTGTCCAGCCCGCAGGGCGGCACCTTCAGTTTCAGCATGCTGCCGATGGACCGCTTTGCCGGCCTGCGCGTAGGCACCACCCAGGCCTACGTGGATGCCGATGCCGCGGTACAGGCGCTGCCCCTCACCGTGCTGCTGGCGCGCGATGCACGGGTGGACGCCTTCGATGGCGAGCGCCTGCTGCAGACCTTCTACCTGCAGGCCGGCATCAACCAGCTCGATACCCGCCGGTTCCCGTTCGGCAACTACACCGTCACCCTGCGCATCTATGAAGACGGTTCGCTTGTGCGCAGCGAGGACGCGCCGTTCGACAAGGGCGGCGACTGGGCCAACAGCAGCGTGCAGTGGTTCCTGCAGGGCGGCCGTCGCAACGAGCGCCGCAGCGATCGCTTCGACGGCGAAATGGCCGCCATGGCCGGCCTGCGCCTGCCACTGGGCCGCGCCACGGCGGTCACCGCCGGCGTCGCCGACCTCGGTGGCTTCAGCTATGGCGAGCTGCGTGTGGACCTCCGCCACGCGTTCGCCACCCAGGATATCCGCGCCACCTTCAGTGGCCTGCAGGGCAGCGATGGCAGCAGCGGTCAGCAGCATCAGCTGTCCTACCGCCGCCGCGCATCCTGGAACCTGTATCAGCAGCGCGTACGCGGCAAGGCGTGCGTGTTCGAGGACGATGCGCGCGACCGCCTGGGCTGCGCCGATTCGCTCAGTGCGTCGATGGCGATGCCGGTTGCCGGGGGCAGTGCCTACGTGGCTTATACCCGCCGGCAGACCTGGAGCCGCGGCACGCTGCTGCCGGGTGACATCGACGATCCGATGGCCGGGCTGGACCCGCTGCTGCCGCCCTGGCAGCAGCGCTACACGCGTGAACCGCAGCTCAGCCGCACCTGGCAGGCCAGCTACAGCCGCGTGCAGCGCTGGCAGGCGTTCAGTGTGTCCACCCGTATTGGCCTTTGGCAGCAGGACACGCGCAGCAGCCTGCGCGACGGCCGCGACCGCGGCGTCTACCTCAACCTGAGTCTGACCCGCCTGCAGCGCGGCGACCGCGGCAGCGCGCAACGCCGCTATGGGGTTGATGTCCGCCAGCCGCAGCACGAACGGCCGGACATCAACTACAGCGCTGGCCAGACCGTGCGCCAGGAAGCGGACACGCAGTACCGCGAGGCGTCGCTGGACCTGCGTGGCAACAACAACGACCGCTACAGCGCAGCGCTCAGCGCACAGGTGCAGAACAGCGTCGGCCATACCGGCATGACCCTGGCCCACTACCAGCAGCGCGACGGCAGCGAAATGGCCTACAGCGCCACGCACAGCTCCGGGCTGGCATTGGGACGCCGTGGCTTCTACTGGGGGGGCGGCGTAGGCGCCGACGCCGGCCTGGCGGTGCAGGTGGACGATACTGACGACCTGGAACTGACCGGCGTGGCCGCCGAGCTGCAGGTGGGCGGGTTGCGCCGGCAGCGCCTGGCGCTGGGCGAGCGCCGCCTGCTGCCGCTGCCGGCCTACCAGACCCACCGTGCCGAAGTGCAGGATGCCAGCGCGCTGACCAGCGACGCCGCCATCCGGGTGACTGGCGTGGGCGGTGCACGGCCGCTGTTCCTGTCGCCCGGACGGCTCGTGCAGATGCCGGTGCCGATCGAGGTGACCTACACCTTCATCGGCAACGCCCGCGACATTGCCGGCGCCCCGCTGCGCGGTGCGCGCATCCTCAACGCACCGGTGCCCGGTACCGGCGCCAACGGCGGCTTCGTTGCCGACTTCCCGCGCCGCGAACGCACCCTGTACCTGCTGCAGGACGACCGCCTGCTGCACTGCCCGCTGCAGGTGCGCGAGCGCCGCAACGTGGTGATGCTGGTGGGGCAGGTCGAGTGCACGCCATTGAACGTGGCCCAGTTGCCGGCCGACATCCGCCAGCAGGCCCGGGTCACCCGCCTGCTGCAGGAACAGGCGCTGATCGCCGCTGTACCGCAGACCGCAGCCGCTGGAGGTACGCCATGAACCGGCGTGGTATGTGGGCGGTGATGCTGGTGGTGGCGTTGCTGCTGGTGATGCCGAACGCGTGGGGACAGCGACCGCCACAGACAGAACCACCTCGCGGAGTAGTGACGTCAGACACCCTGTTGTCGTGGGACAGGTCAGCTATGCCCGGTGACATTGAGTTGATGGCGCCAAGGACGGTGCTTGCCTACGACAGACTGGACTATGGAAAGCTCTACGGAAGGCTGTTTGTCACTTGCTCTCCGACGAACTATCCGGCTTTGGGTCGCTGCCCAACGGAAGACACCGGTGAGAATACTTCGACCATATCCAGAGTTGGACTTGTACTTACCGAACGTCGCACGGGCACGGTGTCAGAGGTCGTCGTGCACGGGCAGCTGCTAAGAGCTGACGGAAATTTCGCCTGTTCAAGCGACGCGTGGAAGCAGTACCCACGGACGCTGCACACCTCGTACGCAATCTTTTGCGCGGCGAATCCGCCCGCGGGCACCAGCATGCACTTGTGGCTGCCGAGTTCCGAGCTCGAGCGCCTTGTGGCGGGGAAGTGGACTGGCTCGCTTGAGCTCAATCTTCGATCGCCGGTGGAAGATTCACTGGGGGTCTACCGCTTCAACTTCGACTTCACCATCACCGATCGAAACGCCGTCTCGATCTACTTCCCCGCATTTCACAACGTTACTCCGCTGGTACAACTCAACGCTGCCTACGACCCCATCGGGCAAACCATAGGGGGCCGCACGGTCCTGGAGATGTGCCTGTACGACGGTCTCGGTTCGCTGGCGCAGTATCTCGGCGTAACCGTCCGCGATCGTGGCGGGCATCCTCCGGGCCCCAGCGGCTACTCACTCTGGCACACCGACGGTGGCACAGACGACACGCGGCGCCTGGACTACACCGTCAGCCTCGCCCATAGCGGCGCGACGGTACGGATGCCCAACGGCGTGGAACAGCAACTGCACGGCATCGACAGCGCCCAGCTGCGCCTGGTGATCCTACCGGGCATGAGCCAGCCGGTGTTCTGCGTGCCCACGCCGATCACGTTCGACATTCCCCGCGTTCCCATTTCCACCCAGCAGGCCGGTACCTACTTCGGCGAGCTGCAGGTGGAACTGCGTGTCCCCACCACCACCCCCTGACCCGCCAGGAATTCGCATGAAACGAGTCACCGCCTGCCTGATTCCCCTGACGCTGCTACTGGCGCTGCCTGCGCAGGCCAACCTCACCGTGCACCCGATGCGGGCGTCGGTGGATGGCAAGCGCAGCACCCAGATCCGCATCTACTCGCAATCCACCCAGCCGCAGTACATCCAGGCCTCATTGCGACGGATCGTGGATCCTGCCAGCGACCAGGAGCACGAGGTAGAGATCGAGCCGAGCGAGGCGGCCATCGCCATTACGCCCGGGAAGTTTGCACTGGCGGGCGGCGGCAATCGCCTGATCCGGCTGATTCCGCTGCAACCGGTGGAAGCAGAAACGGCCTATCGCGTGTATTTCGAAGGCGTGCGTGGGCCGGACGAAACCAGTGCAGCGGGCGACACGGGCGCGCAGGCCAGTATCGGCGTGAACCTGGTATGGGGTGCCTTGGTCAACGTGTTGCCGGCCGAGGGCACCGTGCGGCCGCGGGTGCAGGGCGATGCGCTGCACAACGACGGCACGCTGCGCCTGGGCATCACCAGCATCGCCGATTGCGAGGGCAGTCGCTGCACCGCGCACGACGTATCGCAGAGCCTGTACCCCGGCGCCTCGCTATCGCTGCCGTTCGTCGTTGCACCTGGGCACACCGTGCAGCTGCGCTATCGGCTCACCCGTGACGGCTATCGCGAGCACGTCACCACCCTCACCCCCTGAACAACCCGTCCCTGCTACGCGCAATGGCCGGGCCGACCCAATCGTTATCAAGGAGAATACGATGAACAAAGTCTACCGACGTCTATGGTCCACCGCCCGGCAATGCTGGGTGGTGGCCAGCGAACTGAGTGCCGCCAGAGGCAAGTCCAGCCAGGTGGTGCGGGCGGGGGCGCTGTCCCTGGCGCTGACACTTGCGCCCGCGGGTGCCTGGGCAGGGGAGGGCGAGAGTGGGAGCACGCCCGATGACGTGCAGGAAAACCGTGTCCTGCAGGATTGGGCGCTGCAGGCAGCCTTTGGCGGTCGTATTGCAACCCATGATGCAGCCGCTGGTTCCTTCGCCGGCGTGTTGGCCGATGCCGTCGTCCGACAGGTGGCACTGACCACCGACAGCAGCTACCGCGACTCCACTGTTATTGGCAACCACCTGGTGGTACTTGGCTCGCGGTCCACGCTCTCCGGCAGCCAATCGGTGGCGTACGGAAACCTGATTTCAAGCCGGGGCACCAACAACACCGCCATCGGCTACAACGTCCAGATCACCAACGGCGACCACGCCACCGGTGTGGGGGCAAACGCGGTTGCCAATGGTATCGGTACCACCGCGCTGGGCAACGACGCCAAGGCATACACGCAGAACTCGATCGCCGTCGGTAGTGGCGCAGCGACCCATGGAGGCGCAGGCATCTCGAAGATCGCCATCGGCGGGGACGCCTTCGCCGGTACGGGCGGCTGGACCGGCGCGATCGCACTGGGGGGCCGGTCGCGGGCGGAGTACGACGGCGTCGCCATCGGCTATGAAGCGAGCACCAGTGCAAACGGCACCGTGGCACTGGGGCGTGGCTCGGTGGCGTCCGAAGCCAACACTGTCTCTGTTGGCAATGCAGGCACCAAACGCCGGATCGTCAATGTGGCCGACGGCAACGTCAATGCCACCAGTACCGACGTGGTCAATGGCCGGCAGCTGAACGCAGTCAGGACGGATGCCAGGAACGCGCTCACCACCGCCAACACCGCAAAGGCGACCGCCGACCGTGCACTGGCCGCTTCCGGGCTGGTCAGTCAGACGTCTGCCAGCAGCGCCATCCGCGTGGGCGGTGAGAACACCGGCACCGTGCTGGATGTGCGCAACAGGTCGAGCGCCAACCGCAAGATCAGCGGCGTGGCCGATGCAGCGCTGAGTACCACCAGCACCGAGGCCGTTACGGGCAAGCAGCTGCACGCCACCAACCAGACCATCAGCACCGTCACCAGTACCGCCAATGCCGCCAAGGCGGCCGCGGATGCAGCTGCCGCACGCATTGCAGCAGCGGCCCTGGCATTGGGCCAGTCGGCCCTGGCCGAGGGCAGTGGCGGTACCGCGAGCGCGGCACTGGGTTCTGCAGCGAAGGCGTACAACAGCAGTGGCGTAGCACTGGGCGCTGATGCGCGTGCCGGGGTGAACGACAAGGGCGAGAAGAGTACGGGCAATGGCGCGGTCGCCATCGGTGCGCTCAGTCGCAGTGGCAACGGTGCGGTAGCTGCCGGCCTGCGTGCCAGCGCCATCGGTGACCGCGCGGTGGCGCTCGGCAGCGATGCCAATGCGGCCGCCATCCACAGCACGGCGATGGGCTATAAAGCCAGCGCCAGCGCCAACCAGGCGACCGCTCTGGGCCGCGAGGCCTCGGCGTCCGGCTCATACGCCACGGCACTGGGAAACCTGGCCAGCGCCCGCGCGGAGAGCGCTGTAGCCCTTGGCGACCGCGCAGTCGCCGCCCATGCCGGCAGCGTGGCACTGGGGAATGGCTCCCAGACCACCGAAGCGAACCAGATCTCGGTGGGCAGCAGTACGCTGAAACGGAAAATCGTCAATCTGGCCGATGGTGCGCTGAGCACCAGCAGCACGGAGGCGGTGACCGGCAAGCAGCTCAATGCGACGAATGTGGAAGTGGCGTCGGTCCGCACCACCGCCATCAGCGCGCAGACGACGGCCAACGCTGCCAGGACGACGGCCGATAGCGCGCTGAGCAAAGCGGACGTGCTCGGTGGGTTGGTCAGCCAGGCATCGGCCACGGGCAACGTGCGCCTGGGCGGTGAGAACACCGGCACCGTACTGGACGTGCGCAACAAGGCCAATGCCAACCGTATTCTGAGCGGCGTGGCTGATGCCACGCTGAGCGCCACCAGCACCGAGGCGGTGACCGGCAAGCAGCTCAACGCCACGAACGTGGAGGTGGCTTCGGTCCGTAGTACCGCCACCGGCGCGCAGGCCACTGCCGATAGCGCCCTGGCCAAGGCGCGTGCTACGGGTAATCTGGTGGCCACGGCCGCCGAAGTGAGCGACGCGAACAAGGCAACGGCCACGGGAAATCTTGCCATGGCCATGGGTAGCCTCGCCAAGGCCAATGGCGTGGCGTCGGTTGCCTTGGGCAACAACGCCAATGCAGTGGGCACCAATGCGATCTCGGTGGGGAGTGCATCGGGCGCAACGGCGCAGTTCGCGGTTGCCTTGGGTGGAAATGCGAAGGCAACGCACGAGAACGCGGTCGCCCTCGGCGAGAAGTCGGTAACCAGCGGCACGAACCAGGTCTCCGTCGGTAACGCCAGCCTGAAGCGAAAACTGGTGAACGTGGCCGACGCCACCCTGAGCAGTACCAGCACCGGTGCGGTGACGGGCAAACAGGTATTCGCCATCGATCAGAAGGTGACGGCGAATGGAAATCTGCTGTCCAGTCATGCGGCGCAGATATCGGGTCACGGCACGCGTATCGCCGACAACCGGCGGGACCTGGATGCCCTGCGTACCGAGTTTGACGATCTCGACCCCGACCTGGAAGGCGTAGTGCGGTATGCGGCCGACGGCTCCATTGATATGGACGGCGGCAAGGTGCGGGGTGTGGCAGCGGGCGATATCAGTTCGGCGGGGAGTACCGAGGCTGTGAATGGTGGGCAGTTGTTTGTGACGAATCGAAGGATCGATGAGCTCGCTGACAGTGCTAAATATTTGGCCTTTGGTGAGTTTCTAGACCAAGAGGCGGCGGCGGCTGGCCGATTTGCGATCGCACTTGGAGATTCAGCGCAGGCCTCTACCAGTCGTAATTCCGAGGGTGCGGTTGCATTGGGAGCCTACGCCGTCGCTGAAGGGACAAACTCAGTTGCTCTGGGACGGGCTTCGCATGTTCATGAGGGTGCAGCCAGGGGATTTGCGCTTGGTACAGAGTCTCAAGTCGCAGAGCAGGGTGGCATCGCGCTTGGCGCTGCGAGTTCCGTGTTAAAGGGCGCAGTGGAGTCTGTCGCCATCGGCGCGCAATCGGTGGCCAAGGAGTCTAACTCGGTATCGTTTGGCAACGACGGATTGAAGCGACGTCTGGTTAACGTTGCTCGTGGACGGGATCAGCACGACGCAACAACTGCGGCCCAGCTATCGGATGCCCTTGCAACCCTGGGCGGCGGTGCAGGACTGGATGCGGGCGGCGATATCGTTTCTCCGAGCTACAACGTACAGGGTGAAACGTTCAATACAGTCGGCGACGCGCTTATCAGCTTGGATGGCGCAGTAGTCACCGCAGCTAGCCGCGTCGACCGGGTGGAGAGCCAGCTACGCTCGGTCTTCCAGGACAGCCCTGGCACCCGCAGTGATGGTTCGGGCCAACTTAACCTTGCAGGATCTAACGGTATGGTCCTCGGCAATGTGGCTAACGGCCTTATTGCACCGGGCAGCCGCGATGCGGTCAACGGTGGTCAGCTGTATGCTGCTGAGCAGAAGATCGAACGTAATCGAAGTGACTTGGAAGAGTTGCGTAACAAGCCACGCACACAGCCTTTAGTTGCGCCTATGGGGGCAGAGATTAGTCGGGACATCGATTTTGGTGGCGCGAGATTAGCCGGAGTTGCTGATGGACGAATCGCGGATAAGAGTTCCGATGCAGTGAACGGATCTCAGCTGCATTCGACAAATTCTCGCCTTCTGGACATCGAGACGGAACGCCGCTATCTAGCCGTATGGGCTGATGGAGAGAGTGAGGCTGCGCGTGTGGGAAAAATGGGTGTGGCTATTGGAGACGGATCATTCACGTCTTCCGCTTCTGAAGGAGGGACAGCGATCGGAAGTTACACGTCAGCTCAAGCAGATGACTCTGTTGCGCTCGGACGTGGCGCTAATGTCGGTACCTCAGGAACGAGGGGGCTTGCGGCACTAGTTGGGTCGAACGTCTATGCCACCGACGGTATTGCATTGGGCGCATATTCTCGCGTCGAGGCTGGGGCTACCGGGAGCCTGGCACTGGGCGCTAGCTCGATTGCCAGGGAAGAAGGTATCGTTTCATTCGGGCACAGCAATCTTCAGCGGCGTCTGACGAATATCGCTGGTGGACGCGACCCCAGTGATGCCACCACCGTCTCCCAACTCAACAGGGCGGTATCGCTATTGGGGGGAGGGGCAGGTGTCGATGCCAACGGCAACATCGTCGGTCCCACCTTCAATGTGCAGGGCGGCTCGCAGCACACGCTGGGCGATGCCCTCAACGCGCTCGACGGTGCAGTGATCACCGCTGGAACCCGGGTTGATCAGGTCGAAAACCAATTACGCTCGGTCTTCCAGGACAGCCCAAACACCCGCAGCGATGGCCTGGGCCAGCTCAACCTCGCCGGTCCCAACGGCATGGTGCTCGGCAACGTGGCCAACGGCCTGATCGCGCCGGGCAGCCGCGACGCGGTCAACGGCGGTCAGCTGCATGCCATGGAGCAGCGCCTGGACGGTCGCATCGATGGGCTGGAGCAACGCGTCGGTGCGCCGCCGGAGGGCCGCGCGCTGGCGTCGGCCAGTGCACCCACGCCGCCGGCCGCCACGGAGGCCGAGGGCCCTGCCGGCGCGTCGGGTGATCCGGCGGCGGCTTCTGCAGGCCGTGCCGGTGGCGGCATCGCCAGCGCTGACGGCGGTGGCACGCCTGCGCCGGCCGACGCCCCGGCGCCGACGCCGCAAGTCGATACCGCCGAGCTGGAAAAGATGCTGGCCCGCGCCAACGAGTACACCGATGGGGCGATCAGCACGTTCGAACGCCGCCTGGACAAGATGGACAAGCGCTTCAACCGCATGGCGGCGATGAGCAGTGCGCAGACCGCGATGGCGATGAATACCGCCGGCCTGGCCACCTACAACCGCCTCGGTGCGGGCGTGGGCTACAGCGATGGCGAATCGGCCATGGCGGTGGGCTACCAGCGGGTGCTCAACGAACGCGGCTCGGCCACCTTCAGCCTCAATGGGGCGTTCACCAACAGCGGTGAGCAGAGCGTTGGCCTCGGCGTGGGCATCGGCTGGTAAGCGGCGGGGCAGGGCACCCGTGCGGTGCCCTGTCCGCTGCATCACAAGGGGATTTCGATGGAAAACATCAGCGACCAGATCGCGTGGCGACTGGGGTATCTGGCCCTCCTGCAGGGTGTCATCGCGCGGCTGGCCAACAGTGCCACGGCGATGAAGGCGGGCAGCGTAGCGGTGCTGACGGCGCTGCTGGCCTGCTCGCTCGGCGATCAGGTGCCCTTCCACTGGGCGTTGTTCCTGCTGCCGGGCGGGCTGTTCATGGGCTTCCACGCGTTCTTCCTGCAACAGGAGCGCGCCTTCGTGTGTTTGTACAACGCGGCGAGCGATGCGCCGCTGGCACAGTTGATCGCCTATCGCATCGACGGCGCGCGGCTGGCGGCCGTGCGCGAGCCACTGCTCAACGTGGTGTGTCGGCCCACGGTGCTTGCGTTCCACCCGCCATTGGTCGCCGCCGTAGTGCTGGCGTACCTGTTCGTCCAAGAGGGACACCGATGCTGCTGAAGCTGCGCATACGCTGTTTCACCGGCGCCGCGCTGGCGGTGGACCCGGTGGCCATCGCGGCCTTCCAGGCGCGGTGCGGCCCGGCGGCTCCCGACCTGGCCGCCTGCCTGAAGGACAGCCTCGAGCTGCTGGATGTCGAGTCGGCGCAGCGGGCATTGCTGCCTGCGCGTCACGCCGACGTGTTCATTTCCCACGGCGCCGTGGACCGCCAACAGGTGCTGCAATTGGCGGTGATGCTGGAGCAGGTGGGCCTGAGCGTGTACGTCGACTCCTGTCTCTGGCGCCATGTGGATGCAGTGCAGCGGGAGATGGACGCAGGGCGGTCCACGCGCCGGCGTTCGGTGGACGCCCATCCTGTGTTCCCGCGTGTGCCAGCTCGCCCGTCGGCCAGCGTCTGCATGGTGGTCAACGCCACGCTGCAGCGTCTGATCGATGGCTGCGAACTGTTCCTGCACCTGGAGGGCGAGTCGGCGCTCGCGGAGGCGCGCGTGGACGACGGCCAGCATGACGGCGCCCCGTGGGTGTTCTCCGAGCTCACCTTCGCCCGGCACCTGCCGCGACGTGGCCGGCCACGGCCGGTACTGACTGCGTTGCCGTCCGGCACGGGCGGAGCGCGCGCGTTGTTCGGCCCTCCCGGCGCGCCCCACGTGCTGGGCTGGGAGGTGCTGGAGCGCGCGATCGCCGACACCACGGGTTTTCCGCTCACCTCCTACCGGGACGACTACCCGGTTTTCCTGGATCACCTGTACGGAAAGCTGCCCCTGAGCCCTCAAGAAAGGCAGCTGCTTGGCTGGGCGTGACGCGGCGTACCGGGTCATGGCGAACAACGTGGAACGCGGCAAGGAGAAAACAGAATGCTTCTGGATGTGAGGATCACCGATTTCGACGCCCTGCGCCTGCAGGTCAGCCAACCCGAGCTGGATGCTTACCGGGCGCGCAACACCCCCGAGCTTGACGACCTCACCGCTTATCTGTCGGGAGAGGACAACCTGCTCGACGCCCAGGCCATTGCCGCGCATCTGTTTGCGACCGAGCCGGTCGATGTGTTCCTGTCACATGCCCACGCCGATCATGACGCCGTGGTGGCGCTCGCGGTGACCCTGGAGAGGCTGGGACTGCGGGTGTTCGTCGACGCGTGTGTCTGGGGCGACGTATACGCCTTGCTGTTGAAGGTGGACCAGGCCAGGGCCGGGATCCCTGGCGAACCCGGCGTGTTCAACTACACCCGTGCCACCCGCAATGCCGCCAATATGTACATGATCCTCAGCGTGGCACTGCAGCGCATGATCGATCAGTCGGAATTGCTGCTGTTCCTGGACAGCAGCGCAGTGCGGGTGCAGGACTACGTGGAGGGGGAGGCGTACATCGGCTCGCCGTGGATATTCGCCGAGTTGATGTTCGCGCAGATGGTGGCGCGTCGGCCGCGCCTGGCCGGCATCGGTACGGAAAATCTCAGCGAGGCCCTGGCCAGGAACGAGGCCGGGGCAACCGCGCCGATGGTCCGCTACCGATTGCCTGAAAGCTCGCACACGATGCCGTCCGCCACGTTGAAGCGGCTGATCTCCAGCGCGACGTTTGCCGCCACGCTGGCGACCCGCTTCAGGCTGCGCAGCAGTAGCTACGATTTCCTGGACCAGTTTTACCGGGAACTCCCGCTGAGCGCGGCAGAGCGCGAACTGCTGGGGTGGGCGGACGAGGCGCGGTAGCGCCTTGCGCAACGCTGCGGCTCAGGGCCTGCGGCCGTGACCTGCGTCCAGGGGCCGCGCTTTGAGGGCGGGCGCGCCGCGCGCCCGCAAACGGCGTTGGCCCACCTGCGCCGGCCCATGGGGGCGGGCGCAGGCCGGTCCGTAGCGGGGTACTACCCGGTGGCCAGGTAGCCGGCAATCTCCGCTTCGGCCAACACCTCGCGCAGCTGCGCCGCCGATGCCCGCCGCATGGGCTTCTCGTCGATTGCCGACAGTGGCGGCTGGCGCAGGGCGTCGTAGGGCAGTACCGCGATGTCGAAGGTCAGGTCTTCGGCGCTGAACACCCAGACCGGCACATCCAGGACGCGCTCCCGGTCCAGGCGCAGGCGGCGCGTGCGCAGTTCGGCCGGGATGCCGTGTTCGTCGAAGTGCCGCTGCACCGCATCGGCGTCGTCGCTGTGCACCTGCAACTGCACCGGGCTGTTGGCGTCGGCGGTGCCTTCCAGCACCGGCCCACACAGGCGCGGCGCGAAGCGGGCCAGGAACTCCATCGCACGCAACGCCGCCTCGCGCCGCTGGCGCAGTTGGCTGCCGTGGTCCGGCCCGGCAAACAGGCGCTGATACTCGCGCAGCGCGTCCTCGATCTCGGCGTTGCGGGGCAGGGAAGCGTCATCGTGGATGTCCAGCCGGGCCGCCGCCTTGAGCTTGGCCTGGTGGTAGTCGCGGATGCCCCCCTCGGCCATCAGCCGGGCCGCTTCATGGGCGAGCCGGTGGCGGCGCTCGCGGGTCTGGGTGGCTGCATGCTGACGGGCTCGATGCATGACCGTTACTCCTGTGCGACCTGCACGGCAATGTACACCGGCGATGTGACAAGGAGGTAGAGCCACCCCATGGGTGGCTGCGCGCACTGCCGGCTGTGCGTGGTAGCCCCCCATGGGGTGGCTCTACGCCGGCCGGCAAAAAAAGGCCGGGCAATGCCCGGCCTGTTTCTTTCCGCAGGGCCGGGGCATGCCCGGCACCGGCGATCAGAAGATGTCGAACGCGGCGTCGTCGGCTTGCTGCACATGGGTGTCGAAGCTGAAGTCCTCGATCTTGTCCATGTCTTCCACCTTGACCCACTCGGTGGCGCCGTTGAGCGTGGCCTGGACCATGCCCGAGGGCGGGTCGTTCTTGGCCACCGGGGTGTCCTTGAGTGCCACGCGCATGTAGTCGATCCAGATCGGCAGCGCCGCCTTGCCGCCGTACTCGCGGTAACCCAGCGAACGGAAGTCGTCGCGGCCGACCCATACCGTGGTGGCATACGGCCCACCGAAGCCGGAGAACCAGGCGTCGCGGTGGTCGTTGGTCGAACCGGTCTTGCCACCCACGTCCTCGCGGCCGAGCACCTTGGCCGCGGTGCCGGTGCCGCGCTGGACCACGTCGCGCATCATCGAGACCAGCTGGTAGGCGGTGCGGGCATCGATCGCGCGCGGGGCGACCTTGGCATCGGGGTTGACCGGCTTGGGCGGCTCGGCCGGCTGCTCCGGCTTGGCCGCGGCGGTGGCCGCCGCCGGGGCTGCGGCAGCGCCGAAGTTGAAGCCATCCACCACCTGGCTGACCGGCGCGCCGCCACTGGTGCCGGCGCAATCGCGGCAGGCCAGGGCCGGGTTTTCCTTGAAGACCACGTTGCCGTCGCGGTCGGTCACCTGGTCGATCACCCAGGTGTCCACGCGCGAGCCGCCGTTGGCGAACACGGCGTAGCCGCGCGCCACCGACAGCGGGGTCAGCGAGGCGGTGCCCAGCGACATCGACAGATTGGGCGGCAGCTCGGCCTCGGCAAAGCCGAATTCGCTGATGTACTTGCGCGCGTAATCCACGCCCATGCCATCGAGCAGGCGCACCGAGACCAGGTTGCGCGACTGCACCAGCGCCTCGCGCAGGCGCATCGGGCCGCGGAAGCCGCCGCCGTCGTTCTGCGGCGACCAGGTCTTGCCACGGCGGTCGCGGAACACCACCGGGGCGTCGAGCACGATCGAGGCCGGGTTGAAGCCCTTGTCGAAGGCGGCCGCGTAGATGAACGGCTTGAAGCTGGAGCCGGGCTGGCGGCGCGCCTGGGTGGCACGGTTGAACTTGTTGCCGGAGAAGCTGAAGCCGCCCACCAGCGCCTTCAGGGCGCCGCTTTCGGCGTCCAGCGAGACCAGCGCGGACTGGCCGCGCGGGATCTGGTCGATCAGCCACTGGCCTTCCTTCTCGCCGGCGCGCACGCGCACCAGGTCGCCGCGGGTCAGCAGCGCGGCCGGGCTCTTGTTGGCCCAGCGGCTGGCCGCCACCGGCAGCACCAGCTCGCTGCGGTTGGCCAGCACCACGGTGGCGCTGCCATCGGCAGCGGTGGAGGCCACGACGGCCGGCAGCAGGCCGGACTGGGCCGGGATGCCGGCCAGCTTGCCGGCCAGGGCCTTCGCATCGGCGTCGGCGGGCAGGTCGAAGTGCTGTTCCACCCCGTGCCAGCCGTGGCGGTGGTCGTACACGCGCAGGCCATCGCGCACGGCGATGTTGGCGGCGGTCTGCAGCTCGGCGTTGATGGTGGTGGTGACGTGGTAGCCCTTGTTGACCACGTCGCCGCCGAAGCGGGCGATCATTTCCTGGCGGACCAGTTCGGCCACGTAGGGAGCCTCGACCTGCACCGGCGGCTCATGCGCGCTGGCGTGCATCGGCACCGCCTTGGCGGCGTCGGCCTCGGCCTGGCTGATGAAACCCAGGCTGGCCATGCGCTGCAGCACGTAGAAGTCGCGGCGCTCGCGGGCGCGCTCGGGGTTGCTGATCGGGTTGCCCGAGGAGGGGAACTTGGGAATGCCGGCCAGCGAGGCCATTTCGTCCAGGTCCAGCTCGCCCAGCTTCTTGCCGTAGTAGAACTCGGCCGCGGCGGCCACGCCGTAGGCCCGGTTGCCGAAGAAACTCTTGTTCAGGTACAGCTCGAAGATCTCGTCCTTGCTCAGCTCGGACTCGATCTTGCGCGCCAGCAGGATCTCCGACAGCTTGCGGGTGTAGCTGTACTCCGAACTCAGGAAGAACTGCCGGGCCACCTGCTGGGTGATGGTGGAGCCGCCGGGGACCCGCTTGTCGTTGGTGGTGGCCAGCAGCCACACCGCGCGCCCGATACCCTTGTAGTCGACCCCCCCGTGCTCGTAGAAGCGGGCGTCCTCGGTGGCCAGGAAGGCCTGCTTGAGGCGCTCGGGGACCTCCTTCATGGTGATCGGGGTGCGCCGGGATTCGCCGAACACGGCCATCAGCTTGCCATCGCTGGCATAGACGTACATGGGCTCCTGCATCTCGATGTCGCGCAGGGTCTGCACGTCCGGGAGCTTGGAGGAAACGGCGAAGTACAGGCCACCCAGGACGGCGGCGCCGATCAGGCCCAGGACCAGGACGGTGACCAGCAACCAGCGCAGCCAGCGGCGAAAGCGTGTCATCAGTGACAGATTCCGATTGCGAATTTCGTGGCCGCAGAGTATAGATTACGCAAGGGAACGGCTGGGGCCGTTCCTGGGGAGAGCAGGTCGATCATCGTTTGGGGACGTGTGAAACGTGTCGTAGTGCACGTTTTGCCGCGAACGGTTGCGCTTTGCTAAAAAAACGTTATTAATGCGCGGGCGCAGGTTCTGCGTCCAAGTGCCCGTCGGCAGGGGAGAAACCGTGGGGCTTATCCCAAAAAGCCAGTCGCCGCTTATTGGCGTCGACATCAGCTCGACTGCAGTAAAGCTCTTGCAGCTTTCCCGCAGTGGCAATCGTTTCCGCGTGGAACATTACGCTGTGGAACCGCTACCGCCGAATGCGGTGGTGGAGAAGAACATCGTTGAGGTCGAGGCTGTCGGTGAGGCTATCCGACGTGCCGTGAACCGTTCCGGTACCAAGGCCCGGCACGCTGCTGCGGCTGTGGCCGGTTCGGCGGTGATCACCAAACTGATCCCGATGCCGGCCGATCTGGACGAGAACGACATGGAAGCCCAGGTCGAACTCGAAGCCGTCAACTACATCCCGTACCCGATCGAGGAAGTGAACCTCGACTTCGAAGTGCTGGGCGCCATCCCCAACAACCCGGAAATGGTCCAGGTGCTGCTGGCGGCGTCGCGGTCGGAGAACGTGGAGCTGCGCCAGTCGGCGCTGGAACTGGGCGGGCTGACCGCCAGGGTCATGGACGTGGAGGCCTTCGCGGTCGAAAACGCCTTTGCCCTGGTCGCCAGCGAGCTGCCCATCGCCAGCGATGGCGTGGTGGCGCTGGTGGACATCGGTGCCACCATGACCACCCTGAACGTCCTGCGCGGCGGGCGGAGCCTGTACAGCCGCGAACAGGTGTTCGGCGGCAAGCAGCTGACCGACGAGGTGATGCGCCGTTACGGCCTCACCTACGAGGAAGCCGGCCTGGCCAAGCGGCAGGGGGGGCTGCCGGAAAGCTATGAAATGGAAGTGCTGGAGCCGTTCAAGGAAGCCACGGTCCAGCAGATCAGCCGTCTGCTGCAGTTCTTCTACGCCGGTAGCGAGTTCAACCGCGTGGACCACATCGTGCTGGCCGGCGGTTGCGCGGCGCTGGCCGGGCTGCCGGAGATGGTGGAAGAACAGCTGGGCGTGGCCACCGTGGTGGCCAATCCGCTGGCACAGATGACGCTGGGTCCGAAGGTGCAGGCGCATGCCCTGGCCCAGGACGCCCCGGCGCTGATGATTGCCACCGGTCTGGCGCTGAGGAGCTTTGACTGATGGCAAGAATCAATCTATTGCCTTGGCGCGCCGAACGGCGCAAGCAGCGCCAGCGCGACTTCTACGGCATGCTCGGCTTCGCCGCCATCGGCGGGGTCCTGCTGTCGCTGATGATCTGGTTCTACTACGACCGCCAGGTCAGCGGCCAGGGCGAGCGCAACAGCTTCCTGACGGCCGAGATCGACAAGGTCAAGGAGCAGAACAAGGAGATCGACCGCCTTGATCGCCAGAAGGACCGCCTGCTGGCCCGCAAGAAGGTGATCGAGGAGCTGCAGGCCAAGCGCTCGCAGATGGTGCACCTGTTCGATGCCCTGGTCCGCACGATCCCCGACGGGGTGGTGCTGACCGCGCTCAAGCAGGAAGGCGACATCCTCACCCTGGAAGGCCGCACCCAGTCCAATGCCCGGGTCAGCGCCTACATGCGCAACCTGGAAAGCTCGGGCTGGATGAGCAAGCCGGAACTGTCGGTGATCGAAGCCAAGAAGCCTGACCAGAAGCCGGGCAGCGTTGGCCCGGTGACCGATATCAGCGCCTTGCCGTACATGTTCGTGGTCAAGGTGACGTTGCCGGCGCAGAGCGCTCCGGTCGACGGCGTGGCCCTGGATGGCAGCGTGGTTGAACCGGCCGATGCGGCCGCCACGCCGGCAGCGCCGGCAGTGGCACCGCTGTCGCCGGCCGCCGCGCCGGCCGCGGTCGATCCGGCCGCCGCCCCGGCACCGGCGGCAACGCCGGCCAAGCCGGCCGGCAGCCGGCTCGCTCCGCCCGCCGCCGCACCCGCCAAGCCGGCTGCGTCCGGTACGCCGCAGAAGGGGGCCGCATGAGCCAGAAGATCAATCTCAAAGAGCTGGACTTCAACAACATCGGCAATTGGCCGCAGAAGGCCAAGGTGGTGTTCTGCGTGCTGCTGTCGGCCCTGATCGTGGTGCTGGCCTGGTTCCTGTTGATCAGCGGCAAGCGTGAGGAGCTGCAGGGCCTGGAGCAGACCGAGGTCGGCCTGCGTGCCGAGTTCGAGAAGCAGCAGGGGCGTGCGGTCAACCTGGAGCCGCTCAAGCAGCAGCTGACCCAGATGGAGCAGGTGCTGCAGCAGATGCTGCGCCAGCTGCCCAGCAAGACCGAGATGCCGGACCTGATCATCGACATCTCGCAGACCGCGTTGTCCAGCGGCCTGGTCAATGAGCTGTTCCAGCCCGGGACCGAGCAGCCCAAGGAGTTCTACGCCGAAAAGCCGATCGCCCTGCGCATGGTGGGCAGCTACCACCAGTTCGGCGCGTTCGTCAGCGGCGTGGCGTCGTTGCCGCGCGTGGTCATCCTGACCATGCACGACATCAACCTCAAGCCCAAGGACCCCAAGACCGGCATCACCGCGCGCAGCGGCGCGCTGGAGCTGTCCGGTACGGTCAAGACCTACCGTTACCTGGACGAGCTGGAAATGGAAGCGCAGGAAAAGGCCGCCGCCGCCAAAGACGCCAAAGTCAAGAAGTCCAAGTCCAAGTCCGGAGGCCGGAAATGAGCCTGGGGATGACCGCAAGGATCTGTGGGCTGCTGCTGCTGGCGTTGCTGGCCGGTTGCGCGCGCGGGGTGAGCAGTACCCCGGGCGATGCGCCGAACCTGACCAAGTGGGTGGAGGACGTGCGTGCGCGCCCGGCGCCACCGCTGGAACCACTGCCGGTGATGCAGCAGTTCGAAACGTTTGAATACTCCGCGCAGGGGATGCGCGATCCGTTCACCGATGCCTGGACCAATCCACAGGGCGGGGCCGGGCTGCGTCCGGATCCCAACCGTCGCAAGGAGCCGCTGGAAGCCTTCCCGCTGGATGCCTTGGACATGGTGGGTTCGATCGGCAAGGGGGGCGGCCTGGTCGCGCTGGTGATGGCGCCGGACAAGGTGACCTATCGGGTCCGTCCGGGCGTCTACATGGGGCAGAGCGACGGCCGCGTGACCGGGGTCTTCGAAGACCGGATCGAACTGATTGAACTGGTGCCGGATGGCGCGGGCGGCTGGCTGGAACGGCCTGCATCGCTTGCGCTTGAAGATCAATGATTGATTATGGGGATAGCACGATGACCTTTTCCAATGCCATGCGGCAGCGTCCCAACCGGCGCCCGAAGCTGATCCACCTGTGCGCGCTGGGAGTCGCGCTCATGGTGGCCAATGGCACGCTGCTGGCGGCAACGCCGGCGGCAGCACCCATGCCGGCAGCGGCAGCGCCGGCCACCGCGCCGGCGTCGCTGGCGGTGTCCAAGATCGACTTCAAGCGCGGTGAAGACGGCGCCGGCCGGTTGATCCTGCAGTTCGACGGCAAGGGCGCCAGCCCGGACCTGCGGACCCAGGGCAACAACGTGGTGATCGACGTCGGCAACGTGCGCCTGCCGGAGAACCTGCAGAAGTCGATCAACGTGACCGACTTCGCCACGCCGGTGCAGCGCATCGATCCCAAGCCGTACGGCGGCGGTACCCAGCTGGTGCTCAACACCAACACCGCCTTCGAGTCGCTGGCCTACCAGACCGGCAACGAGTACGTGGTCGAGATCAGCCCGCGCAAGCAGGCCCCGGCCACCGGCGCGATCAACGCCACCACGGTGACCCAGGCAGCGGCCGCGGTCGGCCAGCGCGGTTACAGCGGCAAGCCGGTGACCTTCAACTTCCAGGACGTGCCGGTGCGCACCGTGCTGCAGTTGATCGCCGAGGAGTCCAACCTGAATGTCGTGGCCTCCGACAGCGTCGAAGGCAATGTCACCCTGCGCCTGGTCAACGTGCCGTGGGACCAGGCGCTGGACATCGTGCTGCGCGCCAAGGGCCTGGACAAGCGTCGCGAAGGCGGCGTGGTGTGGGTCGCCCCGCAGCCGGAGCTGGCCAAGTTCGAGCAGGACAAGGAAGACGCGCGCATCGCGATCGAGAACCGCGAAGACCTGGTGACCGATTACATCCAGATCAACTACCACAACGCCGGCCAGATCTTCAAAGCACTGACCGAAGCCAAGGGCATCGGCGGCGGCGGTGGTGGCAGCGGCGCCAGCTCGCAGGAAGACAGTGGCTTCCTCTCCTCGCGCGGTCGCATCGTCGCCGACGAACGCACCAATACGCTGATGATCAGCGACATCCCGAAGAAGCTGGCGCGCATGCGCGAACTGATCAACGTGATCGACCGCCCGGTCGACCAGGTGCTGATCGAAAGCCGCATCGTGATCGCCACCGACACCTTCGCCCGCGAACTGGGGGCCAAGTTCGGCATCAGCGGCAGCCGCGACAACGTCTACTTCAGCGGTGACCTGGCGGCCAATGCGGCCACCCGCAAGTCCCAGGTCGATACCCAGGCCGAGTACGAAAAGGCCGTCAACGCCTGGGTTGCCGGTGGCAGCACCGGCCCGCAGCCGGTCAGGACGCCGTCGTCGATCACCCGTGGCCTCAACTGGAACCTGCCGGTGGCAGCGGCCAGCAACCCCGGTTCGCTGGCCCTGTCGATCCTCAACGCCGGCTACCTGCTGGACGTGGAGCTGTCGGCGATGCAGCAGGAATCGCGTGGCGAGGTGATCTCCAACCCGCGCGTGGTCACCACCAACCAGCGCGAAGCCACGATCAAGCAGGGTAAGGAAATCGGCTACGTCACCATCAGCGGTGGCGGCGGCGGTATCGGCTCGGTCGCCACCCCGAACGTGCAGTTCAAGGAAGTGGTGCTGGAGCTGAAGGTCACTCCGACCATCACCAACGACAACCGCGTGTTCCTGAACATGGCGGTCAAGAAGGATGAGGTGGAGAGCTACATCGTGCTGGAAGGCTACGGCCAGGTCCCGACCATCAACCGCCGCGAAGTGAACACCGCGGTGCTGGTGGAAGACGGCCAGACCGTGGTCATCGGCGGCGTGTACGAGTTCACCGACCGCAACAGCGTCAACAAGGTGCCGTTCCTGGGCGACGTGCCGTTCCTGGGCAACCTGTTCAAGAAGCGCAGCCGCAACAAGGACAAGGCCGAACTGCTGGTCTTCGTCACCCCCAAGGTACTGCGCGTGGCCAAGACCAACTGAGGTCGCCGCACTGCCTGCAGCGAAAGGGCCGCCTCGTGCGGCCCTTTTCGCGTTCAGGCAATCTTGATCCCGCTGCGGGGCCAGCCCTGCCATCATGTTGGTGGAACCTTGCGCACCTGGCGCGGGTCACACGGACGCCATGAACCTGCCTCCCCCGATGCCCGACACCGAAACCGATACCCCCGCCGCCGTCGAGCGGGCCCATGACCGGCTGCACGACGGCTTCCGCGCGCTGCGCGATGCGCTGTCCAGCGAGATCGTCGGCCAGGCCGCCCTGGTCGACCGTCTGCTGATCGCGCTGCTGGCCGATGGCCACCTGCTGGTGGAAGGCGCCCCCGGCCTGGCCAAGACCACCGCGATCCGCGCGCTGGCGGCCCGCCTGGAGGCGGACTTTTCGCGCGTGCAGTTCACCCCCGACCTGCTCCCGGCCGACCTGACCGGCACCGAGATCTGGCGCCCGCAGGAAGGCCGGTTCGAGTTCGTGCCCGGCCCGATCTTCCACCCGATCCTGCTCGCAGACGAGATCAACCGCGCCCCGGCCAAGGTGCAGTCGGCGCTGCTGGAGGCGATGGGCGAACGCCAGGTCACCGTGGGTCGGCACACCTATGCGCTGCCGGCGCTGTTCCTGGTGATGGCCACGCAGAACCCGATCGAGCAGGAAGGCACGTTCCCGCTGCCGGAGGCGCAGCTGGACCGCTTCCTGATGCATGTGCGCATCGGCTACCCCGATTCGGACGCCGAGGCGGAGATCCTGCGACTGGCGCGCGAGCGTGCCCGCGATGCCCTGGGCACGCGGCCGCCGGCGCCGGCACGGATGCCGCTGGAGGATGTGTTTGCCGCCCGCAAGGCGGTGTTGTCGCTGCACATGGCCCCCGCGCTGGAGCGCTACCTGATCGAGATCGTGCTGGCCTCGCGCGATGCCAGCCGCTATGACCCCGCGTTGGCCCGGCGCATCGCCTGGGGCGCCAGCCCGCGTGGTTCGATCGCGCTGGAGCGCTGCGCGCGTGCGCGCGCCTGGCTCGCCGGCCGCGATTTCGTCACCCCCGATGATGTGCGCAGCGTGGCCCCGGACGTGCTGCGCCACCGCGTGCTGCCCAGCTACGAAGCCACCGCCGAGGGCTGGGACGGCGACCGTCTGGTGGCCGAGCTGCTGGCCCGCGTGCCGGCACCCTGACCCCGATGGGAACGGACGTGGACACACCGGCAGGCGCCAGCCAGGGCGACGGCCTGCGCCCCAGCCTGGCCGAACTGGTCGCGCTGCGACGCAACGCGCATCGATTGGCGCCGGCCCGACGTGGGCGGCTTGGCCATGCCGGCAGCGCGCCCGCGCCGATGCGGGGGCGTGGGATGGAGTACGCGGAATCGCGCGAGTACGTGGCCGGCGATGACGCACGCCACATCGACTGGCGGGTGACCGCGCGTACCGGACGGGCGCACACGAAGCTGTTCCAGGCCGAGCGTGAGCGCCTGACCCTGCTGGTGGCCGACACCGATCCGGTGCTGTACTTCGGCACCCGCGTGCGCTTCAAGTCGGTGCAGGCCGCGCGCGTGGGCGCCATCGCCGCGTGGTCGGCGCAACGCCAGGGCGACCGCCTGGGCGCGCTGCGCGGCAGCACGCTGGAAGCGCCGCTGCCGCCGGCGGGCGGCACCCGCGGGGTGCTGCGGGTGCTGGATGCATTGACCCGCTGGTACGCGCAACCCCCGGCCGAGAATGCCGGCCTGGACCGCGCCCTGGAACACGCCAGCCGCCTGCTGCGCCCTGGTGCGCGGGTGGTGGTGCTGGCCGATCCGGGCCAGGCCGCGGCGATCAGCATCTCGCGATGGACCGCGCTGGCCCTGCACCACGAGGTGGTGGTGATGCTGCTGGTGGACCCGCTGGAACTGGCGCCGCCCTCGGCGCCGCTGGCGTTCCTGTCCGAGGGGCGGCGGGTCCTGCTCGACCTGGACCGCGCCAGCGTCCGCGAGCACTGGCGCGAGCGCTTCGTGGCACCGCTGGAGGCGCTGCAGACACACCTGGCGTCGCGCCGGATCCAGGTGCACGTGGTGGCCTCCGATGACCCCAGCGACTGCTGGCTGGGCCCGATGCCCTCGGCGGTGGTGGCATGAGCGCGGCCGCCGGGTTGCCGCTGCGCGATGTGCAGCTGCCCGACGCACCGTCGCTGTGGCCGCCCGCCCCGGGGTGGTGGTTGCTGGCAGCGGCGCTGCTCGCCGTCGCCCTGCTGGGGTGGGTGTGGCAGGCGCGGCGGCGACGCCGACAGCAGCGCTGGATGCGCACGTTTGATGACGCGGTGACGCAGGCGGCAACGCCGGTGGACACCGTGGCCGCGATCGCCTCGCTGCTGCGTCGCGCCGCGCGCGTGCGCCGTCCGGGCGCGGAGCTGCTGCAGGGCCAGGCCTGGCTGGAATTCCTGGATGGGCCCGGCAGCCGCGCGTTCTCCGACGGCGACGGCCGGCTGCTGCTCGACGGCGGCTATCGTCGCCAGGTGGATGCCGAAGCGGTGCAGCGGTTGCGCGTGCTGGCGCGCGGGCGTTTCCTCGCCCTGGTATCGGGGCGCGACCGATGATCGCAGTCAGCGTGCCGCCGCAACTTGCGCATTGGCTGCCCGAGGGTTTGTCCTGGCTGGATACGCTGGCCTGGCCGTGGCTGCTGGCCGCCTTGCCACTGCCGGTGCTGATGTACTGGTGGCCGCAACGCAACGCCAGCGCAGCGGCATTGCGCGTGCCGTATGCGGCGGCGCAGTTGCAGGCGCTCGGTGCCGGTGGTGCCGGACGGGGCCTGGGCATCGGCCGGCTGCTGCTGTGGCTGGCCTGGGCGTGCCTGTGCCTGGCCGCGGCGCGGCCGCAGCAACTGGGCGAGGCCATCACGCCCCCGCAGCAGGGGCGGCAGATGATGCTGGCGGTGGATGTCTCCGGCAGCATGAGCCAAGCGGACATGGTGCTCGGCCATACCGTGGTCGAACGCCTGACTGCGGCCAAGGCGGTGCTCGCCGACTTCCTGGACCGGCGTGCCGGTGACCGGGTGGGGCTGCTGATCTTCGGCGAGCGCGCGTACACGCTGACGCCATTGACCAGCGACCTGGCCAGCGTGCGCCAGCAGCTGGGCGACAGCGTAGTGGGCCTGGCCGGGCGCGAAACCGCCATCGGCGATGCCATCGCGCTGGCGGTCAAGCGCCTGCGCGAGCAACCCAAGGGCCAGCGCGTGCTGATCCTGCTCACCGACGGGATCAGCAATGCCGGCGTACTCGAACCGCTGCGCGCGGCCGAGCTGGCCAAGGCCGAAGGCGTGCGCGTGTACACGGTAGCCTTCGGCGGCGATGGCGGCTTCAGCATGTTCGGGGTGCAGATCGCCCCCGGCGAGGACCCGGTTGACGAGGCCACGCTGCAGAAAATCGCCGCGCTGACCGGTGGCCGCGCCTTCCGCGCACGCAATACCGATGAGCTGGCCGGCATCTATGCCGAACTGCAGCGCCTGGAACCGGTGGCCTCGGCCGGGCCGGCGGTGCGCCCGCGGATCGAACGCTACGCCTGGCCGCTGGCACTGGCCATGCTGCTGGGCGCATTGGCCTGGCTGCTGCCGAGGCGGTGGGCATGAACATCGACTTCCATGCCCTGCACCTGGTGCGGCCGCACGCGCTGTGGGCGTTGCTGGCGCTGCCCGCGATCGTGCTGCTCTGGTACTGGCGCCGTCGCCGCGGCACGGCGTGGCACGCCGCGGTCGATGCCCATCTGTTGCGCCACCTGCTGGTGGCCGGTGGCCAGCGCGCCTGGAGCGGACTGGTCCTGCTGTTGCTGGGCTGGACGCTGGCGGTGCTGGCCTTGGCCGGCCCGAGCTGGCGACAGGTGGCGCAGCCGCTGTGGCAGTCGCCCGCGCCGCTGGTGGTCGCCCTGGACCTGTCCACGCGCGTGACCGCCACCGACCTGCCGCCGTCGCGGCTGCTGCAGGCGCGCGCCAAGCTGGCCACGCTGCTGCGCGAGCGCCAGGGCGGTGAAGTGGCGCTGCTGGTGTACGCCGACGACGCTTACACGGTGGCGCCGCTGACGGCCGACGCGGCCAACATCGCGCTGTACCTGGATGCGCTGGGACCGGACGTGATGCCGCGCGACGGGCAGCGCGCCGACCGGGCGCTGGACGCGGCGGTCCTGCTGCTGCAGCAGGCCGGCGCGCGAGGCGGCGACATCCTGCTGCTCACCGACCGCGCCGACGACGCGGCCCGCCACGCCGCCGCCGCGCGCGCCCAGGGGTTCAGCGTATCGGTGCTGGGCCTGGGCACGCCGTCCGGTGCGGCCTACCGCGGCAGCGACGGGCAGATCGCCCAGGCCCGCCTGGAGGAGGCGCCCCTGCGCGCCCTCGCCAGCGCCGGCGGCGGACGCTACGCGCGCATCGCCAGCGACGACGGCGACCTCAAGGCGCTGGGGGTGCTCACGCCCTCGGTCAGCGTGGACGATCGCCGTGACGGCGCGGGCCTGGCCTGGCGCGATGAAGGCTTCTGGCTGTTGCCGCCGCTGATGCTGCTGGCCTTGTGGGCGTTCCGTCGGCGTGGCCTGGCGATGGCGCTGGTGCTGTGCACCGCGCTGCCCCTGGCGCTGCCCACCCCGGCGCAGGCTGCCGAGGGCAGCTGGTGGCAACGGGCCGACCAGCGCGACCAGCAACGGCTCAATGACGGCGTGGACGCCTACCGGCGCGGCGACTTCAAGGCCGCCCAGCAGCAGTTCGACGGGGTGGACAGCGCCACCGGCCAGTACAACCTGGGCAATGCACTGGCCCGCCAGGGCCAGTACGACGCGGCCATCGCGGCCTACGACAAGGCGCTGCGGCAGGCGCCGGGCATGCCCGATGCGGTCGCCAACCGCGCGGCGGTGGATGCCGCACGCAAGCGCAAGTCGCCGCCGCCGCCGCAGGACCAGCAGGGACCGCCGTCGAAGGCGCCGCCCTCGACCGGGCAGGGCGGACAAGCCGGCCAGGACCCGGCCCCGCCCAGGCAGCAGGGCAACCAGGATCCTGGCCAGGCCCCGCCGGCGCGCGCGCCATCGGCGGGCAAGCCGGAGCAGGCCCAGGGCGCCGATGCCCAGGCCGATCCGGCCGCGCAGGCACAGGCCGATGCGGCGCAGCGCCAGCGCATGCAACAGGCGTTGCAGCAGCAGACCGGGCAGGGCAAGGACGGCAAGGACACCCCGGCCCAGCGCCAGGCCGCCGAATCCCCGCAGCAGCGCGAACAGCGCCAGGCCGTGGAGGCCTGGATGCGGCGGGTGCCCGATGACCCGGGCAGCCTGTTGCGGGCCAAGTTCCAGTTGGAAAACGAACGCAGGAAACGGGAAGGACGATGAGCATCCACTCCACTACGCGACGCTGGATGCAGGCCGCCTGCTGGCTGCTGCTGGCACTGGCCAGCGCGGCGCAGGCGCAGACCCGGGCCTGGCTGGATCGCGAGCAGATCGGCGATACCGACACGGTCACCCTCAACATCGAGAGCGATGCGGGCGGGATGCCCGACTACGCGCCGCTGCGCGCCGACTTCGAGCTCAGCGCGCAGACCAGCAGCCGCCAGCTGCAATGGAGCAACGGTGGCGCGCGTTCGCGCACCATTTTTGGCGTGGTGCTGGCGCCGCGCCGCAGCGGCACCCTGCAGATTCCGTCGCTGCAGGTCGGGGCCCAGCGCACCGCGCCCCTGCAGCTGCAGGTGACCGCTACGGCCGGCACCGCCGCGGCGATGCCCGGCAATGCCACGGTGTTCATGGAAACCGAGGTAGATGATCCCAGCCCTTACGTGCAGCAGAGCGTGGGCGTGGTGGTACGCCTGTTCTACGCCTCGCAGCTGGTGTCCGGCGAGTTGCTGCTGGATACGCCGGCGGGGGCGTCGCTGCAGCGCGTGGGCGAAGACCGCAGCCTGGTCCGCGAGGTCAATGGCCGCCGCTACAACCTGGTGGAACGCCGCTTCCTGCTGATCCCCGAGCGCAGCGGACCGTTGCAGCTGCCCGCCGCGCAGTTCAACGGGCGTGCGGCCGGGGGCTTCTTCGACGACATGTTCGGCAGTGGCGACGGCCGCCTGCGGGCCAGCGCGCCGGCCCGCACGCTGCAGGTCAAGCCACAACCGGACAACGCGCCGCAGCCGTGGCTGCCGCTGCACGACCTGCGCCTGCGCTACACCGCCGCGCCGGGAAGCGGGCGTGCCGGCGAGGCGGCCACGGTGGTCGTCGAGGCGATCGCCGCCGGGGCCACCCGTGCGCAGTTCCCGGAACTGCCGGCGCTGCAGGTCGGCCCGGATGCGCAGGTGTTCGCCGAGCCGCCCCAGTTCGATGAAACCTTCGCCGGTGGCACCCCGCAGCTCAAGCTCACCCGGCGCTATTCGATCGTGCCGCGCGCGCCCGGCAGCCTGCGCGTGCCTGGCCTGCGCATGCCCTGGTGGGATGTGCGCAGCGGCGAGGCACGGCTGGCCACCTTGCCCGACCTGACCCTGGAGGTGGCTGCCGGGGGCAGCGGTGCGCCGCCGCCGCCGCTGCCGGTGGACACCCGCTCGGCGTTGCCCGGCCAGGCCCCGGTGCCCTCCAATGCACTGCCCCTGGCCGCCGTGCCGGCACCGCACCGGCCGTGGGGCTGGATCGCCGCAGCGGCCGGGTTCGCCGTGCTGTGGCTGCTGACCCTGTGGTGGGGCTGGCGCCGCCCCGCCCGGCGCGACCGGGCGGCCACCGCGGCGCCGGGCGTGGCCGCCGTTCCGCTGGCCACGGTGTCGCGTGCCGAACTGCGCCGGGCCATGGAAAGCCAGGGCCTGGACGAGATCATCGCGTTGCTGGCTGCGATGGGCCGGGTGCAGGGCCTGGAGGCGCTGCTGGCGCGGTTGGCCGATCCCGACCAGCGCCAGGCCCTGCTGGCGATGCAGCGGGCGCGCTGGTCCGGGCAGGGCGGGGACGTGGCCGCCGCACGCCAGGCCCTGCGCCGTGCCTTCCATGACGGACCGCACTGGCAGCCGGTCGCGGTGGCGGAAAACAATGGGCTGGCGCCTCTATATCCTTCGGGACCTTGATGCGCTGCCGGGCCTGCGGGACCGGCTTTGCTAAGCTGATTCAATTCTTTACAGGAAAGCCGCTAGATGACTGAGGCCGCAAAGACCCGGCAGAAACTGCCTTTGCACTGGAAAATGGGCATTGGCTTCGCATTGGGCCTGGTGCTGGGCCTGATCGTGCACGCCGCCGGCCCGGGCGTCCCCGGCCTGACCGATTTCGCCAAGGGCGTGATGGCCTGGGTGACCACGCCACTGTCGGGCCTGTTCCTCAATCTGATCTTCATGCTGATCGTGCCGTTGATCTTCTCGGCGCTGATCATGGGCGTGTCGGAGATGGGCGACATCCGCGCGCTGGGCCGGATCGGCTGGAAGACCCTGGCCTACACGGTGCTGCTGTCGGGCATCGCGGTGGGCATCGGCCTGGTGCTGGTCAACGTGCTCAAGCCCGGCGCCGGCGTGGACCCGCAGGTGGCCGCGCAGATGCTCTCGGAGAACGCCGAGCGCAGCAGGGAAATCGTCGCCGGCATCCATGAAACGCCCAAGGGCATGGACATGCTGCTGTCGATCGTGCCCAGCAACGTGCTCCAGGCCGCATCGGACAACGGCGCCATCCTGTCGCTGATGTTCTTCGCGCTGATGTTCGGCATCGGCATGGTGCTCAGCGACGAAGAGAAGGTCGCCCCGCTGCGCCGCGCCGTGGAAGGCGTGTTCGAAGTGTCGATGACGCTGATCAACCTGGTCATCCGGCTGGCGCCGTATGCGGTGGCCTGCTTCATGTTCAACCTGGCCGCGCTGTTCGGTTTCGAGCTGATCATCCGCCTGGGCGCCTACGTGGGCGTGGTGGTGCTGGCGCTGGGCGTGCACATGGTGGTGACCTACGGCACCGCCGTGTGGCTGTCCGGGCGTTCGCCGCTGTCGTTCTTCCGCGATACCCAGGAAGCCACGGTGATGGCCTTCTCCACCGCGTCCAGCAATGCCACCCTGCCGACCGCGCTGCGCGTGGCCGACCAGATGGGCCTGCCGCAGAAGGTCTCGCGCTTCGTGCTGACCGTGGGCGCCACCGCCAACCAGAACGGCACCGCGCTGTTCGAGGGCGTGACGGTGATCTTCCTGGCCCAGTTCTTCGGCGTGGACCTGAGCATCGGCCAGCAGATCATGGTGATGGCCGTGTGCATCCTCGGCGGTATCGGCACGGCGGGCGTCCCGTCGGGCTCGCTGCCGGTGGTGGCGATGATCTGCGCCATGGTCGGGGTCAATCCGCTGGGCATCGGCCTGATCCTGGGCGTGAACCACTTCCTGGACATGTGCCGTACCGCGCTCAACGTCACCGGCGACCTGGCCCTGACCACCCTGGTGGCCAAGGGCGAAACCGAGGACAGCCCGGTGCCGGTGCAGGTCAGCCGCGACTGACCCCCCGGCGGGCGCGGCCTGCCGCGCATTCGCCCGCAGAACGCCTCGGTTCGGTCAGGAATCGGGGCGTTTTTCTTTCCACGGACGACGGGACGGTGGCGAACAAGCGCGGCTTGGATCAGGTGGCACGCGCGAGTCCGGGACCCTCCGCGGCCGGCAGGCACTTGGCGCAAATGTCCCCCGGCAGCGTGCCCTTGGCAACGTAAAGGAGGCCGCCGCCGGGGGCCCCGGACGCGCGCGCCACGCCTAAACGAGGTCAAGGCCCCATGTGAACAGCCCTGCACCCGCACACGGCGATTGTCATTCAGAAAGTCGACACCCGGCCTGACCCCGCCGGACGTCTGTGGGACAATTGGCTGCCCGCAGCTCCGCGGGAGCCTCCCGACTCTCAGAACCATGACGCAGCCTACCCGCCGCCAGTTGGCCAACGCCATCCGCTTCCTAGCCGCTGATGCGGTCGAAACCGCCAAGTCCGGGCATCCCGGCATGCCGATGGGCATGGCCGATATCGCCGAGGTCCTCTGGAACGACTATCTCCGTCACAACCCCAACAACCCCAAGTGGTTCAACCGCGACCGCTTCGTGCTGTCCAACGGCCACGGCTCGATGCTGCAGTACGCGCTGCTGCACCTGAGCGGCTACGATCTGCCGATCGAGCAGCTCAAGCAGTTCCGCCAGCTGGGCAGCAAGACCGCCGGCCACCCCGAGCACCATGAAACCCCCGGCGTGGAAACCACCACCGGCCCGCTCGGCCAGGGCCTGGCCAACGCGGTCGGCTTTGCGCTGGCGGAAAAGCTGCTGGCACAGCGCTACAACCGCCCCGAGCACGAGATCGTGGACCACCGCACCTGGGTGTTCCTGGGCGATGGCTGCCTGATGGAAGGCATCTCGCACGAGGCCGCGTCGCTGGCCGGTACCTGGGGCCTGGGCAAGCTGGTCTGCTTCTGGGATGACAACCACATCTCCATCGACGGCAACACCGAAGGCTGGTTCACCGACAACACCCCCGAGCGTTTCGAAGCCTATGGCTGGAACGTGGTGCGCGGCGTCGATGGCCACGATCCGGACAGCATCAAGGCCGCCATCGATGGCGCGCTGGCGCAGTTCGACAAGCCCACCCTGATCTGCTGCCGCACCACCATCGGCTTCGGTTCGCCGGGCAAGGCCGGCAAGGAATCCAGCCACGGCGCCCCGCTGGGCAAGGACGAGCTGGACGCCACCCGCAAGCAGCTGGGCTGGAACTACGGTCCGTTCGAGATCCCCGAAGAGATCTACGCCGGCTGGCGTGCCGGCGGTACCGGCACCCTGCGCCAGGCCGAGTGGGAACTGCAGTTCGACAAGTACGCCGCACAGTTCCCGGCCGAGGCCGAAGAGTTGACCCGTCGCTCGCACGGCGAACTGCCGGCCGACTTCGTCGCCAAGGCCGATGCCTACATCGCCCAGGTGCAGGCCGATGGCCAGACCATCGCCTCGCGCAAGGCCTCGCAGCTGGCGATCGAAGCGTTCGCGCCGCTGCTGCCGGAGCTGGTGGGTGGTTCGGCCGATCTGGCCCATTCCAACCTGACCCTGTGGAAGGCCAGCAAGTCGGTGGCCACCGACGATCCGAACGCCAACTACGTGTACTACGGCGTGCGCGAGTTCGGCATGACCGCCATCGCCAATGGCCTGGCGCTGCACGGTGGTTTCATTCCGTTCGACGCCACCTTCCTGGTGTTCAGCGACTACGCCCGCAACGGCGTGCGCATGAGCGCGTTGATTCCGGCGCACGCCATTCACGTGTACACCCACGACTCGATCGGCCTGGGCGAAGACGGCCCGACCCACCAGCCGGTGGAGCACCTGGCCTCGCTGCGCTACATCCCCAACAACGATGTGTGGCGCCCGTGCGATGCGGTCGAGTCGGCGGTCAGCTGGAAGTCGGCGATCACCCGCACCGACGGCCCGAGCTGCCTGGTGTTCAGCCGCCAGAACCTGCCGCACCAGCCGCGCAGCACCGGGCAGGTCGCCCAGATCGCCCGCGGTGGCTACGTGCTGGCCGATGCCGAAGGCGGCGTGCCGGACGTGATCCTGATCGGTACCGGTTCGGAAGTGGGTCTGGCCGTGGCCGCCAAGGCCGAGCTGGACGCCGCCGGGATCAAGACCCGCGTGGTGTCGATGCCGTCCACCGACGTGTTCGAGCGCCAGGACGCGGCCTACCGCGAGTCCGTGCTGCCCAACGCCGTGCGCAAGCGCGTGGCGGTGGAAGCGGGCGTCACCGGTTTCTGGCGCCAGTACGTGGGCCTGGACGGTGCGGTGATCGGTATCGACACCTTCGGTGCCTCGGCCCCGGCCGAAGCGCTGTACAAGCACTTCGGCATCACCACCGATGCCGTGGTGGCGGCTGCCAAGGCGCTCTGACGCACCGCGTTCGATGATGTCGATGTAATCCAGAAGGCCGGGCATTGCCCGGCCTTCTGCATTTGACCGGGAGTGCCGGCCGCTGGCCGGCACCGCCAATGGCGCGGGCTACCACCGCGCACGACGCTCAGGCCGCGGCGGTCCGCGCCAACGCCAACCGCACCAGCCGGGCTTCCAGCCGTTCGCCCAACGTCGCGGGCGCATCCAGCGCCATCCGCTGCAGGTACACCGCGTCGCCATCGCCGGCTGGCTGGCGCAGCGCGGCCCACACCGTGCGCAGCTTGCTGCCGCGCGTCTGCGTGTTCTGCTTCAGCCAGCCCAACGCCTTCACCAGGTGCTGTTCGACCTCGGTGAAGTCGCTGCCCAGTGGATAGTCCGGCAGCAGCCCCGACTGGCGGAACGGTGCCAGTGCGGCACTCACCGCGCCGGCGGTATTGCGCTGTTGCCAGTGCGATGGGGCCACGAATGCCGCGTCCAGCTTTTTGGCGGCCTTGGCGGTCTGCAGCAGCGTGTCCTGGAAGGCTGCATCGGTAATCCCGGCCATGCCGGTCACGCAGTCCTCGTCGGTGAGGTTGCGCAGGTCGGCGATGCCGTATTCGTTGATGTAGATGTCGCGCAGGTGGCGCGGGATGGTGGTGTGACCATAGTTCCAGCGCACGTTGGACTGCCGTTGGCCCTTGTCCTCGCGCACCGCGCGGAACATCAGCGCGCTGCGTGCCTCCGGCAACGCATGGGCCATCGCCACGAAGTTGTACTGGCCGCCCACGCCCGATACCACCCGGCCGTCTTCCAGTGCATCGGACACCGCCGCGCCCAGCGCGGTGGCGATCATGCACGAGTTGAAGAAGCGCGCGTGGCGACGCTGCAGGCGTTCGAGTACTTCATCGCCGCCGTACAACTGGTTGATCTCGCTGATCCGGCGCATGCCGATCGCCCGGCGCTCGTCGTCGGGCAGGTCGCGCAGCCACTGGTAGAACTCCGGCGACCCCAGGTAGAACGCGCCGTGCAGGTACTCGCCTTCGGCCGCCAGCGTGGCGTGGTCGATCGACAGGGTGCTGCCGTTCTCGATCCGCTGCATCAAGGCCAGGTCGTCGTGCACCTTGCGCCGGATCACCCCGGTCTGAACCAGCCGGCGGAAGCCCTCGTTGAGCATCTCGCTGCAGCCGTACAGGCCGATCTCGAACGGATCCAGGCCGCCGCATTCCAGCACGGTGGGGTGGCTGGCCAGTCCCGGGTCCAGTGCATGCAGCAGCTGCCGGTAGCGCGCGTTGTCGGTATGCCGCAGCACCAGTGCGTGGCTGATCGCATCGGCCAGCGTGCCGATGCCGATCTGCAGCGTGCCGCCATCGCGGACCAGCGCGCTGGCGTACAGGCCAATGGCGTAGTCGGCATCGCCAACCGGTTGTCGCGGCAGCCCGAACAGGTCGGGGTAGGGCGCTGGCGGGGTGATCACCAGGTCGAAGAAGCTCACGTCCACCGTCGCCGTACCACCCAGGTAGGGCAGCTGCGGATCGATCTCGGCGATCATCAAGGGGCGTGGCAGGCCGCGCGCGGCCATGGCATCCAGGGTGTCCTGGGTGATGTCGTTGTTGCACGACAGCGACAGGCGGCGGTCGTCCGGGCGCATCGCGACCTTCTGCACGATGGCGTGCGGGGCGCGCTGGGCCACCGCGTCGGCGGCGTGGGTGTAGTTGAGGCTGGTGTAGCTGCGCTGTGCCTGCGAGGAGCCGAGCAGGGCGCCGGACTGCATGTAGAACTCTTCCACCTGCACGTGCGCCGGCAGGCGGTCGCGGAGCATTGCGTCGGCGTAGGCCAGGCGGGGGAAGTCCTCGCCGAAATGACGCTGCGCGAACGGCGCCATGAAGCGGGCTTCCAACCCGCCCGCGGCGGGCCTGGGCGGGTTCAGCGACAGCGCGGTGTAGATCTGCAGCGGTCGTGATGGATCATTTTCCACCCGGGCATACAGTGCGTTGAGCAGCCGATGCGGTTTGCCCAGGGCCAGCGGCGCGCCGATGCGCAGCGGGCCATCCACCCGCTGCAGCAACCAGTCGGTGGCCGCGTCGAGGTCGGTAAGGTGATCGGTCATCCAGCGCCATCCTGCAGAGTCATGCGGGCCATTACAGCATTTCAGGCTTGAACAGACGGCGACGCGAGACTTCCGCGCCGGACACCATGAACCGGCCCTCGCCCCGGTAGTGCACGGTGCGCGGCAGTTTGGGCACCCGCGCGACATGCGCCTTGACCACCTCCCACACGAACAGGCCATGCCGCTTGATCTGGCTGCGGTCCACCAGCCGGCATTCGAAGCTGGCCGGGCACTGCGCCAGCAGCGGCGCGGCCACCGCGCTGGCCGCAGCGGTTTCCAGGCCGAAGTGGTCGAACTTGTCGACCTCCGCCCCACAGGTGTTGCCGATGCCCACGATCGTGTCGAGCATCGCCGCGGTGGGCAGGTTGATCACGCACTCGCCACTGCGCCGGATCAGCTCGAAGCTGTGGTTGCCGCGCGAGATCATGGTCGCCAGCCGCGAGGGCGTGAACTCCAGCACCATGTGCCAGCCCAGGGTCATGACGTTGCGCTGGTCCTTCCAGGCCGAGCTCACCAGCACGATCGGGCCCGGTTCCAGGAAGCGGCGGACATCGTCCACCGGGTAGTCGAATTTTCGGTAGCGTCGCATCGCGGCCTCCGCAGGGCATGCAGCGATGCTCGCAGCGGCGGCATGAACCGGTTGTCGAAGGGTTGACATGGCGTTCGATTACGTGCGTAATCGCATCATCGATTACAGGTGTAAATGATGAGCCAGATCAGCGAGGCAGAAGCGGTGGTGATGGACATCCTGTGGCGCGGCCATCCGTTGGGGGCCGATGAGGTGGTCGCCGCGCTGGCCGGGCGCGAATGGGCCGAGCCGACCATCAAGACCCTGCTCAACCGGCTGCTGACCAAGGGTGCCATCAGCGCCAGCCGCGACGGGCGCCGTTATCTCTACTCGCCGGTGTTGCAGCGCCAGGCCTGGGTAGCCGAGCAGAGCAGCGGGCTGCTGGACAAGCTGTTCGACGGCCGCGTGGCACCGCTGGTGGCGCACTTCAGCCAGCGCGGCGCGCTGAGCGCGCAGGACATCGCCGAACTCAAGGCGCTCATCGAAGGACTGGACCATGACTGATCTGCTCAACGGACTGCTGCAGGCCAGCGTGTGGCTGGCGATCATCGTGCTGTTGTTGGCCGCTCTGCGCCCGCTGCTGCTGGCCCTGGGCGGGGCGGCGCTGGTCTATCGCAGCTGGTGGTGCGTGCCGGTGTTGCTGCTGGCGCTGCACCTGCCGCTGCCGTTGGCGCCGATGGCCGACGCGCTGCCGGTACTGGCCGCTGCCTCGGCATGGACCGCGCCGGTGGTGGGGTCCACGGCACCGTCGTGGCCGTGGTGGGGGCTGCTGGCATGGGCATTGGGCGTGCTGGGCATGGGCGCAGCCAGCTGGCGTGCGCAACGCCGCTTCGTGCGGGCGATGGGCCCGTTGCAGCCGCGCGGCGACGGCACCTGGCAGGCCAGTGCCGACCCCGGGCTGCCGGCGCTGGTCGGGCTGTGGCGGCCGCGCATCGTGGTCGGCCCGGCGTTCGCGCAGGACTTCAGCCCCGCCGAGCAGGCGCTGATCGTGCAACACGAACGCAGCCACCGCCGCCATGGCGATCCCTGGGCCAATGCCGTGCTGGCGCTGCTGCGCTGCGTGTTCTGGTTCCACCCGTTGCTGCCGTGGGCGGCGCGCCGGTTCCTACGTGACCAGGAGCTGGCCTGCGACGCCCGCACGGTCGATCTACAACCGGCCCTGCGCCGGCTCTACGCCAACGCGCTGCTGAAGGCGCAGTTGGTCCACCCGGTTGCGCCGATGGCCTGCCACTGGCGCAGCCAACCGATGTTGAAGGAGCGTATTGCCATGTTGAAGGAACACAAGCGGAAGGCGTTGCCGTGGTTGACCGGACAGGTGCTGGTGGTGGGGTTGTGCGTGGGCGTTGGAACGGTGGCGTGGGCCAGCCAGGGCGGCGCAGGCGCGGTGCCGTCGATCACCGCCGAACCGGCGGCAGCCAAGGATGCCAAGGGCGAGGTGGAGGCCAAGGCGCGTGACATGGGACCGCCCACGTATCCACGGGCGGCGTTCGAGCAGGGGATCTCGGGCAAGGTGGTGCTGCGCGTGGAGGTCGATGCCACCGGAACGGTGGGCGATGTCCGCGTGCTCAGCTCCACGCCGGCCGGCGTGTTCGACGAGGCGTCGATCGCCGCGGCCAAGCGATGGACCTTCACCCCGGCACGCCGGAATGGAACTGCCGTTGCCTCGGCGTTGAAGATCCCGATGACCTACGAGATGAACGAGAAGGCCCCGACCCAGTGAGGCAGGGACTGCTGGCGGTGACGCTGGCACTGCTGATGAGCGGCTGTGCCGCTCATCAGTCGTTGCCCACCACCGATACCGTGGACACCCGCACGGAGAACGTGAACCTGCGGCGGCTGCAGAGTGATGGCGGCGGCGGAGCGGGCGCGGTGCAGCCGTATCAGCTGCAGCCCAGCCAGGGCTACCGGATGCCACAGCTGTACGCCGCACCCGACCCGGTGCTGGGCGACCGCGATCCACGCCGCGAGCTGCAGCCCACGATGGTCTGCCTGCAGGTGGTGGTGGATGCCGACGGCCGGGTGGAGCGCAGCGTGACCCTGCTTGACCGGGCCGAATGCACGGCCGGCGGCATGCCCGAGAACGCACCGTTGGTGGAAGCGGCACAGGCCGCGGTGGCACAGTGGCGTTACTCGCCTGCGGCGGTGTGCCACTACCGCGCGGGGCACGTGCAGGGGGACCGTGGCGACTGCAGCGGCGCCGAACGCGTCGAACCGGTCCCGGTGAGCCTGCTGTATGCCTTCACCTTCGAGATCGTGAAAGGCAAACAGACCGTGCATCGCCAGGGACGCTAACGCCAGCGCACGCGCGCTCCGCATGGGGTAGCGCCGCCGATGAAGACCGCGGGGCAATGCCCCGCGCTACGTTGCCGGGCCGCCCTGGATGTTGGCCTTCACCGAGGGGTGCATCAGCGCGGGCTCGGCCAGCGTCGCATCACGCGCCTGTCGGGTGGCAACGAACTCGGCCTCGCTGACGCCATCGCGCAGGTGGATGTTGCGCGCGCGCTGTTCGCCGATGGTGGTCTGGTTGGCCACCTCGCGCCCGCCGGGGCCGTAGTCGTGGCAGATGAACACGCGGGTGGCATCGGGCAGCGCCAGCAGGCGCTGGATGGAGCGGTACAGCTGCGCCGCATCGCCGCCGGGGAAATCGCAGCGGGCGGTGCCGCCATCGGGCATGAACAGCGAATCCCCGGTGAACAGCGCATCGCCGATGCGGTAGGCCACGCTGTCGCTGGTGTGGCCGGGCACCGCGATCACCTCGGCCTGGATACCGCCCAGTGCAAACGACTCGCCGTCGGCGAACAGGTGATCGAACTGCGAACCGTCGGTGGGCACTGCCAGCGCGTAGCGCGGCGCGAAGGTCTTCTGCACCTGCACGATGCCATCGCCCATCGCCAGCGTGGCCTGCGGCCAGTGCTGCTTGAGCCAGCGGCCGGCGCTGAGGTGGTCGGCATGGGCATGGGTTTCCAGCAGCCAGCGCACCTGCAGGCCATGCCCGCGCACGTGCGCCAGCAGAGGCTGCAGCGGCCCGGCACCGAGCGCGTCGGTGTCCGGGTCGTAGTCCAGCACCGGGTCGATCACCGCCGCCTGCAACGTCGCCGGATCATGCACCACGTAGCTGAAGGTATGGCTGTCGGGGTGGAAGAAGCTGGCAACGTGCAGTGACATGATAGTTCCCTCAGCGTGCGCCCAGCGTGGCGTTGAGCAGCACCGCCAGGCGTTCGCCGGCCAGGCGCAGCTCCTGTTCCGCGATCGGGCGGTAGGTCGCGGTGTAGTCGGCCCCCAGCGTACGCTTGGCCGGGTAAACGCCAGGTGCAATGGCGATGCGGCAGCTGGCCTCGGCCCATTCCACCGCGTCGGTACCGATGCTGGAGCGCTTGCCCAGCGCGGGCGCGGGCAGGGCGAGCAGGCGCTTGAGGTACTGGTCATCGTCCAGCTTGAGCTCGTTGAGCATGCCGCTGTCCCACAACGAATGCAGGTTGGTGCCGCGGTTGTTGAACTGCACCTGGAAGTCGTTGCCGCCCTTGTCCTGGCCGTAGCCGGCATGCATCGGCTGGTGGATGTCGCCGGCGAAGTGGACCACGAATTTGAGTGCCTGGGCACGCTCGGCGTCGGTGCGGCTGCGGTCGCCGAGGATGGCGGTCTGCGCCTTGAGCGCTTCGACCACGCAGTTGCCGCCCTTGCAGTGCTTCTGCACCTGGTAATGGCAGTCGTCCTCGCCGATGTTGACGTAGTGCCAGCCGGCCGACTGACGGCCCAGGCCGGGGTCCTTGGCGCGCAGCTGGTCGGCCCACGGGGCGATGGCATGCAGGGTCGGGTCCGGTTCGCCGGCCAGCAGGCGGTCGACCTCGGCCTGGGCCTGCGGCGTGAGTCGGGTTTCGGCGATGCGCGCGACCAGCCGATGGCCTTGTGCGCCCCAGGCCAGGGCATCGGTGGAGACGAGGGTGAGGGCCAGCGCCAGGGCAGTGGCCGGAAGCAGGGAAGCAATTTTCATCGGCAGCATTCTAACGGGCCATCCGCAGGGTGGCTTGCCCGGATCTGGCTGGCCGGTGCCGGGGGCGGTACGCTGGCGGCAGGTCCGGCAGGGGAGTGGCGCGGTGCAGAAGGTCTTGGGTCTGATCGGCGGGATGAGCTGGGAAAGTTCGGCGCACTACTACCGGATGATCAACGAGCAGGTACGTGATGCGCTGGGCGGGATGCACTCGGCGCGGCTGTTGCTGTGGTCCTTCGACTTTGCCGACATCGAGGCGATGCAACGCGCCGGCGACTGGGGCGCGGCCACCCGGGCGATGGTGGAGGCGGCGCAGAAACTGGAGGGCGGTGGCGCCACCGCGCTGGTGATCTGCACCAATACCATGCACCTGATGGCCGAGCAGGTGCAGGCGGCGGTGGCGGTGCCGTTGCTGCATATCGCCGATCCGGTGGGCGAGGCGATCACGGCGCTGGGCGCGACCCGGGTAGGGCTGCTGGGCACCGCATTCACCATGGAGCAGGATTTCTACCGGGGGCGCCTGGCCCAGCGGCACGGGCTGGAGGTGCTGGTGCCCGAGGCCGATGACCGTGCGCAGGTGCACCGGATCATCTACGAGGAACTGGTGCAGGGACAGGTGCTGGAAGCGTCCCGCGCGGTGTACCAGGGCGTGATGCAGCGGCTGGTGGACCGCGGTGCGCAGGCGATCATCCTGGGCTGCACCGAGATCATGCTGCTGGTGGGCGACGGGGATGCGACCGTGCCGCTGTTCGACACGGCGGCGCTGCATGCGCAGGCCGCAGCCCGCCACCTGCTGACACCGCGCTAGAGCCAGCCCATGGGGGGCTGCCGTTCAAACCAAAAAAATCCCCGGCCGAAGCCGGGGACAACTGCGTGCTGCGAGGGGTGTTGCTCTGTTTCAGTCCTGCTCGGTTGATCAGAACTTGAATACGTAGGACACGCCGTAGGCCAGCGGGTCGATGTTGACGGTGCCGATCTTCTCGCCGTTGAGCTTGACCTTGCTGTCGATGTCGATCCAACGCACATCCACGCGCAGGGCGCCCTTGTCGCTGATCGCGAAGTCCAGGCCGGCATGCGCGGCCAGGCCCCAGGAGTCTTCCAGCTTGAGCTTGCTGCCGGCCAGCGCGCCGCCGGTTTCTTCGCTGAAGAAGGTGGTGTAGTTCAGGCCCGCACCGACAAACGGGGAGACCTTGCCCTTGCTGTTGAAGTGGTACTGCAGCGAGACCACCGGCGGCAGGTGCTTGGTGCTGCCAACGCGGCCGAGGCCATCGATGTTGATGTCGTGCTTGAACGGCAGCGCGGCCAGCAGCTCGATGCCCAGATTGTCGGCGATGAAGTACTCGCCGGTGATGGTCGGCTTGATGTCGTTGTCGACGTCCACCTTGAGGGTGCCGCCGGCCAGCGCGCCGTTGTTGGACTTCGGGGCGACCTGGTGCACGCCGGCGGCGAGGGTCCAGTCGCCCTTGGACTGGGCCATGGCCGGTGCGGCGGCCAGGGCGAGCGCGGCGGCCAGGCTGGCCAGCAGGAGGGGGGAGGTGTTGCGCATGAGGCGGTCTCGTTGCGGGTGGAATGGGGCCAGTTTTCCCGCCCGGGCCCCGCTGCGCCTTGATTCGGATCAATCCAGCCAATTCCACATGTAACCGGTTCCCATTTGCCTTGCGCAGGCCGGGTCCGGTTTGGCCCTGCTAGAATGAGCGCCCCTTTCCATCGGCGCCGCACCGTCGCGGCTGCAGGAGCTTGTGAACATGGCAATCAAGGTTGGCATCAACGGTTTCGGTCGCATCGGTCGCAACGTGCTGCGCTCGGCCGTGCTGAATTTCGGCAATGACATCGAAATCGTCGCCATCAACGATCTGCTGGAGCCCGATTACCTGGCCTACATGCTGAAGTACGACTCGGTGCACGGTCGCTTCAAGGCCGACGTCGACGTGTCCGGCAGCGACCTGCTGGTCAATGGCAAGAAGATCCGCCTGACCCAGGAACGTGATCCGGCCAACCTGAAGTGGGATGAAGTGGGCGTGGACGTGGTGATCGAATCCACCGGCCTGTTCCTGACCAAGGACACCGCGCAGAAGCATATCGATGCCGGCGCCAGGAAGGTCATCCTGTCGGCACCGTCCAAGGACGACACCCCGATGTTCGTGTTCGGCGTGAACGACAAGACCTACGCCGGCCAGGCGATCGTCTCCAATGCCTCGTGCACCACCAACTGCCTGGCCCCGCTGGCCAAGGTCATCAACGACAAGTGGGGCATCAAGCGCGGCCTGATGACCACCGTGCATGCGGCCACCGCCACCCAGAAGACCGTCGATGGCCCGTCCAACAAGGACTGGCGCGGTGGCCGCGGCATCCTGGAAAACATCATTCCGTCCTCCACCGGCGCGGCCAAGGCCGTCGGCGTGGTGATCCCGGAATTGAACAAGAAGCTGACCGGCATGAGCTTCCGCGTGCCGACCTCGGACGTGTCGGTGGTCGACCTGACCGTCGAGCTGGAAAAGGAAGCCACCTACGCCGAGATCTGCGCCGAAGTGAAGGCACAGAGCGAAGGCGCGCTGAAGGGCATCCTGGGCTACACCGAAGACAAGGTGGTGGCCACCGACTTCCGCGGCGAGACCCACACCTCGGTGTTCGACGCCGATGCCGGCATCGCCCTGGATGGCACCTTCGTCAAGCTGGTGTCCTGGTACGACAACGAATGGGGCTACTCCAACAAGTGCCTGGAAATGGCCAAGGTCGTCGCCGCCAAGTAAGTCTGGCGCCGCCTCGGCAATGCCTGCGAACCCCGGCCCCGTGCCGGGGTTCGTCGTTTGCAGGGGCAGGGCGCCCCGGCCGCCCGCCCGCAGCCGGCGCCGATCCATTAGCATGGCCGCGTGCCACCGGCACGGCGTCGGCAGGATGCCGCCGGGGCTCCCTTTTGAGGATGGCGTGGAATGGAAGCTCTGATTGCCTTGGTGGCGGTGGTGCTGCTGCTGATCCCGGTGTTGCTGATCGTGGCGCTGGTGATGATCGCCGGCCTGCGCCGGCGGGTTGCCGCGCTGGAACTGCATGCGTTGGACGGTCGCCCGGCCAATGTCGCTGACCCGGCCCGCGCCGAGGCGCCCGAGGTGCGTTCGGTGCATTGGGCCGACCCGCCCTCCCCGGCACGCGAACCGGTTGCCGCCGTCGCCGAACCGCCTGCCAGCGTAACCGGCCCGGCCCTGTCGGACGCATCGGCGTCGGCCGCGCCTGCCGCGGCGGCCGCTCCGCCGCCTGCCGCGCCCCCCAGCCGGCCGCCACCGCTGCCGCCGGCACCCAGCGCGCCGCCACCGCCGTCGGGACCCGGCCTGGGCGAGCGCATTGTTGGCGCGATCAAGCACTGGTTCACCGAGGGCAACGTGCCGGTCAAGATCGGCATGCTGGTGTTGCTGGCCGGTGTGGCCGCGCTGCTCAAGTACGCCAGCGACCAGGGCTGGTTGAACGCACCGATCGAACTGCGCCTGGCCGCGATCGCCGCCGGCGCCTTGGCCGGGCTGGTGTTCGGCTGGGTCCAGCGCGAGCGTCGGCGCCTGTTCGCGCTGGCCCTGCAGGGCGGGGCGATCGGCATCCTGCTGTTGACCATCTTCGCCGCGTTCAAACGCTACGACCTGATCGACGCGCTGCCGGCCTTTGCGATGAGCGTGCTGCTGATCGCCGGCATGGGCGTGCTGGCGGTGGTGCAGAACTCGCGCACGCTGGCCGTGCTGGGCATCCTGGCCGGGTTCATGGCACCGATCTGGCTGTCCACCGGCAGTGGCAACCACGTGGCGCTGTTCTCCTATTACACGGTTCTCAATGCCGCCATCCTGGCCATCGCCTGGTGGCGCCCGTGGCGGGTGCTCAACCTGCTGGGCTTCGCGTTCACCTTCGGCATCGGCACCGCCTGGGGCGTGCTGCAGTACAACGCCGACAAGTTCAGCAGCACCGAGCCGTTCCTGCTGCTGTTCTTCGGCTTCTACCTGCTCATCCCGATCCTGTATGCCCGGCGCCAGCCGGCCGAGAAGCGCGACCTGGTCGATGGCAGCCTGGTGTTCGGCACGCCGCTGATCGCGTTCTCGCTGCAGGCCGGCATGCTGCACGATGACCGCCTGCTGCTGGCGTTGTGCGCGTTGGCGCTGGCGGCGTTGTACGCCGTGCTTGGCTGGGCGCTGATCCGGCGCGCACGCTACGCCGCGCTCGGCCAGTCGCATGCGGTACTGGCGGTGGGCTTTGCCACGCTGGCGGTGCCGCTGGCGTTGTCGGCACGGGCCACCGCCAGCGTGTTCGCGCTGGAAGGCGCCGGGCTGGCCTGGCTGGGCCTGCGCCAGAAGCGCTGGCTGCCGCAGGTCGCCGCGGCACTGCTGCAGCTGGGCGCAGCGTTCGGCTTCGTGGTCGGCGCCGATTACTGGCACACCGACGCCACCGCGATCGCCAACCCGACCTTCATGAGCGGGCTGCTGCTGGCGCTGGCCGGCTTCGCCTCGGCGGCCTGCTACCGGCGCGCACGCCAGGATTCGCCCGCCATCGTCTACTACCTGTGGGGCCTGTTGTGGTGGCTGGGCAGCGTGGTCCACGAGATCGGCCGCTTCGTGGCGCGCGACAGCCGCCCCGATGCGCTGCTGATCGCCGTGGCGGTCACCGCCTGGCTGGCCGCCGAGTGGCATCGCCGCGCCCCGGCGCGCGCACTGGTGCTGACCACGCTGGCGATGCTGCTCAGCGCGTTCCCGCTGATGCTGTGGCAGGACGTGGCCCACCAGCAGCCGTTCGCCGGCTATGGCGCGCTGGCCTGGGCGGTGTTTGCCGCGCTGGGCGTGCGCAGCCTGTGGTGCCTGCGCGGCGGCCAGGACCGCAGCGCGCTGGCCGCGCAGTTCACCTGGTGGCTGCTGTGGCCGACGGTGGTATCGCTGGCCTGCATCTGGCTGGCCGATCGCTTCGCGCTGGCGCAGGGCTGGTCGCTGGCGCTGGCGTTGCTGCCGTGGCTGCTGGTCAGCGCGATCGCGTTGCTGCGCTGGCCATGGCTGGCGCTGCCGCTGGGCCCCCGCTTCGATCGCCTGCGCACCGCGCTGACCGCCACCCTGTTTGCGGTGCTGGGCCTGGGCTGGGTGTGCCTGCTGGCCGAGCCGGCCTCCGCCGCACCGCTGCCGTGGCTGCCGCTGCTCAACCCGATGGAGCTGGCGCAGCTGGCGGTGCTGGCCCTGGCCGCGCGCTGGCTGTGGTCGGCGCAGGGGCCGGGCGGCGTGCGCGGCATGCGCGTGCCGGTGCTGGCCATCGCCGGCTTCGTGCTGCTCACCAGCACTACCCTGCACACCGTGCACCACTGGGGTGGGGTGGCCTGGAACGAGGCGCTGTGGTCCTCCACGCTGGCCCAGACCAGCCTCACCGTGGTCTGGAGCGTCCTCGGCGTGATCAGCTGGGTGTGGGGCTCGCGCCGTGGCCAGCGCACGTTGTGGCTGGTCGGTGCGGTGCTGATGGGCGTGGTGCTGGCCAAGCTGGTGCTGATCGACCGCCAGCACCTGGGCAACCTGCTCGGTATCTCTTCCTTCATCGCCTACGGCCTGCTGTGCACCGTCGTGGGGTATCTGGCGCCGGCGCCGCCGCGCGCACCGGACGCAACCGCGGAGCCAACCTCGTGACCATCCTGCGTAGCCTGATCGCTGCTCTTTCCCTGGCCGCCGCGCCGTCCCTGGCGGTGGCCGCCGATGCCCGCCAGGAATACCGCCAGCAATGGCCGCTGCAGCTGTCACAGGACAAGGTGGCCGCGTACCGCGTCGCGCTGGACGAGGCGGTCTATCGCAGCGCGGTCTCGCCGCAACTGGCCGATGTGCAGGTGTTCAACGCGCAGGGGGTGAAGCTGCCCACGGCGTTGCTGAGTGCCGACCAGCCGCTGGCACGGCAGGCGCACTGGCAGGACCTGGCCTGGTTCCCGCTGCCGGCGCTGGCCGCCGGTGACGTGGATGACCTGCAGCTGCTGACCGAACGCAACACCGATGGCAGCGTGCGCCGCGTGGAGGCGCGACTGGGGCGCGGCGGTGGCAGTGCGCCCAGGGCCGCTGGCTGGCTGGTGGATGCCACCACGATGAAGGACGGTGTGCAGGCCCTGCAGCTGGACTGGCAGGCGCAGACGCCGCTGCAGGCACGCGTGCGGGTGGACGCCAGCGATGATCTGCGCCACTGGCAGGCGGTGGCCGAGGACGTGCCGTTGGTGGACCTGCAGCACGAGGGGCGCCGCTTGCAGCAGCGGCGCATCGAACTGGGCGACAAGGCACGCTACTTCCGCATCCTGCCGATGGGCGCCGAGGCGCTGCCGGTGCTGTCGGCGGTGCAGGCCGAACGGGTGCCGGCACCGCAATCGATCCAGTGGCACTGGCAGTCGCTCACCGGTACGGCCGCCAGGCCGGGCGAGTTCGAGTACCAGTTGGACGGGCGGTTCCCGATCGCCCAGGCCGACATCGCCACCGCCGACAACAGCGTGGTGCAGTGGACGCTGCTCAGCCGCGACGACGCCAACCAGCCCTGGCAGGTGCGTGCCGGTCCCTGGGTGGCTTACCAGCTGCAGGATGCGGCACAGGCACGGCGTTCGCAGACCCAGGCGCTGCCGGTGCCCAGCCGCGACCGCTACTGGAAGCTGGTGGCCGGGCAGGCGCAGCCGAGCGTGGCCCCGACGCTGAAGCTGGGTTACCAGCCGGAGGTGCTGGTGTTCATCAGCCAGGGCCAGGCGCCTTACAGCGTGGCTGCCGGCAGCGTGCGCGCCGTGCGCAGCGATGCGCCGGTGGGCACGGTGATCGCGCAGATGCGACAGGAGTTGGGCGCGCAATGGCAGCCGGCCACGGCCACGTTGCAGGGGCCGGCGCAGGTGCTCGGCGGCGAGGCGGCGCTGGCCGCACCGCGCGACTGGAAGCGCTGGCTGCTGTGGGGGCTGCTGGTGCTGGGCGTGCTGGTGGTGGGCGGCTTCGCGTTGAGCGTGCTGCGGCAGAAGCCGAGCGCCCCGGCGCCCTGAGCGATCGCTGCCGCCTGCCCAGGCCCGGGCAGCCCGCCGCTGCAGGCGGGCTGCGATCACCGCCGGGGTGGATTTGCGATGCACCGGCGCAGCCGGGACAATGGGCGTCTGCGCCGTGCGCGGCGCCCTTTCCTTTTTCAGCCAAAGAGTTGCCCATGTCCATCGTTCGCATGACCGACCTCGATCTCTCCGGCAAGCGCGTGCTGATCCGCCAGGACCTGAACGTACCGATCGAAGACGGCCGCATCACCTCCGAACAGCGCATCACCGCATCGCTGCCGACGTTGAAACTGGCACTGGAGAAGGGCGCGGCGGTGATGGTCACCTCGCACCTGGGCCGCCCAGTGGAAGGGGTGTGGAGCGAGGCCGAGTCGCTGGCGCCGGTGGCGCTGCGCCTGTCCACGCTGCTGGGCGTGGACGTGCCGCTGGTGCGTGACTGGGTGGACGGTGTCGAGGTCGCGCCGGGCTCGATCGTGCTGCTGGAAAACTGCCGCATGAACCTTGGCGAAGGCAAGGACGATGAAGCGCTGGCGAAGAAGTACGCCGCGCTGTGCGATGTGTTCGTGATGGATGCCTTCGGTACCGCGCACCGCGCCCAGGCCTCCACCCACGGCGTGATCCGCTTCGCCCCGGTCGCCGCCGGCGGCCCGCTGCTGATGGCCGAACTGGACGCGCTGGCCAAGGCCCTGCACGCGCCGGCCCAGCCGCTGCTGGCGATCGTGGCCGGCAGCAAGGTCAGCACCAAGCTGGAACTGCTGGCCAACCTGGTCGGCAAGGTCGACCAGCTCATCGTGGGCGGCGGCATCGCCAATACCTTCATCGCCGCCGCCGGTCACCCGGTCGGCAAGTCGCTGTACGAGCCGGACCTGCTGGACACCGCCAGGAAGATCGTGGCCGATGCCAAGGCGCGCGGCGCCGAGATTCCGCTGCCGACCGACGTGGTGGTGGCCAAGCAGTTCCTGCCCGATGCCGAGGCGACCGTGAAGGCGGTGGCCGACGTGGCCGAGGACGACCTGATTCTGGACATCGGCCCGGACACCGCCCAGCACTACGCGGGGCTGATCGCCAAGGCCGGCACCGTGGTCTGGAACGGCCCGGTGGGCGTGTTCGAGTTCGAGGCCTTCAGCCACGGCACCCAGGCGCTGGCCCGTGCCATCGCCACCTCGCCGGCGTTCTCCATCGCCGGCGGTGGCGACACCCTGGCGGCGGTCGACAAGTACGACATCGCCGCGGACATCAGCTACATCTCCACCGGTGGTGGCGCGTTCCTGGAGTTCCTGGAAGGCAAGACCCTGCCGGCCGTGGCCGCGCTCGACGCCCGGGGCGCCTGATGCGGGAGGATCGGTGGGCGACCACCGTGGCCAGCCAGGCGATGGAACAGCGCGCAGCGCTGTTCTTCGACCTGGACGGCACCCTGATCGACTCGGCGGTGGGCATCACCCAGTGCGTGGCGCATGCGCTCACCCAGATGGGCCGGCCGGTGCCGCCCCAGGACGAACTGCGGCGCTGGATCGGGCCGTCGTTGCGCACCAGTTTCGGCCCGTTGTTCGACAGCGCGGCCGACGTGGAGCAGGCGGTGACGTTCTACCGCGAGCGCTTCGAAGTGCATGGTTGGCGTGAGCACGCGGTGTATCCGCGCATCGGCCAGGTCGTGCAGGAACTGCACGGCCGCGGCCATCGGCTGGCCATCGTCACTGCCAAGAACGAGCCGCACGCGCGGCGGATCATCGAGCACCTGCCGTTCGGGCACTGCTTCGAGGACGTGATCGGTGCGACCCTGGATGGCAGCCGCAGCGAAAAGCCGCAACTGGTGGCCGAAGCGCTGCAGCGGCTGTCGCTGCAGCCCGCGCAGTGCTGGATGATCGGCGACCGGCGCATGGATATCGCCGGCGCGCGCCACCACAACATGCGCAATATCGGCGTGTTGTGGGGTTTTGGGGGTGCCCAGGAGCTGCAGGCGGCCGGTGCGCAGCATCTTGCCGCAGCGCCGGAAGACCTGCTGACGGTGCTCGCCTGAGGCCTGCGGCGGCGTCCCGTACGCCGCCGCATGTCCTGCGCAAAGCCAATCGGGTCGGGGCTTGCGGCACTTTACCGGTCAGCCGATGTCCGTGCGGCGGTCCGGGCCTGTCTGCAGGACATCGCACAAAGCTAGATGCCCCAAGGCTGTAAACGTATTCATGGGACGTGAAGGGTGTGCTAATTTCGATCCTTTCCCGGGAGCCCTTCAACCATGATTGAGCGTCAGCGTCGCACCAAGATCCTTGCCACCCTCGGACCGGCCACCGACCCGCCGGGCGTGCTGGAGGATCTCTTCCGCGCCGGCGTGAACGTGGTTCGCCTCAACTTCAGCCACGGCGATCCGTCCGGCCAGGCCAAGCGTGCCGCCGACGTGCGCGCCGCCGCCCAGCGCGTGGGCGTGGAAGTAGGCATCCTGGCCGACCTGCCGGGCCCGAAGATCCGCATCGAGCGTTTCGCCGAAGGCAAGATCCACCTCAAGGCCGGCGACCGCTTCGACCTGGTCGCTTCGCCGGATGCACCGGCCGGCGACACCACCCAGGTGGGCGTGAGCTACCTGGGCCTGCCGCAGGACGTGGTGGCCGGTGACGTGCTGCTGCTCGACGATGGCCTGATGCAGCTGCAGGTGGTCGAAGTGCAGGGTGAGCGCATCATCAACAC
>RCUH01000204.1_pt1 | contig 79631 bp, 72 predicted proteins | sample 2166191 | NCBI WGS metagenome assembly RCUH01 (sample SAMN09932848, study PRJNA488358) | compost metagenome | feature: garden; material: soil; isolation source: compost soil in an enriched community after 214 h of incubation | place: Germany: Experimental Botanical Garden Goettingen | collected... | reverse complement strand
AACAGCAACTGGTTCCTAAAGAAGGTGAAATTGTAGAAATCTTCAATGATTTTGCTGAATTCCATAAAGAAGTTCCAACTTTTAATTCGAAATTGGAAGAATTGGAATATCTGTCTGCGAAAATCAATTATAAAAAAGGGGACGGAAAAGTGATTGGCAAGCATCAAGGTGCGCAGTTTTTCACCATCGGTCAAAGTAAAGGTTTGGGAATTGGAGGTCATAAGGAATCTTGTTTTATCATCCAGCGAGAAATGGAAAACAACATCATCTTCGTTGGTGAAGGAAAAAATTTCCCCGGACTTTTCCGCAAAGCTTTGAAAATCGATAATTCAGAAGTTCACTGGGTTCGAGAAGATTTAAAATTGAAAAATGGAGAATCTATGGACGTTTTGGCAAGAATCCGTTATCGTCAAACTTTGGAGAAAGCAACGATTCATCAATTCGAAAACGGATTCTATATGGAATTTGAAAATCCACAGTCGGCGATTGCTGAAGGGCAATTTGCGAGTTGGTATTTGGATGATGAATTGATTGGAAGTGGTGTGATTAGCTAAAATTTAAAAAATAATTTTTCAAGAACCCTTTCAGAGTTTGAAACTCTGAAAGGGTTTTTCGTTATCCAGCCAACCAATCCTTAAAATCCTTCACTCTATCTCGACTCACCGTAATTTCTTCCTCTGGCTGAAACTCCAAATCGACTTTATAATTCGGGGAAGTGTGGATATTTTTGATGTAATCTGAGCTGATGATAAATTGTCTGTTCACCCGGAAAAATTTGGATGGTTCCAGAACATTTTCCAATTCGTCCAGCGTGAAATCCGTTGGAAAATTACGTTCATTGGTTTGAAGATAAACGATTTTGTTCTCGCTGTAGAAACAACTGACTTCATTGATGGAAACAACTTTCAAATTATATCCGATTTTAACCAAAATTCTGGAAAGAGTTGCTTGTTCTTTTTTAACTATTTGTCTGATTTCCTGAGAATTAACAGTACCTTGCTCCGGTAAGAACGATTTGAATTTCTCAATCGCTTTTGCCAAATCTGCTTCTTCAATAGGTTTCAGAAGATAATCGATGCTGTTGAGTTTGAAGGCTTTCAAAGTGTATTGGTCAAACGCCGTTGTGTAAATGATAAACGCTTTGGTCGAGACTTTATCAAAAATATCAAATGACAATCCGTCACCCAAAACAATGTCCGAAAAAATCAGTTGTGGATGTTCATTATTCTGAAACCATTCTACTGATTCCTCCACAGAATTGAGGCTTGCAACAACTTGTAAATCAGAAAACAAACCCAATAATTTTTCCAGTCTTCTGACTGCCGGTTTTTCGTCTTCTATGATTATCGTTCTTATCATTTTTTTAGTTTATTTTTTTATCATTCGAAATTAGGAAAATATTATTTTTCCTTATCCATTAATTCCCGAATCTTTCGCTCTTCCCAATTTTTTCCAAGTACAAATTGTGGAAAAAAAACACTCAGTCCGTGAACTGTCAAACCAATTCCCCAGAAAAATAATGTGATGAAATTCTTATACTGAAAATAACTTTCACCAGGTTTCAAATCTTGAATATTAATAAACACAATCAATAGATTTACAAGAACATAAATCGTCAAATGAGAATAAAAACCTTTGAGTTTTTTCACCCTTTTCTTGGCTTCAAGATATCTAATATCGTCTTGATTATTAATAGTTTCCATTTCTTTGTTTTTTCATTTCTTTGTTGATCATATCATTTTCCCAATCAGAATTGAAGAAAAATAATTTTATTCCTTTGATTGCCAGAATCAATCCCCAAATGATAAATATCCAAGAAACTTGCATCTCTCCAAGGTTTTGAGGAAAACCGTGCTTGAAGAATTTAATTCCATAAATAATCCCAAATACGATCGCGAAAACCAAAACGCCTGTGTAGAATTTTTTGATTTTTTGCACTCTTTCCACAGCTGTAGCATAACGTGGATTTTCTCTGTTTATATTTTCCATTTTGATTAATTTTAAAATTATTTTTGCTTGTTCATTATTTGTCTAATTTTCCTTTCTTCCCAGCTTTTTCCTGCAAAAAGGTACAGTCCATATCCCAATACACTGAGTCCGCATCCAATCAGTGGGAACCAAAACCATTGCGTTTGTGGATCCGTTTTCAAATTGATGAAAATAAGAAAAGGCATCAGCAGAAAATATCCTGTAAGCATTATGTAAAATGCCTTCTCTTCTTCCATTCTTTCTTTAGCACGTTTGTACTTTCGGGTTTCCATTTGATTTTCCATAGTTCAATTATTTGCTAAATTTTTCGTTGTTCATTATCTCCTGGATTTTTTTCTCTTCCCAGTTTTTACCGACTGCGAAAACCTGCATTGCGTGTGATATAACTCCAATTCCCCAACCTAACATTGGCCAATAGAACCATAAATATTTGGGTGAAGTGATAAGATTGACGATGATCAAAAATGGAATCACGATGCAATAAGAAATCAAGTTTCCGTAGAATCCTTTGAGTTCTTTTACTCTTTTTACCGCTTTTTCGTAAGCAAGATTTTCTGTGGTTTCTGATGTATAAGTTGTCATTTTTTGAGGATTTTTTTCGATTAATATTGGCACTTTAACTTTAAAATTTTGTTCTGATTTTTCTATGAAAACATTTTCTTTGGTAAGCAATGCGTAACGCTGAACGATATTTGCCAACCCGATTCCCGCACTTTCCGTCAGTTGTTCTCTCACTTGCAGATTATTCTCGATGCAGAGAAATTTTCCTTCCGTAAATATTCTGATGTTCAACGGTTTGGATGACGTTGCAAAATTATGTTTGATGCAATTCTCCAGTAATAATTGCAACGAAAGAGGAACTACCAATTTTTGCAAATCATCATCATTAATATCAAAAGTGAAATTCACGCTGTCTTCAAATCTGGTTTTCAGAAGGTTGCAATATATTTTTGCAAATTCGATTTCGTTTTCGATTTTTACCAATTCTTTGTCTTTCTGCTCCAGAACATATCGGTAAACTTTCGACATCGATGTGGTGAATTTCTGTGCCTGCTCAGGGTTTTCATCAATCAAAGCTGTTAAAACATTCAAAGAATTAAAAAGAAAATGTGGATCCAATTGATTCTTCAGAGATTCGAATTGGGCGTTGGCAGATTTTGCAATCAGTTTCTGCTCGACAACTTCTTTTTTGGTATTCTTTTTCAACTCTTCCATAAAGCCTTTAGCGTGAAGGAAAGCCGAAATCATCAAGGCAATATTAATGGTGAACCAATTGATAAAACTATATTTCGCAGAGAAAAAAGTTTCGAAAGTTGCTGTTTTTTGAATGACCACAAAATTGAGATAGCCACACAAATAACTCACCACAACATTCACGACGACCAATGCAACAATGCCAATGATGGTTCGAGTTCTGGTCTTTTCTGCCCAAGGAAATTTTCTGTTCAGAAATTCATTAGTCAAACCATTGCTAACACCGATGAAAACTGAGTACATCAAACAAACTAAAAGTCCATAGAAGAAGCTTTCCACAGTTTTTTCATCCGTATCTACGATGAAGAAAAAGAGGTTAACTCCAAAACCTACCCAAAACAACGATATGATACTTTTTCTATTCATTACTTTTATTTCTTGGCTCAAAATTAGGATAGAATTAAAAGTTAGACAATTATATATAACCGAATTGTTAAAAAATGCGACTGAACTGTAAAAATCACAGTTGAAATCTTAAATTATCTTAAAGATTTGAAACAAAAATTCAAAAAGGAACATCTTTTGCTTTTCAAAAAATCACAAATTAAGATCATTATGAACAGAAATGTAGAAATAGTTCTTGCCGGCATCTTTGGAACAGCAACTGTTCTGGGCATTTTGGTAGCAAGAAAATATTTGAAGAACAGAATTTACAACAGCGACTATTCTGACCATCATTTGCTATTTGGAAATCAAAAGAAATCCTATGCAAATCCCAATGATGGCGTGGAATTGGATGCATTCTTATAACACACACACTATTTTTAAATTATACAGATTTCCGGTTCGCAAGAGCCGGATTTTTTTGTGGAAAACTTTCCGAAATTTTAAGAGAGATTTTATTTTTCTAATGATAATTTTATAGTTTAAATTTTAGCTTTCTAAGCCTGAATTTTATTGAATTAATGAAACTCTGATCATCAGATTCCAAACTTTGAACTCCAAACATTGAACTCTCAAATTCCAAAAGGGCAAGGCGCTCAACGAAATGTCATCAACAAATTTGACCGATTCACCCACGAACCGGAAGATTTTGAATTAGATTTAATCAAAACACAAGTCACAGAAGTTTTCCCGAAAAGCATCATCAATGTCATCAAAAGTCCAGACCTGATGATGGATTATTCTATGAATCCGTACCAAGGTTGCGAGCACGGCTGTTCCTATTGTTTCGCCCGACCAACACACGAGTTTTGGGGTTACAGCGCAGGCATAGATTTCGAAAGAAAACTGATGGTCAAGAAAAATGCGCCGGAACTTTTGGAGAAAACCTTTCAGAAAAAATCTTACATTCCGAAAACGATTATGCTTTCCGGAAACACAGATTGTTATCAGCCGATTGAAAGACAATTTGAAATTACCAGAAAATTGCTTCAGGTTTGTTTGGATTACAGGCATCCAGTTTCTATCATTACCAAAAATGCTTTGGTTTTGAGAGATATTGACATTCTCAAAAAAATGGCGGAAAAAAATCTGATTTCCGTTTCGCTCAGCATTCCGACCATCAATGAAGAACTTCGACGCGTGATGGAACCACGAACTTCAACCGCAAAAAACAAACTGAAAGCCATAGAAGTTTTATCCTTGAAAAATATTCCTGTGAATGTTATGATTGCGCCAGTAATCCCGGGTTTGACAAGCGACGAAAGTCTCGGCATAATGAAAGCGGTTTCCGAAGCGGGCGCAAGAAGTTGCGGTTACACTTTGGTCAGATTGAATGACACTGTAGAACCCGTTTTTATCCAATGGCTGGAAACACATTTCCCCGACAGAAAAAACAAAGTACTCAATCTCATTCGTTCGATGCGAGGCGCAAATCTTGGTGAAAAGCGGTTTTTCCAACGTTATCAAGGTGAAGGAAATATTGCAGAAATGATTCATAAAACCTTTGAAATCGGGAAGAAGAAGTTTTTTGCGAATCAGGAAAGAGCAAGTCTCACAACCGAACATTTCACGGGAAGCAGAACGCAACAATTGAGATTGTTTTAGTAATTTTAAAGAAAAAATTTGAAATACATCTATATTGTTTTCGTTACTTCTTCTCTTTCTCTGATTTTTTTCAGAGCATTTTTTGAGCCTCTCTTTTTAACAATTTTCAGAAGACCACTTTTCAACCATTTTTCCTTGTTCCCAAAATCCTTATCTGATAACGACCGCTATTTTTTGGAAAGAGAAATTCGGTTTTATAAAAGACTCAAGCCAAAATTCAAAAGGTCATTTGAAAATAAGATTAGGCATTTTCTTAAATCATATCCAATTATTGAACAAGACAATCTCACACTTTCCCAACAACAAAAAATCCTGATTGCTGCAACATTTTCTGAATTGACTTTTGGGATGAATGTCAAACATCAGGATTCCTTTGACAAAATCATTGTTTATCCAAACGCTTATTTTTCTACGATCAATCAGGATTTTCACAAAGGAGAATTCAATGCAAGACAAAAAACAGTCGTTCTTTCCTGGGAAGATTTTTACCACGGCATCAAAATTTCCAATGACAATATTAATCTTGGAATCCACGAGTTTACGCACGCCATTTTGCATCAGGCAACCAAACCAAGAACCAACACATTTGATTACGTCCTTTTTGAAGACGAACATCGCAAAATTCTAAAACTTTTGAAAGATGAAAATTATATGAATTCTATTAAGGATTCTGGGTTTTTTCGGGAATATGCATTTGTGAATTCGAAGGAATTTATTTCTGTGGTGATGGAATATTTTTTTGAGGACCCAAAAAGTCTGAAAGCCAAATTTCCTGACTTATATCAAAGATTGAAAACAATGCTGAACTACGATGAGAATTGTTTTAGCCAGTAGATTCTTTTATTTAAATTTGCATCACAAAACACAAATTTGACAAACAAAATCCTCTAATGAAGCAATATTCCGCAAAACGAAGCATCCAAATTCTCGCACATATTCTTGAACAGTACGGCATCGATAAAATCATCATTTCTCCAGGTTCCAGAAATGCGCCTTTGTCGATTCATTTTTCCGAGATTGATGCGTTTCAATGTTACAGTATTGTGGACGAAAGGTCGGCTGGATTCGTTGGTTTGGGCATCGCGAAATCAATTAAGAAACCTGTTGCACTCACTTGTACCAGCGGTTCTGCGGTTGCAAATTATTATCCTGCAGTGGTGGAAGCTTTTTATCAGAATATTCCACTTTTGATTCTTAGCGCAGACAGACCTTCGGATTTTGTGGATTTGTTTGATGGACAGACGATTAGGCAGAAAAATATTTTCCAGCAACATTCCTACGGCGATTTCGAATTGTTGGAAGATGAGAAAGACGGCGCGGAAGATTTCAACTTCGAGACCATCAAAAAAGCGGTGGAACTTTGCATCGAAAAAAGTGGTCCGGTTCACATCAATATTCCTTTGACAGAGCCACTATACAACTTGGTAGATGAATTGCCGGTTTTGCCAATATTCGAGAAAACAATTCAGAAAAAAGCTTACGAACTTCCTTCAAATTTGGTCGCGGATTGGCACACTTCAAAGCGAATTTTGATTCTTGCCGGAACATTAGCCCCAAATCCAGAATTGCAAGCGCAACTTTCTCAATTGGTTAAAAATCATACGGTTGTAGTTTTAACGGAAATGAATTCCAATCTTCAGCACGAGAAATTTTTCGCTCATATTGACCGATATATTACAGATTTTACTGCAGAAGATTTCAGGACTTACGCGCCAGATTTGTTAATCACCATCGGACAAAATGTAGTTTCAAAACGCGTGAAACAATTCCTTCGCAAAGCCAAACCACTTCAACATTGGCACATTGATGAATATTGGCAACCAGACACTTACTACGCATTAACACAAAAAATAGAAACCAAAGCAGAGATTTTCTTTTCCAAATTGTTGAAAGCTATCAATCTCGAGCCAAGACCTTTCTTCAATCTTTGGGACGTTTTGAAGGACAAAAAAGATGCGAAACACGAGGAGTTTTTGAACAAAGCACCTTTCTCAGATTTTTACTTGTTTAAGCTTTTGGCGACTCAAATTCCTGAAAATTATAAGATTCATTTCTCCAATTCGTCAGCGATTCGATATGCGCAATTGTTTGACTATCAGAAGCACGACGTTTATTGCAACCGAGGAACCAGCGGAATCGATGGTTGCACTTCTACCGCAATGGGATTTGCAATGATGGAAGATGAACCTACGATTTTGATAACCGGAGATTTGTCGTTTTTCTATGACATCAACGGACTTTGGAACCAATATATTCCGCCATACACGAGGATTGTCATTTTCAACAATGGTGAAGGAAACATTTTCAAAATCATTCCTGGACCAAGTGGGACCAATGCTTTGGACGAGTTTATCGCAACGAAACACAACAGAAACGCAGAATTATTAGCAAAAAATTTCGGTTTTGATTATACGAAAGTAGAAGACGAAATTACACTGGACAGAGTTTTACCAAACTTCTTCAAACCCAATCCGAAACCAAAGATTTTGGAAGTAATGACGTCTGAGTGTAATAATGCTGATATTTTGAAGCAGTATTTTGTGGAGTTGAAGTGATTTTTTCTCGCAGATTTAGAAGATTACACAGATTTTAGAAAATTAGCTAAATTTGCTAAATCTGTGAGATTCTAAATTCAAAACTCCAAATCCGTTTCTTTTTTCGGCAAATTGATTATTTTTTCAATTGGATAAATGAACATTTCATCAAAATCATTGAGCGCATTAATCAATTGAAAATGAGAAAATTCTTTGATATTATCAATCGTAATTTCTGTTTCCTTAATTTTTTTCGAGGTTAATAAACTTTGACGCATCACGCCATTGAGAAGATAAGTTTTTGGTGAGAACCAAGTTTTATCTTTCAGGAAAAGAAGATTGGAATAGGACGTGTCTGTGATTTGATTTTCTTTGATGATGATGATTTCGTCAGCCTCACTTTTTTCTTTTAATTTTTGAAACTGAGTTCTGTCCGCAGACTTAAAGTGATAATCAAGTTCATTATCAATAACCAATTCGAAATCATAGTGTTCCGAAATTGCGTGTGGAACTATTTGTGTTTTCAAATTATTGTCCAAATCATATTCAATTCGGAATTTGTAAAGGCCGTCTTCGTCGTGTTCCAGATTCAAAAACAAACTTTGAATATCAATTTTACATTCCTTTCCGAAATGCGAAAATGTGTCATTCATTCTTTTTTGGTGAAGTTCTACCAAGAAGATTTTCTGGTCTTCTACTTTGATGCTTTCAATAAATCGGGACATAAATTTTGTTTTTCATTTCTTCATATTCGCTTTTCAAGTCGCTTTGGTGCGTGATTCCGCCTCCACTTTTGAAAAAGAGTTTTCCGTTTTCCTTTTCAATAAATCTAATCATCACACAAGAATCGAGATTTTTACCATCAAAATAACCGGCAATTCCGGTATAAAAACCTCGTTCATATTTCTCCGCTTCCAAGATAATTTCCAAAGTTTTTGGTTTTGGAGCACCGAGAATTGAACCAGCTGGTAAGAGTTTTTGGAGAATAGTACCGATTTTGTTTTGAAATTCTGGTTTTATTTCGCCTTCGATTTCAGAACTCATTGCGAGAAGATTTTTTTGTTTTGTTTTGATGAAATCGATTCTTTGAAAATCCTTTACCCGAACATTGTTGGCAACCATACTCAAATCATTTCTCAACAAATCTACAACGGTGTAATGTTCAGCTTTCTCCTTAGGATCGTTTTTTAGAATATTTTCTGCATCTTCGATTTTCGCATCAATTGTTCCTTTCATTGGATGCGTAAAAATCTTATTATCAATGATTTCGATGAAAGTTTCTGGGGAAAAGCAGACAAATTCTTCCGGAACTAGGATTTTATATTTTGCTTTTGAGAATGTGAAAATATCTTCTAACGTCAAGTTGGTTTCAATCTCAGTTTTTCTGGTGTAATTCGTGAGATACGAATTCCCTTTTTTTAAATTTTCCTGGACGATTTCAAATCCTTTTTGATACTCTTCCAAAGTTTCGGGAAAAGATTTCCATTCGAAGTTTGGGATTGTCGCGTGTTCATCAATTGCGTTTGTAATATACGGAAAATCAATTGATAAACTATTGTTTTTAATTTGACTTTGAGTGAAAATTCTGACTTCATCCATCAAAAAATTAATCAAGAAAAAAAAGGGCTCTTTTCTTTCTGACAATTCGTCAATTCTTTGAAACTGCGGATTCTGATACATAAAAACAAAAATAGAGAAAAGTCTTTTAAAAATTGGAAATGGTTGTAAGAATAACAAATCCCGCAACCCGACTTGAGTGAAAATCCTTTTTTGCGAGGGGAAAGCTTTGGCAAAAAGATTGGGAACGGAAGGCGGATAAGTTGCCCAAAATAAAATCGTCAATTTCGCTTGTCGTTAATTAATGGTTACTTTTGCAAAAATTTTGAGAATGACGACGCCAAAACCGGAAATCGGTAAAATACTGACAGAAGCCTATCAATACTGGATGAGAACTTTGCCGTTTCAGTTTTTGTTCTGTGTGATTTATTTTGCTATAATGATGTTTGCAGGCTCGTACGCTTTACGATATTACGGACTTTTTGAGGAAATTCAGAAATTTCAGGGCTTGATTTATACGGATGGAAAAGCGTTTGTCAATAAATATAGCGAGCTGATGCAAACCGACAATGCAATTTTGTTTTTGCAGGTGATGATTGTCGTTAAAGCTGTGATTTTCCCTTTGAATATAGGTTTTCTGAAAATCTATAGAAAGTTGGATCTTGGCGAAAAACCAGAAACCAGTGACCTTTTTGCGGGATTCCAAGGGAGTTATTTTTTCGTTTTTGTGACTTATTCGCTTGCGTGGAGTCTGGTCAATAATTTCCTGTCCGTCTTTACTTTCCTGTGGATTCCGATGGCTTTGTTTGTTCCGGCATTGATTTTCTTCAAGGGTTTTAACTATTTTCAATCTTTCAGAATTAGTGTGCAGACATTTCAGAGGAATTTCGTTTTGCTTTTCATTGCTATGATAGTTTCGATTCTTTTTACCTACAGCGGTTTCATTATCTTTTTCTTTGGGATATTCATCACTTTTCCGTTTTGGAATGCAATGATCTACGTTCTTTACAAAAATTTAATCGGGGATTTTGAAGAATAATTGTTTATGAGTTAATTTGATTCAAGAAATTTTTGTGTAGATTTGATTATAAACTTCAAAATCAAACTATATGGAAAATTTTACCGAATTCGATTCGCCTGCCAACGTTCCAACGCAGGAAACCGGAAACATTATTTCTCACGCTTTAGAAATCTTCAAAAACAGCTTTTTGTACTGCTTTCTTGCAGTCGTGATCTACTTTTTATTAAGTCTTGTCATTCAATTGTTGACTGGCTTTGATTCTCGATCATTGGTAGAAGAAGCACAGGCTGCTGGAGGAAGTTTCGGCTACTCAGATATAATGGCCGCTCCTGGTTTTGCATTATACAGTGGTGCCAACTTTTTTTTAACATTGCTTCTGACGCCTATTTTTGTGAGTTTGATCTATGTTGCCAACAAATCAAATTTCAAGCAACCAATTGTGGTTTCTGACATCTTTTTTGCTTACAGACAAAACTTTATCAATATCCTTATTTACGCATTGATTACACAGATTGCACTTTTTATTTTATTAATAATGTGTGTTTTGCCGGCAATCTTTATTATGCCTTTCTTTTTCCTTGGTTATCCAATCTTGATCTTCGAAAAAGCGAGTGCGATGGATGCGCTTAAAAAATCTTTTGCCATCGTTCAGGCAAATTATGGCACAGTTTTAATTACTGCATTGTTGGCTGGCCTTATTAGTATTGCCGGAATCGTTCTATGTTGCGTTGGAATCTACCTTACTATTCCTTTCGTTTATATTGCAATGTATTCTACTTATTGTGCTTACCAAGGTGCGCCAAGACAAATAGATAACATCAACTAAACTTTAAAACTATGTCAGATTCCGAGAAACAAATTGATTCTGTTAAGATTAAACAGATTGCCCTAATTATTTTAATTTGCGTTTTTGTCGGTTTGATTTGTTGGAATCTGGCCTTGTTTATTCCATCTTTCTTAGGAGCAGTTACGCTTTATATTGTTTGTAGAAAATATAACAATTATCTTGTAGAAGAGAAAAACTGGAAACCCTGGCTTGCAGCAACTGTGATCATGCTTGCTTCATTGATTATCCTCATTCTACCAGTTTATTTTATCGTAGATATGTTGGTGCAGAAGATGGATAATGCGCAGGTTTATATGGAAAAATTCAATGTTTTCCTGGAGAAGATTCATCAATTCATCTATCAGAAAGTTGGATTTGATATTCTAAGCAAAGAAAACATCACGAAAGTTACCAACTTTGCCGGAGGCTTATCTACAAAGGCTCTTAGCACGACGGTGAATACATTTACGGTAATTATGTCGATGTATTTTATCTTGTACTTTATGTTTGTGAGAGCACGTGTTTTTGAAAGAATTGTTGCGAAAGCAATGCCTTTCAAAAGATCTAACACACAATTGTTGGGTAATAAGTTCACAAAACTGGTGATGGCAAATGCGATTGGAATTCCAGTTGTAGCCATTGGTCAAGGTGTAGTTGCGCTGATTGGTTACTGGATTTTTGGAGCGCCGAGTGCTATTCTCCTATTTGCTTTAACTGCTGTTGCATCGATGCTTCCCGTTGTGGGCGCTGCGATTGTTTACGTTCCTGTTGCGATTTATATGATTGCGGAAGGACAGACCGGACAAGGTGTTGGCGTTATGATTTACGGACTTATTGTTGTAGGACTTACAGATAATCTGTTGAGATTTACATTATTAAAACGATTAGAAGATATCCATCCACTGGTGACGGTTTTCGGAATTATTTTGGGTATCAATTTATTTGGATTTATGGGATTGGTTTTTGGTCCTATTCTAATGTCGATCACAGTTTTGCTGATCCAAGTTTACAGAGACGAATTCTCCGATGAAGACACGCCTCCTTCTCTCCAAATGCCTGCTAATAAAGATGATCTCGAAGATAAAATTGATTTAATCGTATAAAAAATGGAAGGTTTGAATCCTGAAATCCTGAAAGAAATCTGCCAAGTCAGAATGCCATTTGGGAAATACAAAGACACAATTCTCGCGGATTTGCCTATCAATTATCTTGAATGGTTTCAAAGTCAAGGAATGCCAAAAGGGAAATTGGGAATGCAACTGTCTACGATTTACGAAATCAAGATCAATGGTTTGATGGATTTGCTAATTCCAATTCGTGGAAAAGTCAGTTATTCTAAAGATAAAAAAACGACTTATAAGTTTTAATTAATGAAAATTAAAAAAAAAATTAATACTGCCAGACGATCTCTGATGCGACGTCTCACCAAAAATATTGGTAAATCTAATGCAGGTATTAAAAACAATCAAAATATCAAAATTCAAAGAATCCTAATCTCAAGACCCAATCACAGATTAGGAAATCTTTTACTTTTAACGCCTTTGGTTCAGGAAGTTATCAACACTTTTCCAGATAGCAAGATTGATCTTTTTGTGAAAGGTGGCGTGACGCCGATCATTTACAAAAATTACAAAAATATTCATCGTTACAACCAGCTTCCCAAAAAACCTTTTAGCAGTTTGGGAAAATACATTAAAGGTTGGTTTCATTTGAAGTTTCGAAAATATGATCTGGCAATCAATTCCAATCCTGGTTCGTCTTCAGGAAGATTGTCGATTCTTGCAACCAATGCGACATACAAGTTTTTTGGCGATCACGATGAAGAATTGAACTCAAAATATCCGGATTACAACCACGATGCGAAGAAGACAATTTACAATCTTCGAAAATTCCTTATCGAGTTAGGATTTCCAGAAAACACTTCGAAAATTCCATCGTTAAAGATAATTCTAGACGAACAAGAACTTGAAACCGGCAAAGAAAATCTGCAGAAAATCGTTCAAAACGACAAGAAAACAATTTGCCTTTTTACCAATGCAACCGGCGCCAAAATCTATTCGGAAGAATGGTGGAGCACTTTTTATGATAAACTAAAAACTGCTTTTCCAGATTACAATATCGTCGAACTGTTGCCTGTAGAAAATATTTCAAAATTGAATTTTAAGATTCCAAATTTCTATAGTACAGACATTAGGGAAATGGGCGGATTTTTAGCAAATTGCGCACTTTTCATAGCAGCGGATAATGGCGTGATGCACCTTGCAAGTTCTGTAAATGTCCCAACTATTGGACTTTTCAAAGTGACGGATGAAACAATGTACCAGCCTTACAATGACAAAAGTTTTTCCATTAATACAAATAATACCGATTTGGATAAAGTAATTGACCTCATCAAAACGTCTTTATAATATTAGAACTCCGGATGGACTTTTAAAAACTATAAACCAATTATTATGAACTTTGTTCTTTCCGAGGCATATTCTCAGTACAAAAACGATATTTTAAACATTTTAAAGAATTTTAAAAATGACGGCGTTGTAGTTGGTCACGGCAATCGGAATGTTGTAAAATACTTTGTGGTCGATGGATTGAAATTTAATTTTAAATCGTTCAAGCAACATAATATTATCAATCGTCACGTTTATAAATATTACCGAAAATCCAAATCAAGACGATCTTACGAATACGCACAAATGCTTTTGGACAAAGGTTTTTTTACCCCAAAACCAATTGCCTTTATTGAGAATCACGATTTCATTGGCGTGACGTCAAGTTATTATGTAAGTGAGCAATTGGAAGAGGTTTTTACGCTGAGCGACGCGCTTTACAATCATTCATTTCCCGACAGAGAAAGGATCATTAATGATTATACTAAGTTGATTTTCCAGCTTCACGAGAACGGAATTATTTTTATAGACAATGCTGGAGGCAATTTCCTAATCAAAAAAATCGATGGCGAATATCGCTTCTTTTTGGTTGACCTCAACCGAATGAATTTCCATCAAGAAATAGACATTAATAAAAGACTTATTAACTTCGAAAGATTGACTAATGATCAAGAAATCATCCAAATAATAAGCACAGAATATGCACGATTATCAGGACAATCTCCCGAATTTTGTTATAATAAAATCTTAGATTTTACGAAGAAAAAAGCATTTAAGCGAAAAGCGAAAAATATTCTGAAGTTTTATAAATTCTTTTTCAAAAAGCGCTAAGCCTTCAACGCTGCAATTTCATCTCTTAATTTCGCAGCTTTTATGAAGTCAAGATTCTTGGCAGCGGATTCCATTTCTTTTTGTTTGGCAACCACGATTTTCTCGATGTCTTCACTTCCGTAATTGGCTCTAGTTTCTGCAACTTCCTGCATCAGGACTTTTTGCGTATATTTTTCGTCTGGGAAATCTTTGCTTCTTCCAACCAGATTTTCACTGATTTTTTTGTTCAATGCCATCGGAACTTTGCCGTGATCTGCATTGTATTTCATCTGTTTTTCACGACGATAAATAGTTTCATCGATTGCCGCTTGCATAGATTTCGTCATTTTATCCGCGTACATTATCGCCCGTCCATTCAGGTTTCTTGCCGCTCTACCAACCGTTTGGATCATCGATCTTCGGGAACGTAACATTCCTTCTTTGTCGGCATCAAGAATCGCCACCAAAGAAACTTCTGGTAAATCCAATCCTTCTCTCAAAAGATTAACGCCCACCAAAACATCAAACAAACCAAGACGTAAATCCTGCATAATCTGAATCCTTTCCAAAGTTTCCACATCGGAGTGAATATATCGCGTTCGGATTCCGACTTTAGTAAAATATTTGGTCAATTCCTCCGCCATTTTTTTTGTCAAAGTCGTTACCAAAACACGTTCGTCTGCTTCTTCTCTTTTATGAATTTCTTCAATGAGATCATCAATCTGATTCATCGTCGGACGAACTTCGATAATTGGATCCAAAAGCCCAGTTGGTCGGATGATCTGCTCAACATAAGTTCCGCCGGATTTTTCCAATTCGTAATCTGCAGGCGTTGCAGAAACGTAGATCACCTGATTCTGCATATCCTCAAACTCAGGAAATTTCAAAGGTCGGTTGTCCATCGCAGCTGGCAAACGGAAACCGTGCTCCACCAAGACTTCTTTTCTACTTCTGTCGCCTCCGTACATCGCGTGAACCTGTGGAATCGTGACGTGGCTTTCATCAATCACCATCAAGAAATCTTTCGGAAAATAATCCAACAAACAGAAAGGTCTTGAACCTGGCAAACGGCCGTCCATATATCTTGAATAATTTTCAATTCCTGAACAATAACCCAATTCGCGAATCATTTCTAAATCTAATTCAGTTCGTTCTTCCAGACGTTTCGCTTCCAACGGTTTTTCAATTTCTCGGAAGAAATCGACTTGCTTCACCATATCGTCCTGAATCTGGCGAATGGCGCCTTGCATCGTTTCCGGTGTGGTTACGAAAAGGTTGGCTGGATAAATATTAATCGTATCAAAATTCGAAGTGACATTTCCTGAAATCGGATCAAAACTTTGGATCGTCTCGATCTGATCGCCGAAAAATTGAAGCCTGATCGCTGTATCTGCATACGCTGGATAAACATCAATTACATCGCCTTTCACACGGAAAGTTCCACGTTGAAATTCATTCAAAGCTCTGGAATATAATGCACTAACCAAAGAATTAAGCAATCTCGTTCTGGAGATTTTCTCACTCTTTGTAATCGTAATCAATGACTTCTCAAATTCCTTCGGATTTCCAACACCATAAATACAGGAAACCGAGGCAACAATCAAAACATCGCGTCTTCCAGAAAGCAAACTTGCGGAGGCAGAAAGTCTTAATTTCTCAACTTCTTCATTGATGCTCAGATCTTTCTCGATGTAAGTATTTGTAGACGCAATGAAGGCTTCCGGCTGATAATAGTCGTAGTAACTCACAAAATATTCCACTGCATTGTCTGGAAAAAACTCCTTAAATTCCATAAAAAGCTGAGCGGCCAAAGTCTTGTTGTGCGCCAAAACCAAAGTCGGTTTTTGAACCTGATTCACAACATTGGCAACCGTAAATGTTTTTCCGGAACCTGTAACTCCTAAAAGGGTTTGATATTTTTCGCCAATGTTGAGACCTTCCACCAATTTCTCGATGGCTTTTGGCTGATCTCCAGTTGGTTGATATTCTGATTGAAGTTTGAATTGCATAACACAAAAATACGAAAAAACGTTCCAAGTTTGGAACGTTTGACATTTTCGTGAAATTATTCTTGGGATTGTTGGAGACCTTGTAGCTGGAATTCTTTGTTGACCTTATTAGAAGAATCGTTCACCGCAATGGTGATCGGAATCTTGTTTATGATCGTGTCTTTGTAAACAAAACCTGCCCTCTTTTCTTTGTTGTCAATTAAAATATAATATTCTGTATTGATGATTTTCGATTGTCCATAAAGCAAAATGTTTTTGAATTTTAGTTTTTTTTGAACTTGTAATTTCTTGTAATCTTTAGAATTATTCGCGAAATCGAAACCTCCAAAAGATTGATATTTTATCTTCAAACTATCATTGATAATACAAAGAAAAATGTTGTCTTCTCCACAATTTTGAATTTTGTTGAATTTTGAATATTTATTAAATGATGTACAGGAACAGACGCTAAAAACAACAACGATTAAAAATGCAATAATCTTATTTTCCATTTGTTACAAATTGCATTGTCAAAGGAAGTTGGAAAACTGTAGCCACGCTTTTCTCTTCGGAAGTCGCAGGTTTCCAAATTTTATCTTTGGTCGCAATTTTCATTGCTTTGATTGCTTCTTCGTTGAATTTTTGACTATCACCTTCTGCTCTAATATCGGTAGTTTTTCCGTTTTCATCAATGGTAATGTACAGGTTACTTTTAATCGTTCCCTTCCCTTCGAATGTAGATGAATCAAACACTTCAGCAATTCCTCTTCTTAGTCCATTAAGTCCTTCTGGAAACTCAGCATTTTTAAAATCTCTTGCCGGCGGTGGTGGAGGTGGAATTGGAAGTTCATTTTCTTTCAGGTGGCTAGGATCGTTTGGTTTTGCTGGTTTTTTGGATTTCTTAAGTTTAGCATTTTCAGCTTTAAAATCTTTAATAACTACAACTGTGTCAGTTTTTGTAGAATCATCAACTTGAAATTCTGATTTAGGGAAATCATTTTCAGTTGTTTCAGATGCGTAAACTTTTTGCACAAGGAAAAAGCTGGATCCGGCAATAACAGACAATGCAAAAAGCTTTTTCAGATTTTCGAATTTTGATTTTTTGGTGGTCATCATAATAAATCGTTGTTTGGTGTTATTAAAATTGAATTGGTTGATCAATGACAGATTCTGAACATTTAAAACTTCTGCTAAGATCAATTTCTGATAATCTTTGACATTGAAAGCTTTGCTGATAATCACCTCATCTGCCAAAAATTCGTGATTGTCTGTAATGGCTTTTTTATAAAAATAAATCGCAGGATTGAACCAAGAAATCGCTTGCAGAAATTCGATTAAAATCAAATCCAGAGAATGTTTTTGGACGATGTGCGTTTTCTCGTGGAGGAAAATTCGGTTGTCAATGGTTTGATTTTCGTAGTGATTTTTATTGAGATAAATCGTGTCCCAAAAGCTGAACGGTTGTAAATTATCTTTCATCACTTTGATTTTTTGACCTTGATAAGGTAGAGTTTCACCTTTGATATTGAGAATTCTGAAAATCGAAAAAACAGTTTTAAAAAGCATCGCAGTTGCAACCACGACGTAAATCACCATTAATAAAAATTGCCAATCAAAACTGCTGACTTCATTGGTTTGATAAATCAAAGTCTGAGTCGTGTCATCAAAATTTATTTTGTTTGCTTGATGAGAAATCGCCGGTAAATTGATCTTGACAAAAGGAATTGCGTAAGAAAAAATCAAGGCAAACAATAAGTAAAACCGATTGAATCTGAACATCTTTTCCTTCTTCAAAAACAAATAGTAAATCGCAATTAACAACGATGAACTTATGATTATTTTAAAAACAATGGTTTCCATTATGGTTCTATTTCTTTATCAATAATATCTCGAAGTTCTTTCAATTGTTTCTGGGAAAGTTTTGCATTCGAAGTGAAAAATGATGCAAACTGACTTACGGAACTGTTGAAAAAACGATCAATCATAGAAGTCATTTCGCCTTGGAAATAATCTTCCTTCTTCACTTTAGGAAAATACTGGCGTGAGTTTCCATAAAGTTTGTAGCCTACCAAATCCTTATTCTGCATTCTTTTCAACAGCGTTGCAATCGTAGTTGATGCAGGTTTCGGATCGGCATAATCTTCCAAAATATCTTTCATAAAGACCTTTTCTTTTTGCCAAAGGATTTCCATTAAGATGATTTCGGTTTCTGTCAATTTTTGCTCGTTCATTCTACAACATTATATTTTGTTCTACAAATGTAGAATTAAAATTTGAATGAGCAAATTTTATACAAAAAAAAGGATCCAAATATTTGAATCCTTTAAATAAAAAGTAGTTAGTTAGATTAAAATTTGAAAGCCACTCGCGTAAAAATCTGTCTTCCAGAGAAGCCCATCTGTACTGGATCAAAGATACCGCCAGATTCTGTATTGCCGTCTGAAACAGCACCATATTGCAATGTGGAATATCTGTTGAATACATTTTTACCACCAACAACCCAAGATAAGTTCTTGGTAAAATCATAACCTACAGAAAAATCCGTGGTGACTCTCGGTGTGTAAGTTTGGAAATCGTCTGGTCCATTGTAGCCAATCAAAGTCACTTTATCAAATCTTACCAATTGTAGATTCGCATTGAACTTTTGGATTTTATAATTAAGATTTAAATTGATTTTAGTCTTCGGGGCAGAAGCAAGAATAAATGCGCGTTCTCTTGGACTTAGAAAAACATCTTCTTTCCCAGCCAATTGTGCCGGAGTGTGGACATCCGTAATCTCCATCTCGTTGTAATTACCAGCTAATGTCGCAGATAATTTGCCTAAACCTAAATCTGTAGTATAATTTAAAATAAGATCAACTCCTTTGGATCTAGTGTCAACAGCATTACTGAAAAACTGAGCCTGATCGACTTTTAAATCTGCAAGCGTTTGTCCAATGACGTCATCACTTTGGTCAAATGTTCCAGTTAAAACAATTCTGTCCTTTACCTTAATATAATAACCATCCACTGTTGCAGTGAATTTTCCTGTATTAAAAGTAAATCCTGCACTTCCATTCAGAGAAGTTTCCTGTTCCAACTGAGGAATGAAGGCTTCTTTTGCCAACTCACTGTCATTGGACGCCAGCTGAACTGTCACCAAATTTCCGCCCTGAAAATTGGTAAATTGTAAACTGTAATATTTCTGAACCAATGATGGCGCTCTAAATCCTGACGAAACCGAACCTCTAAAAGCAAATTGAGGCGTAATAGCATATCTCGTAGCAAACTTCCCGTTGACAGTACTTCCAAAATCACTGTAATTTTCGAATCTTCCTGCTGCGCTTACCATCCATTTTTTTGTGATATCAAGTTCTGTATCCACATAAGCGGCAAAATTGTTTCTGCTTTTCCCAACTTCCTGAGAATATCCCGGAAAACCCTGTGAGCCACCTGGTCTAATATCTCCCGTGAGTGGATTTGTCACAAGTAATTCTATTGGTGTATTAGCGGTGGCAAAATTTCCATTAATGTCGTAAGTGGCATAAGAACTCTCTTGCCCTCTGATGATATTGAATTTTTCATAACGGAATTCTGTGCCAATTGCAAGATTAAAACCTTCCAAAAAATCGAACGCTTTGGTCGTGCTAAGTCCTGTCACATTTTGAGAAAGTGAATGTCCTCCTGCATCGAAACTTGTTGGTGAATTCACGCCCAAAGTTGCATTGATGGTGTTGTCAATCTGATAAATGAATCTGTTATTACCAAAAGCATTAGAGAAATTAAAATCCCAAGTTCCAATCTTGAATTTCAAACCATTATCAAATGTAAAATCCGAAATCTTGGTATTCTGAATAGGATTGAATCCATCTGGATATATTTCTGGAATATTTCCGTCTGCATCGGCTGATCTGGTCCAAGCATAAGCTTTCGTATTACGATAAGAAAATCCAGGTTGAGAATAAAAAGTCAATCCGTCCGTCAATGGAACTTCTATATTTCCAAAGAAATAGATATTGTTAGATTTTGCATCGCCAAAGCGTTGTCTCGGTGCGTCGTGCTTTTCTGGATTTGCATTTCGAATAGCATAATCTTTATTAATGAATTCCATCGTGAAATTCCCAAAACCACCTTTGGTTCCGATTTTAGTTCCAAGATTCCCACTGAAGTCAAAAGTATTTCCATCCAATTTTCTGTCTGAAACCACATCATTGTTTCCAGGACTTTTAAAAAGATTAGCACCATAGAAAGCACTGCCTTCGAAACCGTGATTTCTGTCGTTGAGAACCACATTGATAACGCCTGCGATGGCATCAGAACCATATTGGGCAGAAGCGCCATCTCTTAATATTTCAACTCTTTTGATAGCGGCGACAGGAATAGTATTCAAATCCGAACCCGTGTTTCCACGGCCTCTCGTTCCAAAAATATTGACCAAAGATGATTGGTGGTAGCGTTTTCCATTCAACAAAAGCAAAGTCTGATCTGGTCCTAAACCTCGCAACGTTGCAGGATCTACAGCATCTGCACCATCAGACCCAGATTGTTTGTTGGAATTAAAAGAAGGCGCGACAAACTGCAAAAGCTGATTTACATCTACCTGACCAGTCGATTGGCTGATCTGTTTCACGTCTATCACATCTACAGGAACAGCAGTATTTGTGGCAGTTCTTTTTTTATTTCGAGTTCCTATGATGGTCACTTCATCCACGGCAGTTTCACCGGAAAGTGTATCTCCGGTCGATTGTGCAAAATAAAGCGAACTTGCGCCCAAGAAGAAAACAACACTGATTTTTTTGATTCCCATATACATTAGCCTAATTTTAATCAAAAATATAATATTTTTAAATAGGTATTAAATAAAATGGGGTTATTTTCTTAATTAATAACAAGCTCCAACATTTAACCCTATAAAAAATATGATTAAATTGTTAATTTATGTTTTTATCAATTTAATATTACAATTAAGCACAAATTTTTGGTGGCATTATTTTTTCATAGACTTTAGAAAATAAATCTTATGTTAAAATCCACATTACCAACACTTTTTTGTTCATTCTTTCTTCTGTATTCCTGCAATTGGAAAGGACAACCGAGCAAAGAGACTTCTCTGGAAGAAAAGCCAAATACAGACTATAAACCTGCTTTCGCCGGACAAACCAGAATCACACCTGTAAAAACCGCAACACCTTATAATGTCGAAGTTCTCAATACTTCTCTCGGAAAACCTTGGGGAATTATCAATTTGCCAGATGGAAAATTTCTAATCACGGAGAAAACTGGATTTATGAATGTCGTTTCTGCCGATGGAAACCAAGTCTCCAAAGTGGAAGGTTTTCCAAAAGTGGATGCTAAAGGACAAGGTGGAATGCTGGATGTAGCTTTGGATCCGGATTTCAAGACCAATAATATGATTTATTTTGTTTTCTCAGAACCATTTGAAAAAGGGAATTTAACTTCCGTTGCAAAAGGAAAACTTTCTGAAGATTTAAAAACTATTTCTGATGTCAAAGTGATTTTCCGAGCAACACCTTCTTACGACGGCGACAAACATTACGGAAGTAGACTGGTTTTTGACAAAGACGGAAATTTGTTCGTGAGTACGGGCGAAAGATCCGACAAAGAAATGAGAGTTCACGCCATCAAACCAGATAATTATTTAGGAAAAATATTAAAAATAACGAAAGACGGAAAACCAGCGACTGGAAATCCTTTCATTGGAAAAGAAGGTTACAAGCCAGAAATCTACGCGTACGGAATCCGTAGTCCACAAGGTTTGGCTTTGGATGAAAAAGGACAACTTTGGGACATCGAAATGGGGCCAAGAGGAGGCGACGAAATCAACCTCATCCAAGCTGGAAAAAACTATGGTTGGGGCGATGTAAGTTATGGAATTGAATATACTGGTGGAAAAATCAACAATGGAACAACTCAGAAAGCAGGAACAGAACAGCCAGTTTACTATTGGGATCCAGTGGTTTCCCCAAGTGGTGTGACTTTCTACACGGGAAATATTGAGGAATGGAAAAACAACTTATTCATTGCTTGTTTAAGTGGTCAACATATCAATCGAATTGTAATCAAGGATAACAAAGTGGTTGGCGAGGAACGTTTGCTTCTTGACCAAAAAGAAAGATTCCGAGATGTTTTGAGTGGAATGGACGGCAATCTTTACGGAATTACCGACAGCGGAAAACTCTACAAAGTTTCTAAAAAATAAAATTTAATAATCCTGAACGAATCAGGATTTTTTTATGCGGTCTGCTTTTTTAATCCCTTGAAAATCTTTCAAATAAAACGGCTCAAAATAAGCTGTGTCCTCAAAATCTTTTTGATTGAATGTCTCTACAGATTTTTTAATTAAACCTTTTGCCGAAGGATAAATATCAGATTTGAATTCGGCGTTTGGAAGATTCAGAATTTCCTGAGCTTTTTTCGCACCATCTCCAATGAACAAAACTTTCTTATCCACCAATTCGGAAAATGAGTATTCATCGAGGATTTTAGCCTCGGTTTCCTTTATCATTTCGCCGGAAGTTCCATCAAAAAATGCGGTGTAAACTTCCATTCTTCTTGCGTCAATCAATGGAACAATTAATTCAAAACCTTGATTGACGAATTGTTCTAACATAGAATCCAAAGAATTGATAGCAATCAAAGGAATCTTCAATCCATAACAAAAACCTTTCGCAGAAGCAGCGCCAATTCGCAATCCCGTATATGAACCTGGACCTTTGCCAAGAGAAACAGCATTTAGATCTTTCAAGGAAATTTCTGCGCCTTCCAAAGCCCATTCTACAAAGGAGTGAAGGCTTTCGGACTGTTTGTAATTATCGGAAACTTCTTCGCAAAGACAAAGGATTTCTTCGCCATCGGAAATGGCAACAGAACAGTTTTTGGACGAGGTTTCTATGTGGAGGATTTTCATAATTGATTGTAATTCTGAGAATTAATATTAAATTTTCTTTCCTAATTTCTTAACTTCTTTATCAAAATCAGAAACTATTTTTTGGGTTTTGTTGAATGTATCATATTCTGTGACCGCCTTTTTATCCGCAACAACCTTCGCAACTTTTCCATTGCCTTCCAGTACTTTATATTCATTAAAGTTCAGAAATTTGTTGACGCTTTCCGCCAGAGATTCCATCGTGAAAGTGTTTTCTCTTTCAATCAATCCTTCGATATAATCAAAATAACCTGTCACAGTTCTTTCAAGTTGCTGGATTTCTTTTTCTTCCAGATAATTTTTGGCCACCAAAACATCAGACTTTAAAATTCTGCCATCGGGAGAATGCTTCCAAGTCGTCAAACCCATATTGTCCTTTTCGCTGTCTGCTTTTTTATAAATAATCTCTGCAGCTGTATTTCCAGTAATCGCAAAATGGAATTTGTTTTGAACTGTGGCATAAAAGTTTTTTGTCACCTCGGAATTCTTATTGTAATCGATGCTGCATTCTGCAAATATGTCTGTTATCTGTTGATAAATCCGTCGCTCACTTGCCCTAATCGAGCGAACTCTTTGCAGTAATTCTTTAAAATAATCTTTGCCGAAAACGGTTTGTCCTTGCTTCAGCCTTTCATCATCCATCACAAAACCTTTGATGATAAATTCTTTCAAAGTTTGCGTTGCCCAAATCCTAAATTGCGTTGCTTTCGCAGAATTCACACGGTAACCAACAGAAATAATTGCATCGAGATTATAGTATTCTACATTTCGTTTTACATTTCTATTGCCTTCTTGTTGAACTGTTTCCAAAATGGAAATAGTTGCCTCGGGATTTAATTCATTCTCTTCAAAAATATTTGAAAGATGCTTGCTGATTGCAGGAACATTCACATCAAACAAAGCTGCCATCGCTTTCTGAGTCAGCCAAAGTGTTTCATCTTGGACAAAAACATCCACTTTGACCTGATTGTTTGGCAAATCGTAAATTAAAAATTGTTTAGCTTGATTTTCCATTTTGTGTTTTATAAAATCTTAAAACAAAAATATAACAATATTTACGATTTTAAAGTCACACTTTGTCGGCTCCACAATTTCCAGATTCCTTTTTGTCGAATCCAAAACTCAAGGACGGAAAGTTTCATTTCGAAGATTTCATTTTTGTAAAGTCCTTTTACAGCGATGATTCTTCGAATATTTGCGAATTTATTTTTAATTTTAAATTCTTTTAATTCGGTCTGATTGACGGAGTGATATTTCACTTTTCCAGACTCGAAATCTGTTTTGAAATCATCAAAATTCTGAACCCAGCCGTTGGAATGTCCAAACGAAACATCAGTAGAAAACAAAGTCATAATTGAGGAATCATTGTTCTGCATCAAAGAATCAAGCTTCGAAATCTGTGACATTAATGCTTTTTCCTGCTTGGAGTAAATCTGCGAAAATCCAAAAGAAAAGTTGAGTAAAAGAATAAAAGTTATAAATCTCATCTTAAACTAAACATTTCGGTAAATCGTTCTTGGCTCGGCTTGCGCTTTCGGATAAATCGTGAATTCCGCAATCGAAACACGCTCTGGAACATTGATGCAATAAGCAATCGCATCGGCAATATCTTCCGCCTGCAAAGCGTCGTATCCAGCGTAAACAGCCAATGCTTTTTCAGAATCGCCTTTGAATCTTATTTTAGAAAAATCTGTAGCAACGGCACCAGGCTGAATATTCGTGACACGGATTCCGAATTCTGTAAGCTCAATTCTCATTCCTTCAGAAATCACATCAACTGCTTTCTTTGATGCGCAATAAACGACACCATTTGCGTAAGTTTGTCTCGCCGCAACGGAACTGATGTTGATAATTTGTCCGTTTAGTTTTTCTTTCATTAATTTGATAATGGGTTGAGAAACATAAAGCAAACCTTTCACATTTCCGTCCATCATTGCATTCCAATCGTCGATGTTTCCTTCAGAGATTGAATCAAGACCGTGAGCATTTCCAGCGTTATTAATCAAAACATCGATATTTTTCCAATTTTCTGGAAGCGAATTGATAACTTCAAAAACTTCATCCGAATTTCGGACATCAAAACTTAATGTGAGAATTTCAGTTCCTTTGGATAATTCTGATTTCAATTCTTCGAGAATGGTTTTGTTTCTTCCGCAAAGAATCAATCTGTTTTGTTGTTTTGCTAATAAGATTGCGGATGCTTTTCCTATTCCGGAAGTGGCTCCGGTGATGAATATTGTTTTCAATTTTTTTTAAGGTTTAGAATACAAAATTAAAGCATAAAAATGTGATAGAAGAGAAATCCAGAAATTATTAATTAATGATAATTAATGATAATTAATGATAATTAATGAAAGAAACCATTTTCAAACTGAATATTCATTCCACATTTTGACATTTATTATTGGTCGAATTATAATTTACAGAATTAAAACATCATCTCATCAAAACGATACCAATCTTCGGCAAAACCTAAAATAAATGTAAAATTTTCCGAGGTTTTTAAAAACTTCCATCTTCCATCATCTCACTTCCGGCAAAATCCTTATTTTTGCACTTCAATTAAACTAAATATGGCAAAGCAAGAAGATGTTTTCAAGAAAGTGATTTCTCACGCAAAGGAATATGGTTTTATTTTCCCAAGTTCTGAGATCTATGACGGACTTTCTGCAATCTACGATTACGGACAAAACGGTGCGGAACTGAAAAATAACATCAAACAATACTGGTGGAAAGCGATGGTTCAGCTGAACGAAAACATCGTGGGCATCGACTCTGCCATCTTTATGCACCCAACGATCTGGAAAGCTTCCGGACACGTGGACGCGTTCAACGATCCATTGATTGACAACAAGGATTCTAAAAAAAGATTCCGTGCGGATGTCTTGATCGAGGATTATTGCGCGAAAATTGAGGATAAAGAAAATAAAGAAATAGAGAAAGCGGCCAAGAGATTTGGTGATGCTTTTAATAAAGCTGAATTTGAAGCGACGAATCCAAGAGTTTTGGAATATCGTGCGAAAAGAGCGGCCATCCTTACGAGAATGGCAAAATCTTTGGAAAACGAAGATCTTGCTGATGTAAAATCTCTCATCGAGGAATTAGAAATTGCTGATCCTGATACAGGTTCTAAAAACTGGACAGAAGTACGACAATTCAATTTGATGTTTGGAACCAAATTGGGAGCTTCTGCTGATACAGCGACAGACCTTTATCTGAGACCAGAAACGGCTCAGGGGATTTTTGTGAATTACCTTAATGTTCAAAAAACTTCCCGTCATAAATTGCCTTTCGGGATTGCACAGATCGGGAAAGCATTTAGAAATGAGATCGTTGCGAGACAATTCATCTTCCGAATGAGAGAATTTGAGCAAATGGAAATGCAATATTTTGTAGCGCCTGGAACGGAGCTGGAGTTCTATGAAAACTGGAAAACAAAACGTCTTAACTGGCATTTGGCTCTTGGATTGGGTTCAGAAAATTACCGTTTCCACGACCACGAGAAATTGGCGCATTATGCGAATGCAGCGGCAGATATTGAGTTTAATTTCCCTTTTGGATTCAAAGAATTGGAAGGAATCCATTCAAGAACTGACTTTGACTTGAAAGCTCACGAAGCACATTCTGGTAGAAAATTACAGTATTTTGATCCAGAAAGAAATGAGAATTATGTGCCTTACGTTGTAGAAACTTCGGTTGGTTTGGACAGATTGTTCCTTGCCTTGTTCTCGACTTGTCTTAAGGATGAAGTTTTGGAAGATGGCTCTGAGAGAACCGTTTTAAGTTTGCCACCAGCTTTGGCGCCTGTGAAAGCAGCAATTCTTCCATTGATGAAAAAAGATGGTTTGGCAGAATATGCTGAGACGATTTTCAATGATTTGAAGTACGATTTCAACTTGTTCTACGAAGAAAAAGATGCGATTGGGAAACGTTACAGAAGACAAGATGCGATTGGAACACCACTTTGTATCACCATCGATCACGATAGTTTGGTGGATAATACCGTAACCATCAGAGACAGAGACACAATGAAACAGGAGAGAGTTGATGTAGCTGACTTGAGAAGAATCATTGATGAGAAAACGAGTTTTAGAAATTTGCTTTCTAAGATTTAAGTCTTCGATTCTCGAAGACTGACACGTCATTTTAAATAAAAAAAATCCCGATTTTGAATCGGGATTTTTTTATTTGTCTTTCACCAAATGAATCACTTGATCATCCTGCGAAATAAGCAATGAATCGCCTTTGGTTTCGGCAGAAATGGTACTTCTCTCATAAAATTCTCCCTCTGCCGTTTTCTTCTTGAAATCCAGTACAAACTTGTTGTGATTAGATTCCAGAGTAACGGTTTTATCTTTTCCTTCTTCTATGAAAGTTGCTTTTGCACGGCTTCCGTCTTCCGCTTTGTAAGAATAAGAAACTTCGGTTTTTGGTTTTTCCTTCTTGCAAGAAATCATTGATAAAGCGATTGCAAAGCTGGAAATTAGAATGGTTGTTTTCATTTGTTATAAGATTTTAATTGATGATTGTTTTTGTAGCAAATTGTTGTCCAAATATAAATTATTTGAATATTATTTATTGAACAAATATCTCATTGATTTATCGATTGGAAAGGTATTTTTTCTTTTCATCGCTTCTAAATATTTCTTTCTAAATTGTTCTTGTTCAGTAGGATTTGCCATTCTAAAGTTACTAAAAAACTTCCCGGCAAAATCCTGTTCATAGACCATTTGGTAGAATTTCACTTTTGATAGTTCTTTCGCTTTTGCTGATTCTCCAATGGTATTATCTTCTTTCTTGAAGGATATCAATTTAAACTGATAAAATTTTTGATTGTCTTCTAAACTCAAGATCAATCCCGGTAAACCCGCGAAAAAATAAGGGCCGAACTGGAAAGGATAATCTTCAGAGTAGCAAGCATTCCAGTTTCTACCATAAGCCTGAAGAGTTGCTTCTCTGCATTTGATTCCGTTAACAGAAGATTCTGTTCCCAACAATTTCCATACAGTAGGAATAGATTCAGAGTAAAACACATTCATATTGTCAAAAGGACGATGGATTTTAATTTTTTTTGTTTGATTATTTGTTGTTATAATTTCATTTATAAACGCACCAACACTCCTAATATCTGTACTTTGGATCGAATCATTTTTAAATCTATCGTAATCTCTAAAGTAACTATTGTCATTGTTTTTCATTAATAAAACTACGGTAGAATTATGATATTTTCCTGCAGAATCTGTCTTGTATGTCAACTCATAGACTGCCTTGTAATTAAATTGTTGCTGAGCGTGGAGATTCAAAAATAAATTTAAAAAAATAAGGTATATTGTTCTTTTCATAAATATCAGTTTTTTTATAAAACAAAAATAGAGATGATATTATTATTTTAATTCTCGAATCTTAGTCTAAACAAAAAATCCTGAAACGAATTTCAGGATTTTAATATAATTTAAGCGAATTACTTCTTCAAAGCTTTAATGCCCATTTCGAACAAGGCAAAACTTAAGAGATCAGCATTTTCGCCAATCACTTGCTCGGTAGAACGTCCTGCGCCGTGACCTGCGTTTTTCTCAATTCTTAATAAAATCGGATTGCTACAAGCCTGTTTCTCCTGCAATTCAGCTCCGAATTTGAAAGAATGCGCTGGGACTACTCTATCATCGTGATCACTTGTGATAATCATCGTTGAAGGATAGCAAGTTCCCGTTTTCACTTGATGAACTGGCGAATAAGATTTCAAATATTCGAACATTTCTTTGCTGTCTTCAGCCGTTCCGTAATCGTAAGACCAACCTGCACCAGCCGTAAATTTATTATATCTCAACATATCCAAAACACCAACGCCTGGGAAAGCCACTTTTGCCAAATCTGGTCTCATCGTCATTGTTGCACCAACCAAAAGTCCACCATTTGAACGGCCAGAAAGTGCCATAAATTCCTTCGAAGTGTAACCTTTCGACTGTAGATATTCTCCAGCGGCGATGAAGTCTTCAAACACGTTTTTCTTTTGTTGTTTCGTTCCTGCATCGTGCCATTTTTTACCGTATTCGCCACCGCCTCGGATGTTTGGAACTGCGTAGATTCCGCCGTTTTCCATCCAAATGGCATTCACAACAGAGAAGCCTGGTTGCAAACTGATATTGAAACCGCCGTAAGAATAAAGGATTGTTGGATTTTTCCCGTCCAACTTCGTTCCTTTTTTATAATTGATCATCATCGGAACTTTTGTCCCATCTTTTGAAGTGTAAAAAACTTGCTCAGAAACGTAATCTTCTGGATTGAATTTTACATTCGGTTTTTGATAAACTTCTGATTTTCCAGAATCTACATTGTATTTATAAATCGTTCCAGGCGTAATGTAATTGGTGAAAGAATAATAAATATCTTTCTCTTTTTCCTTACCACCGAAACCTGAGATATTTCCTTTTCCAGGAAGTGAAATGTCTCTCACCAATTTCCCAGTTTTATCGAATTGCTTTACAATATCAATCGCATCTTTCATATAAGTTGCGAAGAAAAAGCCACCACCTTCTGAAACGCCGAGTACATTTTCAGTCTCTGGAATCACATCTTTCCAATTTTCAGGACTTGGATTTTTGATGCTTACTTTTACCAATCGCATATTTGGTGCATCTTTGTCTGTGAAGATGAAAAGATCGTCGCCTTGCGTATCCACAATGTTGGCGTTGATGTCAAAACCTTTATTAATTTGAACAAAATCACCTCCGTTTTTCAAATCTTTGATATACAACTCGTTTCCGTTGGTTGCATTGGCTGCAGAAATAATCAAGAATCTTTGATCTTCCGAAACGCCTGCAGACAGATACCTTCTCGGTGTTTTTTCACCACCGAAAATCAATTTGTCCTCAGACTGTTTTGTTCCTAATTTATGGTAATAAACCTTGTGTTTGTCGGTCATTCCAGACAAAACAGTTCCTTCTTTCGGCTTGTCGTAGCTTGAGTAATAGAAACCTTCATCACCTTTCCAAGAGATGCCACTGAATTTCACATCAACAATTGTTTCATCAATTTGCTTCTTGGTGATGGCATCGATAATGATGATTTTATTCCAGTCACTTCCACCTTCTGAGATAGAATATGCGGCAAGATTTCCTTTTTTGTTAAATGAAAGATTGGAAAGCGAAGTTGTTCCTTTTTCAGAAAATTTGTTTGGATCAAGGAAAACTTCAATATTTTTGGTTTTAAGACCAGTTCTGTAGATCACAGATTGTGCCTGTAATCCGTTGTTTTTGGAGAAATAAGTATAATCGCCTTCTTTGAACGGTGCAGAGATTTTCTCATAGTTCCAGATGGTTTTCAGTTGCTCTTTGATTTGATCTCGGAAAGGGATTTTGGAGAGGTAATTTTGGCTGAATTCAACTTGATCATCAACCCAAACTTTGGTTGCATCGACATCATTTTCTAAATAACGATATGGATCTGGAACTTTTTCCCCGAAATAAACGTCTACGTGATCATCTTTTTCTGTTTCTGGATATTTAATTTTTGACATAGATTGAGCATTGGCACCAACATAGAAAACAACAGCAGCTGTTGCAAAAATTGATTTTACTTTCATTTCTAATTTTTTGAATGTTTTCAAAATTAATAAAAATTCCCTCGCTAATTGCGAAGGAATGATGTTAAATATGAATGTTTCATTATTTCTGACTCAAAAAATATTGAGCTTCTGCTTTCCCCCAATTCGGATCCAATGAAGTTTTAGGTTTATAACTCTCAAATTGCTCCAATGCTTTTTTGAATAATTCTGCACCTTTCACTTTGCTTCCTCCAAATTGCTCTGGTGTAAAGTATAAATCTTCCGCTTGCAAAACAGTAATTCTAGGATTGTTTGGGTCAAGTTCCTTCGCTTTTGCCAATGCTTTTTGTGCAACGGGCGCTTCGCCCATATATCTGGTCATCGGATCTACCATCATTTTCAGTCCGCTTGCCATTTTTTTGAGGATGTAAAGTTCGGCGTTATTTGGGCTTAGTTCTTCTGCTTTTGCAATGTACTTTTCTGCCTCCGCAACCACTGGATCCAACTCTGCAGTTTTCCCAGATTGCATCATACTTCTGCCCTTTTGGATGGTTGCAAATCCTGCATAATAATAAGGCAACCATTGCGATTTTTCCTTAGTCCCGATTCTATCAAAATCATTCGCCAAAGCTGTGAATTCTTCCGCTGATTTTTGCCCTTCAACTTTCGCTACTTTTTCTGTCATCGCCTTCTCATAAGCGGTTTGTGCGAATGCTGTAAATCCTAAAAGAGAAAGACTGAATGTTAAGATTAATTTTTTCATAATATAAATTTTTAGTTTGTTCTAATTTTCTGATTCAAAGATAGAATGAGTTTGGTTTGATTAAAATTTAATTCTGCCGAACGGTAATTTTTGATGACTGAATTGTAATTAAAAACCTTTATTTATTTAAAATCAATTGATAAATCTTCTTGATTAGCTCAATATGCGAGATAATAAAATTTTAGTCTTTTATCTTTCCTCCATTATCTTTCGTCTTATTACAAATTATTATTAATCGCATCATTCGTCTTATCAACACCGAAACTCACGAAAACACCTACAAAAACAAAGGTATTAACTGGCGGTCTCACAGTAGTTCTCGTATTTCCGTCGGCGGAATAATTGAAACCATACACATTTTTGTTTCCCAAAATATTATTGATGCTCAAAACAAAAACGGTGAATGATTTCGAATCTTTTTTTCCAACACTCGGAACATAATTCACACTGAAATTGAGTCCGCTGAAATCTTTTAATTTACCTTGATTTCTTAGAATATTTTCTCCATTGTTTGAAATAATATCATAATAAGGACGACCTTTTGCATAAGTGTAAGACATATTGAATCCTGTTTTCCAATCCATAATAAACTTCTTTGCTACGACATTCAAAGTGTGCTTTGAAGCGAAATTTGGAGCTAAACTAAAAGGATAGTTTAAGAAGTCTCTTTTCGAATCTAAGTAAGAATATGTTATCCAATAATCAATGTCTTTGAAGGTTTTCTTGTCTCTCCAAAACAACTCGATTCCCTTTGCAAAACCGCCACCAGAATTGTTGTCTGCAAACTGCGTGTATTGATTATTTGGAGATGACGAACTTTCGTTGGAGATAGACGAAGTTTTAATCAATTCATCATAATTCTTGTAAAATGCCTCGAATCTCAAGTTTCTCCCATCAGCGTTTTTCTGAACTTGAAAAATATAGTGATCGGCTCTCTGAAAATCAAAATTGTTTGAAATCAAATATCTACTTTCCGGATTTTGGTAGAACATTCCGTAAGCCAAAGACGTTGTCCAATTTTTGGAAATCCGATAAGCCAAAGCAACTCTTGGGGAAAAATTCCACCTGTCGAGATAGGAAGAATGTTCTGTTCTGGCGCCAATTTTTGCCGATAAATCATTAGTGAAAATCAAATCGGTTTCTGCAAAAGCTGAGGAAATCAAATCCTTGTAATTCTTCTCGTAAAAACCGTAATTCATTTTTTCATCCGCATTGTTGAACTCAACTCCAGCTCTCAAAGTATTGATTCCTACTTTTTTTTCGACCACCAATTTTCCATTAATATAATTGGATTGGCTGTTGATTTTTGTTTGATTAATTTCCATACCATTCAGAAGATTTGCAAAATTCAAATCATTAGAATTGAATGTGTATGAACCGCCAATATTCACAAGATATTTGCCAAATTTCTCTTTGTAAGACAAATTGTGATACATATTTTGACCTTTCAAACTCACATTATTTCTATCAAAATCCTTCTCAAGGCTTTCAGATTCAACCGATAATTGATTTTGGTCCACACTTCCATAATACTTGATAAAACCGCCTTTTTTGGTTTTAATTCTGAAATTCCCGTCAAAGCCATAACCTTGCGGATATTTGCCAAAGTCTGTATTGAAATTGAACAATTTCCCCATCAAACCAAGATTAGAATAGCCTCCTGCAACACCCCAAGAAGCGGTTTTATTTTGATTTAATTTTTGATAATTGGCACTGAGAAAAATTGGAGAAACACCAAAATCAAATGACGTAGTTTCCGGTAAATCAACACTTTCCAGAATCAAAACTGATGATAAAGCCTGCCCATAAACCGCTGAATATCCACCACTTGAAAAAATATTTCCTTTGAAAAGCGAAGTATTGAATCTATCTCGTCCCGCAATTCCCGGAACCGAATTTGTGAAATAATTGTTGATGAGATTCCCGTCCATAAAAATCTTGGTCTCCGCGCCCGTTCCACCTCGCACGAACAAACCTTCCGTCTCTCCCACTTTTTGAACGCCCGGCAAATAACCCAAAGCGGAAGAAATCTGTCCGTCTGCGCCAGCCGTCGTATAAATGTCCAAAGGCGTGAGCAAAGCCGTCGCCCGTTTTTTATCGCTCGCTTCGATGCTTCCAGCCGTTATTACAACTGCATTGATTTCATTGATTTGAGATTTCAAATTTGCTGGAACGGAAAGGTTTTTTCCTTCGATATTTACAGGAATTTCTATGGATTCGTAATTGTTACCAGAGAAGACCAAAACCTGATTTCCGGATTCTGTAGTGGTAAAAGAATAGTTTCCATTTGCATCGGAAGTTGCGCCATCATAAGTATCTTTTAAAGTGATGTTTATATCTTTCAGCGCTTTGTTTTTGAAAGTTACTTTTCCCGAAATCGTGATTTGTGCCCAGATGCAAATGCTCATTAATATTGATAGTAAGCCGAAGATTTTGCGTTGCGTTTTCATATCTCATAATTTTGATTCAAAGATATTTGAGAACGTCTTAATTAAAAACTAATTCTGACTGAACAGTAATTTTATTGAACTGAATCGTCAATGTTTCACGTAAAACATTTTTGCAATAATTTAATTATCAATATTTTACATATTAAATCAAATTTCGAAACTTTGAAATGCATCAATAATATGTGTAATTTCCAAAGTCTTTTGCTGATTTGGAAGTACGGAAATAATATCAAAACGAACTTCTTTGTCGATGTTGTTTTCTTCGATGTAATAATTGGTGGCGGATATTAAAAGTTTGATTTTCTTTTTGTTAACCGCTTCTTGAGGTTCTAAAAACGCATCTGTGTGTCTGGCTTTGACTTCCACAACTACGATTTGATTTTCGAATTCTGCTATGATGTCAACTTCTGCTTTTAAGTAACGAAAATTGCGGGCAAGAATTTTATATTTTGCTTTAACCAAAAAATCTACAGCCAAATCTTCTGCTATTTTTCCAAATTCGTTGTGGTCTGCCATAAGTTATAAATGATGAATGATTTAGAATTTAATCTTCACATCTTTCCCTACTTTCATTGTGATTTCTGAACCGATAATCAACGGTCTGTTGTCGAAAATGTGGCCGTTTGGGAAGTTGAATGCTGTTGGAAAATCATATTTGGAAACTCTGTTGGCAATTTGTTCATTGACGAATGGGTCGAAAGATTCTTCATAACTTTTGTTCTCGTTTTCTTTTCCCATATTGGTCATTCCGCCAACAATGAGTCCTTTTATTTTTTTGAAAACGCCAGCCAATTCCAAGCTCATAATCATTCTGTCCATCGCGTAGAAATTCTCGCCAATATCTTCTATGAATAAAATCTTATCCGTAAAATCGAAAGAATATTTGGTTCCCAAAAGTGCGTAAATCAATGCGAGATTTCCGCCAACCAAAGTTCCGGAAGACTCTCCTACTCTATTATTTTCTGTGGATTCGATTTTGTAATTTGGGAATTTTCCTTTCAGAATGTCAAATGTTAAGTCATAACTTTCGTCCGTTACGCCAAAACTTGACGTTTTGATGGTTTGTCCGTGGATGGATGCAAAACCTTTTTTCAAAAGATAACTTTGAATCACCGTATTGTCAGAATAGCCGATGTACCATTTTGGATTTTTCTTGAATTCCTTCAAATCCAGATGCTGAACCAAATGCTGACAGCCGTAACCACCTCTTGAAGCCCAGATTGCAGAAATCTCTGGGTCATTTAAAGCCCAATTGATGTCTTTAATCCTTTGTTCTTCTGTTCCGGCGTATGAATAGCCGTTTTGGAATTTTGTATAGAGATTTTCGCCTAAAATGGGTTCATACCCTTTGCTTTTGATTAATGCTAAAGTCTTTTCTAATTGAGTTTCTTCAACAGAACCAGCTGGCGAAATGATGGCGATTTTGTCTCCTTTTTTAAGGGATTTTGGGAAAGTGGTGTTTTGCATTTGTGTTGGTTTATTTTTATGCAAAGGTCGCAAAGATTTTTTTTATTTTATTGAAAATATTTTAAGATTCGCAAGGACGCTTCGCTCATCAAAGTTTTAGTCTTAGTCTTACTTGGATTTTTAAAAATTGGCAAAATTGAATTTTATGGCAAACTTCGATTGGTGACAAATCTTCAACTTTGCGAAGCGCGCCCCGACCTGAGTGGAGCTCTTTTTGTAAGCCTTGGGAAAAGCCTTGGCACAAAAAAGCGGGAACGGAGGGCGGATAAAGGCGCCCAAATCCTTATTTAATCTTCGGTTGTTGTTTCTCTGCTTTTTCTAATTTTTCTTCGAACTTGTTGAACTTCTTGAAACTTTGAAGAAAGATAAACACGCTGAAAAGCATCAAGATACAACCAACAGCTTTTCGGATTTTGTTCGCCACACGTTGATTCAGTCTATCGTGGAATTGTTTTGCCAAGATGATTTTGGACAAATCAATTAGTAAATAAGTTCCGATTACGATTCCAATGTAAAGGACGAAATCCTCCACTTTTGGATAGGCATTTCGCACGGAAACGACGGTTACGAGCCAGAAAAGAACAACACCGATGTTCAGTAAATTGAGTAAAAATCCGTTGAGGAATGTTTTGATGTAGTTTTGGTCGATGAGTTTTTCTTCGCCTTCGATATGCATTTTGGTCCTCGAAAGTAGCATATAAATGGCATAAATGAGAATCAGAAAGGCGGAAATCCGATAGAATCCTGGATGCTTATCGATGAGGCTCACCAAGTCTGCGCTGGCATAATAACTGACCACTATGCAAAGCAAATCTGCCGTAACTACGCCAATATCCAAGGCAATTGCGTGTCTGGGACCTCTGGAAAAACTGGTTTCTATGAGCAGGAAAAAGATGGGTCCGATGAACACCAAACTCAGCATAATTCCCAGGCCGACTGCGTATAAAATGAGTTCTAACATTCTTAGTTTTTTGTGAAAAGCAAAATGTATCTTGTAAGTAGCTTATTGCAGTTGGCTTTTGGCTATTTGCTTTATTATCAATTAAATAACATCAAATGAATGTATTTAATTATAATTTTCTACTTAAAAGACGAAGACAAAAATACATTTTACTTTTTAATTAATGTCATTAGACAATTTAAACTCAAAATTTTAACCACTTAGGCACATAGTTTTATTCGGAATCTAAAAATAAAAAAGCTAAAATAGAAATGGTTCTAATTTAGCTTTTTTCTATGTGTCTATGTGGTTAATGTACTCTACTCCACAATTTTGAAATCGAGTTGTTTTGCAATCAAATTGGCTTTCACTACTTTGATTTTGACCTCGTCTCCAAGCTGGAAAGTATTGCCAGTTCTGGAACCGATAATTGAGTAATTCTTAGCATCCAAAGAGTAAGAATCGTCAACCAAATCTCGTAATTTAATCATTCCTTCTGCGCCGTTTTCAGGGATTTCTACCCAAAAACCGTATTCTGCAACGCCGGAAATAACGCCTGTGAAAACTTCGCCCACGTGGTCTTCCATAAATTTGACCTGCATAAATTTGATGCTTTCTCTTTCGGCCTCAGAAGCCAATCTTTCCATTGCTGAACAATGTTTGGACTGAGTTTCCACTTCTTCTTTGTTAGGCGATTTTCCACCATCTAAATAATGCTGAAGCAATCGGTGCGCAATCAAATCTGGATAACGGCGGATTGGCGATGTAAAGTGAGAATAATATTCGAAACCAAGTCCGTAATGCCCAATCGGGTCTGTGGAATAAACGGCTTTGCTCATACTTCTCATTGCCAATGTTTCAATCATATTTTCTTCGCCTTTACCTTTGACATCGCTCAATAATCTGTTTAAAGATTGCGCAACGGTTTGGGTATTGGCCAAGTCCATTTTGTAACCGAAAGTTCCTACGAAATCTCTTAAAGCAGTTAATTTCGCTGGGTCTGGGTCATCGTGGATTCTGTAGATGAACGTGTTTCCGGTTGGTTCGTTTCTTTTGTTTAATGAAATAAATTCGGAGACTTTTTTGTTGGCCAAAAGCATAAATTCCTCAATCAAATGGTTCGAATCTTTGCTGACTTTGAAGTAAACACCGATTGGTTTGCTGTTCTCATCAAGGTTGAATCTTACCTCGCTCCTATCAAAAGTAATTGCGCCATTTCGGATTCTTTCGGCTCTTAGGATTTTCGCTAATTTGTCGAGTTGAAGGATTTCTGCTGTCAAATCGCCTTCCTGAGTTTCGATTCTTTCCTGAGCTTCCTCGTAGGAGAATCTTCTGTCTGAGTGAATTACTGTTCTACCAAACCATTGTTTGTGGATTTTCGCATCTTCATCCAGTTCGAAAACGGCTGAGAACGTGAATTTATCTTCATTTGGACGGAGTGAACAAACATCATTACTCAAAACCTCAGGAAGCATCGGCACTACTCTATCTACCAGATAAACCGACGTTGCTCTTTTGTAAGCTTCATCATCCAAAATTGTCCCAGGTTTTACGTAATGCGAAACGTCCGCAATGTGAACGCCTATTTGCCACAATCCATTTTCTAATTTTTGAATGGATAATGCATCATCGAAATCTTTCGCATCTTTCGGGTCAATTGTAAAGGTGCAGATGTCACGCATATCCCAACGTTTTGCGACTTCTTCATCGTTGATGCTTCGGTCGATTTGGTCTGCGTCGTGCTCCACTTCCGGTTCGAAATTGTAAGGCAAACCATATTCTGCAAGAATTGCGTGGATTTCTGTTTCGTGGTCGCCGGGTGTTCCAAGAACGGTTACGATTTCTCCTTCAGGATTTTTGCTTCCAGGTCGCCATTCGCGCATTTTGACGATGACTTTGTCGCCGTCTTGTGCACCATTAAAATGATTTTTGGAAATGAACATATCAGTATTCATCGTTCTCTTTTCGAAAACTACAAATCCGAAATCTTTATCCGCAATCTGCTGGAAAATCCCCACAAAAGTATCTTTCGCACGTTCCAGAACTTCTGCAACGGAACCTTCTACTTTTTTACCTTTGAAATTGTAAGTTACCAAAAGCACTTTGTCGCCTTGCAAAGCATCTTTCACATTTTTCTGATGCACAAAGATATCATCCGGCATTCCTTCTACTTTTACGTAAGCATTTCCGGATTGGTTGAAGTCTATGACACCTGTCAAAGTCCCTTCAATATTGAGGTTGACAATATATTTTCCCTTCTCGGTTTCTTTGATTTTCTGTAGCGCCTGCAATCTGTGAAGCGCCTGGATTACAAGTTCTCTCTGTCTTGGATTCTTGTAATCTATGCCATCCGCAATCTGTTTGTAATTGTAGATTTTGGATGTTTTCTGATTCATAAAACGAAGGATTGTTCTTCCTAAATCCAGAAGTTTCTGTTCGTTTTTATGAGATGTATTTTTTTTGTTATTCATTGTTCTCTATTTGTTTATAGTAAAATCCATTTACTATTTTTATATTGAAATTTGAGTGTTTGTAGGATATTGTCTTTGTTATAATAAATATCAACAATCACTAAGTTTCCTAATTCATTTTTGAAATCAAACATCAGATTATCTGCTTGTTCGATATTTAATTCGTATTTTTTGTTTGGAAAATAATATATTTCCTCTTCTTTATTCTGATAAATTATTTTTGAAAGAGAAGCTTTATTCTTTAAAATATTAAGATAGCTAAATGCATTTTCTTTGGAATAGTCTTCGACAAAATCAATTGTAGGCAAAAGCATTCCAAAATTTTTATCAAAATTATTGATTGCAAATACAGGAATTATATTTCCTCTTATCTTTTTTTTAAATGAGTTTAAAATATGTTCATTAAAAAAATTCGTAGAGGAAAAATTTGGATTTTTAATATTGTAGTTACTTACACAAACATCCATCATACCAACTCCACAATAGAATCCTTCTATATTTTCTGGACTTATAAGAAGATTCTGTTTTTTTAATTTTTTAAAATCTATTCTAGAAAAGATTAATTCAGCAAGTTTCGAGTAATCAATTGTTGTAGCTTCTTCCTTGAATTTATCAAATAAAATCTTCTTTTCTTTTTGAAATTCAGTACAGTCAGACTTTGGATAACCACAACCGTTTGTTTCCTTTGCACCTTTTACTGTCGGACACTTATCATCTTTATTCAGAACTCCATCACCATCGTAGTCTAACATTCCTACATCCTGTGCTGATAAACACAAAAAAGAAAAAATCATTGAAAAAGAGAATAAAGTTTTCATCATTTTAAAATTTACTGAGATTCGCAGTAATTAATCATCAATAAAGATAAAATAAAATAGGGGAGTTTGGGAAACCTTTGTATTAATTTATGGTTTCGTGAGAAAGAACTTTCTCTGTGAAATGCGTTGCAAAGATATAACTTTAAAAATAAAGCCTGTAATCTTAGCAATTACAGGCTTTTTATGTTTAGCAAAATGCGATTTTATCAACTCGGTTCTGATGTCTGCCACCTTCAAAATCTGTCGTCAAGAACTTATCTACAATCTCAAACGCCAGTTCTTTTGAAATGAATCTCGCAGGAATCGAAATCATATTCGCATCGTTGTGTTGTCTTGCCAATGACGCAATCTCCGGCATCCAGCAAAGTGCACATCTTATTTTCTGGTGTTTGTTGGCTGTGATTTGGACGCCGTTACCACTTCCGCAAATCAAAATTCCCAGTTCGTTTTCTCCGTTTTCTACAGAAGTTGCAGATGGATGCACAAAGTCCGGATAGTCAACAGAATCAGCAGAGTAGGTGCCAAAATCTTGCACTTCATACTTGCCATCAAGGTATTTTTTGATTAGCTCTTTATATTCAAAACCCGCGTGGTCACAGGCTATTGCAATCTTTTTCATTTCGATTTATTTATAGATTTATTTCAAGGATAAAATTAATACATATTTTATTAATGTTGGCATAGAATTTTAATACAATTATCAATGATTTATCGAATTAATTATTTAAATATCAACGATATAAAATTAATAATGATAATTAAATAACCAAATTTTATAATCATTAATAAAAAGATAATAGAATGTTAGAAATTGTTAGAAAACCTGTGGATAACTTCTGCCAAGTATTTCTTTTTATAACTGATAATTTTTAGTAATGGACTATTTTCTGGCAACTTCAATTCTTTATTTCAAATTAGTTTTGGTTCACTTCAAGGAAGTTTATCCCCAGAATGGTTTCTAATATTGAGATTGGAAATTAATTACAAACATTTGTTGATAACAATCTTAATGATTTGATTATCAATATTAAATTAATGTTAAAAACCTACTCATTAATCCACATTTCGTGTGATGAAATAATCAAGTTTTATTTCTCCGCATACTACCGCACTACAACAATACACTACAATAATATTTTTTTATAAAAAGAAAAAGAGATGTATAATAATGTAATGAAAGTTTGTGGATTCTTTTTGCAAATTAAATTTTTGAAAGGGAAGAATAAGTTTTAAATTTGTGAAACAAAGAGGGCAGGATTTATTCTGTTCTTTTTAATAAAAACTTTAAAAATATTATTAAATGAAGACTATAAAAGATTTCGATTTTAAAAACAAAAAAGCTTTAGTACGTGTTGACTTCAATGTTCCTCAGGACGAAAATCTGAAAGTGACAGACAATACCAGAATTGTTTCTGTAAAACCTACAGTTGATAAAATCCTTGCTGATGGCGGTTCTGTAATCCTAATGACGCACCTTGGAAGACCAAAAGGCGAAGTAAACGACAAATATTCCCTTAAAAATATTTTAGAAGAAGTTTCTTCAGTTCTTGGTAAAGAAGTGAAATTTGTAGACGAATCAATAGGAGAGAAGGCCGAACAAGCTTCCGCTGAACTTCAACCTGGCGAAATTGTTTTGTTGGAGAATCTTCGTTTTCATAATGAAGAGGAAAAAGGAGATGAAGCTTTCGCAGAGAAGTTATCAAAATTGGGCGATGCTTACGTGAATGATGCCTTTGGAACTGCCCACAGAGCACACGCTTCCACAGCTGTCATTGCTGAATTCTTTCCTTCTACTAAATTTTTCGGTTTACTGATGGAAAATGAATTAATTGCAATCGATAAAGTTTTGAAATCTGGAGAAAAGCCTGTAACTGCGATACTTGGAGGTTCTAAAGTTTCTACAAAAATTACAATTATAGAAAATATTCTTCCAGCAATTGATAACTTAATCATCGGTGGTGGAATGTCTTTCACATTCATCAAAGCATTGGGTGGAAAAATCGGACAATCAATTGTTGAAGATGATAAATTAAGTTTAGCACTTGAAATTCTTGAGAAAGCAAAAGAACATAATGTAGAAGTTTATCTTCCAACAGATGTTGTGATTGCTGATGATTTCAATAATGAAGCTGAGAAAAAAGTAGCTGACATCAGAGAAATTCCTGAAGATTGGCAAGGTTTGGATGCAGGTCCTAAATCAAGAGAAATCTTCAATGATGTTTTACTAAATTCAAGAACGATTCTTTGGAATGGACCAATCGGAGTTTTTGAAATGTCAAATTTTGCAGCTGGAACTATAGCTTTAGGAGAAAGTATTGCTGAGGCTACAAAACTTGGTGCTTTTTCGTTAGTTGGAGGAGGTGACAGTGTTGCTTTCGTAAAACAATTCGGATATTCTGATAAAGTAAGTTATGTTTCGACTGGAGGAGGAGCAATGTTGGAAAGTTTGGAAGGTTTGGAACTTCCGGGAGTTGCAGCGATTAATAAATAAAAATTAATTTCTAAAATATAAAAAACCGACAAAGTAATTTGTCGGTTTTATTTTTGTCTGTACTTGAATAATCTTCAATAAAAATTTTTAAGCGATTCTTAATGACTTTAATTGAAATTTAGAAATCTGTATGAATTGATAAATTATGCATTTATTAACAAATTTTGAACAAAATAGCTGAAAGTTGGCCTTCATAAACTACTCAAAAATCGATTTTCTATCTTTTTTCGATAATATATATCAAACTTGAAAATTCGGTGTTAAAAAGTGCTTTTACGTTAGAAATCGTTCCGTGAACTACAGCTTTTAGCCAAAAAAGAAGTGAATTCTTATATTTTTCACTTAACATTGAAATATAAAATGAATCGAGTAGGAGAGGTTTGATTTTTCTCAATTTCCAATCCGAATTTTTAGAAATCAGATTTTCCATTCCAATTTTTGAAAAATGATAGATGTGTCTTGGTACATCATAAGCCGCCCAAAATTCTTTATAATGTTTCGCATCGTAAGAAGTCGGATTTGGAACAGCAATAATTAGCAAACCTTTCTCCTTTAATTTTGAATGAAAAATATCCAACATTTCTTTCTGATTTTCTATGTGTTCGAAAACGTGCCAAAGCGTAATGGCATCCAGACTTTGATTTTCTATTGATTTTAAATCATCAATAATTTTTGCTTTTGAAGTCTTATTTATTGCTGCATTTCTAGCATCAGAATTTGGTTCAAATCCAAAAGTTTCGAAATCATTTTCGATATATTTTGCAAATTCTCCTGCGCCACATCCATAATCTAAAACTTTAGAATTCTTTTTTATTCTGTCCAGAAGAATCGTTTTCTTATACTGCAGATTGAAAGATTGTAAAAATTTATAAACTTTTTCCTTCAAACTTCCAGTGTCCTGATGATGCGAAATATAATCTTCACTCTCATAATATTTGGAAATATTCGATGGAATAGGAGCCGTTTTGAAAACGCCTTTTGTTTCTGTTTCTATTAATTCGAATTCTTCCTGAGAAAGAAAATGGTCTTTAATTTTCATTTTAAAATTTGTTATTTAAACAAAAAGAACAATGAAAATTGCATTGTTCTTTGATATGTTTCACGTGGAACATTACTGATTATCTTCCTAAATAAATCAATAAAACATTAATATCTGAAGGAGAAACACCACTTATTCTTCCAGCTTGAGCAATTGTAACTGGTCTTACTTTGGTCATTTTCTGTCTTGCTTCTGTTGATAAAGATGCAATTTTGGAATAATCAAAACCTTCGGGAATTTTAAATGTTTCCAAACGGTTTAGTTTAGCTACATTTTCCTTTTCTTTCTCGATGTAACCTTTGTATTTGATATTGATTTCAGCTTGTTCTCTAACTTCTTCTATATAAGCAGAGGTAATGTCCTTGATAGTTTGAATCTCATCTAATTTATCCAAAGTCATATTAGGACGTGTCAGGTAATGAGAAGCCCTGTAAGCTTGGTCAACAGGTGAGGATTCAATTGATTCTAAAATGGGATTAATCACACCTGGTTTGATAGAAGTTTGTCTCAAATAGGCTTCCAATTCATCACTTTTTGTGATTTTTTCCTGAACATTTCTTAATCTTTCTTCTTTTGCTAAACCAAGATTGTAAGCCTTCTCTGTCAATCTAATATCTGCATTATCTTGTCTGAGAAGCAATCTGTATTCTGCTCGTGAAGTAAACATTCTATAAGGTTCTTCTGTTCCTTTTGTAATCAAATCATCTATTAGAACGCCGATATAAGCCTCATCTCTGTTAAGAATGAATTCTCCCTTGTCGTGAACTTTATTGTGCGCATTAATCCCCGCCATTAATCCTTGTCCAGCTGCTTCTTCATAACCAGTTGTTCCGTTGATTTGACCAGCGAAATAAAGGTTTTGAATTAACTTTGTTTCGAGTGTGTGATAGAGTTGGGTAGGAGGGAAGTAGTCATATTCTATGGCATAACCAGGACGGAAAACTTTGACGTTTTCAAAGCCTGGAATATGTCTCATTGCTTTGATTTGAACATCTTCCGGAAGAGAAGAACTAAATCCATTTACGTAGATTTCCACGGTTTTCCAACCTTCTGGTTCTACGAAAAGTTGATGTCTATTTCTCTCAGCAAAACGGTTGATTTTATCTTCAATACTTGGACAATATCTTGGTCCTGTACTTTGAATGGTTCCGTTGAACATTGGGCTTCTGTCAAAACCTTCACGTAAGATATCGTGAACCGTTTCGTTGGTATAAACGATATGACAGCTTAATTGTTTGGTTAACTTAGGCGTATCTAAATAACTGAATTTCTGAGGATTTTCGTCACCTTTTTGTTCTTCCATTTTGGAATAGTCAAGGCTTCTTCCGTCAACTCTAGGAGGTGTTCCAGTTTTCATTCTGCCAGATTCGAAACCTAAAGAAACGAGTTGTTCTGTGATACCAAAAGCTCTTGGTTCGCCCATTCTTCCGCCACCGATTTGCTTGTCTCCAACGTGAATTAATCCATTTAGGAATGTTCCGTTTGTAAGGACAACAGATTCAGACCTGATTTCGATTCCTAATCCGGTTACAACGCCGACAGCTTTACCATTTTCTATGATTAGGCTTTTTACCATATCTTGAAAGAAGTCAAGGTTTGGTGTATTTTCCAATGCTAATCGCCATTCTTCTGCGAACAGCATTCTATCATTTTGAGTTCTTGGTGACCACATTGCCGGACCTTTGGAAAGGTTCAACATTTTGAATTGGATGGCTGATTTGTCTGCAATGATTCCGGAATATCCGCCCATTGCATCTATTTCACGGACGATTTGTCCTTTGGCAATTCCACCCATTGCTGGGTTGCAACTCATTTGTCCAATGGTTTGCATATTCATTGTGACCAAAAGGGTTTTGGAACCTAAATTAGCTGCTGCAGCTGCGGCCTCACAACCTGCGTGACCTGCGCCAACGACGATGACATCGTATGTTTCTGTAATCATTTTATTTGCTTTTGGCTAAAAGCTATTTGCTGATAGCAATAAAATCTTAAAATTAATTGATATGTTCCACGTGGAACATTGTTGTTTATTTTGTAAAATAGTTTTAGTAAACGTAGATTTTATAAAATAATTTATATTTGAAAAGAATGATTTTTAAATAGTGAAAGATTATTGAAATCCTCAACATAGCCCCGATAGTAGCGGCATCCTTTTTTGTTATTGCGATTGTAGAATGGTTCAACTTATTACAAAAGGTGAATCGCAATGACAAAAAAGATATAGCGGATAGCGGGTTGGAATGATGAATAGAAATGGAATCGTGATGCTCCTAAAAACAATTTGAAATCAAATTCTAAATCCCGAACTTTTCTAAATAAATATCTTCTTTTCTTCGCATTTCTTTCTCTTCTTCCTCGGTTTTGTCCTTGTATCCGCAGAGATGGAGAAGTCCGTGAGCCAAAACTCTGCGAAACTCTTTTTCTGAATCCTGAGATAGGGTGGAAGCGTTGTCCAAAATGCGGGGCAAAGATACGAAAATATCTCCTGAGATGGTTTTTCCCTTCACATAGTCAAAAGTGATGATGTCTGTGTAATAATCGTGGTCGAGATAATCTTGATTGACCTTGAGCAGATACTCGTCATCGCAAAAGATATAATTGATGTCGCCGATTTTTTTGTTCTCGGAAAGAATCAAATCTTCCAGCCAAGTGGAAATATTGGCGTCTATCTTTTTTGGGTCGATGTTTTCGAAGAAATAGTTTATCATATTTTTAAAACCAATGTCCTAAAACGACACTGAAAATTGCTTTGTGTTTGTTGAGGGATTTGCTGACGTTGAGTTTGATTTGACCAAATGGTGATTTGTAACCAGCCGTAAGTCCAACAGAACTGTAATTTAGTTTGACAGCATCTTCAAATTTGATGGAGCTGAACATATTCGCGATGCTGAAATTACCTATCAAAAAGTAGTTTTTATTGAAGCGCAATTGGAAGTCATTGGATGCGAGAAAGACATTTTCGTCATTCAGCAATCCAAATTGAGAACCTGCAAATCTTTTGTAATTGACGATGTTTTGTTCAAAAATTCCACCGAGTCTGTATTGGTAAAACGAAGGTAGATTTTCCCCGATTGTAATTCCACCGTACAAATTGAGTCGGTACGTGAACATCTTTGAGATGTAGAAATTCATCTTGATATCTGCCTTCACGAGCAACGGTTTCTTGTCTATCTCGTCGCTAAATAAGTCGATGATTTTCCCTTCCGCATTGAAGTAGAATCCTTTTGTTGGGAAATCCTTGTCATTCTGCGTATCACTTTTCAGGAAGACATACGGATTCATAAATTTGGCGTCCTGCTTATCTGCGCCATTTTTGTCGCTTTCGAAATAATCGTAGCTGAGTCCGCCTCCCATTGCAAATTTATCTTTCCAAACGGATTGGATAAAAGCTTCGTTTCTGAACCAATCCCAACTTTCTCTCGTGTTGTTATCCGAGTTTTTCAAGTCAAAACTCATTGCTGAGGAGTAAATCCCAAATCCTGGAATGTAGCCATTATCGATAAAATAGTTAAAGTAGTATCGAGGTTTATCTCCCACGACAATGTCCAAAGAAAGATTCGAATTTCTAAACAACAATCGTTTCGCAGAGTAATTGAGAAGCAATCCGGTTTTGAAAATCTCATCGTAATGCAGACCGATTTTCAGGAAATGGCGGGTTTCATCTTCGGTGACATTCAGCTTGAGGTAATTGCTATTGTTCTCCTGCACGATATCGTAGTTGATGAACTTGTAATTGTTGGTCGCGTATAGCTTATCCAGCATCTTGTTAATGCTTCCATAGGTCTGCATAGAAGGGATTTTGAGCCCCATTTTTCCTCGAATATAGTTGGCTCTGTAGATTTTGGCGTTATCGACCACCAGACTGTCTATTTTGTATACATTTGAGAAAATAGGATTGACCGGCGACCGGATTCTGTCGAAACTTCGTTTTGGTAATTCTTTGAGGATATCCGTGTATTTTAACGCTTCCACGTAGCCACTATCCAGGATTTGGCGCTTGCTATCATAGCTTGTGGCGGTGATTCCTGTGAGGTCAGGTTTGATGTTGATGTCAGTGTATTTGTACTGATTTTTCGTTTCTTTTTGAATACCAAAATCGATGACTTGGTTAAGGATTGAAATCACGCTATTCAGATTATCACGCTTCGTTAAAGGCTGATTTAAATCCACGCCAATTACAATATCAATCCCTTTATCTTTTAATGGTTTGGATGGATAATTCACGCTCATTGCGCCATCTACATAAATACTGTCACCGATTTTCACAGGCTCCAAAAGAGAAGGAAAGGCCGAACTGGCCAATATTGAGGAAACCAAATCGCCCTTTTCAAAAACCTTCATCTCGCCACTTTCGATGTTCGTAGCGACGCACATAAAGGGAATTGGCAATTTGGAGAAATCATCGATGTTGGAAACATTTTTCATCAATTCTTTGAGGAGATAAATGTTCCTTTGACCAGTGCTAATGGACGATGGAAAAGAAACTTTACCATTTCTAAGCGGAATCGTTAACAGATATTTGTCCACACTTTTATTGAAAAATGACGTTTCCTGACGCGTTTTTGGGTCCGTAATCAATGAGTAGAAATCCGTATCCATCACGATTTTCTCGATGTCTTTACCTGTGTAACCAGAGGCGTACAAACCGCCGACAATCGCGCCCATACTTGTCCCAGAGATGTAATCGATTTTAACACCAAGAGAATCCAAAACTTTCAGAACTCCAACGTGGGTAAAACCTTTGGCTCCACCGCCGGAAAGCGAAAGTCCAATTCTTGGATTTTTTGGGATGACAAGATTTTCCTTTACCTGAGAATAGCCCGTCAGATAAGCTAGAAATAATACCAGATAAAAGAGTTTCTTAATCATTTTTAATTCTTTATATAGATTCTTTTAACTCTCGGCGATATAGAGGTTAAAACTTCGTAAGTAATCGTTTGACAATAATTTGCAAATTCTTCCAAAGTAGGATTTGAATTGAAAATCACTACAGAGTCGCCTTCTTTTACATTGGTATTGTCCACATTAATCATCATCATATCCATACAAACATTACCGACAATGGGGCAAAGTTTTTTGTTAATGCCAACATTTCCGACTTTATTTCCCACCAATCTTGGAATTCCGTCTGCATAACCTACAGGAATTGTAGCAATTTTTGTGTCGTGGTCAGCTTTGTATTTTCTGCTATAACCCACTGATTCCCCAGTTTCTACATCAGAAATTTGTGAAACTACAGTTTTAAAACTTACGGAATTTTGTAGTTGTTTTTTAATTGATTTGTTGGAAGTTTCGCCAATCATACCAATGCCAATTCTTACCATATCGTATTGATAATCAAAATAATTGGTAATTCCTGCAGAGTTCAAAATATGGCGTAAAGGCTTGTAACCAAGTTGATTAATCAAATAACTGGAATTTTTTTCAAATGTTTCAATTTGATTTAATGTAAATTCTTTTTCTTCAGGAACATCAGAAGATGATAAATGACTGAAAATACTTTGAACTTTTACATTCATCGTATTCAACTTTTCAGTTAATTCGTCAAATTCAAAGTCTTTAAAACCAAGTCGATGCATCCCTGTTTCCAATTTAATGTGAATCGGATATTTCTGCTGATTTCCGGATTTGATTAATTGCTCATTGAATAATTCTAAAACTCTTAGACTGTAAATTTCCGGTTCCAAATTATACTCAATCACAGCATCATAACTATGCTGTTCTGGATTCATCACAATGATTGGGGTTGTGATTCCTTTCTTTCGCAACTCAACACCTTCGTCTGCAAATGCAACGCCAAGATAATCAATATGATGATGCTGTAGGAATTCAGAAATCTCATAACTTCCTAATCCATAAGCATTTGCTTTTACCATTGCCATCATTTTGGTTTCTGGTTTTAATAATGATTTATGGAAATTGATATTATGAAGAATCGCATTCAGATTGATTTCTAAAACGGTGTCGTGCTTCCTCAGTTCAAGAATTTCTTTGATTTTTTCAATCTCAAATTTTCTTGCACCTTTCAGAAGAATAACTTGATTCTCAATTTCATTAATGACTTTACTATCAATGAATTGATTTGTATTATTAAAAGTATAAGTTTCAGATGTAAATAGTTCGTGGAAATTGCTAATTTCATCTCCAATCAAGAATACTTTATCGAAATTCTGTTCATTAACCAATTCAGATACTTCAGAATAGAGTTCTTGTGAATTCTCATTAGAATCCAAAATATCAGTCAGAATCAAAGACTTTTTTGGTTTGTTATATTCGCCGATAAATTGAAAAGCAATCTTCAAAGAATCCAAATCCAAATTATATGAGTCATTGATTATCAGATTATTTCTAATTCCTTCAATACTTTCCAGACGCATTTCAATCGCTTTCAAAGCATCGATTTTTTCCTTGATGTCAGAATTTGAAATTTTAAGTTCTTTCAGAATTCCAATTAGAGCGAGAACATTGGTCAAAGTCGCTTCGTCTCTTTGGAAAATCGGAAGCGTGATAATTTCATCAAAATATTTGATTTGAATATCCTGAGTTCTGTCATTCACATCAGAAATAATATGAATGTCATTACTAATTTCTAATCCATACGATATTAATTTTTTACTTGAGTATAATTGATTTATAATTTTGACTGTCAGTAAATTATCAGCATTATAAAATATAATTTCTGAATTTTTGAACAGCTCTAATTTTTCATTAATCAATTCTTCTTCAGAACTGAAATTCGCCGAATGTGCAGAACCAATATGGGTCAACAATCCAATTTTTGGATGGAAAATATTTTCCTGATTTACCATTTCTTCCGGCTTGGAAATTCCAACTTCAAAAATTCCCAGTTCGTGTTTTTTATCGATTTGAAGCAAGGATAAAGGCAAACCAATTTGAGAATTAAAACTCTTCGGACTTTTCACAGTCACGAATTCATTAGAAAGACATTGATAAAGCCATTCTTTCAAAATTGTTTTCCCGTTGCTTCCTGTAATTCCAATCGAATTGATGTCAGAATGTTTAAAATGATATTTGGCCAAAGTCTGTAAAAACTCAACTGAATTTTTTGTAATAATTTGATTGATAGAAGCATTATCAATTTTATTTTCAGTAATAATTGTATCAATTCCTTTCTCAAAGACAGAATCAATATATTTCTGACCAGAATTTTTTTTAGTATTAATCGCAAGAAATGCAGTGTGCTTCGTAGAATAAATCGTCCTACTATCAAAAGCAATATTTTTGATTTTGATTTCGCCGTTTCCGATGACTTCGGAGTTGGTGATGTCTGCAATTTCTTTGATGGTGTAATTCATTGATTTACAAAGAATAAACTATTTATTTTTTTCGATAACTTCTTCTACAAAAACACGTCTGCTAACCGCATCATATGCTTCAGTTTCGCCCAATTCTACAAGGTCTTGTCCGGCAGAAGTTCGCATAGAATAATTTGCTAAATTGCCAGTTCGTCTGCAAATCGCGTGAACTTTTGTAACATACTCTGCAGTCGCCATCAGATTTGGCATCGGTCCAAATGGTCGTCCAAGAAAATCCATATCCAAACCGGCAATCACGACTCTTATTCCGTTGTTTGCCAATTGATTAGCAACGTCGACAATGCTTTCATCAAAAAATTGCGCTTCGTCAATCGCCACAACGTGACAATTGGAACCGAGTAAAAGTATTTCGGATGGACTTTCCACAGCCGTACTTCTGATTTTATTTTGGTTATGGGAAACCACATCTTCATCGGAATATCTCGTATCGATTTTCGGTTTGAAAATTTCCACATTTTGTCCAGCCATTTCTGCACGGCGAAGCCTTCGAATCAATTCCTCCGTTTTGCCGGAAAACATCGAGCCACAAATAACCTCCATCCAACCACTTTGTTTGGAATGATTGATTGTATTTTCTAAAAACATTATTAATTTAGCAAAAAATTGTTTTAAAATTCAATTAAGAAAAACTTAACGAAATCCTTTTACAGAACAAAATTGTTCTTAAATTTATAAACATCAAATTTAAGTAAAAATTAATAAGATTTATTATGCAAAACTTGCAACATCCATACGAAGAAATTTTCGGTGAAATCAAGATTCTTTTGGCAGAATTGTCGAATTCCGATTCCTATGAAAATCTTTTAACCAAGGAAAATCAGCTGAATCAGATTTATCAAAAATTCTCGTATTTGAAAATTTCTAATGAATTTAGTTTTTCGTCAACTACGAATGAAGCTTTAGAAGTTATTGAAAATCAAGAAACAAACATTGATTCTAATTTGATTTCTGTTGAGGAATTTGAGGATGAGAATAAAGTTGCGGAAATCATCGTTGCAGAAACTGAAGTTCACGATATTTTTGATGACGTTCCGGAAGTTGAGGAAGTTCATTCATTTAAAGAAATTGACGAGCAAGAACATTCGCAGGAAAATGTGATTGAGGAATTTTCCAATTTTGCTGAAATCGAATCTCAAGAAAATGAAGTTGAAGAGGAATTTCAATCTGAAGAAATTTCAGTTTTGGAAGATGAATCTGTAGAGGAAGTTTCAAACTTCGCTAAAATCGATTCTGATGAAAATCAAATTGAGGAAGAAATTCACGCTGAAGAGTCTCAATTTGTAGAAAATGAGTCTATTAATGAAGTTTCAAATTTTGCCGAAATAAATTCCGAAGAAAATCAAGTTAAGGAGAAAATTGAAACAGAAGAAAATGAATTTGTTTATGAAATCGAGGAAAATCTATTGCAAGATAGTTCTCAGAAATTAGAACCAATGCAAGACAGCCAGTTTTCTTTTGCGATGAACAGGGAAGAAGTTCAACCGTCGAAAGAAGAAAATTATGAAGAACGACTTGCAGAAAAAGAAGCTAAACTGAAAGAATTGGAAGAGAATCGCAGAAAAATTGTGGAGTTTTCCAGAAATGCAGTTCCTCAGGAAAAACCAAGGCAAGATTACGAAGCGCAAGACGAACATCCGGACAAGAAATTCAAGCTGGCAAATATCAAAGGTTTGAAAGTGGCCAAATCTCTTTTCGATGATGACCATTTGGAAGATATGGAACAACATCAGCCGAAACAAGAATCCGGAAGTCTTTTGAAAAATAATGTTCCAACAGATTATATGGAAGCGCCAAAACCAAAACCAGAATTCAAACTCGATTTGAATGACAGAATCGCATTCTCACAACATCTCTTTGATGGAAGCCAAAGTGAATTGAATCAAGTGGTTACGGTTCTTAATTCTTTTACTTCGCTTGAGAAAGCTCAGGAATTTTTGAGTGATGTCTATTACGAGAGGGACTGGAAGAAAGTGGATAGTTATGCGCAGAGATTGTGGACTTTGGTGGAGAATCGGTTTTTGTAAAACTTGATGAAGAAAAGTGTCAAAATTTTTGGTAAACAAGTAGGATTAGGTAAAATAATATATTATGCTATTTTCTTCATTTTATTTTCTGTCTTTAGTTTTGTCGAAGAACCCTTTATTAAAACAACTTATCTTAAGAATGATATAAAAAATTTTGAGGACAATTATTCTTGGAAAATTTATCTTGTTTTATGGATTTTCTTTGTGATTTTTGCCTTTTATAAAATTGAAAAAACAAAAGAAGCGATAGGAGAATTAGGAATGCTTGTACTTTTTTGTTTAGTTGTGGGATACATATTCCTTAATAATTTTATCACAACAAATGCTTTATTTATCAATCAAGTTAAAGTCTTAGAAAAAGAAACTATAAGCTACGAAATTTTTAATTATTCTAATGATATTTCACTTACGGAAATAAAAAATAATAAAGAACGCATCTCTGAAAAATCATTTTTAGATAAAATAAATGAAAAAAGAAAGAGAAACCAATTAGAACCTTTAAATCAAGTAAAACACGGAGACACAGTGAATGTGGTTTTTGATAAAGGATTATTTGGTTTTAAATATTTAAAATAAATGAGTGGAATTTTATATTTCGTACCAACGCCAATCGGGAATCTGGAAGATATGACCTTCCGTGCGGTAAAAGTGCTGAAAGAAGTAGATTATATTTTGTGCGAAGACACCAGAACTTCGGGATTTCTCCTGAAGCATTATGAGATTTCAAAACCATTGAAGTCCTATCATTTGCACAATGAGCATAATATGACTGAGAAAGTCATTAATGATTTGGAAAACGGCCAAACGATTGCAATTATCACCGACGCAGGCACACCAGGAATTTCTGACCCAGGTTATCTCTTGGCAAAAGCTTGTGCAGATAAAGATTTGGAAATGATATGTTTACCTGGCGCAACAGCTTTTGTCCCTGCGCTTGTGGTTTCCGGATTGCCGAATCACGATTTCTATTTTGCGGGATTTCTTCCTCAGAAAAAAGGACGACAAACCAAACTGAAACAACTGGCAGAAGAAAAGAAAACCATCATTCTCTACGAAAGTCCGCATAAAATCAATACAACTTTGGAGCAAATCAAAGAATTCTTCGGCGATGAGACAAAAGTTAGCTTGAGCAGAGAGATTTCCAAAAAATTTGAGGAGACAAAACGCGGAAATATTGATGAATTAATAGCATTTTCAAAAAGCAAAACTTTGAAAGGCGAGATTGTTTTGATTGTGAATAATTCTTAAAATACTATTTTTGCCAACAATTAGAAAATACGATACAAACTATATGGGACTATTAGAAGGAAAAGTTGCAATCATCACAGGTGCAACCCGAGGAATCGGAAGAGGAATTGCTGAAGTTTTTGCCAAAGAAGGTGCAAAGATTGCGTTCACTTACGCCGGTTCTGTTGAGAAAGCCAAAGAATTGGAAGCAGAACTCAGTAAAACCACTCAAATCAAAGGTTATCAGTCAGATGCGTCAGATTACGATGCCGCTCAGAAATTGGTAGATGATGTTTTGGCAGAATTCGGAGCGATTGATATCTTGGTAAACAACGCTGGAATCACGCGCGACAACTTGTTGATGAGAATGTCAAAAGACGATTGGGACACGATTATCAAAGTGAATTTGGACTCCGTTTTCAACCTGACAAAAGCCGTTATCAAACCGATGATGAAAGCAAAATCCGGTTCCATTATCAATATGACTTCGGTGGTTGGCGTGAAAGGAAATGCAGGACAAGCGAATTATGCCGCTTCCAAAGCCGGAGTGATTGGTTTCACAAAATCCATCGCCTTGGAGTTAGGTTCCAGAAACATCCGTTGCAACGCCATCGCACCTGGTTTCATCGAGACTGAAATGACCGCTGCATTGGACGAAAAAACAGTGCAAAACTGGAGAGACGGGATTCCGTTGAAACGTGGCGGACAGCCGGAAGACGTTGCCAATGCGTGCGTTTTCTTCGGTAGCAATATGTCATCCTACATCTCCGGCCAAGTCCTGAATGTAGACGGCGGAATGTTGACTTAAAACATTGATAATAAAAACATTACAAAGGCTTTTGACTTGTTCAAGAGCCTTTTATTTTTTTAGGAGCAAGATGCTACGATTTCTTTTCACCATTGCAACCCGCTATCCACTATATCTTTTTTGTAATTGCGAACGGCGAAAAGTTCTTCGATCCACGTTATCATCGCAATTACAAAAAAGGATGCCGTTCCTATCGGGGCTATGCTGAGGATTTTTATCATCTTTCAACAAGAAAAGCCCTAGTTACATATTCATTTTCAAATAAAAGATTCCTAATTCAAATCCTTTTCTATCAATTCCAAAGAATCAATCACTTTTGAGATTTTCGCATTCTGTTTTTTGATTTGTCTTGGTCTTAAGAAAAACCACGCAATGCCTAACCACAAGAACGTTAATCCGTACGCTAATATTCCACCCAAAGTAGACATTCTGAGCGCAAATTCATAAAAGTAAAATGCAAAACCAGCTGTCAATAAAACATAATAAATACTGATTCCTTTCGTCTGCATGTAGATTTGCTGATGCTGTAATTTTTTCAAAGAAGCCAAGTATTCCTGATTGCTGATGGAAGGGTTTATTTTCCGAATGACATTAATATTCTGAGAAAACAAATAAATGTAAAGAACCAAAGCAATCAAAATCAAAACAATTCCTAAAGTAGTTGTAAACATTTTAAAAGCAATCACATTCCAAATGAAAATGATCATTATGGCCGTAGCAGAAAGACTTAAAATATGACAAATTGTGTTGGTCAATTGTTTTTTTCTGTATTTGTTTGCGGTAGATTTTATTTCTTGGATGTTAGGAATTTCCGCATTTTTCTTGTTCCAGATGTCTTGGAAATTGATATTATCAGTTTGCATAATTCTTAAATTTTTCGGTTAACTTTTCTTTGATTCTATGGATTTTGACTCTTACATTCGCTGGCGAAATTCCGACGACTTCCGCAATTTCCGCCTGTTTCATCTCCTCGAGTTCAAGCGAAATAATAATCCTTTCCAATTCCGGTAATTCCGAAATGCATTGATAAAGAAAATCCGTCATTTGATCCTGCTCAATTTTGTTGTCTTTTTCAGAATTATCTTTCAGTTGATAAGGCAATTCGCTTTTCGGCATTCGTTTTTCGATATTGATTTGCCTTAAACAAATGTTGGTTGCAATTCTGTAGATCCAAGTTCCAACTGCAGATTCCTGTCGGAAGTTTGGCAACTGTTGGAAAACCGCGACAAACGTTTCCTGACAAAGATCTTTCGCTTGATCGTCATCATTCACATATCCCATACAAAGCCGAAATATCTTCTTCCAGTAATCATGATATATTTCTTCGAAGTTTAAAATCTGCATTGGTTCTTTTTAGAGTTTAGAGAACATTCACTAAAAATGTTACAATTTGAGTGAAGATAAAATCTTTTTATTATTCTTAAAGAATTGGTTGTGGTGAAAATCTCTACTTTTGCCCAATGTTACAAATTCTTTATCAGGACGATTATCTTATTGCGATCAACAAACCGAGTGGACTTTTGGTTCATAAGTCAAAATATGCCGGCCCAGCAGATGAATATGCCGTGGAGAAGTTAACGAATCAAATTGGCAAAAAAGTTCATCTCGTTCATCGATTAGACCGAAAAACATCGGGTGTTTTGTTATTTGCTTTTGATAAAGAAACCCTAAAATTAATAAGTGACCAGTTTATGAATCGTGAAGTTGAGAAGAAATATCTGGCGATTCTGCGAGGTTGGACAAAAGATGAAGAAACAATTGATTACGATTTGACCAATGAAAATGAAATCGTTCAAAATGCAATCACTTACTATCATCGTCTGCAAACTTCGGAAATCGATTTGCCATTTCTGAAGCATCCAACTTCCCGCTATTCCTTAGTAGAAGCAATTCCCGAAACAGGAAGATTTCATCAATTAAGAAAGCATTTCAAACATATTTTACATCCGATTTTAGGTTGCAGAAAACACGGTTGCAACAAGCAAAACAAATTGTGGCTGAATAGTTTTAACGTGACCGCAATGCCTTTGCACTCTCACCAACTTAATTTTCAACATCCCATCACCAATCAAAATATTTCCCTCAACGCGAGTTTGAATGTCAATCCTGATTTTTTACAAATCGGAAAAATATTGGGTTTTGATTTTGAGGAATATATTTAGTTTTTTTAAGATTATAAAAAGAAAAAAGCTTCTCAATTCGAGAAGCTTTTCCAATTAATTTTCATCAATTCATTTTTACTAATTATTACTTTTTGATGATTTTTTTACTGACAATACTGTTATCAGCAGTTACGATTCTAAGAACGTAGATTCCTTTTGGAAGCTGAGAAACATTGATCTCGTTTTTGTTGCTTTCCAATAGTTTTTTACCATTCATATCATATAACGATGCTGATTTCAGATTCTTGCTGTCAATTTTTACAACGTCAACAACTGGATTCGGGTAAACCAAAACTTTTGCTTTTTCTGATGGAACTTCATTGTTTGCAAGAACGTCAAGATTCAAATTGTAGCCCAAAAGCCCAATGTCAAAACTTGCGATGTAGATGTATGCTTTTTTGTCGGAGAAATCTATCGTGATAGAATTGGTTTCCGCTTGCAAAGTCTCGTCTCTGTCAACAGTTTTCCAACTTTCACCATTATTTACAGAATAATGGATGTTGAAAATATCATCTTGACTCGTGTAAGTTGTTGCAAGCAAAACGTCTGTATTTACATCAGAATAAGCCACTTGGTTTGCAACAAAATTGGAAACATTGGTCCAAGTCAATCCTTTGTCAAGAGAGGTGAAAACGCCCGCAGAAGTTCCCAACGCCAAATGATTGGTATTGTTAGGATCTTGCGTGATGTCAAAGATGGCAGTTTCCGGCATGATTTCGTTTCCGATTGTAACAGGCGTCCAAGTCTCTCCACCATCGTTTGTCAAATAAACTTCCGATCCGATCAGAATAAAAAATTCATTCGAAATATTATTTGGATGTAATAATTTGAATACTGGATTTTGTGTGGGCAAAGGAATATTAGTAACAACAATGTTATTTTCGTCATTGAAATTAATCTTATTTAGCTCGCCTTGACCCCAATTGCTAAAAGTTGTAAAAACTTGATTGGTAACCTGAGGATCTGGGATCACACTTGTTAAACCAGCAGAAAATGTTTCAAGAATTGATTTGAAATTGGCGCCAAAATCATCACTTACAGATAACGTAGCTCCCATAAATCCGCCTTCGAAAGAATAAACACGGCCTTCTTTTTTAGAATCTGAAAGATATGCTGTTCCACCGCTGTTACTAAAAATATTAAGCGGTACAATGTTGTGAGGTGTTTCGGAATTGTCTGCAAGGTTTCTGTGGACAAAACCACCTTGAACATTGTAATATAAATGTTTTGAAGTCTCATTTTCGAAGAAATTCACACGACCTGTAGAACTGTAAAATGGCGTTCGAACTTGCGTCAAAGTTTCGGCATTATCTGAAGAAAACAAAGGTTTGTAATTCGCCGTGATGAACAATTCTCCTTCTTTGTAAGGATTGAAACTCGCCTTGATTCCGTAATAATAGCTGTCCAAATTATCATAAGGATATTCTACATTTTGCCAAGTATTTCCGCCATCTTTTGTCGAGATGATTTCGTCTTCTTCCAAAACAATCACGTGCTTTGTATCGTGCGGATTGAATTTGATGGCGATTATGTCATTCAGGATTCCATTGGTTCCGAAAGTGATGTTTTTATCTTCCCAAGTTTTACCACCATCTTTAGAATGGTAAACTTTTTCCGGGGCCATTCCGAAACTGATTCCGGTTCCAGCATAGATTTCGTTGGGATCTGTTGGATTGAATTCCAAAGTACTCAAAACACTTCCAGATAATTTTTCTATGAAAGTGTCTCCTGCATCGTAGGAAATCATCAATCCTCCTGAAACGCCTTCGCTTCCGTTTCCGTTGGCAAGGTAGATTGTGTTTTTGTCGGTTGGTGCAAATGCTACATAACTTGTGATGATGTTGCTGTTGTCATCGGCAGAAAAATAGATTTCTTTCCAGTTTGTTCCGCCGTCAGTTGTCGTGTAAACGCGGTTGGCAGTTCCCCAGCCATAAGGAAATTGAGAACTGATGATCAAATTGTCTTTGTCACTTTCGAAAAAATTATAAGCACTTACGTATGGAATTTCCGAAGGATTTGGTAGTGTGTAAGTCTTTACAATGCTTTTGGTTGGAATGTCCAAAATATGCAAAACGCCAACACCATATTTCACAGTGGTGAAGGAAAGAAAACTTCCGTCCTTGCTGATGTTCAATTTTGAAATACTTACGCCTCCGCCAATTTCTGGAAGAGAATAGAAAACCTCCCAAGTATTTCCGTTGTCTTTGGAAACCACAATGTGACTCGAAAGCGTGATGGCGTAGATCGTGTTTTGTTCTTGTACGCTGTAAGTAAGGTCGAAGATTCTTCCGAACTCATTTTTTCCCAAAACGTCAGTTTGGGCGTTGGCATTTGTCGCGAAAAGCGCAAACAAAAGACCAGCTAAAACAGTAAATTTTCTCATATATCTAATTTTATACTCAAATGTTGTGATAAAAATTAGCAATACAAAAATTAAGGGCGGAAATAGTAGGACGAGCGTTCAGAAATAGTGTGACAAATTTGCTAAATGCTTGTAATATAGTTATATAGGTCGATATTATCATCTTGTTCCATTTTCTTGATAATCCGCTCTTTTCGCTTCCTGCAAGCCTCTGTTGTGATACTCAAAAGGGAAGAAATCTCCTTCATCGACAAGTTCATATAAACATACGAAAGAAACCGAATGTCATTAGAGTTAAGGTCCGGATGAAGTGTTTTGATTTTCGAAATAAAGCCTTGATTCACTTCTTCGAAATGGATGAAGAAACTTTCCTCTTCTCTGCTTTGTCTCTGGAAAATCTTAAGTTGCGTGATGATATTGCTGACATCTTGATTCTCAAAATCATCCGTTTGGCGAGAAAGCGTTTTCACCAAATCGTCTATCAGTTCTATTTTTGTGGTCAATTGAAGCGCTTTGGTGGTGAGTTTCCGGTTCTTGGCTTCGATTTCATTTTTATATTTTTCCTCTTCCAACAACGCCAGAACTTCTTTTTCTTTTAATTGATTTTCAAGGATTTCCTTATTCTTTTTCTCTTTTTCGAGTTCCAATTTTGCGATTTCCGCATTGCTTTGTTCGATGATTTTCTGCTGTTTATTTTTAACGATGCTATTTCTCAACGCCCAGAAAACAATCACAAATACAAAGATGGCGAGCAAAATTCCTTTAATGAAAAACGAACGTTCAGTTGTCAATTTCTCCTGACTTTCGGCCAGATTTTTCTGTGAATTTTGAAGTTCAAATTTGATTTTACTATTCTCGAAAAGTTGTCCGTTTTTTATTTTGTTCACAGAATCTTTGATTACCATAATGGAATCTTTGTAAGAAACAGCGCGCTCAATATTATTTTCTTTTTTGTATAAATTGCTGAACTTCTCGAAGATATTTTCCTTGAAATCGTAATTCAGATTGCTTGCTTCCGCCAATTTTAAATAATGAAAAGACTTCTGCAAATCATTTTTTTGTTCCGCAATGGTGGAAAGATTGTAGAAAATTTGAGTTTTATATTCCGAATGTTCTACGCCGTTTAGCTTTGGCAAAAGTTCGTTGGAGATTTTTTCGGCTTCATCAAATTGCTTCAGATTGACAAGCGTTTCCACATAAGTGGACTTCGCTAACAGATAATACGGCGAATCTACCGTGAGCTTCAAAGCTTCATCAATATACTTTTTTGCAGTCTTGTAGTCTTTCTTTTCGTTGGAAACTATAGTAAGATTGATGGCATATAATCCTTTGGAAATGTTGTTGTTAACCTTTCCTGAAAGTTCGTAAGCTTTTAAAAAATAATCTTCGGCTTTGTCCTGTTTTTTGTCTCGTGAATAGAGAATCGCAATGTTGTTGAGAACTGTCATTTCAGATTTTTCATCCAAATGAGCAACGGCAATTTTGTAGGCATCAAGATAATTGTTGAGCGCTTCGCCGTAGTCCAAACGCATATAATAATTCGCGCCAATGTTGTTCGTAGCAAGGAATTCCTCGCGGTACCATTTGTTTTCCTGAGCTATTTTTCGAGTTTTCGTAAGGATTTGCAGAGATTTGGCGTAATCCTTTTTGTTCATCGCTTCCACGCCTTCAATGATCATTTTCTCGCAATCTTTTTGGTCGATGGCGAAAATCTGAAAAGGCAATAAAAACAGAAATAATATAAAAACTAAATTTCTACTAAAACACTTTTGAATCATTTACTTTTTTGGCTAAAAACAAGTAAAGATAATAAAGATTTAGTTCCTGCATTATTTGAAATGTATTAATGGCGCTAAAAATAAATTATTATGAATGTAATTTCAACCTTAAACAGACTTTTCGAATTTGCCGTAATATTTCCAGAAATTGTCAATCTCATCCATTGAAAATTCTTCATCGTGCCAATCATTCAAAACAAGGAAAATCTGCTTTTCCTTCACTCGGAATTGCCCAATGAAAAAAGACGCCTTGCTGAAAAACAAACCATATTGATTGTCCAAAGTATGAAGCAAATCCACTTCAAGTTTTTTGAAAAATGCAATATCTGTTTCACGAAACTGAAATTCAGAATGGTGATTCACAGATTCGTCCAACTCCAAGGCAAGGAAATCTTTCGGACTGTAAATCGGAAACTGAATTTTTGCTAACGATTCCAAACTGTCGTGAAAATCAAGAATTTGAGAAATATGATTGCGGTCGATAAAAGGAATTATTTTGAAATCAGAAACAACTTCTTGTTCTTTAGTTTCAAAATGATCATTAAAGTTTAAAATCTCGTTGACAGAAAGTTGATTGTTCAACAAATGGTCAAGCGGAATGCTAAAATAATTGGCAATTTTTGTCACAACGTCAGTTTTCGGTTCAGCTCTTAGTTCTTCGTAAGAAGAAATATTCCCTCTCGAAAGTTCAAAAAGTTCCGCAAAAGCCTGTTGGCTAAAGCCTTTGACCTTTCTGAGTTTTTTGATGTTATGTCCGATTTGGCTCATTTTGCAAAAATATTTATAAAAAGTTGCTAATTATTTTAGCAAATGTATTATATTTGTATCAAACATACAAACAAAAACTATAAAAGTAACTAACAATGGACTTTAAAACTGTAGAACAATATATTCGTAATCTTGACTACAAAATAGTGCACAAGTCTGAAGAATCGGGAGTTTTCGTCATAGAAAATTCTTTGGATGGCATCCACAATCTGATTGTGGGCATCGCACCGCCGGTCATCATTTTTGAGCAATATCTTTTTACGATTACGACAGATTCGATGGAAATGTTCAAATCCTTGCTGATGAAGAACAGAGATATGATTCACGGTGCATTTGCAATCACGGAAGATGGTAAAAAAGTGATTTTCCGATACACCTTGCAGATTCACAATTTGGATTTCAATGAGTTCGAGGCGGCCATCAACTCATTGAGTCTATTAATAAGTGAATATTACCAGCAACTGATTCAATTTTCAAAACTTTAAAACCAAATACAATGAATATTTTTAAAAAAATTTTTAGAATAGGACAGGCGGAGATTCATTCCGTAGTCGAAAAGATGGAAGACCCAATCAAAATGACGGAACAAGGAATCCGCGAAATGAGGGAAGATATGGACCAATCTCTGGAAGCTTATGCTAAAGTGAAAGCCTTGGCAATTCGCACCAAAAACAATGCGGATAAAAAAGGCGAAGAAGCAAAAGAGTTTGAAACAAAGGCAATTTTGCTGTTGCAAAAGTCACAATCTAATGAGTTGGAAACTGGCAAAGCAGAATCTTTGGCGAAAGAAGCTTTATTATTAAAAAAACAATTGATCTCGGAATCTGAGGAATTAATAAAACAAGCAGAAGTTCACGAAAAATCTGTCAATGAATTGCAGAAGAATATTGATGTTCTTAAATTTAACATCAACAAATGGGAAAGCGAACTTTCTACATTGAAAGCAAGAGTCAAAGTTTCCAACGCAACCAAGGAAGTGAACCGACAAATGGCGAAGATCGATTCCAATTCCACCATCAGTATGTTGGAGAGAATGAAGGAAAAAGTGGAAGAGGATGAGGCATTGTCACAAGCTTACGCATCTATGGCAACAGGCAACAAGTCTATCACGGATGAAATCGACAGCACGCTGGGAACCAATTCTGTAGATAAAGATTTAGAAGAGCTGAAAAAACAATTGGGAATGTAATTAATTAAAAAAACCATAAATAATGAAAAAACCATAAATAATGAAAAAAAGATTTGAATACAAAACGATAGAAATCAAGCCTTCTGGAACTTGGTCTTGGAAATTCGACATCGAAGAAATTGACAAGGTTCTTAACAAGTATGGAATGGACGGTTGGGAACTGGTTTCTGTTGCCAGCCGGGATATGAGCGGAACGGCTTACGGTTTCCATTACACGTTCAAAAGAGAGATTTAAAACACCGGTGAAATCACAAAAACAAAACTATGACAGAACTCTTTAATCTATTGTTTCATCCGCTTCCAAATGGCGTAATGACCGTACTTACCGGCGTTTCATTGCTGTACTGGGTTTTCGTGCTTTTCTCAGGAGACGGCTTGGATTTTGGGATGGATGCGGATCTGGACGCGGAAGGAATCGGTGATGTGAATGATGTGGATGGCGACGTGCATCACGACCAGCCGGGATTTTTTTCCAAAGCTTTGGATTTTATTAATGTAGGGAAAGCACCATTGATGGTGATTGTCACATTGTTCAAATTCATCGGTTGGATTATCACGATTGTTTCATCGTTGTTCATTTCAATTGGACAATTCGGGTTTTGGTCTTTGCTGATTTTGATTCCCATATTTCTCGTGACCTACTTCATTATGCACTGGCTCACAAAACCAATTGCGAAATTCTACGAAAGCATCGGCTACAAAGGCGAAGAACCGCACGATTATTTGGGAAGAACGGGAATTATGAAATCCAGTCTTGCAGGTGAGAAAATTGGTTCTGCAGAATTTGTGATCAATAAAGATGTGATTCGGCTCAATGTGAAAAGCATCGATGGAGAATCGATCGGTTATAATGACGACGTTATCATCATCGATGAAACTAAGGACAAAAAAATATATCTAGTAAAAAAAGAAATCAACATTCATAACATTAAAAATCAATAAACTATGACTCAAATGACCATTTTAGCGATTGGTGGGAGCAATATTATGCTACTCATCGTTGGAATAATCGTCTTCCTTTTTATTGCCTTTTTGGTAGTATTAAGTTCATTCTATAAAAAAATTCCTCAGGGAAAAGCCATCGTACGAACTGGAGTTGGAGGAACCAATGTTGCCTTCAACAAAGGAATGTACGTGGTTCCGATTTTCCACAAGATGGAAATAATGGACATCTCCGTTAAAAAAATTGACATTGCCCGTATGGAAAACGACGGATTGATCTGTAAGGATAATATCCGCGCAGACATCAAAGTTGCCTTTTTCGTAAGAGTAAATAAATCTGTGGATGACGTGATCAGCGTTGCTCAGAATTTAGGTTGCGAAAGAGCGTCTGATCCAGAAACTTTGAAAAGTATTTTTGAGGCTAAGTTTTCTGAAGCTTTGAAAACTGTTGGTAAGAAATTCGATTTTATTGAATTGTATGAAGCCAGAAGAGAATTCCGAGATGAGATTTTGAATATCATCGGAACAGATTTAAATGGCTATATATTAGATGATTGCGCTATAGATTATCTTGAGCAGACAGAATTACGTTTCCTAAGTCCAGAAAATATCTTGGATTCTGAAGGGATTAGAAAAATCACAGAATTGACCGCTCAGCAAAATATGAATGCCAATCTAATCCGTAGAGCAGAAGAGAAAACCATCAAAAAACAGAACGTGGAAGCGCGTGAAGCGATTTTGGAATTGGAAAGACAGCTGGCAGAAAAAGAAGAGCGTCAAAGACGTGAAATCGAAAATATCAAAGCTAGAGAAAATGCTGAGATAATGAAGGTGAACGAAGAAGAGCGTTTGAAATCCGAAACCGTGAGAATCCAAACCGAAGAAACACTTGCAGTGCAGGAGGAAAATAAACTGCGTCAAATCATCATCGCAGAAAAAAACAAATTGCGTACAGATGCCGTAGAAACCGAAAGAGTGGAGAAAGACCGCGCATTGGAGCAAACCGAAAGGGAAAGAATCGTGACGCTGGCTCAGATCGAAAAAGAAAGAACCATTGAAACGGAGAAAAAATCCATCCAAAATGTGATCAAAGAACGCGTACAACTGGAGAAAGGCGTGGTGGAAGAGCAGCAAAACGTGAAAGATGTTGAAATCTACCGTGATGCAGAGCGTAAGAAACAAGCCGGCGTCATCGCAGCAAGTCAGGAAGCAGAAGAAAGATTGGTTGCAACGGTGAAAGCAGCAGAAGCTTCAAGAATTGCGGCCGAGCAGGAAAAAGAAAAGAAAATCATTGATGCGGACGCACAGAAAAGCGTTACCGAGAGAAGAGCTCAGGAATTAGTCATTGATGCCGAAGCGAAAAAAGAAGCGGCAACGAAAGAAGCAGAAGCAAGAAAAATAATTGCAGAAGCTCAAGCTAAAGAAGAAGCGGCAATTGGATTATCTGAAGCAGAAGTAATGATTGCCAAAGCAGAAGCGCAAGAGGTTCAAGGTGAAAAAGAAGCCTCTGTGATCGAGAAAAAAGCAGAAGCTGTTCGCAAGGAAGGTTTAGCTCAGGCTGAGGTGGTTCGTGAAAAAGCATTGGCAGAAGCAAAAGGCATCGAAGGAAAAGCCGAGGCAATGAAAAAGCTAAACGAAGCAGGACAATCCCACGAGGAGTTCAAGCTACAGTTGCAGAAAGAGAAAGACGTAGAATTGGCTCAAATCAATATCCAAAAAGATATCGCATCTGCACAAGCAGAAGTACTTTCTGAAGCATTGAAAACAGCGAAAATCGATATCGTTGGAGGCGAAACTATGTTCTTCGAAAATATTGTAAGACAAGTTTCCAATTCCAAAGGTTTTGACCATCTGATCAACAATTCACAACACGCTTTGGATATCAAAAGTTCTTTGATGGGTCCAGATGGAAAAGGTGATTTGGCAGAAAAAGTGAGAGGTTTGGCAGACAGATATGGGATCTCGTCCAACGACATCAAAAACCTGACAGTTTCAGCAGCGTTGATCAAACTTCAACAAGCGTCTGCATCGGCTGAAAATACTGAGGATACCAATTTTATCAATTCCCTTTTCGGAATGGCAAAAAACCTTGGGATTTCCAACAGAAAATTAGGATAGCCATATTAAACCAGTGCAAATATCTGTGTGCTTTTCAATCTGTAAAGCACACAGAAACTGCACGACTGTCAAATTAAAATTCGACAAATTATTCAAAAACAATTCTCAAAATTGTTTATAATGGAAGAAACAAAAAATCAAAATATTCAATTAGATTCTGGTGCGTACGAAATCATCCGAAAGCGTTTGCAGACGCAGAAAGATGATCTGATCTCACGTTTGCAGGATCTGAATGTTTCAAGAAAAGAAATCTTTAGTTCCACCAATTTTGTTCTAAAGGCCAACCAAAGAATTGACACAGAAAACACTTGCGTAGCGAGAGGAATTATCGCGATTGACCGCATTTGCATTTTCGGGTACAATGTTCATTTTGGACTTCGGACAGAGATTCGTTTGGAAGATGTTTTCAGTATCTATCAGTTTGATGGCGAGCAATTTATACCGCAGTCTTTGGATGTGATTTCTGATGCTAATTTTATTAATGATTATCAGAATCTTTACAAATATTACCGCGATTCTATTTTTTCTAAGTTCAGAAGAACGGAGAATTATCTCTATATGATTTTCCAGATTAGCAAAAATACGGATGACTTAAAAGCATTCAAATGGTTGATCAAAGATGGAAAATTAATCTATCAAGACGACAGAAGCATCCACGAGGTAAAACCGCCGGCTCAACTAGAATTTGAATGGAAAAAAACGACGTTGGAAGATCGACGATTGGGAAAATTCCCGCACGTTTCTATTCTGGACAAAGTTTTTATCGAAGCGATGGGTGGTGATATCACTTTTAAAATCGAGGACAATACAGATTCTGGCAAAGGGATCTATTCTGAAAAAGTGACCAATCTGGATCAGCAATTGGACGATGCAGATTATTATTACGCCGACCTCGGAAATCTAATTGCCATTAGAATCAAGCCGTATCAAGAGGATTTTCGGACTTACGTTTTCAATGTCAGAACTAAGGAAGTCATCAATTTACCTTCGTTGAAGGAATCTGCGATTTTGCTTCCGGACAATCAAGGCATCATTTTTTCGAATGGTTATTATTTGCAAAATGGCGTTCACAAGATTTTTGATGCGCATCTGGAAAATGTTCAGTTTCTCCGCAAAATTGCATCGCCGAATGGGGAAGATTTTCTCTACATCTTTACTCAGCCGGAGAGCAATACGTACATTCTGATGTCGTACAATATCATTCAGCAATCGGTAGAAACGCCGATTATCTGTAATGGTTTCACGGTTTTCAATGATGGGAATATGATTTATTTCCGAACTGAAGCCGAAGCAACGCGTCATCATCAGGTTCAAATCTGGGAAACGCCTTATATGGCTGTTTTGAAGGAAAATCTGGAAAAGAAAAACGACCCGCTCTACAAAGTTGGGAACAAGCAGATTGTTCAGGCAATGGCAGAGGCTCAGGAGGTGATTCAGTTGATCAATAAGGAAGATTCGTACGAAGGTTTGTACGAGGATATTCTTCGAAGATCGACCACGCTTTTGGACTCTTATTTTTGGATCAGGGATGCTTCACTTAAAAATTTAGGTGAACCTTTGAAACAGATCAAAGAAATTGCCAACACAGCGATTGATGAGTTTGTAAAAGTCCAGACTCAAAGGAAACATGCGGAAGAAATTCTGTCTGTTACCGATAAAAAATTAGAAGAATTAATTTTCAAAATCAATAGTACCACGGTCGAAACTTTGGACCAAATGGTTCATCAGCTTGCCGATGCGAGAAAATTGCAAGGAGAAGTGATTGATTTGAAAAATGTGCGCTACATCGATATTTCCGGCGTTGATGCGCTTCTAGAAAAATTAGGCGAAATCAACACCGATCTGTCTGACAAAACAATCGCTTTTCTTTTGGGAGAGGAAGCGCTTTTGCCTTATGAGCAAAAAGTGGAACTTCAGAAACAGAAAGTTCTGGAAATCACCAAAGTTTTTGATGCAAAAGAAGTCGAAACCATCAACGACGAAATCTCCGGCGAACTGGAACTTTTGATTGATATTCTCAACAGTCTGAGAATCGAAGACGCCACACAAACCACAAAGATCATCGAGAAGATTGCCGTTATTTTTTCTTCTTTGAATGAAGTTCGTGCATCGCTTTCCAGAAAACTGACGTCGCTGAGAAGTACCGAAGCCGTTGCTTCGTTTACGGCGCAGATGACGCTTTTGGAACAGTCCGTGGCCAATTATATGGAACTTTCGACATCTACCGAAAAAGTGGATGAATACTACACCAAAATTGTCGTTCAACTCGAAGAATTGGAAAGCAAGTTTTCTGAGTTTGATGATTTTGCGCTGAAGATTGCGGATAAAAGAGATGAGGTCATCAAGGCTTTCAACACCAGAAGAGAGCAAATCGTCGAGCAAGTCAACAAGCGAACTTCGTCTTTGGAGCAGATTGGACTTCGGGTTCTCAAAAACATCGAAAACAAATCCAAATCCTTTGCTACAAGGGAAGAAATATTGAGTTTCTTCGCATCAGATTTGATGATTGACAAAATCCGTCAGTTGGTTTCTGAGCTTAAAACTTTGGATGATGTTTCGAAAGCAGAAAACCTCGAAAATCTCCTCAAGAAATCTCAGGAAGATGCATTGCGAATTCTACGAGATAAAACCGAATTGTACGTTGATGGCGAAAATATTATTGCGCTTGGAAAACATAAATTTTCGGTCAATAATCAGTCATTAAGCCTGACTTTGCTAAACCGAAACGGAGAATTGTTCTATCATTTGACGGGAACAAGTTTTTATCAGAAAGTCAATAATGATGAGATTACAGCCTTCAAAGATATTTGGGAGCAAGAACTCATTTCGGAAAATGCAGAAGTTTATCGAGGCGAATATTTGGCTTATAAAACCTTTCTTGCTTCGAAGAATTCGAAAGATTTTGAAGCAGAAAAGTTCATTACCCAAACCATTGAGCAGAATTATTCTGAGAATTATGTGAAAGGTGTTCACAATTTTGATGCGTTGCAAATCTACAATGCATTGAAAGCGATGGACGAAAAGTTAGACCTTTTGCGCTACGATTCGCATTTGAGAGCCACTTCGCAACTGTTTTGGCATCACCTTCCCGAGGAGCGACGAACAAAATTGCAAGCGTTGATGAATTCCACAAATGCTGTTTTGAAAACTTTCCCAAACTCAACCCGATTCGATTCTGTCATTAATGAATTATCGACTGAGTTTTTAGCTTGGCAAACGACATTGGATTTGACGAGCGTGGATTCTCGAATTGTTGCAAAATATCTGTTTGAAACATTGACAAAATTCGGAAAGTTTGCAATTAGTGAATCTTCCGACCATTTTAGTCAGGAATTTGTTCGTCTTTTGGAATCGAAAAAAGCTTTGACAGATTTCAGAAATGATTTGGAGAACGAGCAATTTTCTTTGACAGACCGTTTCTATCTCGTTTTGAATTGGCTCAATTCCTTCATCGATGAAAACGAAAATCTGGAAAATTACCGAAAATATACAGAAGAGACAGCCACTTCTTTACTCTTTCCAAAAGATGAATATGAACTGATTTTTGGAAAAGATGAAGCAGAAATCACAGACTTGAAAGGGAATCATCCCACGCTGGAAAACGGAAATTTAAAACTTGACTATTATGCTTTCGTTCATAAGTTACATTTTTTTGAAACTGTTAAAGTTCCTCGTTTCGCTTCTTTCATAAAACTAAAAGAACAACTCAGTAAAAACTACGAAAAGGAACTTAAAATCAATGAGTTCGAACCAAAAGTCTTGACATCATTCGTTCGAAACAAATTAATCAACGAGGTTTATTTTCCATTGATCGGAAACAATCTTTCGAAACAATTGGGCACCGCTGGAGACAACAAACGTACGGCGAGAATGGGAATGTTGCTCCTGATTTCTCCTCCAGGTTACGGAAAAACAACCTTGATGGAGTATCTTGCCAAAACAATGGGACTTCATTTTGTAAAAGTCAATGGGCCAACCATCGGACATTCCATCACTTCCATAGACCCAATTGAAGCCAAAACTTCTGGCGAAAGAGAAGAGTTGAAAAAAATCAATCTCGCTTTCGAAATGGCGGATAATGTGATGTTGTATCTGGATGATATTCAACATTTGAACACGGAGTTTTTGCAGAAATTCATTTCATTGGCCGATGGACAGAGAAAAATTGACGGGATTTTCCAAGGTGAAAGTAAAACCTACGATTTGCGAGGAAAGCGATTTTGCATCGTGATGGCGGGAAATCCGTACACAGAAAGTGGTTCCAAATTTCAGATTCCGGATATGTTGTCCAATCGTGCAGATGTTTACAATTTGGGTGATGTCATCGGCGATACAGAGCATTTATTTAATCTAAGTTTGATTGAAAATGCGGCGATTGAAAATCCGAATCTCGAAAAGATTGCAAGTAAATCTTTCAAAGATTTATATGCCTTGACCAACTTTGTAGAATCTGGAGCAGAACATCTTCCAGATTTGGAAGGCAATTATCAGAAGCAGGAAATAGACGATTTTATTTCTGTCTTGAGACATATTTTAAAGATCAGAAATGTGGTCATCAAAGTGAATCAGAACTACATCCAATCTGCGGCGATGCAAGATTCTTACAGAACCGAACCGCCTTTCAAAATGCAAGGTTCTTACAGGAATATGAGCAAACTGGTAATGCAAGTCGTTCCGATGATGAATGACAAGGAAATAAGCCAGCTCATCCTTTCCCATTACGAAAACGAGTCACAAACTTTGACCGCAGATACGGAAAGTAATCTATTGAAATTGAAAGAATTAGCAGGATTAATGACTGATGATGAAAAACAACGTTGGGAAGATATCAAAGAGATTTTCAAGAAGAACAACAAGCACGGCGGACTCGGAAAAGACGACAAAGTGTTTGCCCAATTTTTAGAATTTAATGAAAATCTTGAGGGGATTATCAAAGCAATCAAGAACAAATAAAATCAAAGCCTAATCACACGATTAGGCTTTTTTCGTTTATGATTTTGTAGATTTGTAAAACTTTTCTCCGATGTACAAACGCATTATCCGTCCGCTTCTTTTCAAATTCGACCCAGAAGAAGTTCATCACTTTACCTTTTCTGCTCTGAAGAATTTTGGTTTTCTTGCCAAATTATTTTTACCAAAACCCATTGAAGATAAACGTCTCGAGCGTGAAGTTTTCGGATTGAAATTCAAAAATCCAGTTGGATTGGCTGCCGGTTTTGATAAAGATGCAAAATTGTTCAATGAACTTTCTGACCTCGGTTTTGGTTTCATCGAAATAGGAACTTTAACCCCGAAAGCTCAGGCTGGAAACGATAAAAAACGACTGTTCAGACTAAAAGAAGATTCTGCAATTATCAACAGAATGGGTTTCAACAATGGTGGTGTGGATGAAGCAATTGAACGTTTGAAGAAAAACAAAAACGTTCTCATCGGTGGAAACATCGGAAAAAATAAAGTGACGCCAAACGAAGAAGCAGTTAATGATTACCAAATCTGTTTCGAAAAATTATTCACTTACGTGGATTATTTCGTCGTGAATGTCAGCTCGCCAAACACACCAAATCTTCGCGAACTTCAGGACAAAAAACCATTGACCGAATTGTTGTCAACTCTTCAAAACCTCAATCTCGAAAAGCCAAAACAAAAACCAATTCTTCTGAAAATTGCTCCGGATTTGACAGATGAGCAACTTTTGGATATTATTGATATCATTAAGGAAACTCAAATCGCTGGCGTCATTGCAACGAATACGACTTTGTCCAGAGAGAATTTAATCTCAGAAAACAAAACTGAAACTGGCGGACTTTCCGGAAAACCATTGACAAAACGTTCGACAGAAGTTATTAAATTTTTGTCTGAAAAAAGTGGAAAAGCTTTCCCAATCATCGGCGTTGGCGGAATTCATACTGCGCAGGATGCTATAGAAAAACTTGATGCTGGCGCAAGCTTGGTTCAGCTTTATACAGGATTCATTTACGAAGGTCCGGAATTGATTAATGAAATAAATCGAGAAATATTGAATCGTGGCTAATTTTTTGGTTTAAGAAACAATGAAATCTGAATTATTTTTAAGTAGCTGATAGCAATTAGCTTTTAAATCAAATGGTTAATTATCGAAATTATATGATTAAATTATTTCAGTACTTAGTTTAAATCAATCATCATTTATCAATCATCAATTATGGAACTTATTATACTCAAAATATTCAACACAGAAATAGAAGCGGAAATGCTCAAGATTTTCTTAGAAACGAACGGCGTTGAAACCTTTGTCTTCGGGAATATTTTGGCAAATACTTACAATTTGTTCAACACAACAAGTGGAGGCGTTCAGCTAAAAGTCTCAGAAAATGACTTCGAAAAAGCGAATGAATTGATGGAAGGTTTTTATAATCAGGAAGTTTAAACTTTTATCCCAAACTTTTTCAACTTCAATAAAGACTCATACGCCTTCATCAAAGATTGTTCTTTCACTTGTTCATTTTTCACAATTGCTGATTGGATGGATTTTACATTTCCCAGTTCCGGTATGGTAAAAATCTTGGTTTGATTGGCCAAATCGATGATTTTTTTCCAATCGTCTTTTGATAATAGTTTTAATCGGTCGAACATAAATTTTATCTCAACAGATTCTTTGTCTTCCAATTTCGACAGCGTTTTAGTTTCTTCTAAAAATGATGGATTTCCTGCTAAATTTTCTTCCGATGGAAACATCTCTTGGCAGAAGATTTTTATGTTTCTGAATTCCTTTCAGAACTTCTTCCACCGAGTTTTTGTTAAAACCGTCCAAAGAATTTTTTGCGAGATAAATGACAAATCCGTCCCAGAATTTCAATCCAAATTTGTGAATCTCACTGATGACGAAAAGTCGGTCTTCCAGATTATTGGTATCAATTTCCTTTTCATTCTCCCGATTATCTTTCTCTTCGGAAGAAATTAAATATTCGGATAAAATTCTCTGTAAATCATCACTGTATGGCGTTTCTTTCAGTTTGTTCCAAGAAGATTCTCTTTTGGCATATTCTGAAATCAAACTGTTATTGGCTTCTTTTACCAAATGTTCGTACACAAAAACAAGAAGTTTTTTGAAATGATTGGTCAACACATCATCCATTTTCTGGTCTTCATAAATTTTCCATAAATCCAGACGATTATCCGTCAGATAATGGAAATCTTATCAATATCAGTTAATGTTCCAATTGCATATACTTTTCCTTTAAAAGGAACTGCACAAATATTTGTGTCATTAGTCAATTCCTTTAAAAATCCCCAAGGTCTTTCATCTTTGTAATCAACCTCAAATTGAAAAATTTCTTTTGGAAAAGTAACAGGATGTAGATTGCTTTTAATGTATTTATCAGCTTTTGTAAAGTTCAAACTAAATTCTGTTTTAAAATATTTCTCATCTTTTGATGTTTCCAAAGCATCTTGAATTTGTTTTTCTACCGCGGCATTCCCCTCAAATGCTGATTTAGATAAATGTATTAAAGTTTTATCAAAACCGTCGGTTGATATATAGTAAGCCTCTCTTCCAGATTCTCTTATTTTTGAAATCAAATCAAATACTTCTTGATTAATTTGGTCTCCAAATCCACACCAATATAATCTACCTGAGCCTTTTTTAGTAAAAGCCGATAAAATGGCATCCATAAGTGATTTGTCTCTTCCGCTATAACCAACAACAATCAAATTTTTGTCTGTGTGATAAGCAGCAAATTGTTCTTTAAAAGTTTCATCCTGATTATCTAATTCTTTTTCGGTGTTTTTTAATGTTGAGAATTTATAATCTCCGTGCAAAGCAATCGTTAATAACTCTTTAGAGCTTTGGTTTCTATAAATCCTATCCGAATTATCTAATGTTATTTCTATTGGGGTTAATTTATTTTGATGAGCAGAACGAACAATTAATCCGTCAAAATTTGTAGTCCAAACAGACTTCACTATGTTATGCTCCGCCAAAAGGCAAAGTAGTCTATAACCAATATAAGGCTCCTTACTTTCTATTAAACTAAAAAAATATTTTCGTCTATCATCAGGAATTGGATATGCTTTTTCAGCATAAAAAGAATATTCTTCAGAAGAGTCAAGAATTGGATAATTTCCTTGAATATCTAACCAATTTTGAATACTTTTTCTAACAGATTCATTTTTGTAATTTTTGTAAAATTCAGCAGCATTTATATTCTTTGACAAATAAATATCTTTCTTCCATTCCCAAATACAATCATAAGCAGATTGAATTCCTGAACTAATAGAAGACCCAGCTCCCAATAAAAAAGAATGTGGAACATCCACATTTCGTTTAAAGGACCTTAAAAAAGCATCATATTCAAGTTGTATATTTTCTGTCATACTTTTTATTAATTTAATTTCCCAAAAACCACATCCAAATGATACTGAATAAACTCCTTTTTAGGAAAATATCTTTGGGGAAGAATTAAGGATTGACTTTCTAATGGCGCAAAATATTTTCCGTAATATTCGGTATCTTTTTTCTTTCTTAATTTATCAGAAACCAAAATCTCATATTTCTCATTTACAGCAATCAAACCTTTGTCAAAAGCTCTATCATAAAGCGCAGACAAGCAAATTCCGTTTTCGGGATTCAGTCTTTCTTCTTCATTTTTAGACCAAGGTACAATGTGACTTGCAAAAAGTAATTCTGGTAAATCAATTCCGCTGATGGCACATTTTCCGGAATAATTGGCAACCACAATTTGTCTGAAAACATTTTGATTGACTCTCGTTTTCACTTCACGAATTTTAGTTTCCCCTTTCAAATCTTTAATATCGAAAAGCAAATCATCAAACTTGGTTTCAATGGTTAAATTTTCTTTTTGAGCTAAAATGTTTTCACTTAAAAATATTAATTCTTCCTGATTATTGAAAAATTCATCCCAAATTGGCTGACATTGTTTAATTCCACCAACCATTCCTTTTACGCCTCTACTTTGATGATAAGGGTCGCAAGAAGCAAAATTTCCAAGTCTAATGGAAATTGAACTTACGGTTCTTCCAATAAGATGTGCCATTTCAATTACTTCAGGAGTTCTGGAATGCATCTTTCCAAATGGCAATTTCAGATATAAATTGAAAACCAATATCAATTCCTCACGAGACCATAATTTTCTTTCCATAATTGTAATTTTTTTACGCCGCCGTTCTGCTAGATTCAAAAAAATAATCATCGGGAAAAGATTGAATTCTTGCGGCTTCTCGCACGGTAATCGAGCGGTTTTGCGAAATATCTGGATGAATGTAATAATGTCCGTCTGCACAAATGTGCGCCACCACGGTATGCGAAACGCCTTTGTGATTGACCACCTGAAAACGGTTTTTAAAGGTTTCGGTATTGTTGTGCTTTATCAATTCGGGTGGTAACTCGCCGTAATTTAAACGTTTACCATCATTGACCCATTTTTCGACGGCGATTCGGTAAATTTCCAAATCATTTTCATTGTTGAAGCGGGAAATATGTTGCGTCGTAAAACCAATTCCGTTCCTGATGCCAGAATTTTTTAAATAGGAATTGCTAGCTCCAGCATATTGAGAAATGCCCCAATTGCCTTGTCCACTCTTTATTTTAGGCAAATCTGAAAAGAGATGTTTAGCGATTTCAAACTCCATTTCAACCTTGTTGAACTCTGGATATTCAATATTCAAATCGTTTTTCCAACCGATGATGATTACTCTTTTTCGGTCTTGCAACACACCAAAATTCTGCGCATTCAAAACTTTTTTGTCGAGTTCGTAACCTGCTTCCCGCACAGCTTCAAAAATCAAATCAAGGTAATGCCCATTTTTAGCCGTAAGAATTCCGGGTACATTTTCGAAGACAAACATTTTGGGTTGGTACTTTTTCAAAAATTTCACGTAATGTTTGTACAAATGATTTCGAGGGTCATTCGTCATATCTTTTCTCACTCTTCCCGCTACAGAATAGGCTTGGCAAGGCGGTCCACCTATGACCAAATCCACTTTCTTATTACCCAATTCCGCATCGATTCGCTCAAAAATTGTAGGCAAAGTTTCCTCCGAAATCTCCGTATTGATAACCGATTTTATCAAATGACTCGGGATTTTCGCCCATAGCTCATCTCTTGTGATTGTTCCTTTGAGATAATCATAATATTCTTCCACACGACCTTCCTCTTTCAACCAATGAAAAGCAGTTCTCGTTCTCAAAGTATCGCACGCATCTTTGTTCATTTCCACGTGCGCAATAGGCGTAAAACCCGCTCTCACAAACCCTTCCGAGAGTCCGCCCGCACCTGCGAATAAATCGATGAATCTTAACTTTTTCATTAAAAAAAATTTGGCGATAATTTACAAAATTTAACCGAAATGTGATGCTTAAAAAATTGAATGGATTTCAATCGACCACAAACTTAAAATACTATTTGCATAGAAAATTACGGTTTTCCGTATTCTGTCATATTTTTTTATTTTTTCTGTCAATAAGCAAAAAAAATGCAACTCCTAAAAGTTGCATTTCGTTTATCTGAATTTTCAATAATTCTAAGTCAAAGGCGCACCAACAGCCAAATCACAACGGTGATGAGGTTCACCGTGAGCTGGGTTCAAAGCTGGTTTTGGTCCCAGTGACTGAGCTTGTGGTACAGGAGCAACAGCTGGACTCAAAATCGATGGCGTTTGCGTTTGTGGTGCATTTTGCTGAGTTGGTGCACTATCAATCGGTGCTCCAACTGCGATTTCGCAACGGTGATACGGTTGCCCGTGTTCCGGATTCAAAGCTGGTTTTCCAGAAGTTGAAACAACTGGAGAAGTGTTCAAAGGTGCTGGAGTTATCGCATTGTCTGCAGGCGAAACTGAAGTTGCAGAATCATTTGCAACAATTGTAGAATCACTTTTCGGCGCATCAGACACTGTTTCAGTTGTTTTTGCATTGTCACACGAATATAAAAGTGCAACGCTTGCTATAAGGATTGTTAATTTTTTCAATTTTCTAATTTTATCAAATTTAAGTTTTTTTATTTAGAACTTGAAGTCAACGCCAACATAAAAATTCGCCTTCATAATTGGTGCATAAACCATTCCTCCATCAAAGTAATTTCCGAACGGATTACCTGCGTCCAAAATCGCAACTTTCTGCTGATAACCAGTCAAATTCTCTCCACCCAAATAAACTCTGATTTTTTCAGAGAAATTCCTTGAAATCTGAGCATTCAAAGTAGAATAACTTGGCGAATAATCTCCAATCTGGAATTCTGCAGGATTGGATTTTGTATTCGGAAGTCTTTGTTTTCCGACTAAATTTAATGTGGTGTCGAAACTCCAGAATCTGCCTTTCTCAGTCTTATTGGTTGAATAAGCCAAATTTGCAAATCCACGATGTTTCGCCATAAACGGCACTTTTTTCAATCCGCTCAAATAATCCAATGCCACATCATAATATTTGTAAGCCACACGGAATTCCAGATTTTTCACTGGCTGAAAATCCCACTGTGTTTGGAAACTATTCGCAAAAGATTTTCCTTCAAGATTGTAGAATAAAATCTTCTGAGCAGATTCATCCAAATCCGTTACAACCTGATTTTGGAAATCTGTTCTGAAAAAATCAGCTAAAATGGTTGATTTTCTTCCAAACAATTTGAATTCCTGCTGAAGACTTACTCCATAATTCCAAGCGATTTCAGGCTTCAAACCGTAGATTTCTCCACCATTATTTAGGACTTGAATTTCTCGATTCGAAGCAAAATAAGCCTGACTTTCCGCAAAGATATTTGCAGTTCGGAAACCTCTTCCAGCCGAAATTCTGAAAATGGTTTTCGGAGTCAAATCATATTTGAAATTCATTCTCGGCGTAAATTGTGTTCCCGCAAGATTGTGAAAATCAACACGAGCACCTGTTACCAAAGTGAATTTTTCGCCAGTCAAAGTATATTCTGCAAACAATCCTGGAACAGTTTCGGTTCTTTTATAATTGCCCAAAAGATAATCTTCATCGTACTTATCATAAAGAAAACTCGCTCCAATTTTATATTTGTTGTTCGTATTTCCGATGATGCTTTCGAAAATCAAATTGGAATAATAAGACGTTTCTTTTCCATAATAATTTCTCAATCCGAAAAAGCTATCTTGCTGATGATAAGTCAATTGATTCATCCAACCCAAACTCTGATAAGGTTTCCCTTTGAAAATGTAACCCGTTTTGTTCCACAATTGAAACCTCGAAATATCAATCCCAACACCATAAAGCGATTGGTCTTTTTGCGGAATTCTATTATTGAATCCAATTTGTCCGGCCGTTCTTTCGTCTTTCAAGAAATTAATTCCAAAATGCGAAGCAAATCCAGAGTTCTCCAAATCATTGTAATTCAAAAGATAAGCTACATTTAACTGACTTCCTTTTGGTCTGTCAAGAAAACCATCGTCGTTCATATCTGTATCACCAAAAGTTCCGTTTCCGTGCAACAAAACACTTTGTGTCCATTTGTCAGAAATTGGTGAAGTGCTCGTCACATTAGCTTCCACACGACCATTATTATCGGAGAAAAGATTGATTTCAGTCTCCGCTTTTTTGTCGTCATCGTGCGTTTTCAAAAGTTCTGTATTGATTTGTCCCGTGATACTTTCGTAACCATTTACAACCGTACTTCCACCTTTTGTCAGCTGGATTCCACCAATCCATTTTCCAGGAATGAAATTCAATCCATAAGCCGAAGCCAAACCACGGATTTCCGGCAATTGTTCTTTGGTTAGAAGCGTATATTTTTGGTCAAGTCCAAGCATTTTCAACTGCTTAGTTCCTGTCACAGCATTGCTAAAGGAAACGTCCACAGTAGCGTTGGTTTCGAAACTTTCGGAGAGATTGCAACACGCCGCTTTCAATAATTCTTTGGAACTGATATTGAAAATCAAGCCCGCTTCTTTTTTACTGATGGCGGTTGCTTCCTTTTCTCGGGTAATTTTCACACCTTCGATTTGCTTTGCATCCGAGTCAGAATCTGTGTGGATTTTTTCATTTTTACCTGAACCTCTCGTGTACAAACAACACGCAGGCAAAGATTTGTAAACACCATCTGGCGCTTTGAATTTCTCATTATCGTGTCCGGCTTCTGCCACTTGTTTTAGAATTGTGTTGCAAGTGACTTTGGACTCGTCCAAAACCATTGTCAAAGTCTGGTTTTCTGCGCTCCAATTGGCAGAGATTGCACCTGCTTTTGTCGCAGTAGTTTCTATTCTGGCTTTGCACATATTGCAGTTCCCTTTCACCAAAAACTGTTCTGTAACAGCTTGTGCAAAGGGAAAAACAGACGTCAGCAACAGCACAAAAAACATCAGTTTTTTACTTAAATTGTTCATCGTCAAAAATTTTGAATGGATTATTTAAGTTCGCAAACTTGTTTTGGGTCGCAATTTTTTGCCATCTTTTTGCTGTTGTCCGGACGGTCGTATTGGCAACAAACCTCCAATTCGTCATAGACTTTGCTGGACGCACGGAACATTTCGTTGTCGTGGCCAACTTCGGCAATGCTTTTCAAGATGGATTTTTTGTCGGTTTTGGAAGCGTCGTAACTTGCAGTCAAGGTTTTTTTGCTCACGCTCCAGACGGCAGATTTTACGTTTTTGTCGGATTTTGCAACCGTTTCGATGCGGTCTTTGCACATTCCACAGTTGCCTTCCACTTTGG